>OCZT010000091.1_pt1 | contig 81448 bp, 91 predicted proteins | sample 1539031 | NCBI WGS metagenome assembly OCZT01 (sample SAMEA3539308, study PRJEB22396) | soil metagenome | biome: tundra; feature: field; material: soil | place: USA | collected 2010-05 | depth 0.15 m
AATTACATTTAAATAAATTATTTGCCCATTTTTTCTTTTCTGTCCAATTTGGATCGTTCGTAATATTTATTGAGTTTTTCTGCTCTAATTCTTTTACTATATTTTCCATGTATCATCCAAAAAATTGATTTTCTTCTGCCTCATCACAATATAAACCATTTAGATTTAATTGTCCACTTTTATTATCTTTTTTATGAGATGCCACATCAAATTTACAAAAAGTCATTTCCTTTCCAATATTTAATCCATTAGTAAACCAGGCAGTAGCAAACCAACTTCCCATTCCTTTTCCATCAGGAGTTTCAAAATTTATTCTCTTATCAAAAAATATAATCTCCAATCCATATTTTCTGAATAATTCCTGCCGTTTTTGTGTTTCTAAAGTAGTTAATGGTAATAAAAATGCGAATGGTTTTTCTAATGAATACGCTCTTTCCAGAAATTGCTGTTTTAATGAATATGGAGGATTAGTTATTATACAATCAAAATCATCTGGTTTATATTTTAAAAAATCATAACCACGCAAAATATCAGTACCAATGGTACAAAATCCTCTACCATTCAATCCACCAAGTAAATTTCCCTTACCACAAGAGCATTCCCAAATAATCCACTCTTTTTTAAGATATGAATATAATGGATTTAATGCTTCTATTGGTGTCTGAAAATCATTAGGATTTCCTTGTTTAGAAGGAGGTTTCATTATACCTTCTCAATTATTTTAATTATATTTGATAAATCTTCGACTGCAGGTATATTATAAGTTTTATTTAAAATTTCTATAATTGCTTTCTTACAATCTTTCCATCCCCTATCGTAAGAATCATCTAAAATTCTTTCCATTTGGAGATCAATTACCGATGATGTTGCATTTCTTCCCATATTATTTTCCTATCTTTATTAACCAATCGTTACATTTTTCATGTATATCCATGCCGATGTTGGTATTTTCCAGTTCGGTAGATTCTAAAAAGTCTTGGACTTTCGTTAAGAGTTTTGCCAAATCTTCTGTCTCTTCTTTATCTATAATCATAATCTTCTTCCACGTTTATTAAAATTATAAGCACTTATTCTTGGCTCCCAAGATTCTGCTGGTTCCAAATATGAAAATTCTTTTTTACAATAAAAACAATTTCCTGACCAATATCCAAATCCATCTACAGAAACTATTTGAGAAGTCTTACAATTAGGACATATAACTTTAAATTCAAATTTAGGAAATTCTATTCTTTTAATTATTTTCATATAATCTTATATACCTCACAATCTTTCGGAATGAAAATTTCGTCAGCCAACATAACATTAGATGGACTGTGTTTCTTTGGTCGAAGGTTCTTACAATGTAAAGATATAATACGGCGTCTATCCTTAATTTTGAACTTCTTAGCATATAACTGACACTCTTCCAATGTAGGAAGAACATGGAAACCAGCTATATATTTAGTTCCATTGGTACCCTCAGAGGCAACACGTTTCACTGCTTTTATCCAAGTCTCGTTAGGCATATTTCTTCTTCCATTCATAACCGAATGGAATAATGACTTAAAGTTATGATCTTCGTCTATATCAACTATTCTATAGTAATTTTTCATAATTTTATATACCATACACATTTATTCCTTTCGTCGTTTAATTTCACTTATACTTTACATGTATCTTTAGATTTAGTATTATAAAGAAATCTATTTCCACAAATCAAACAAGTAAATATAAACATATTATATTTACATTTTTCATCATTTGGAATTATAATTTTTTGTTCTCCTTTACACCAAGGGCAAGTATAAAATGATTCTATAGCGTTATATTTTATGCTCTCTATTTTAATTTCACTCATATTAAAAACTAAAAAATTGTTCAGCAATCTTCATGGATTCATTAGGAAATTCCCAACTGAACACATTATAAAAATCTTCTAATTTTCCTTTTAATTCATGTTCAAACATAGCATTCCTATCAACATAGGTAGTAATGTATTCTATCATTTTTTTAGGATCTGTGCCATCGGCTTTTAATGATAATGCTTCTATATTATGAGGATTTTGTTTCATATAAAGCCATTTGATCTTCTGAGAATTAAGTATTGGCTCATATTGTTTGTCCAATCCCCATTTCTTTAATAGATCGTTATAAGCTAAAGATGCTTTAACTTGAGCAGGAGCACCACTAACAATCTGAAACATTCTTCTATCAGTAGGATTATAATTCGTGCCAGAACGACTTACAAACTTAACAGAAGTATTCTTAGCCAACTCAATAACATTAAACGAAGGAATTTTAGCCTTGAAATCAAGAATCATTTCGTCTAATTGTTTCTGAGGACAATCTGTAAGAATCTTCTCAAGGAATAATTTCATAAATGCTCTGAAAGCAATAGGAAAACTTGTCCTTACCATATCAATTCCTTTTACTTCCAATTCTGGTTTATCAAGCAAAGAACCTTCTTTATGAATAATCCATTGGGCATATCGTTTCTTAGCAAGCCAAAATGAAGTTTTAGAAATAACTTCTTGTTTAGCATCAAATGTATGAGTTTTATCACCAAATCTTTTTTCGGTGAGATTAAATATATTAGATGCCATTATATCATAAAAATTATTTACATATTTCTGAACTTCTCCTGTAACTATCATAATAGCATCGGTCATTTGTGATTCATTTTTAGTATCCACTTCTGGCATCATGGCCTTAATCATTGGCTCTGCTAATACAAATGCGGAATCGGTGTCCGAGTACACTACAAAATCATCTGGTTCCGAAATTTCTTCAACTTTTATTATTTGTTTCATCTAATATAACCTCATAAAACTTATCCAATACTTCATTGTACCTGTAAAACTTACAATGTAAAGTTTTTATTATTTCATTTTGGCGTTTTATGTCTTTTTCTTTTAATTTCCAATTTTTATCATAATGATTTGTTTCATCATATTCCACAATAATATTTTTATCGGGCTCATAATAATCAACAAAATAGCCAAGATTTTCTATTAAAAATTGTTTATTATCTTTTCCGAAAAATATTCCATTCCAATTATTTTTTTCTTCTAATTTTAGAAAATAATTTTTTTCTTTAGGATTAACACTTGGATACATTTCCCTTCCAATAAACTTATTTTCTCGTATTCTTTTTATAGCAGATATTCTCATTTTTCTTTTGCTTTCATCACTATGATGTTTTCCTCTAAGTGGAGATGGATTTCCTTTAAGAGATAATGCTAATTTTCTCCTGTGCTCTAAAGTTTTAGGTATAGATAATTTTTCTTTTGTAGCATCCGTGTGTTTTTTTCCATAAAAATGATTTCCATCTCCTGTCATTTTTATTCTCAGTTTATTTTTGTATTCATCAGAAAATCTATCTTTTCCCAAATTACATTTTCTGAGTTTTTCTTTTGTTTCATTGGAATGCTCTTTTCCAAAAAATGGATTTTTATCTCCAGAAATATCAGCATGATTTTTTCTCATATTTTCTTTCCATTTATCTGTAATAATATGAGATTTATTGGCGCAACTTAAACATACTCTGTTTTCTTTTATTGCTTTATTATTCCAAAATGTATTTTTTGTAAATAATTCTTTTCCACATTTAGGACAATTTCTTTTATATAAAATATTATTATTTTCCATATACTAATAAATATACAATAAAAATAAAAATGCTAATTTTATTTACGGAGCATTTGGATTATTTAATATATCTTTAACTAAAACATTATTAGACAATAATCTCTTTTGATTTTCATAAACTTCTTCGATGGTTCCATCATCATAAGTTATTTTATATTTTTTCCCTAATTTTTGTTTATAATATTGATTTATTGCTTTTCCGGTTATTTTTATGATAGATACTCCGGTTAGTGTCGTAGCCTCCGCATTGTCCAAATCGTACCATCGCCACGATGGTAAGCCAAGGCAGCCATAAAGTGAATTAAGTAGGATTTTCCACACTTGTTGACGTTGATTATTAAAGACATATCCAGCATTATCTCCAGCCTTTCTACATTCGGCTGCTTTCTTTCTCATGTCTTTACGTTGTTGAAACCAAACGGATAATATTTCCGGAATTACACCTTGCTTACTCGTAGAATATAATACCCCGTTGGAACTTAACCCATACTTCTTCGACTTAATCAAATTAGTAAAATCTTCCCTAGAGACCGGTTCCATTTCCAAATTATAAGAAACCAATTTCTTTCTGGCATGAAACTCCATATCAAACTCTACACATCTCTTCTGAATGTATTTTTCTTTTCCTTCTTCATCTATAATTCCAAGAGATTCCTTTTGTTTCTTCTCCATGTCAGCAATTTCAGCCAATACAAGTTTTCGTTTTTCTTCTCTTGCTTCGTCTGTATAAACTACATTACCAATTTTAGTTACCTTTGCTTCAGGAGATATGTTAAGTGAGATGATGATATTCGGATACATTGATGTAAGGTCCAAGTCAAACACCCAATGGTAACGACCAGGTACAGGCGGCTTAACATACGCACCAGAAAATCCCTCTTCATCTTCTTCTTCCTTTTCTTCATATTCTTCTCTACCTTTTGCTGGTTTATTAGGAGCAATCAATCCACCATTTCTCTTGAGGAACAATAAAATAGCTCCATCAAGATAATGACTTGACATGTGAAAATCTTCATATGGAACGTGACCTACGTGACATATACGCCTAGCCAAATCAATGAGTTTTAGTTTTTTATCCAACGCTACAACTATCTTAACGTCGTTTACGTTGTATTGAATAAATTTTTGAATATCTTCTTTGTACAAATCATTTAGAGAACCATCATATTGAAGCTTAGCTATGCCTACAGTTTTTATTCCTATTGGTCCCAAAGCAAAACTTGGTTCATTTTTACCAGAAAACTTCTTATAAAGTAGAATATAATCCATAATGGAAATACCTTTACAAGTAAGTGTATTTCTGTGAGTATTAAGATAACAAGTTCCAATAGGAGATAAAAATTTTGCTAACTTGGTACCAAGAAGATTTTTAATACGAACATACAAATAGGGCATGTCAAATCCACCACTTATTCCATTATCATTGAGATTCCATCCTGTAACAATTGTGAAAGCACATTCTTGCCATTGATATAAAAAAGCGGTTAATAAATCCTCTTCATCAACACATGACTTAATATTTAGTTTTACTTTATCTTCGTCTGTTGGAGTATAATCTTTCTCTGGACACCAATATCCGTCATCCTTTTCTTCGTTTTTAATCTTACCTTCTTCATCATTGATGAATACATGGCAAGTTTTGGTAATATCGTCATAAAGAGATATAGCAGTAACTTCTTTATCGGCAGTCTGCATATTTGGATAACCACCTTCGGTGTCAACTTCAATATCAATTACACCAAGTTTATGACCAACTGACGGTTCATCGCTGTCAGGATATAAATCTCTTAAGACCTTTAATTCTGCTTGAACGTCAGATTCATATAGTTCTGGTTCACCATCATCATAATCAAAAACTTTAGAAAGAGATTCTCCGTAAATGGATTTAAACTTTCCTCCGGGGGAACGCTTATAGGCGTATTTATGGTAGGGGAATTCTTTATAACCGAGTTCATCATCCCAAAGATGTACAACACTATCCTTACGATTTATATAGATGTTCTGATACATCAAGTACTATAACACAAGCCGTGAAACTTGTCAATTTACAAAACAAAACCTTCTGTTTATAATTCTCATACTTTATAAATATTTGACTTATTATTAGATATATGTTAAACTTAACATATATGAGAAAAAATGTAAAGAATTATATACACAATAGTCAACTTACACATACTAAGCATTTAACAAGATGTCCTTTATCAAATCATATTTACAGTGGATTGTCCTCTTACCAAAAAACTACTCAGAATTATAGTATAGGAAATAACCGACAAACTTTTCAACCAATTCTTAAATATATTCCCAGTAATATATGGGCAGCTATTTCTTCGGTATTAAAATATATTTTCTACTCTAAACACGATTTTATAACATCTGATAAAGCACCACAAAATTCTCATTATATTGTGCCTGACACCCTTAAAATTGCTATTGCTGGTGATTGGGGTGCAGGAACAGAAGAAGCATTTGTTGTTTCTAATGAAATGATGAAATTTGATGGAAGTATCCCAGATATAACAATACATTTAGGAGATATTTATTATGTTGGAGGAAAGAATGAAGTATGTCAAAATTGTTTAGGAGGAAAAGATGAAAATGGACAACAAAAATTTCCTGCTAAAGATTCAGTTTTATGGAATTCAGGAAGTTTAGGAAGTTTTGCTTTAAATGCCAATCATGAAATGCTTGCCAATGGAACTGCTTATTTTGATAATTTTTTGCCAAAACTTGGAATGCTAAATGACAAAAAAGAACCACAAGGCCAAGGAACTAGTTTTTTCTGTTTAGAAAATAATTTTTGGAGAATTTTAGCTATAGATACAGGTTATAATTCTGCTGGATTACTTTCTGGAAAACCAGAAACACTTTGTAAATTAGAAGATTCACATATTGAATGGATAAAATCTTTAATTCCTGAAAATGATACAAAAGCTACGATTTTATTATCTCATCATCAATATTTTTCAGCATTTGAAGATAATTATACTTTACCATCTAAACAATTAAGTGAAATCTTCAAAGTTCCTATAATCTGGTTGTGGGGGCATGAACACAGAGCTTCAGGATATGATTTATTCAATATGGAAAACATATCTTTACAAGCATATGGAAGATGTATAGGTAATGGAGGAATGCCTGTAGATGCTTTAGAACCTTCTACTGATCCATTACATATTTTACAAAATAATAAACTGATATATTATGATGCTAGAATTAATCCAATATATGCTGGAGGAGGACAAATTCCACCTGTTGGAATAAATGGATATTCTCATTTTCTTTTCGATGGACCAAAATTGAGTATTAAACATAAATTTTTAGTTTGCGATGGTTCTGAATTTAATAATCCATCATATCCAACATCTGAAACTCTTATAACAGAAATGTTTACATGTAGTGGTTCTTCAATTCAATGGGTTGGATTACAAGGACCAACTTTACCAATAAAAGGATTTAACATTAAAACAAATTTACATTTTACAACATCTGTGGTATAATCTATAAAATGGAAAATATATCTATACAGAATCCAACTATAACAAAAGCTAAAAAAAGAAAAGTCAGTTATTCTCAGTTCTCTAATTGGTTTAATTGCCCTCACCATTGGTATCTTGATTGTGTCAAAGGTCTTAAAGTTTTTGACGAAAGTATAAATACCTGTTTTGGAACTGCCATACACGAGACAATTCAATTATACATCGAAACACTTTATAAAGAAAGTGCAGCTGCAGCAGATCTACACAATTTAAAAGAACACTTCAAAAATGGTTTTGAAAGAGAATTATCAGTGAAAAAAATATCTTTCACAGAAGATGAAAAAACAGGATTTATAGATGATGGAAATGAAATAATAAATGCGTTTAGTAATATTACTAATCGCATTAAATACTTTCCTTCAAACAAATATGAATTTATTGCAGTCGAAGATGAAATATTAATGCCTATTAAAAATAATGTAGATTTCATCTGCTATATTGATGTGGTATTGAAAGAAAAGTTGACTGGTCGTTATAGAATTATAGATATTAAAACCAGCACCAGAGGGTGGAATTCGTATCAAAAGGAAGATCCAGCAAAATATTCGCAAGTATTACTTTACAAAGCATTCTTTGGTAAAAAATACAATGTGCCTCTTAACATGATTGATGTTGAATTCTTCATCTTAAAACGTAAATTATACGAAAATAGTGGATTTCCACAGAGTCGTATTCAATACTTCGTTCCTAATAGCAACGAAAAGAAAGTAAAAACCACTCTTACTACTTTTTCACAATTTGTTGGAGATTGTTTTAAACCAGATGGATCATTTGTTGATAATGTGAAAATATATCCAAAAATTCCAGGTAAAGCAAAAAAGCATTGTAAATATTGTCCACATTACAAAAAAAATTGTGATGCGAAAGCAGACGTAGAGGACTAATAACATGTTCATTGAGACTAAAGTTCTAATCAAGAAATGGGAAAAAGCCATGCCCTATCCCCCCAATACTTCTTTCGAGGAACAATTGGAAATAGCCAAAAAGAATGAAGAGAGAGCCAAAAAATTTATCGCCGGAGGTTCATCTTCTACCGGATGCATTATCCCTACTACCGCATCCAAAAAATTGATAAAATATGAACAACAATTCAAAGTATCCTTTACCTTTCCTACTTGGAAACATTCCCGATTTCAAGAACGATTACTACGTTTTGGAATCGAATTCAAAATCTATAAATTGGAAGACCCAAAAGATAAAGATACCGAACGGGCCATAAGAGAAAGCTTCTGTGAAGACATTGTTCGACGAATCGAATCCAATCTTGATGACCCAGAGTATATCTCTAGACTTTCCAAATCATATCCTTAATTACTTACCTCTATTAGCAACAGATACTTTTTCTTCTGAGAAAATAGGTTTACCATCATCATCTTTATCTTTTCTGTGTGCATAATAAAAATCTCTTTCTATTTGAGACAATGTTGGTTCTGGTATATCTGATATAGTTTCATCTACTACTTTTGCAGTAGGAGCCATTTGGTCATTTCTCCATATTAGATTATCTTGAACCAATGTCTTTAATCCTCTATAAGCTTCAGGATCGGCCAAAATTTCAACTTCGTGTTTTTTATAGAATTCAAATGGTAATCCATAACTTGTATACCAAGGATTAGCACTTCTGTCTTTTCCATATTCCGATTTAATTCTTTCAAGCATCTGTTTTTCCAGTCCTGTATGTCTATCAAGAATATCCCAAAAATTAGTAAGCCAATAATTAATTCTTTCTCCTGACCATCGGAAAGAAGTGTCAACCTTAGTAATAAAGTCAGAAATAAGTCTATCTTCTATGGATTGTTTATATTTTTCATTTCCTAATACTAATCCTTTATACTTTTCTATAGTTTTAGAAAGAGCTGGAGGAATGGCTTCGGGGGGAGTATCAATTATTTTAAATGTCATCCAAGTTTTCAAATACTCTGAGTGTTCTGCATAATATCTCTTAAATTCTTCACTAACTTCCCAATCATTTATATTATCCATATCCTTTTGTTTGAATACCATGTCATGTACAGTTTGTTCTACTATCTGCATAGTTGTTGGATCTTGCCTAATATCATTAATAATTTTATTGTAAATTTCTTGGCTTTCAACAGGCATTTTATCTACATCTAAAGGCTTACCACTTTCTTTTCCATAAAGACTTGTTTGAAATTCCGCCTTCATTTTCTCCATAAATACTGAACTCTTAAAGAACATCTCTTTATTATCAGACCAAAATGTTTTCAACCAACCAGTAAAGTCAGTACCATATACTAAATGTCCCTCTAAACTCTGAGTTAAGCCATCCAAAAATGTCTTATCTTTAAAAAGTTCTTTTTCATGATCATTAAAATATTTAATTTGAAATTCAGTAGGAACATCAGTTAAACCTTGTAATAACATACTAAGATTTGAGTGAATACTATCATCTATAAGAGATTGTAGTTTATCAGGATTTGCTCTATACAAGTCCATTGCTACTCCATATACACTCTTTTTAATGTCCGAGTTCAATCCTTTCCAAAGTGAAGTTTTACCCCCACCGAGAATATCAGCAATACTAGCCAAAGTATCATGGGTTTGCATTGCCGGATCAGAAAGTAATTGTCCTTTAAATAAATTATATATTATGGAAATGTCTTGTTGTGGTTTAACTTTACCTGTAAGAATATCTTTCATTCCATCTACCAACCCCTTAGATATTACTGATTTTTGTTCATTGTTTAGAGAACCCATAAGATCAGGTAATACAACAGATTCATGTTTTGTAAGACCAACTTGTAAAAATTGTGCCGTAGAAATTTTATTACGTAAAGAACGTTGCTTAATAATGATATATCTCTTAATTAAACCAGCATCTTTCTTAGTTTCATTATATTGATAATCAGTAAGATCTCTGGTCATTCTAAAATTAATATAATCATTCTTTTGATCTCTAGAAAGATAAGTCCATTGTCTATCAGTTAAATCGTGTTGATTAGCAATATACATGTCTTTAAGAATAGGAGAAAAATTAAGGAATTCCTGGTCATCAACAACTCTTTCAACTTTTATATAATTTGATTTTTCATCCTGAGCAAGAGGTCTTTTTGTAATCTTTCCTTCATTAAATGGCTTCTTTAAATATGGAAATAATAGTAATATTTCATTTATGGATTCCACATAATTCATATGGTTATCTTCATATGTCCATACTCCACTTCCATCCTCTCGGTAATCTACTAATAAAAATCTGTGTCTGGTTTTTTTATCTCTGTGGTCAATTATATTAGCATTAGGACTTCTTGGAAATATAAAATAAAATGCTGCTGCGTGAGGGATTCTATATGATCCCCAAAAGTGAACAGGATATCTCAAACAAATTGTACTATCTCCTTCATATGCAGAACACTGACCTGGAGATTTTGCTTCATATATTTCAATATTATCATCTACATAAACCGGATTTGAAAATTTAGTAGATATATCGTCTTCCCCTGGTTTATCAATCCTAATAGCAGATTTCTTCTGAAGTTTTGCAGCATCTGTTGCAGACAATCTAGCTACAAATTGATGAATAAGTTCGGTAAAATTAGTAAATAATTTACTATCCTTTTCATCAGGATGTTCTACCCTATCATCTTTTAACATTTTAGCTAAATCAATCCTAGCATTTCTTCTCATTATTTGAATAAACTCATCATATACTATCTTGGTTTGTGCGGGATTTATATTAGCTTTCTGTCTTTCTATATTAGTTCTTATTAAAGTTGTAACAATAATAGATTTAGCATTTAAAGATGGAAATAAATTAAGAATAGATGAATATATACGAAATTCACTCTCATCTGGAAATACAGCATGAAGACGTTCAAATACTTCTTTTTGATTTTCCTCTGTTAAAAAAATCGCATCACAATATTTTCTATAATCCATTAACATATATTTAATCTTCACCATTTCCAAATTCTCCTTCAGGAGCATCTTCGTTTGGGTCATTCAAATTTGCTTTATATTTTACTCCTACATCCTGTCTACCTTTATAAAATCCTTTTGTATAATTATTTCCTAATATATCTTTTAGAGATCTTCCAGTATTACTAACATACGGAACTACTATATGATCTATAACTTGCTGTAGCAATCCCTTATTAAAATCCTTCCTAGCCTTGAGAAGAAACTCTTTTAACTTTTTCTCAAACTCTTCTGTCTTTATAACAGGATTTCTATTTTGTATATATTTAATCAATATCACAAAATCTTTTGTATTTTGATTAGTTATAAAATCTGGATTTAATCCTGTCTTTGCATAGTAATAAACAGAGTTAAATGTATCATTTTGTATTTTTTGCTCAAATTCTGGCCAATTACCTTTAATTATATCTTTTACATATTTAACAATTTCGATCATTCCAGGAAAATGTCTCATTTTTCCTCCACCACTAAAATAACGAAAATTAATTTTTTTCCAATCCTTATCTAAAATTTCTTTTTCAACTTCTGGAACTCTTGTATTATTTTCTTTAGCATACCACAGAAATCCTTCCATCGGTCTTATAATAGATCCAAACGAATTAGAGTTTTTTATAGATCTGGCCAATTTTTTTATAAATCTTGCATTAAATTCTGCATCTCTTGGAGGAAGATTAATTGAATTTCCTGTAAGTTTACCCCATCTTCTTAGAAGTTGAATTTCTTTTGGTTCTTCTCCTTTAAGTGTTAAAGAATACTGACCGGGATTTGCAAGTGCTTTAGGAAGAGGCACATCAATTTTTTTACCTGTTAAACTAGACCATTTTTCATATGTTTTTTGTTCTCTACTTTCCGGATCAAAATATTTAGGAGGAGGAAAATTAGGAGAAGGAAGATCAAGCCCTCCCATTTCATCACTACTACCTTTCCAATTAATATCGTTTGAATCCATGACTTGTGAATAGTCAGGATTAAATTGCAAATATGGTCTTCCTTCTTTATATACTACAAATATATGTCCAAGTCTATTAATATAGTCAGCAGAAGTATTAAAATTACCATTTCCATAAGATAATCTTGTGCACCACTTTGTACCCTCTCCCATTTTAGATAGTGATTCAGGATTGGTTACTTTGTACATAATAACATTTTTTTCTGGATTTTTTTGTACAATTGCTACTCCAGGTAATGTAGATGGATCAAACCCTGAAAATCCCTGTCTTTTTGCCCCTTGACCAGCCAATTGTTCAATTGCCGTTTCCAAATCATTAATGTGAGGAAACTGCATTATATCACCTATACGATTTGCATTCCGTAATTGAATAAATCGTTCGAGAGCTGCCTTTACTCTTGGTCCATCTTCCATTCTAATGAATTGCTTTTTTAATCCACGAAGAAGCCAAATGGAGTATCCTTGGTTTGGTGTAGGATCGGTTTTAAGGACCCATCCCTTAAGTACATCAGGTCTTATTTTTAAGACATTGGCTACTGAGGCCAATTGGTCCTTATTAATTTCCTCTGTAATGATGGTTTTTAACCAATTTTTTAAAGATGACACTTCCATATTAATAAATATGGAGATTTAAATCAACTTTGTAAATTATTGTATTTATTCAAATATTGTTTCTCTTTGGTAAAAAATAATTTATCGTATGATTTTTAGAATATAATCTGTTATTTATATGTATGAAATCAAAAAAAATCAAGGAATTAATAAAAAAGACTATCGTGGAGATAGTAAATCAATCATCTAAACCAAACTTGTCTCACGATGCTTCTTTGTTTTTAAAAGTAAGACAGGGAATGAAAGAAGCCATAGATATAGGCAATTATCCAGATTTTATTGACCCCGAGAAAAGAGCATCAATTGAAAATGAAGCAGATTTCATAGAAAATGCTTTACCAGAACCACTGGGTCCAGAAGCCAACCGATATCTTGAGATAGTGACTGGTGAAGCATATAAGAAAGCATTAGATAGAGCTGCACATTACCTAGGAACTACTGTAGATCAACTTCACCAAAGATTTCCACATTGGCATACTGCTATGGGTTTACTAATGCAGACTGCCCAACAGGTAGAACAACTTGAAGCAAATAGCAAACCACAACTAGAGGCAATGGCAGTCGAAGTGGTTCTAAACCTTGATGAGAATAAATATATCAAAGCATTAGTTCAAAAACGTAAGATCTTATTAGATGTTAAACTTGGAGGTGCAGACCTTGCTCAAGGTATTGCAGAAGATGAAATGGACCAAGAACAACAGAATGGATTAACGGTACAAGAGAATCTAGATGTTCAAGTAGCTTCAGTATTGATGGGAGAAACTGAAGGGAAACTGAAGAGATCATTGGCCAATTTTATAACTCAAGGAGATGCAATTAACAAGTTCTTTTTATATAATTTAGTATCAGAACGACTAGCTCAAATAGATCCAACACTTCCTCAAAAATATGGTCTTCTTTCAGCTACATCATTAGTTTTAAACTATTGGCAACCAAATGCTCCATTCACTAGGGCATTTATTAACTCTTCAGCAGTAGGAAGTGAACAAGTGGTTCCTCAAGATGAAATTTATACCATTCGTGTAAGAGGAGCTAATTTCCCAATGCTTATCCACGAACTAGTAAAGGGAATTAACGAATATCTTTCAATGGATATAGCTTCACAAGAAGAATTAAGCACCGAAAAACTATCAGATGAAATGAAACAATTCTTAGTAGGACCAGGAATTGATATGAAACTTCGTTCTATGATTCCTGTCAATAAAGTTGAACTATTGCCTTATATTAAGAAACTTATATACAGACTACCCATAGAACATATTAAAGAGTTGTTTGCCGGCGGGGGGAAATCTCAGAGTATTATGAGAAAAATCATTCAAACTGCTGAACAACAAGTTAAAGGCCAAGGCGGAGAAGATTAGTATGGTTCTTTTAGAAAAACTAAAAGATGAGATTGTAATTACTCCTATTACATTGGAGGAAGCACAACCATTTATTTTAAAACACTATATTGGAGAAAAACCTCGTGGTATTCAAAAGATATACGGAGTTTATCATAAACCATCTGGAAACAAACTAGTAGGAACAGCAATATACGGTAAACCTCGGAAGCAGGCCACAACGGTTGTCCAACCAGAAGTTTCTTCAGAAGAGGTAATAGAACTTCAAAGATTATTTCTTGAAGACTATGTAAATACAAAAAATATAGAGTCATATGTTATATCTCATACCCTAAAACTAATAAAACAAGATTTTCCATCGGTTAAAGTGGTTATAACCTTCGCAGATGAAAAAGCAGGACACGTGGGTTCAATCTATCAGGCTACAAATGCTATCTATCTTGGTAAAGGATCTGAGAAAAAACATAAATATGTTTATATTCTTCGTGGTAATCTAAAAGCTCTTCATAATCTACTTCAAAATAAACCATATCCAAAATTGCAGAAATAATCAGATTTCTCCGATTAATTTCAAAATTAAAATAATAGTTTTCTTTCCATACATATATTTATCTATAGACAAATTAGTATAGATATACGTATGAAACCAACAGCTACAACAGTAAAAATACCCCAAGACTTATATGCAGAGTTTAAAGTTTTGGGAGTCCGTAGAAGAATGACCCTCCAAGATTTTGTTGAACGAGCAGTGTATCTGTTCGTAAAAGATGAAGCGTGGAGAAATAACTTTAACGGAAAATTTTTACCATCAGGCTCAATCAATCTTGAGATTTTTGGCAAAAACTATACAGGTTCCCTAATACAATAAGTTATGATACTACCCACTGATAAAAAACCAAAGATTCTACTATTGTCTGATGACCTTCGAATGAATTCAGGCATTGCTACAATGTCTCGTGAAATTGTAATGGGTACAGTTAGAAACTATGATTGGATTCAACTTGCAGGTGCAATACAACATCCAGAAAAAGGAAAAGTTGTAAGTATTAGTGATGCAATTCAAAAAGAAACCGGAGTAAAAGATGCATCTGTAATTCTATATCCTGTTGATGGATATGGTAATGAAGATATTCTATATGCCATTATTGATCGTGAAAAACCGAATGTAATAATGCACTTTACAGATCCTAGATTTTGGGGATGGTTGTATTCTATTGAAAAACAACTCCGTAGAAAATATCCTCTGACCTATTTGAATATTTGGGATGATATTCCATTCCCAATGTATAATAAACCTTTCTATGAATCATGTGATCTTTTAATGTCTATTAGTAAGCAAACCTATAACATCAATAAACATGTATGTGGACCAGATAATTGTATCACAGTAAACGACACATATTCTCAAGGAAAACAAATCATACATTATGTTCCTCACGGCATAAATGAACAAATATTTAAACCAATTCCTGATGATGATGATTTACTCAAAAAAAGACGTGCAGAAATATTTCAAGGAAAAGAATATGATTTTGTATTGTTCTATAATAGCAGAAACGTGCAGAGAAAAAGAACAAGTAATATTGTTTTAGCTTATAGAACTTTCTGTGATAATCTTTCAAAAGAACAGGCAAAGAAATGCTGTTTGATTCTTCATACAGAAATAAAATGTGATGCCGGTACAGATTTGATTGCTGTTAAGGAAGCACTTTGTCCTGACTATGATATTGCTTTCTCTCCAGCAAAAATTGCACCTTCTGATATGAACATTCTGTATAATATTGCAGATATTACTATTAACCTTTCTTCAAATGAAGGATTTGGTCTATCTACAGCAGAATCTCTCATGGCTGGAACTCCAATCATTGCCACAGTAACAGGTGGATTACAGGATCAAATTGGCCAGGTTAAGGATGATGGGTCTCCAATCGAATTCACATCCAATTTTGGTTCTAATAATATTGGAAAATATAAAAAGCATGGTGTATTTGCATATCCAATATGGCCTGCGGCAAGTTATATTCAAGGGTCTATTCCTACTCCATATATTTTTGATGATATGGCTAAATGGGAAGATGCAGCTAAAGGAATGATGTATTGGTATCTGATGGGTAAAGATAAGAGAGTTGTTTGTGGAGCAAAGGGAAGAGAATGGGCAGTTGGAGATGGTGGTATTAATGCCAAAAATATGTGTAAACAGTTCACTTTAGCAATGGATTATACTCTTAAAAATTGGCAACCTGTAAAGCAATTTGGTTTATATAGTGAAAAAGATTATATTGGAAATCAATTAAAATATGGACTTGGATTTGAAATTCCCATTATTGATAAAGACAAAATTCAAAAAGAAATAGAAAATGTTATAATATGAATGATAAAGAAAGAAAAAATTCATTAGACGAGATCATTTCTGATACAAAAAAGGTAAAAGATCAAGCAATGAAAAATTCTAAAGATGCATTGAATGAAACCTTTGGTGAAAAATATAAGGAAATAATTGATGAAAAATTAAATCAAGAAACAAAAGTTTCTGAAGTTTCCGAACAAGAAATAGATGAAGTTATTTCTGAATTAGAAAATGAAGTTTCTAAAGAACCAACAAAAAATTCTATGGAATTTTCAGAAGAAAATTTGTTTGTTGATGAAAATACTTATTCAAAATCTAAATCTGATAAAAAACCAACATTTTTTCAAATTTTATCTTTGTCTATTCATAGAAAACATATTAACAATTCAATTAGATTTAGAAGAAGAATGCAAAAACGAACTGGTATTGAAATAGATAATACAGTTGCTATATTAACACTAAAAGAAGGTATAGTTGTAAATCTAACTGAAATACCTCTCTGGTATGATTTTTTAAGATATAAATTATGTGGATTTAAATACGAAGTGGTATAATATCTTGATATAATAAAATCAAGAGTTATATTTAAGTTATGGAAATCTTAAAAGTTAAAAAACTCAACGATTTGGCAACTTTACCTTCAAAAGGAAGTCCCAAAGCGGCAGCTTATGACCTATGTTCTACTGAGGATTATACTTTAATGCCAATGGAAAGAAAACTATTCAAAACAGGTCTTTCCATTGCTATACCAAATGGAATGTATGGAAGAATTGCCCCACGAAGTGGACTAGCCTTTAAAGATGGTATAGATGTCTTGGCAGGTGTAGTTGATGAAGATTATCGTGGAGAAGTAGGAGTGGTATTAATAAATTTTAGTACAACAGAAAAGAAATTTAAAATTGGTGATAAAATAGCCCAAATGATATTTGAATTCTATAATATTGTAGATATAGTAGAAGTTAAAGAACTAGATGAAACAGTTCGTGGAGAACGAGGATTAGGAATATCTTCTCCTGTAAATACTACCATACCAATCACAAACAGAGAAGAAATATCACCCATAAGATTTAAACCACTTCCAGGAATTAAATCTACTCCTCCAGTAGCCAAATCAGATCTATCACCTAAAAATTATGAATCTCATGTAGATCTAATAGAGCAATGGAAAAAAGCGGGAGGAACTACAGATCATCCATCAACAGTTTACGAAAAGTTAATCAAAGAACGTGAAAAGACAATTTAATACAAAGAAAGAATCATTAATTATATGAGTAATAAACCAGTATGTGTTTTTCAGAGCCCGATGTGGACTAGGTCGGGTTATGGCGATTTAGGATTAGCCTTAGCAAAAAGTCTTTTACGATATGATAAGTTCGATTTAATAATGGTACCAACTAAATGGGGCGGATGCAGTCGTAAGTATTTATCTGATGATCTCATTGATTCCACAGAGAAACAATTATTTGAAAGGATTATTAAACAACCTCTTAATAAGCAACCAGAAATTTTCATGCAATGTTCTATTCCAAGCGAATTTCAGACACCAGCCAAGTACAATATTGGTATTACAGCTGGTATTGAAACTACTTTGGCTAGACAAGATTGGATTGATGGTCTTAATAGAATGAATTTAAATCTGGTTACATCAAATCATGCAAAAAGTGTATTTGAGAATGCAGTATATAAAGTAAAAAATCCACAAACTCAACAAGAAACCATTTTAAAATCTCTAAAACCAATAGAAGTTTTATTCTGGGGAACTGATACTTCCATTTATAGAAAAACAGATGATATCTCTCCTTCCATAGAAACAGAACTAAAAAATATCCCAGAAGATTATTGTTTCTTATTTACAGGTCAATGGACAAACCAAAATATTTTTGGAGATAGAAAAGATATTGGAAATTTGATTAGAGTTTTCCTAGAAACTTTTTCTGGATTTGGTATAAAACCAAGACCAGCACTAATTTTGAAGACAAGTGGAGCAGCTTTATGTAATATGGATAGGCACGACATTATAGCTAGAATTAAGTCAGTTAGAGAATATGTGAAATCAAATAAGAAACTAACAGATCTTCCTAATGTTTATTTAATGTATGGAGATTTAGCCGAATCTGAAATGAATTCTCTATACAATCATCCAAAAGTAAAAGCTATGATAAATTTCACTCACGGAGAAGGATTTGGAGCACCACTCCTAGAATTCTCAATGACAGGTAAACCAATAGCTGTTTCTAATTGGAGTGGTCATTTAGATTTTCTCGATTCAAAACTTTGTAAGTTATTAGATGGTGAAGTTGCTCCTCTTCCTCCGGAGTCAGTAAACGAATGGTTGATTAAAGATTCTGCTTGGTTTACAGTAAACTATCTAAAAGCTGCAGAACTAATGAAGAATATGTTCTATCATTATCCAGGTTATCTAGAAAAATCCAAACAACTGATGGAGAAAAATCAGGAGATGTTTTCTACTTTAGCAATGGATAAAGTGTTCCATGAAATGTTAGATAAATACATTCCTAAATTCGCAACCGAAACCAAATTGATACTTCCAAAATTGCGTAAGATTGAACTGCCTAAGAGAATGAACTCACAAATTTCAGAATCTTCTCCGTTAATTCCGAAACCGGCAACAGGTTCAAATGCCTAATGAAAATATCATATCTCATAACATGTAGTACAGAGACGGACACTTTACAAAGATTAATCGAAAGAATATATAATCATCTTAATTCTGATGAGTTAGTAATATTACAAGATGAATCCAGTTGGGATACAAAAAGAAAAAAATATTTAACTGATATAACTGAATTAAATCCCAACCCAGAAAAAATACAATATTTACCAATTTTTGTTCATCCCCTAAATACTGATTATGGCTATCACAAAAACTGGGGCACACAACAATGTTCTGGTTCTTGGATTTTCCAACTGGATGGAGATGAACTTCCATCCGAAAATATTATTGGTGAAAATCTTCATACTATAATAGAATCTAATCCAGAAGTAGAATTAATCTTTGTTCCTAGAATTAATGACTATAGAGGAGTTACCGAAGAACATGCCAAGATGTGGGGATGGAGATTGACAAATTCAAAAAAAGATGGTATTGCTCAAGGAAGACCATTAGTTAATATGCCTGATTTTCAGGGAAGAATATACCGAAATATTCCTAATAGAATTAAGTGGGATAGAAAACTTCATGAAAAAATTGTTGGTCATAATAAATATAGTTTTCTTCCACCTGAAGAGGAATATGCTATATATCACGATAAAACAATAGAAAAGCAATTGGAAACTAATCTTAGATATAATAAAATATTTACTGTTGAAGATAATATGGGACATAAAGTAATATAATGAATGATACTATAACAGTTATACTAAACGGATATGAAAGAGGATTGTGTTTAAATGAACAATATAATGCACTGCAACAGTCTACCATAAAACCCAATGAAATTCTTTTGTGGTATAATCAACCAGAAATCGGAGATATAAATTATGATATAATGGAAAAAGTTCCTACCGCATTCTCCAATTTAAATATGGGAGTGTGGGCAAGATTTTCTTATGCATTAAATGCTAAAAGTGAATATATTTGTATTTTTGATGATGATATGATACCTGGAAAAAAATGGTTAGAAAATTGTATGAGTACAATGAAAACTCATACTGGATTACTTGGCTCTGTGGGATTATTATATTTATTACCTAATCCTCCTCAAAATTCATCATATTATGAAAAATATATTCGTTTTGGATGGATAAATAATGGACATGTTGATATATCTGTTCAGGTAGATTTAGTTGGTCATGTTTGGTTTTTTAAAAAAGAATGGCTATCATATTTTTGGAGAGAATTGCCTGATCCAAAATACAATATATGTGGAGAAGATATGCATTTTAGTTACATGCTTCAAAAATATGCTAACATTAAAACTTATGTTCCTCCTCATCCAATTAATGATAAAGAAATGTGGGGAAATATTATAGATGATAAATATGCAGCAGATTCGAATTCTTTGTGGGAAACAAATAAAGAATCTTTAAATGGGGAACCATTTAAAAATCTAATGAATGAATTTTTTATAGACCAAAGAAAAAATGGGTGGAAATTAATAAATGAAAAATAATATGTTATTGATATCTTATGGTACAAGACCAGAATGGATAAAAATAAATCCTATAATAAAAGTATTAAAAAAGAAAAAAATACCATTTAAAACTCTTTTTACAGGACAACATATAACATTGGTTAATAATAAAGCAGATATAAATATAAATATAGAAAGTGGAGATAATAGATTGGATTCCGTTGTTACATCTATATTAAATAAAGATAATATATTCAACGGAATAGATAAAATTATGGTTCAGGGAGATACTGTATCAGCTTTCTCTTTAGCATTGGCGTCTTTTCATAGAAATATACCTGTTATTCATTTAGAAGCAGGTTTAAGAACATATGATATAAATAATCCATATCCAGAAGAATTTTATAGAAGATCTATAAGTAGTATATCAAATATTCATTTATGTCCTACAAAAAATAATCTTACCAATTTATTAAATGAAAAAATTAATGGAAAAAAATTTGTGGTAGGTAATACTATTATAGATAATTTACTACCTTATAGTAGAAAAATAACTTATAATAATGAAATAATTATAACATTACACAGAAGAGAAAATCATAATATAATAAAAAATTGGTTTTTAGAAATAGAAAATTTATCGAATAAAAATAATAAATATAATTTTATATTTATAGCACATCCAAATCCTAATATACAAAATAATCTTAACATATTTAAAAACGTAAAAGTAATTAATCCTTTATCCTATGAGAAAATGATAAAGAAAATTTCTTGCTGTAAAATGTTGATATCGGATAGTGGTGGAATTCAAGAAGAGTCATCGTTTTTTAAAAAACATGTAATAATATGTAGGAAAATTACAGAGAGACCTGAATCTATTGGATTAACTTCTTGGTTATGTAAAAATTATAAATATTTATCAAAATTATTTAATTCTATAATTGATATGAAACCTTCCACACTTCCATGTCCTTACGGAGATGGAAAATCGTCCGAAAGAATTGTAAATATTTTATATGAAAACATTTGAAGATGATTTTTTACAAATTTGTAAAAAATTAGTAAATAGAGAACCTTTTGCATTCAACAGATTTTCAGATGGAGAATTATATATATTACAAAATAAAGAACTGATATTAGATAAAAATGTTATTAAAATAGGAGAACATTTATCTTATGGACCATATAAACCCCACGATTTTAAACATTTTGATCCATCTAAGCATGCAGAATGTAGAAAATTACTAATTGAGTCATTCAGATTTACTAAAAAAAATTATTATAAAGGTATATGTTGTGCATGTTGTATTAATAAAGAAGATTTTAAATGGCAAATAGATTTTATAAAAAATGGAAAAGATGAATGGTTAACTTGGTCTAATTTACTTGTTAATTCAAATTATTCAAATTTTATAAATATAATGTTTCCCCAATTTTTTAATTATAAAACAGTAATTCTTTGTAATGAAAAAGCAGATTTGTTTAGATTTCCATTTATTGTTAAAGATTTTAGAATTGGATATAATGCTATGATAAACAATTATAGTATAATTGATGATATAAAGAGATGGATTTTTAATAATAAAATAAAAGGTCATTTATTTTTATTTTCGGCATCAGTATTAAGTAAAATAGCAATACATCAATTATACAAATTTTGTGATGAGAATACATATATTGATATAGGTACTACTATAACTCCGTTAATGAATTTGGGATTTGATAGATCTTATTTAAGAAGTTATTGGTTGGGTTCAAATGAACCAGATGGTAAAAAAATTTGTATATGGAAAGAAATTTAAAATTAGTAAATTGTAATGAACAGTATTGGGAATTTGTAAGAAGAATACGATTCGATCCAAAAAATTTAAATGGTTTTATTAAACAAAAAAGCGTTAATAAAAATCAACAAAAAAAATACATGAGTAAAAATAAAAATAATTATAGAATATGTTTATTAGATAATATTCCTGTTGGATTTGTTGGTTCTATAAATGGAGATATAAGAATTTGCGTAGATCATAAATATAAAAATAAAGGAATAGCAACTTTTATGATTTTAAAATCTATAGAAATATGGCCTAAATCATTTGCAAAAATAAAAATAAATAACATAGAAAGTAAAAAATTATTTGAATCATGTGGATTCAAATTAAAATATTTAATATATGAATTATAAAATTGACAATTATTACAAATAGTGATATCTTATAAAGAAAATGAAACACAATCCATATAAAATAGTAAAAATGTTTGAAGAAGAAGTGGCCGAATATACAGGATCTCCTTTTGCTATATCTGTAGATAGTTGCACCAATGCTTTATTCTTATGTTGTAAATATTTAAATGTAAAAGAAGTTACTATTCCATCTAAAACATATTTATCAGTTCCCATGTCAATTATTCATTCAGGCGGAGACGTAATTTTTGATAAAAGAGAAATAACCAACCATTGGACTGGAATTTATCAATTAAAACCATATCCAATATGGGATTCGGCAAAAAGATTAACATCTAATATGTATTTAAAAAATCAATATATGTGTTTATCTTTTCATATAAAAAAATCTTTAGGAATTGGAAAAGGAGGAATTATTTTAACAGATAATAAAAATTCTGTTGATTGGTTTATTAAAGCTCGTTATGAAGGAAGGTCTGAAAAATTTTATAAAGAAGATGATATTGATATGTTAGGGTGGAATATGTATATGACTCCACAACAAGCTTCTCACGGATTAGCTTTAATGCAAAATTATCCATTAATTTCTCAAGATTCATCAGAATTAAATGGATATAAAGATTTGACAGAATTTTCTATATTCAAAAATAATAAAAAAATTGAATAAATTAAATCAAAATACTTGTTTAATAGTTAATACACATTCATCAAATGAAGAATGTTTACAACTTTATTTTAATCAAATATCTAAATATTTTGATGAAATACAAAACATTTATGTTTTTTCAGATATAAAGCCAAATATAAAAACAGATAAGTTATTTAAATTTATTATATATGATAATCAAAAATCCTTTAGAGAACAATTTTTATATTGTATATCCAAAATCCCATTTAAATATGTCATCTATACAAATGAAGATTATATTTTATATAATAAAGTAAATATTGAAAAATTAGAATTATTTATTTCTACATTAGAAAATGACTCCACGATACAATATGTTAGACTTATGAAAGGAATTGATAATTATAATATAGTTTATTCAAAAGAAAATTGCTTAAATTTAATTCCTTATTATGATGATAATATTTTTTCTCAAGTTACAACAATATGGAAAACAGATATTTTAAAACAAATATATTCTTCGGGACCAAATTTAGGTATTGGGATTAATGGAGATAAAAGTGGTCATTTTGAATCTTACGGATCAAAAATATGTTGTGAATTAAAAATTAATGGGGTATATTATTATAATGGAGAAAAAAAACGTGGTATGTATCACTATGATTCAGATGTATTTCCACATATATGTTCTGCCTTAGTAAAAGGAAAATGGAATTTAAGAGAATATAAAGAAGAATTAATGCCATTATTAAATAATATAATAATTGATGCCAAGGGGGTTTATTAATATGGAAGCTTTAAAAGAAATTAAAATTTTATGAAAGAATATAATATTAAATGTTTAAATTGTGAAAAAGAAAACTTTCAAGATATATTGAATCTTGGAGATCAACCTTGGTGCGGAAACTTCTTGAAAAAAGAAGATGTAGGAAAAGAGCCATATTATCCTCTTAAATTAATATATTGTAATAATTGTGAACTATTGCAATTATCTTATAGAGTACCAAAAGAAATAATGTTCAAAAACCATCAATATTTGTCTGGAACCACTAAAACATTGACTGATCATTTTTTCGAAATAGCAAAAGAAAACATTAAACAATATAAATTAACAAAAAAAGATTGTGTATTGGATATAGGTGGAAACGATGGAACTCAATTATTACAATACAAAAAACAAGGAATATCAAACATTATAAACGTTGAATCAGCAGATAATATATCAAAAATAAGTGAAAATAATGGGGTGAAAACTTATAATGATTTTTTCAATATGAAATTTTGTAAAAATCATTTGAGACCATCATCTATAAAATTAATAAATGCATCTGGTGTATTTTTTCACTTGGAGGAATTGAGGGATGTTATAAATGCTATTGAATATTTGTTAGAAGATGACGGGATATTTACAGTTCAATTTATGTATGCTGGAAGTATGATAGATAATATGAATTTTGATACTATATACCATGAGCATCTATGTTATTATACAATTAATAGTTTTTTAAATCTTTTTAAAAATACAACATTAAAATTAAATAATATTTATTTTTCAACTATCCACAGTGGAACTATTATAGCTAAGATGGTAAAAAATAAAACTACTGAATTAACTCAAAAAGAACAAGAATTTATTATATTAGATAAAACTAAATATTCATTAGAAAATATACAATTATTTGCTGAAAGTGTAGTTAATAAAAAATCACAATTAAAGAATTTTCTATTAAAATTGAAATCTCAAAAAAAAGTAATATATGCATGTGGAGCTCCTGCTAAAGGAAATACACTTTTAAATTATTTTGACATAGATACATCTTTAATATCTAAAACGGTTGAAATAAATGATATGAAAATTGGAAGATTTTTACCAGGAAGTCATATCCCAATCGTTAAAGAAAATAAAATGGATGTACCTGACTACTATTTATTATTATCACATAATTTTTTAAATGAAATAGTTAATAAAAACAAACATCTTAAAGTTAAATATATCATACCATTTCCAGAAGTAAGAGTTATACAATGAATATATTAATAACAGGTTATAGTGGATTTTTGGGAAAACATCTTACTAAAAAATTAAAAAAAAATAATCTTTTTTTAATAAATAGTAAAAATTGTGATCTTGAAAATCAAAATCAAGTTGTAAATTACTTTAAAAATCTTCCTAAAATTGATATTATTTACCATTTAGCAGCAAAAACTAAAGCCGGAGATTATTGTTTATATCACTCTGGAGAACAATGGATATCAAATCAAAAAATTAATACAAATATTTTAAGTGCTTGGTATAATTTTCAAAAAAATTCTAAATTTATAACTTTTGGAACAAGTTGTGGTTATGATCCATCTTTAAAAAATAAAAAAGAAGATGTATATTTTTCGGGAATTCCCGAAAAAAGTCTTTTTACATATGCAATGACTAAAAGAATGCTTTTGACAGGAATTATGGCTCTAGAAAAACAATATCAAATGAAATGGATTTATTTTATACCATCTACCCTCTATGGACCCGGATTTGATAAAAATGATACTCATTTTATATTTGATTTAATTAAAAAAATAGTAGATGCTAAGATAAATGGAACTATTGCCGAGCTTTGGGGAGATGGCCATCAAAAAAGAGAATTAATATACATTGATGATGCGATTAATATAATTATTAAAGGTTCTAGTAAGAATAATGAAATATTTAATATATCATCAAATAATGAATATTCTATAATAGATTATTCAAAAATAATATGTTCAATTATAAAATATGATTTTAATAAAATAATTTTTAATAAAAATAAATATGTAGGTTCCTTTAGTAAAGTTTTAAATAACCATAAAATAAAAAACAATAATCTTATTAATAATTATATTACTATTAATAATGGTATTAAAAAAACTATTGATTATTATATTAAAAATCTATGAAATTTATTTATAATACTGGAGATGATTATCAAGATGTATCTCATTCATATTATGATTTATACAGATTTGATGATAATTCTGAAGATGAAATATTTTTTTATGGTTATTCATGTTGTATAAATGATGCAATAAAAAAACCTTATAAACATTATAAACGAAAAGTATATTATGAATGGGCTAATCCATGTCCTTATTTTTCAAGACAAAATGATGCTATAACTTCCCAATTATATTTTGATGAAGTATACACAATATGTCCATATACTGCAGAATATATTAATAATAAATATTTTGGAATAACTAAACAAATACCAGTGCCGTATACCTTAAGAATGGAACCATTTAAAAAATATATTTCAGATTTTAATAATAAAATATATGATATAATTTATCAAGGGCAATTTAATAGTGAAGATCATCAAATAATGTATAATGTAATGAAAGATTACAAACATGTTATATGTTCAATAGGACCAAATAACCACATAACTCATAATAATATTAGTACAATGAAAAAAATGGAATTGGTCGGACAATCAAAAATATCTCTAGCATCTAATTTATTATATCACCGGCAAGATCAAATCGATTTTGTTAAACATTTTTACACTGATTGGAAATCTAATAATGCATTATGTTATATAGATTATGGAATATCTCCACAATTTAAATCCAGAGTAATGGATGCTGCATTTTGTAAAACATTAAATTTAATAAAAGAAGATCCGTGGAATGTAATTGAAATGTGGTTTAAACCGGATAAAGAATTTATCTATTATAAAGATGAAGTTGATTTAAAAGAAAAGGTAGATTATATATTAAAAAACTTTGATAAGTATATTCCTATTATTGAAAATGCATATCAAAAAGTTTTAACATATGATATTGATATTCAAATTAAAAAAATAATAAATAAAGAAAAAATGTATAATGAATAGATTAATCAAAATATTATGATTATTGCTAAAACTCCACTAAGAATTTCTTTATTCGGAGGATCTACTGATTATAAATATTTTTATGAAAAATATGGATCATTTATAATAGGAACAACTATAAATAAATATAATTATGCATATATGAGATATAGACCAAAAATACTTTCTGACCATAGTATTATATCATATTCAGAAATTGAATTAGTTAAAGAATTTCAAGAAATAAAAAATCCTTTATTAAGAGAGGTATTAAAATATTATGGCATCAAAGAAAAATTTGATTTAACTTTATTTTCAGACGTCCCTTCAAGAACCGGTTTAGGCGGGTCATCATCGTGTTGTGTTAATTTATGTTATCTTCTTAATAAAATAAAAATGATATCAAAAACAAAAAAACAAATAGCATTAGAAGCTATTAATATAGAAAGAAATATTCTTAAAAATAGTGGAGGAATACAAGATCAAATATGGGCATCATATGGTGGATTTAATTCAATAGAAATAAATAAAAATGGTAATTTTTTTGTAAAACCATTACCAATTTCGGATGAATTTAAAGAAGAATTGGAAAAATCTATACTATTAATATATACAAATAACCAAAAAAATGGATCTGATGTAGCAAAATCTCATGAAAATAAAAATAAAAAAGAAATTTTAAATATATCTAAAGAAGCTTATAATATGTTTATAAAAGAAGATATTAAAAATATAGGAAATTTATTATTAGAATCGTGGAAGGAAAAAATTAAAATATCTAATATTATATCTAATGATAATATAAATAATATAATAAAATCTGTTATAGATGTTGGTGCTTATGGAGCAAAATTATTAGGAAGCGGTGGTGACGGATTTATTGTTGTAATATGTAATGATATAGCAAAGAAAAAAATAAAAGAAATATTCAAAAATAAAATATTAGATATTTCTTTTGTGAATAATGGATCAGAAACAATTTATAACAATGATAATATATAGTTATGGAAGAAATTTTAACATCATCTACAAAAACATGTTTTTTAACTGAGATGAATTGGTCGGGAAAAGTAGCCAATGACCATACAAATATGAGAGTAGAATTTTCGTGGATGAATCTTCTTGATGCAATACATTATAATATATACTCTTTTAATAATGTTAAAGAATATGATCACGTATTTATAATATTCCCAAAAGGTAATACTAATTTAAGTTTAGATGCAAGTAAAATACTTGATACTGAAAATAGGTATTCATCAATATTTTCTTCTAATATAGTAAATATACTAAAAAATAATAATAAAAAGATTTACTTTATTCAAGAAGGACCTCATTGGTTTTTTAATGATTATTCTATTATAGATCAATTTAATTACTATAATCAACTTCAAAATTGTGATATATTATTTGTACATAATGAAAGTGATATATCCTTTTACCGAGGGATTTTTCCATCAAAACAAATTGAAGTTTTGCCTACCGTTTTAATTCAATCTTTAATAAAAGATATTAAACATACTTATGAAAATAAAGTAATGATAGGCGGAAATTTTTCTAGATGGTATGGAGGATTTCAATCGTATATAATTTCCGATATATTTAATTCAAAAAAATATATTCAAACATCACATTCTAGTAGAGAAAACGAAAATCAAATACCAGACTTACACGTTTTACCCAGAATGTTTTGGTTAGATTGGATGAAAACATTATCTACATTTAAATATGCTGTTCATATGATGCCGACTGTTGCAGCAGGTACATTTTCATTAAATTGTGCTTATTTTGGAATACCATGTATTGGAAATGAAAAAGTTGATACTCAATTTAAATGCTTTCCAGAACTTTCAGTATATTCGGAAAATATAGAAGAAGCGAAGAAAATTGCTGAAAAATTATATACTGATAAAAATTTTTATAATGAATGTAGTAATTACTCTATGAGAAAATGTAAAGAATGTTTTTCAGAAGAAAAATGGAAAGAGAAAATTTTCAATTTGTTAAAAATATGAATAGATTTATACTTTATATTCATTGGGTAGATGCAAAAATTGTATATAATACTCTTACTAGTATACAAAATGCATATAATTATTCTACTAAAGATACCGAATTTATTATTGTTTTAAATGAACAAACATTTACAGAAGAACCAATAATAGATCCCAAGGATATGTGGAAGGAATTTATTAATCATCCATTTATTTCAAAATGCAAAATAAAAAAAATTACAAATGATGATAAAATATATGGATCTTCTAAATGCAGAATAGAATTTTATAATAAAAATGGATTAACTTATTGGGGAGAGTCAGATTGTCTTTTACCTTTGGAATTTTTTTATATAACTGAAAATTTTCAAAATGTATATAAAGATAGACCATATATAATGACATTTTCTAGTAGGAAAATGTGGGATGGATGGGAACAAGTAGAACACCCACTTTGTAAAAATTTATCTACCAGTCCAATACCAAATAAAATAACAACCGTTATAGATTCTACTAATTTTTTAAGATTTGATGGCCCAATGTCCTTAGATTTATTATATAAATTTAATGATAATCAGGGAGACCCTGAAATTGTATTACTTCCCATTCCAAGAGTAGAAGCTACTTTACTTACTTTATCAGATAATTTATCAGAAAATTTAATATGTCCCGCACTAATTTGTTGTCATGAAGATTGGAATTTAGAAATATTATTAAAATATTATAATATTCCCCAATTTCATGTTAAAAATATTTTAAAAGGACATGATACCGGAAATTCAAATAAAAGAATAAATATTAAAAGTAATCCGGGTTGTAAAATACGTTCTGAAAAATTTAACGATTTACAATCTAGAGATAAAGAATTAATGATTTCATGGATTAATAAACATTATAGTGGAGAATTTAAATAATATTATGAAAAAATATTTTATTGATTGCGGTGCTCATTGCGGAGAATCTATCTTAATGGCAAAGCAAAAATTTGGTATGGATATTCATGTAATATCATTTGAGCCAATTCCACATTTTGCCAACCAAATATCGGAAATATATAAAGATAATGATTCTGTTCAAATTTCAAATTCTGCAATTTGGATAAATGATAAAATTAAAAAAATATATGTTTCAACCGATATTACCGATGGATCATCATTATTAGGGAATGCAATGAATAATTTAAAAAGTGATATTTATATCGAAATTCCTTGTGTAGATTTATCTTCGTGGATATTAAATACTTTTACAAATGAAGATTACATTATTCTAAAATTGGATATCGAAGGTGCTGAATATGAAGTTTTAAATAAAATGATTGATGATGGGTCTATAAAATTAATAAAAGAACTATGGGGCGAATGGCATATTGATAGAATGACTGATGACCACTCTTTAGATTTATCTAAAAAAATTTATAAATATTTAAAAGATAATCAATTAGAATTAAAATCCTGGGAAATTCATATTCCTACAATAGGCAAATCTCATCCTCTATTAGCAAACAGACCTAAAACATTAAAAAATTTAATATAAATATTTTCATGATAACATATTGTATTCCAAGTAAAAATAATCTCAGATATTTAAAAAATAGTATTGAATCTATTAAAAATCATACAACTTCTTCTGAAATTATTGTTTTCGTAGATTCTGATAATGATGGAACAAAAAAATGGTTAAAAAATAATAATATAGAATATATTGAAAATACATCATCTGAACCAAAAGGTATAGCTTATGGATATAATAAATGTATAGAAAAATCATCTAAAGATATTGTTTGTATGTTTCACGCAGACATGTATATGGCTGAGGGTTTTGAGGCAAATTTATTAAAGCATTTAAAAAATAATACTATAGTATCAGCTACCAGAATAGAACCACCTTTACATCCTGAAGGAAAAGAGAAAATAGTTAAATCATTTGGAATGTATCCAGAAGATTTTAATATATCTTTATTTAATAATTTTTCTAAAAATTTATTAACCGAAAATTTAAATAAAACTACAAATGGAATATTTGCACCTTGGATATGTTATAAAAATGATATAAAATCCATATTTATGCATGATGAATATTTTCATTCATATCACGAAGATTCTGATATTTTCCAAAGATTCATATTAAAAAAATTTAAAATAATTCAATCGTGGGATTCTTTAGTATATCATTTTACTTGTCGCGGTGGTCAATTTCAAGATGGTATAGAAAAAGTTACATCTGATGAAAAATTTCATACAATGAAAAATCGTTCTGCAAAACATTTCATAAGAAAATGGGGTCATTGGATAGAAAACAATGAATATTCTCACCCAGTTATTCATAAAAAATATGATATAGGTGTATTTATTAAAAATTGTAAAGAAGAATTTTTACCATATATAGAACCTTTGTTTTCTTCTCTTTATGTAGATAATAAAATAAGAGAAAATTATATTAAAGAAGTTCAACCTGGAACTCCATTTAATATGAAAATGCGTGTCAAAGATAAAGAAGTATATTTTCCTACAAATGATATAATAATTTCATTTGATGGGTCTAAATTGACTAATGAACGCATACAAATTTTATGTACTCTTCCTAAAATGATCGAAGATAGTGGAGAAGTAGGTAAAATGGAGTTTGATATTTTTAATATTCAAATAAATAAACTAAAAACATATGAATCATTATTAATAAATTTAAATGATTCCTATTATCAAAATCAATTAAAAAATAAAAATGATTAAATATATTATAACTACTACTATAAATCCTCCAACAGATGCTATCTATAAGTTTCTAAGTAGAACTGACTGGCATATGATTGTGGTAGGAGATACCAAAACCCCTCACGATGAATTTAAAAAATTGGAATTACAATTTCCCAATTTAACATATATGGATTGTGAATTACAGGATAAACTATATCCTGATTTGAGTGCTATCATTGGGTGGAAATCTATAAGAAGAAGAAATATAGGATTTGTAGAAGCGTATAATCGTGGTGCTGAAATTATAGCAACAATAGATGATGATAATATTCCGTATCAATGTTGGGGGCAAAAACTATATGTAAGAAATGATATTCAAGAAGTAGAGATTTATGATTGTGTTACATCTGTGTTTGATCCTCTATCTGCCACTAATAATAATTATTTATGGCATAGAGGGTTTCCTATTCAACTAATAGATAAGAAGAACGATATAAAGTTGATGGGCAGAAATTATACCCATATAGATGTGCAAGCAGATTTATGGGATGGAGATCCTGATATAGATGCATTTGAGAGAATAGCATGGAAACCATGTGTTAAATTCACCGTAGAAATACCATATATGGGCCTTGCAATTTCTCCATTTAATTCTCAAAATACATTCTTAAGCAGAGATTGCTTTCCCGATTACTGCGTTCTACCATTCGTTGGAAGAATGGATGATATATTTGGATCGTATATCCTACAAACTAAAAATCCAGATATTAATGTGGTTTATAATAAAGCATCAGTTTATCAATCTAGAAATTCTCAGAATCTAATTACCAATCTAAAAGAAGAGTATATAGGTTATGAACACTGTTTAGATTTTGTTGAAAGAATGATCAAAAATGGTGGAGACATAAAAGATAATGGTGGTATTCTTCCAAAAGAATCGGTAGAGTTTTATAAAATATATCAAAAAGCATTTAAGATATAATAAATTATGATATTATTCACTATATCATTGTCATGTTTTATATCTACAGTAATGCTTGTGTGGTTCAAATCAGATGCATTTGTTGAATGGATGAACCTTTTTGGTTTGGGAAAACTAATAAAATCAGATAAATATCTTGACGAAAAATTTGATAATTTTGAAATTACATATCCTTTATTTTTAAAATTAAAATACAACAAGTTTATTTTCAAACTTATTGGATGTCCCCTATGTTTTTGTGTTTGGCTATCTATAGCATCATCTATATTTATTTCTACTTCATTTTTATCTTTTATTGGATATTCATCAGTTCTGTGTATTTTATCTTTATTTATATTCGGTATTATAACTAAACTTATAAATGAAAATAAATAGCATATCCGAATTCTTCAATTTTACAAAAAATTACGGACTTATCAATATACATCCGGAAATATCAGCATTTTCAAGATGCATGGAAGAGTTCAGTAGAATGTGTCCTTGTGATCCTGGAACAGCAAAAGTGTCTAAAATAAACAAATGTAAAGCAATGTATATAAACTTTATATATAAAGCACCACAATTTAAGGAAATGTTTCTATCAAAAGTAGCAGATAAATCAATAGAATTTTATATTGACGGCAGATGTGCCTTAACTCTCACTCGATAGTATTTCTTTCCAATTTTTAACCAATGGTTTTATAAACATTATCTTAGGAAGAGATTTTGATACAATATATTCTTTCCCATCTTTATATCCATATTTTTCTAAAGCAGCTTTCGGGTTAGTTCGAGCTAGTTCTCCTCGTTTTCCGGTTTCTTTTACCCACAAACCAAGTGGACCTTTTCTAATACTATGCCCACTGGTAATGCCTACCTCTATCCAATTATCAGCTTTATAGATAGAACCATTCCTAGATTTGTGTCCATTATACTCTTCCTCTCTATCAGGCTGAACAAATGTTTCAAGAAGAATCAGATCTTGATCGTATTTCTCCTTCCAACGTTTTGCCCCCTCCAATCTAAGTTGCTTTAATACCATACTGCCAGCATTCTTAAAGGTAATATTATCTCTTATAAAGCAACACCGGCTATTGTTTGCAAGCATTCCAAGATTTTTAATTCTTTGTTCTTTGGACCAACCGATATATTTATCTCGGCAAGAAATGGAAATAGTAGCTGAGGACAAACCAATAGCTCCTATATGATTTCCTGATTGGGATTCATATATGAGCCATCTTATATTTCTAGTGGGAGAATCTGTGTATTTTTTGTAACTATGAAATTTGTTTATTGTATCTCTAAATAATTTATTTTGGTCTGGTTTACAACATTCAACCAAAATTATTTTGGTTTTTAAGGTCTCAGAATAGTCAAAAAAAGGCACTTGGATAGGCATGTTGTTATCTCATTTATTAGATAACTATCGTCCACCAAAGCCTCTGCGGTTATTTTAATACCTTTTTCTCGTTGTGTTTTTTCTATAGCATTTTCCAACTCTAAACAATAATCTGCCCTTTCCACACATAAAGGATCTTGAATAGACTCTTCTTCATTAGGAGCTTTATCATATATTCTACGTTCTGTTAGATTTTCTTTCCAATTTTCATGCGGGGAAGCATAAAATACTATACTATATTTTTTCAAATGAACAAACCAGCCACCCCATTTTTGATGAACCCAATCAACTTCGTTTGGAAATCTACAATCACTAATAAAAATAACATCTTCATTAAAATGAACCTGTTCAATCAGTTGATCAATTTGATCTACCCAATATTTTCCATCACTGATTTTTCTTTTACCACAACCATGAGCAACAAGATACGGACGTATTATATTCTTTTCTTCTGTATCATCCGTCCAAGCACTAATATTATAATGTTGCTTTAGAAATGGATCTATTTCTTCTTTTAGAGGATCAGCAAAAGCTAATTTAACAGAACTATATCCATTATCTTTAAGAATATTTTTCGCTATTTTTACAAAAGTGTCCTTCCCCGCCCTGGCCATCCCACCAATTCCGATCACTATGGGTTTATCTTTTAATTCCGGCATATTTTTCAAACCTTTCTTTATATTTTTCGACGAATTTTATTTCTCCATTGAGATATTTATCCTTTAATAATTTAGAATCAGTTTTAACATCGACTAATTTATATTCCAAATTATTTTCTTTACAAAATTTTTCTGCTGCTTCTTTCTTAAGTTTGACCAATGTTGTATTCCATAAATTTATAGGTTTTACTTCGACCAGTATTCTTCCATCTATTAAAAAATCCGGCTGATAACTTCTATCTGTACCATCATAACTTGTATATGGTATTCTAAATGACTTTTTTTGAGCACTCTCAAATAAAATACCTTTTTCATCTATTTCACTTATGTAATATTGTAATTCTCTCAGGCTTCTAAAATGAAATCCTTTATACCAATTTGCCCATCCATTCCCAGATCCATTCGGTGCTGGTTTTCCAAACATAGGATTATTTTTGCCTTTGGAATGAAATGATATTTTTTCTAATGCTTCTTTTGTATGATGTTTTCCAAACATACCATTTTTCTCGCCTGTAAATAATTCTCTATAATTTTCTCTATTTTCCAAATCTTTTTTTAACCATTTTACTAAAGGATTATTTACTCCTTCTATATTTGGTCTTCGACCAGACATTTTCCTTTTTGTTTCATCAGAATGCTTTTTACCATAAAAAGGATTATTTAATCCTTTTAATTTGCCCAATTCTTTATTTATAGCAGACATCCTCTTACAACTACAAATTTTACAAATTTTATTATCTCTTACCGAATAAATAAAACTCCATTTATCTCTGTATTCTATTTCAGAGTGGCACTTAGGACAAATTCTTTTTGTCCCAATACCTTTCCATTCTTTTTTCGCAAATTCTACGTTTATGTCTTTCGTAATATCGTTTTTGTCTAATTCTACGTTTTTCATCTTTTTCCTCCTTGGATTTTGATTTTCTTCCCATAATTTATCCTTTAGTATAAATATAACGTAGAAACATAAAACGTAGGAATATTATTGATAATTTATTGTGATTTCTTCTATAGGAGAAAAATTAGTATCGTCATAAATAATTTTTGACGAAGTAGATATTATTTTTCCATCTACGCTTTGTGAAATCGTTGTTTCTCTCATTGAAGAATATTCTCTTTCTACATCAAAAGTTTCTGGATTTTCTTTTAGTTTATATGTGGGAAATTCACAATATTTAGCATACGTCAAATCGTCTCTTAATTCTATATCAAATAATATAATTTTTGTTTTCATTGTTCATCATCATTTGTTGATAGAAGTTCTTCTATCTCATTTTTCGATTTACCAAAACCCTGGCAAATATAAACAAGTGAATTCATTCCTTCTTTAGTTGAAAACAAAATACCTACATATTCTTCAGCATTCTGTGTAGAAACTTCAAATCGTTGTGCAACTAACTCAACTAATTCTACATTATATTTATTTTTGTGAGAAATCCAGGGATAATAAGTTGGATCTTTAGGAATAAGTGAGATAACTAGTTTATAAAACTGAGGAGAGGGAATTACATCAAAAAAACGAAATAAAATAGATATATTTCCTAGTTGCTGGGGGTCCATACTCAAAGCCTGTAAAATCATAAAATGATTAAATGATTTACGATCTAAATCAGATAAATTATTATAATAATTGGGGTCTTGAATATTACGAATATGCTTTATATGATCAAAAAGTCCGAGGGATTTTGGCTTCTCCAGTTTCTTCCTGCCTTTCACCGGAAAGTGCTTTGTGCCTTGACTTTTTAATTTCGCCATATACTATCAAATCTCTTCGTATTTCTTTGACAAGTAATTGTAACACTTTTTGATTAAGATGTAAAGTTTTTATATCATGCTCTGCTGAATATAATTTTCTTTTAAGATCTTTAACAGATTTTATAAGTTGATGTATTAATATTACAACCCACGTTACCAAACCTGCTATTATTCCCAAAAAGAGGAATTTAAGGATTGACCATATCATTATCCAAATCATAAGGATCTTCTTCTATTAAAGGAATTTCATTAACAGGTTTATTTTGATGTTGACCATATTGAATATCTTTAAATTTTTTGCTTTTTTTGAAGTTTTGATCTCTTCGATCTTTCTTCCACCTGTCATTTTTTCTAAATGTTCTGCCCATAAATTCTCCTTAATAATTATCTTCCAACATCCTTAAAGTATCTATCTTTTGCTCTTTCATATGTCATTTCATACATACCATTATAAAATAGTTTTTCTGGATTTAATCGTCCATCTTCTCTTAATTTTTTATATCTATTTGTAGCCTTGGGTTTCCACCAATTAAGAATACCATTTATATCTTCAGCAAATCGAGGTTTTAATATTAAATTTTCCTCTTTTATTTTGCCACACAAAAACTCTTTCGTATTTTCATAAAAAGAAGAAAAATACACCCCTCTGGAAAATCCATGATTATATAGTTGAGTTTTAATATCTGAAAATGAAAAGATCATATTTAAAATTCTCATTTTAGCACTTGTAACTGGTCCCTTTACACCTTCTTTCTGAGTCATCATTTTAAGATATGCTTCAGAGTTATTTTCTTTTATCCAATAGTGCCATTTTTTATAAATACTTTCATCTGGTTTAATAGGAACTTTTCCAGCAGATACACCACACTTCTTCCAGCACCACTCCATACCATCATATTGAGATCCTTGGTTTTTCTTTTCATTCTCATACAAACTTGTAGTAGTAATACCAACTAATACATTATTATATTTCTGAAACCAATAATCTCTCACCAACTTACTTGTAAGCATTGCTGCTATAAGTTTTCCTCCAAGGAAGTTGTATCCCAATGGTTGAGTTGGAGCAATTGTAGTTCCCACGGCAGAATTCAAAAGAGTTCCTTTACCATCTCTGGCCATTCTAATCTCTTTGGACCACCCAATGAACTCATCTCTGCATTTCATTGAAGGAATATCACTGGCAATTGCACAAAACCCTAATATCTTATCATTCTGGTCTAACACAAGAATTTTAACATATCTACCAGGAGTTTGTTCATATTCAGCTGAATGACAGAATAATCTTACTTGTAACCAATTTTGTTCGTCTGTTGGATTATCTACTATTACTATACGAGGTTTAAGAAATTCAATCTCTTTTATAGTAGATTCTTGATTGTTTATATCGGTTGGTCTCCAAATTTTAGCTTTGATCGCATCAGAATTACTTATGAACGATGAATAACAAGAATGAATCTCATCCCACTTTTTTCGGAATGTAAATTCTTTAACCGATAAGGTTTTAAGATAATCCATGTTATCTTTTACAACCTTTTTCTCAGTTTCTTTATCAAATTCGGGCATTCCGAAAAACTTTAATGTTAAGTCTTCCATATTTATGTTATATGCCAACAAAGTTACCAGCTAAAAAACAAATAGATATAACGCAAATTGTGTATCATCTCTTTAAAACATCTGATATATTTTATATCTTATTTGATGATTTAATGGATTTACCAATACAATTTGGATCTTTAAATGTCGTATTACCGGCTGTGAGATCTGTACAAAAAAATGTTCCAAACTCATATATTACTTGGTATGAAAGAGACTTAAAAAAAGGATGGAAGAGAAACGATCAAAAAACATCATGGTTAAGCAAAACCAATCCAAAAAAGTAATCATACAAAAAATTTAACTTTAACATCAAAATCACATAAAATGAGACTTCCATTGTGATTGTCTAATTCTAGTTCAAATAACAATTCCTCTTTATCCAAATTAACTTTTATAACTTCTTCTTTATCCTTATCTAAAATACCATAGACATGAAGAGAAAGAATTTTAAATTTTTTCCTTGGTCTCTTCATGTTCTATAGATTTATATTAATTAATTTAGACTGTAACCTGATTTGTATTAACAACTACATTAGTAGTTTCTGTTTCTACTTCAACTACAGGCTTTATTTCCATAATAGGAATGAGTTTGGTGTCGTCAATCAGCATAATTCCATTGGCTTTCGCCTTATCTAATACTGTCTGACTAACAGGAGTCATAGCAAACACCAACTTGGGACGACCCTTACCACAGTTTCGTGTTCCGATTGCGGCAACTGTCATTTTTTTAGTTATGGCATCAGACAGACGAACACGTAATGTGATATCTGAACCTGATACTGTTAACATGTGATTATTGTTTTCGATTAAACTATCAATCGTAAAGTATTCGTTATGGGATGGCCATACGATAACTTGATTTATTTTATTTTTTCTTTCAGTCTTCTTATTCATAATTATTGTCTCTTCTTGAGAACTAATGTGGTTTAACATGGTATAATATAACACACAGATTATAATTGTCAAGCAAGTACATAAAAAATCCCTCAAAAAGAGGGACGTTTATTATATTTAAATCAGAAACCTGACATCTAAATATTTCATTTATTATTTATGAACTTTAAATTTAGAAGTTTTCTTATCTTTAGACTTTAAAGTTTTATCATCATCATGCTTTGGAGCTTTAACTTTTGATGTTTTATTGATATTCTTATTTAAACTTTTTGGCTCTCCATCGGTCTGAGTAACGGTTTTCATTGGCTGGTCTGGTTGATCTTCATCTTTAGTAACTTGATCTTCCTTGTAATCCATATCTTTTTTCTTTGTGGTCTTAAGTTTTGTATTTTCTGGATTTTCCAAACGATTCTTTATGAGATCATTCTTTGGACCTGCTGCTTTAATATTTTTATCCTGATCAATTTTATTAGCTAATGATTTTTCATAAGCTTTATCAGCTTTAGTTTTGCCTCCTTCATTACCTATATCACTAAAGTTTATTTTTATAAATTCTTTCACCTGTTCCCAATTTAAGGCAATAGCACGAACTCTATCTACCAATTTAATATAAGCATCAATATCAAAATTATTTTCGAACTTTGGAACAATACGAACATATAGAAGATTCTGAGCACGAACAATCATCTGACCGTAATCATCCCAATAAGTTTCCCAACTACTATTGATATTTTTTACTATCTTTTCTAGTTCAGCAATTTTTTCTTCATTAGTTTTATTTAAACGAATCGTTGAATCTTTTTGATGAATAGGCATTTTTGTAAATCCTTTACGAACCTTTTCTACTTCATCCTTATCATCATCTATCCCTTTAGTTTTTACATTAGCAATTTCGCTTAGAACTTGTTCAACCATAGGGCGAAGAGACTCTTTCAGCCTTTCTCGTGGATTCTTCTCATTTTTAAGTTCAGATATACACTCTTGAACTAGTCTCTTAAATTTATCTTTGATAATGTTCATATATGATATAAATATACACATATCAACCAAAGAAATGATTTTCTATTTGGTTATTTACCTTGATTTCCTGAACTTCTTCAACAAATGATGTATCTTTGGGATATGATAAAAATGGATGTTTTAAATTAGATAAAATCTTCTTTTTTTGAATTTTATTACCTAAAATATAAATATATCGATGCTTAGTAGCTTCTTTTTTTCTCCAAAATATATGTCCTATTCTTTTTTTAAGATGTTCTATATTATGAGAACCAAATGTAGAAAAAGCTGTTCTAGAGTGCATCCATTTATAAGGAGAATTTACTAAAGATATAGAGTAATTAGGCATCAGGGCTAAAGCTGAATTTCCCTGATATAAAAAGTTTGCTGCCTGATATATGATCCCTCTGTGGCCTGCTTCATTGTCTGCATAACTAATAACAACTTTTAAATGAGACATATCTTTTTTGAGAAGTTTTAATGATTGTGAAATACAAAAACTTTCAATATTCTTACCAAAACCATCAAAAATAAACAACCGAACAAGTTCTATAACTTCATTTATTTTAACCAATGGTGATATTGATAATGCTGCACTACGACCTACCGGTCCCCCATATACCACACAACCAATCAATTTTTCTTCGTTCCCGCCAAAAAATAAATCAATATTATCAGTAATATAAAAAATTCCATATGAAATTGTACACAAAGAAAAAGTATGAGTATAATGATATTTTACTATCATTTCTTCTGCCTTGGATTTTTCTATCTTACGAACTATAACTTTTGATTGATCAAAATAGTCTTCTGGCATACAGAAGTATTATAACCCAATTTGTATTTTGTGTCAACTATTAAATATCATTGACCAGTAGAAATATAATCTGTAATTGTGGATTCAATTTTATTACAAGAAACAAAAAATGGTTTTTTAGTAATTATTACATTTATACTACCAGTTACGATCTCAAAATTTCCAATAACTGTTCCAAGTGGAGAGGGAATAGAAAATAATCCGCCTTTATCAGTTTCAGTAAAATCTCCGCCATTACTTTTTATAGCAGTAGATGCTTTTGAAATTATATCTTCAGTGGATGACGTAATAGATATTGAAAATTCACAACTCATAAAATATTATTTTGCCGGTTGAACTATTGCTGGCACTTGTTGTGGATAAGAAAGATTAGAAAATGAATGAAGTAAACCTATCATTGACATGGCTATCCCGATGGCCGCCAATACATAAGCAATATTTACTGAAGATTGAGAAGCCTTTCCTTCTAAATTTGCCTTTGACTCTCGTAACACTCGCAAATCTTTTTCAATAGATACTATATATGTTTCGTGTTCATTCCTAGTGAAGAAGGTTCCTGCTTGGTCTTTTAACTGTAGCCGGAACTCATTCATAGATTCTAACCGTTTTTCAAGCATTGCGGCTGAAACTTCTGACGATGCTCGTGTTTCCCTAAGAAGTCTAACATCTTCATCAAGTCGATGGGATTGACCTTCATATTCTGACCTCGGTACAAAAGTTGCCGCTTGGTCTTTAAGTTGGGCACGAAATTCATTCATGGACTCTAATCGTTTCTCCATCAGTCCAGCCGCAACTGTAGTTGCCTTTTCCAAAGCAGAGATTTTGATATTGAGTTGGTCTTCCACCCCCTCAAATCTAACGTCATCTATCTGTCTATGTTCATTAAACTTTTCATCAAATTGCTGTTTTATCGTGATTATCTTATCATCAAAATGGTCTTTTAATGTTATTTCAGTAGCTTTTGTCATATGAATATAAATATAGAAATAGATTTGGAAAAAACCATTTTTATGAACATTTACTCCAACCACACGTAGAGCATGATACACATCCCTCTAAATATACAAGACCATTTCCACAACTAGGACAAGATTTACCTTTAGCCACTTCTCCATCCTTAATATACTTCTTAAGAACTCGTGCAGCAGCAGCACCCATACTTGTAATGTCTTCAGAAGCCTTCTGTAGTTGGTCAACAATAAAATGAATAGGTACACCATGTCTAAGACTAGTAGAAGCTAATCGAAACATAATTTGTTCTGTAGGGGTAAATTGTTTACTAAAATCCTCAATTACTATATCATCAAATTCTAAAGCATATTGTTTACCATTTATTTTTGTGATCTTACCCTTTTTATAATTGGATTTTAACCCCAATCCGTTCAAGTGACCACCAAAAATTTCATACGGAGAACCATTTTGCAATCCTATTACAATACAGAATTTTTCTCCCTTAACACTAACAACGTTAATATCAGCTTCTAGTGTCTGTAATCGAGAAGGAGCGTCATGGCAAGTGTGAGAAATTTTTTGTCGAGATAGATTAAGTTCCTTCAATTCATTATCATCAAAATTCTGATTATGCATATCAACACCTTCGGACTTTAATTTAAAAGCCAGTGTTTTAAATGGTATTTCAGAAACAATTCCATACATTTTTTTATCAGGAAAGGCAGCTATAGATTTTACTTCTTTTTCATGAGAAGCCATAATGAATTTATAAACCGATTTCCAATCAGATCCTAATGGAAGAAGATAAGTAGTAGAAATTGAAGAATCCACCCATTTCATAATCTGTGACATAAACTCAAGTTTGTCCATAGGATCGATTTCCGCAGAAGATTTAAAATTTATTGTAGAGACATCCTTTAGATGAAGTAATATAAATTCCAACACTTCTTTTCCTTTTGTTCCAGCCCAGTCATCTTTAATAGTATCAGAAGTCATAGGTAAAGGAAAACCTGCGTCTGAATATATGTCTCTTATAACCTTCGGAACCACAAAATAATATTGATATCCACCTGATATACGAGTTCTCTTCCAATAAAAAAGGAAAAAGGCTGCTTCAATACCATAACTCATCACCATATCTCTAAACATAAGACTTAGAGTTCCTGTTGGTGCAATAGAACTGTTTGTAACATTTCTAGCAGAATTTCCAGTAATAACAGGAATACCATATTTTTCGTGGAGTTTTTTAGACTCTTCAATAACTCTTTGTACAAACGGAGATGTTTTCCATTTGTCTTTATTAAACAATCCAAAATTTCCCTTTTCTTTTCCAGTACATTCAGAACTATAATATAGAAAATGATTGAATATCTTGATGAATTCCTCCACTTCATTATTGGCTTCTTTACTAGCATATGATAATTTCTTTTTAATGAGCCAACCAACAATATTAGTTATCCCCGCTCCAGTTCTACGAAGTTTTTGAATAGATAATCGTTGATGTGGTGTAGCATACGTTTTATAGACTAACTCACACTCGTTGACATTATCCAAAAATCTATTCATTGAAATTCCTACTCTTTCTAACTGTTTAATATACAGTTCTGAAGAATTAGAAAATCTTCCTACATTAGCTGATGCTAAAAAACACATCGATTCACGACTTAGATATTGTTCAGAGCATGCATTAGTACTAAGAATACGACTATCATATTCATCACTGGGATCATACATGTAATCCGAATTAGAATATTTACGAGCAATGTCGATATTTTGAATTCCAGGTTCTGCATTTTGATACATGTTCTTAGCAATTAACTCCATTAACTTTTTAGCTTTAACTACCTTTGTAAAAATTTCTTTCTTCTTATCGTGAGTTGCTATCTTGTAGTATTTTCCTGTTTCTTTCTCACGGATAACATCCATATCAATACTATGAACATCGATATATACTTTGTCACCTTTTTTAATACCAGGAACTTCAAATTTTAGTTCCCAATCAGAATCATTTTCTACAGCGGTGTAGAACTTATCCACTATTTGAACGGAAATATTAGCATTCTGAATACGAGTATAATCACTTTTAACTGTAATGAATTGTTCTATATCTGGATGGTCAATTTTAAGAGAAAATAACATTGCAGGAATACGGCCTTTCTGTCCAACTGAATAACCTATCTTGTCTATAAATTCCATCCAATGAACAGCACCTGTAGATTGGTTCGCAGAATTGAGAACTTTTGTACCTGCTGGTCTAAGACAACTAAAGTCTACTCCTAAACCTTGTCTGTAAGCCGCACATTTAGCTACAGTATATGCCGTATTCCTAACAATTGCTTCAAGACTATCCCATTCTTCATTATCTCTAAGAGCACCAAGAGAAATAGTAGTACAGTTTGCCAATGAAATCTTTCTATTAGTCCCAGCTCCCTGCATAATAGAACCTGCTGGATGCCACCAATCATTGTATATCTCATCAAACCAGCGATCACTCCAAAAATCTCTTAATTCTTGAGTAGATTCAACTGATGCAATATAATCACACACTCTTTTAAGTGCCTTTACGTAAGTTTCATTTTCATCAATAGTATATTTTTTCTTAAAAGCATCTATAGAAAATTCATTATTATTAAAATATTCTTCTGTAGTTTGCTTCTTAACATCTTCATATTTTGTTGTAATTGTAGTTAAGAAATCGCCAGTAATGTCACTAATATTTTCCATCTTATATCCTTTTCCTCTTGTTTATTTATGTAGTAAATAATTAGAAAAACTCTTTTTGAAAATTGTGATTAACAAAAAATATTTTTTCGATTTTAGTATTTTATTGTGTACAAAGTAATATTGTTAATAAATTACTAATCTGAGTCATTGCTTCCATAATTTTTCTCTCGTCTAATCTTCTTTAATTCGTCTAACATAACCATTTTTGTCTTATCGTCATGGTCTCTCATTTTTTGAGTAAGTTCAATTCCTTGTGGAGAAGCTTCATCAAATATCTTAATGTCCCCGTTAGAAGAATTAAAATAAGTGGGGAATGTCATACCATCTGCACCAAAACGATTTTTGATTACGTGAATACGTGCCGTATCCCCCATTTTATCGTCTGATTTACGAGAAAGTGAAAATACAAAATCGCCAGTCATAATCTTACGATATGAATCTGCAACATTTTGAGCTTGAATAGTATCAGCTTCATGGGCACTTCTATGTGCCTGAGAAGCAGACCAAATAGGAACCTGTAATTCTCCAGCTACAGCCCTTAATTCTTCATAAACTGAACCTGCCTCACTATAAGAATTTGCATTCTTATCAGATGTTAAAGGTCTAAGAAGATCAGCATAATCTACTACAATCATATCTACCTTTTTACCTGTAAGCATTTGAACACGTTCTACATGCATTTTAATACTTTGAGCGGCTACGGTCTTAATTGGAAAGAACTTAATAAACAATTTTCCAGATATTGATTCAATTCTCTTCTTTACTTCTATTATATGATTCGGGATGTCTTGAAAACTAATCTTGGTAAAACAGGCATCATATCTTCTTCCTACATAATTCTCATTCAATTCCAATGTAAAATGTATTATCGTTTTACCAGCTTCCATAGCTTTTGATCCAATTTTGGCTAGCAACCAAGATTTACCAGCACCAGCAGGGGCAACAACGAAACCTAATTCTCCATTTGCTAATCCACCGTCTAACAATTTATCAATAGGGTCCCAACCAGTAGGAATGTATAATCTAGCAGCCTCACTCATACGAATATCAATATCTTCTATATAATCATGGCCAATATTTCTTTCCATTCCAGCTTTTCTAGCTTCATCTACTAAACTCTTGATTTTATCATATTCTCCCAATTTCAAAAGATCAACAGAAGCCAAAATAGCATTCTTCATCTTTTGATTTGTGCAAAAAGCAAGAAACTGCTCCTTAACATATGGAAGGTCCGTATCTTTAATCTTACCAGCAACAATTTTAAGTTGTTCTATAATAGAGGTCTTTAGAACCTCATTTTCTAATTGATTTACTTCTATTTTAAAAACGTTTCCGGTAGGAATAGTTTTAAATTTTACAAAATATTCTTTAATTTTTTTGATCATCCAACATCTTGCATCAGTCTCAAAATAATCTTCCGATAAAATATCAAATATCTGTTCTAAAAATTTTTGATCTTTAAGTAAACAAAGTATGCATTTATCCTGAAACTCGGATCCAAATTTTTTTAACGTATCATTTTCTTCCATAAATTATTTTTCTTTTGATTTGTACTATATACTATGGACCTTTTAAGTAAATATTTTATATGAGATTGATGATTATTTTAATTATTTACTATTAAAAATATTAAAAAACTTTTTGGTGCGGTATATATTACCAGTGAAATCTACTGTAAGGGTAGCTTTTTTAACAATTAAAAGAAAGATAAAAATATGTTCGATGTAGACATTCTAGTTAACGGATCCCGTTGTAAGCAATATTCCCATGAAAGCCGAAAATATATTGAGGCAAAAAATGGATCTGAGTGGTGTTTAAAAATCAAAAATAATACAAATAGTAGAGTCCTTGCTATTTGCTCCGTAGATGGATTAAATGTTTTAACAGGAGAATCAGCAGGCCCCAATGATTCAGGATATATCATAGATTCTTATAATTCTCAAAAAATTAAAGGATTTAGAGTTTCAGATAGTTCTTGGGCTCTTTTCAAATTTGGATATAAAGCAGATGGAAAAACCTATGCTCAATCTAAAAATGATGGTTCTGAAAAAAATTGTGGAGTTATAGGTGTAAGATTATATTATGAAAAAGAAAAACCTATAATTTATCAAAATAACCAAACAACTCTTCCTCCGTGGTGGAATATGACTGGTAGTTCCAATAATACTTTAGGTGGACTTTATGGCAAAGGAAGATATGGAATATGTGGACAAAGTTGTGATAATTTAAATTTTAATGATTCTCAATTGTATGATTCTACTATTAAATGTTCATCTACTCCACCATCATTAAATTATATGTCCAATACCAGAGGATTTGATACTGGTACTGAATTCGGAAGAGCAGAAAACAGTAAAGTTAAAACCGTGGAGTTTAAGAAAGGATGCTTAGCATTAAATGAAGATATATACTATGCTTCTAGGGAAAGTTTAATAGAAATGGGAATTCCTCTTACAAATGAAATAAAAGTTAATTTCCCGGAAAGTTTTCCTAATAGATATTGTAAACCACCAAAAAATTGGAGGGGAGAATAATATGGATTACTTTTCAGAAAGTTATAAAAATCATCTTAAGAAAACTCTTAAGATTGGAGATAAAGTATATCCAATACCAATGACTTGTTCACGATATGGAAACATCGTAGGAGAAGTTCAAAGTATAGATGGTGATATAGCTCATGTTTTATATCCAGCCATTCCTCAATATGGGGCAGCTTCTTATTCAATATATGGAGTTATTCCATCAGGAAGTTATAATCCATTTAAAATATATCATGAAGCATTTACAGCTTCACTTTGGATAGGAGGAATTGTATTGGCTTCTGACCAATCAGTTCCAATAGGAACTTTATTATAATAAATGAAAAGGGTCACTTCTTCAAGTGGCCCTATTTATGTATAAGACCAAGCCTTAGATCTTTTTCTTTATAATAGGAATTTCTACTTTTACCCAACCTTGGTCATTTTTATTTTGATAGGCAGTCATAGTCAATTCTTCAACATCTTCAACATTTTCCTGCTGGTCAACCACTTTCTTTAATTCAGAGTTAACTTTATGTCTCTTTATCATTGTTCCTATTTTTCTATCTTTCTTTTTCATGAGTTTATTTTTCCTATAATTTGATTATTTATATAATTAATCAAAAGTTTCATTACCAGTGTAAGGAACTTTATCGGGATTTATTTTATATTCCTTGCATAATTTCACAAACTTAGAATGAGCTAATACAGATTCATTTTCATTACATGAATAACTTAATGCCTTAAGTTTCTTTAATCTTTTAAACAACTCGTGACCAATTTGTTCAAACATAACAGAATCCATTTCCCCCAAAGACTTAAATTCAGTTTTTTCTGCATCATACTCATCCTGTATATGTCCTGTCATTTTATTCATAGAGTCTCTGGCTTTTTCTTTTTCTTCATTTGTTAAATTAGACTTATTCATAAGAAGGTAAAGAAAGTCAGTATCAATATCTTTATTTTCATAAAAATCTTTTTCTAATTCGCCTTTTTGATTATGATAAGATTCTTTTAAATTTTCAATTTCCTTGTCAGCATCCGTAGATTGTTCTCTTAATATGAAATATAAAAAATTAAGTATTGGAGTTCTTACTGTTGGCAAAAACTTATTTCCCCAATTAATTTCTTCTTCTTTAATACCTTGTGATTGACCTTCCGTAAGCATTAATTTTCTTTTATTGGTTCCTTCCTGAATTTCTTGTTCAAATTTTTTATTATATTCTTGAGCATGAAACAGTAAAGTTTTTTTATCTTTTTCAACATCTTTAACTTTTTGGGCAAATCTTGCCCCAAAATTAGGATTGTCTCGAAGTATTGATACTAATGATAATGATATTTCCATATAAGAATATATAGTTAAGTAGATTCAAACCATTTCTTTTAACTATACAATTCTCCTTTCTTTGATGCATCTATATCACAAATTTTTTTGTAATTACAAGTTAGTTCTTCTCCAATCTCAATATCTCTCGAAGCAAGACTATATAAATCATTATCATCATCACAATTTGGATTTTCTGAATGGTTAAAAAATTTAGCATTATCAGCACATAATATATAATTATTTCCTCTTTTATATGCCCACTTTTTAAATCTTTCAGATTGTTCTTTCTCTTGAGAGAAACACAAATCTTTAAAATCGTCTTCTGTAAATACTTGATCTATTGATGGATCAAGAAACCAAATAATATCTCCCTTTTCAATTTTTTGAGCAGAAAAACAACCCAATCCTTCAATATCACTTCTATCTATATAACTTTTTATTACTAACATATTTTTATTCTTTTATTAAGTCTATTTTATCATACAATGGATACTTTTCAAAATCACGAGCAAATAAATTACATCGTTCTAATATTGTAATTCTATAAATTTTAAATTCCCTAGCAATGATTTTTAGATTTTTCAGATGTCCCCACAAACTAGGGCGAAAAGCAATAATTGTATCACCTTCTTCTACCTTCCATTTTTTATCTATACAACCACAATCACACATATCACGACAAAACATCGATCCACTTTCTTCTTGAATAAATTGAAAATGTGGACCTGTCATATGATGTATAGTATCCATATTATCCCCTTAAAATCTTATTTATTCTACCAAAAACCCCATCTATCCATCCACGAAAATTAGGAAAAGAAGACCACAATTTGTCTTCTAAAATCAACTTTGCGAGTCCATTTTCATCCATCTTTGGTGGTTGGTTATCTAATACTTCTTTGATCCTCAATTGTCCTACAGTCTGGATATAGCTGTCCGTGAGCTGCATTAGAGCATAATTCCTCTCAAAATCATCCCAGTTATCTAAAAGGGTATCATAGACCTTTAAAGACCCTTTATTCTTATTGCCGTGCTCTCTTATTAACTCTAAAGTAGTCCTACCACCATCTAGGAAGGGAAAGGCTTTAATGATTGTTTTTGGACCAAATCCTTTGATAGATGGTATATTGTCAGAAGCATCTCCTTGGAGAGCTTTATAATATATAAAATTATCAGCACTTACCCCATATTCACTAAGTATTTCGACTGGTCCATATACTTTCTTTTTAGTTGGACTCCAGATATGAACCCTATCATTAACCAATTGAAGGAAATCCTTGTCGGCGGACATGATTTTAACTCTCCAATCTTTATAATAATCTAAAGCCATATAGGCAATTGTATCATCAGCCTCAACTTGATCTAGAGAAACCATATAAACTGGAAGGTAGGTCAAATAGATAACTATCCTTTGAAGTTGCTTCTTTAGACTAACTTCTTCCTCACCCAAAGAAGTATTCTCTTCATAGATTCTATTCAACCTAACCTTAGTTCTTCTGTGGTCTTTATACTCGGAGTAGATTTTGCGTCTCTTTTGAGATCCGCCTACTCCATCAAAGACCACAACCACTCTATCAGGTCCGAAGAGTTTGATTGCATGCCCAATAGATTTTAAGAAACCTGATACTCCACCTGTATGAGCGCCGTCTTCATTTAAAGTGGGGATAGCAGCAAAGCAACGAATGAAAGTGTTATAACCATCTATGATTAATACTTCCTTCTGCTTTGACTCCATAATACCCTTTGTTTCTATCAACGCCTTTTCGGTTTTGATAGAATCAAAAAGAGACCAAAGTTTACTATTAACGTCGCCGTCGTTCATTTTCTTCTAAAGTATTTTTAATAGAGATATACCACTTATCATAATCTACATTAAGTTGATTCCACACAGAACATACTTCTGTTGTATTTCCACAAGTAATATTTACCATAGTTCCTACATATGGGCGGCAAGGGTCCATTAGAGGAAATGGTTCAGCGCCCATAAGAATTTTCTGAACCTTCTCGATACAATATTTTTCAGATAATGCAATGGTTCCATTTCCTTCAATATCAGTAAATTCTACTATAACCTTTTTCATATTAATCTTCTCCATCAACTGAACCATCAGTTTCAATATCTTCTACAATTTTACTATTAGGATCTCTGTATTCCATAATTCGTTTATCACAAATAATACTATAAATCTCATCCTTAAATGAAGCATCTTCATTTATTTTTTTCACGAATTCAGATGTTGATAATTTTATTTCTCCTGAAGAAAGTTTAAATAAATAACCAGCTTTAGTTCCGGAAATAATAGTTTTTTCTTTTAAAAAATCTAACCAACTTGACAAATCCTGAATCCCACTATCATAATGAATTTCAAATTGGGCATATCTTTTTGGAGGTCCCATTCTATTTTTTGTAACCACAGCTTTACAAACATTTCCAATAACTTCTTTTTCTGAATTTTTAATTGAACCGACATTACTTAATCTAATTCTTACCGATGAAGCAAATCCTATAGCTTTTCCTCCTGGTGTAATAAACTTATCTCCAAAAGCCATAGCATTCATATTCATTCTTAATTGATTAGTAAATATTACAAGTATTCTTTGTTTACCTATCAATCCTACAATTTTTCTGCAAGCTTTACTAATAATAATAGCTTTGGAAGTATTATATCCATCTTTACCATGTTCGCTTTCCATTTCCGTTTCACAACTTGCTTGAGCTAAAGAGTCAACAATAATTGTAATCAATTTATCAGGAAAGGTTTTTCTAGCAAGTCCAATAGCCTGTTCAATTTTAGAAAATATTTCTTCTACAGTTACTAGATTAGAATATACCAAATCTTTAATATTAACACCTACAGAAGTCCAAAAATCCGGAGCCGCTGCATTTTCAGTATCAATCATAATACCTAATCCACCCTTTTTCTGTGTATTAGCTAAAATATGTGCTGCTATTAAACTTTTTCCTGCTGATTCAAGTCCTGATAATTCTACAATTCTTCCGGATGGCAAACCTCCATTCTTTCTATTCGAGATTGCCAAATCTAGAAGAGTAGAACCAGTTGATACCCAATCTGATACCATCGATGGATCTTCTTGCTCATCAAGAAAGTAAGCAACTTTGCTCCCGTCTTTTTGAGATTTATTGAATGCATCAACAATCAACACTGCTAATTCATCACGATCTACTCGTTCAACTTTATCAGCAACACCATCTATATGTTTAGTTTTAGCCATATTATTTTGTGGGTTATTAAATCTTGTTTATATTAACAAGAGAAGATACACCATAAGATGTACCTCCTCAAGTTATTTTAATGTTTTAAGTTAATTTAATTACTTGGTTAAACCAAATAATTCGTCGTAAACATCCTTCATATCCCCAGTGGATTCAGGCTTTGCGATGTTTGTTGCAGCTAAGGCTGCGGAAGGAGATTCTGCGGATGCCGCTACAATCTGTTCTTCTGTAGGAATAACAACGGTATTGGATTCGACTGCAACTACAGGCAATCCTTTAGATGCATCTTTTCCCTCCTGACGTTTCTTTAGAAATGATTCTAGAGCTTTTGATAGAACATCATATTCTGGACAAGTCCAAGCTTCTATTAGTTTTGGCTGTTGTGTAGTAATTCTGTCAAGAATTTCCTTAGCCTTTGGATGGTCAGCAGGAATAACAGGACGAGACTTTGGTTTGATAAAGATTTTGGTATCAGGAAATCTACGACCATCAGAAGAAATCTTATTAGACTTCTCGGCTGGAATAAATTCTACCTTAATATCATTACCATTATTCAAGTCAATCATTTCTGAATAATCTGGTTCATCCATTGCTAGTACTAATTGGTCAAAAATTGTAACTCCAAATCCCCAGAACTTTACTCCCTCTTCTTCCTTTCCGCGGACAACAATAGGAACATAAGTTCTAGCTTTTGGTTCTAACTGCTTTCCTTGACCCCACAATTTACGATCCCCAGATTTTTGAAGTCTTTCTGACAATTCAATAACGGGATCTGGTTTACCAAAGTTGCTAGGACTAATATAAGTTACATTTTTCTCTTCACCATTAATATTAGCTGTGAAATTATAGTAAAATGTAATTTTTATAAAGGGTGTTCCCTCTTGAAACTGATTTGGAACAATACGAATGAGATTTTCTCCTTCTTCGGGTTTCCAAATAAGTTCCTTCATGCGGGAATTTTGGTTGGAGGTGTTTTTCTTAACAGTTCTCTTGGCGGCTGCCAACTGTTCTTTTACAAGTGCCATGTTTAATTTTGCCATAATAATTACTTTCTTAATTAGTTGTTAAATAAGTCAATTATTAACTATAAATAAGTTAATTTTCGCTTACTAATAAATAGAAGATACCACTCAAAACAATCAATTTCAAGTTAAAATAATTGTTTTAATTGTTTTAATTATTTATAATTTCTAATAATTTAATTGGTATTATTTTTATCATATTATTGTTAAGAATAATAAATGAATTACTATAAAGACTCCAATTCACAGAAAATGTTTTATCAAGAACACCACCATTTTCATCCTCAATTATTTTATTTAATGAATTTAAACTGTATAATGTATTCGTCTGTTTTTTTCGATGAATAGAAATAGTATTTGGAAACTTCGTAATTTTCTTATCAACATTTATGATATTATATGTCACATAAACTTCTTCAGGTGAATTTTCATTTGAGAATACAAAAAATCTACCATTATATATCTCATAGAATTTCTTTATTTCTTCTATGATAATTTTGTATGATTTGGTATTAGAAAATGTACAGAGTAATTGCCTCTTTTCTATCATAACCTTTTTTTAATATCTTCGACTATACCTTTCAATGTCCACGAATTTTGATATCCTTCAGGAGTCATTAAAAAATTAACTACTCTCTCCAACATATAATCATCTCCTGTTAAAATCTTCTTTATAACATCTTTATTTGCTTCTTTTTCCTTTGGGGGTGGTATTTGAGGAGGAGGAAGTTTTGTTGGTTCAGAAGGTTCTTCTTCATCTGGTGTCTGTTGTGGTGCAGCTGTAGTAAAAGCATTAGGCATTTGTTGAGCAGGTTCCCCTGAATCCTCTCCACTTTTTTCAGCAGGAGGAGGAGTAGCTGTAGATGTAGATACTGGTAGATTAGTTTTAGTTGGGCCAGCTTGGGCAGCTATAGCTGTCGGCGGAGGAGCAGTTGCTGGTGGTTTATTATCACCATGAAAAATATTTGGTCGTCCTTTTGTAGGATCATCTTCAAAGTGAGTACCAGCTTTAATTGCCTCTTTTTTATATTCTGGTGTTGGAAATGTAACTAAAATACCATTTCTATTATAAGCTTGTCTTTCAGGGAATTTACCTTTTTCAAGTAAAACATTAGCAAATTCATAAACCATATCTGATTCTATTCCTCTGCCTATAAGATATTCACACATATATCCAACGTGTTGTGGATTATCTATATCAAAGATACCACTTGGAATTCGAGGATCTATTGATACTTCATTTAAAATCTTCTCAATTATTCTATCTTTTGTCATATATGATAAAAATAAATATTAAGAAAAAGGCCCAAAACTATAGATATGTCTGCACTACAGAATCGTAAGAATCACCTTCATAAATTTTTACAGGAAACTTACTTCCCTTAATGACAGAAATTATTTTGTCTAACAATTCTTTACCTTCTGGTTTATAAAAATCAAAAAGAAGAGAATCATAGGTATATAAAACCGCTTTAGTTTTCTTATTAATAAGAAGATCTTGAAGTTTTCTGAGTGTAGAAATAGCTACTTCTGTTTCTGTAGCTTGAAGAATATAATTTAATAATTTGTATGGATTAGGAGACAATAAATGTTTATCTGTAATGACACGACCAAATAATGGAGTTTTGATAAATCCATTCTTTTTGAAATCTTCCCAATACTTTTCAATGAATTCTCTTGCATGATTAAGATATTTTATATGTTGATACTTCTCTTCTATACCACCATAAAATTGTCTCATAGTTATACTTTTAATTTCATCCATATCATATTCCGTAACTTTTCGTCCAAAGTATAATTCTCCTAGATATGCATAAATATCAGTATCAATACCAAGTGGAAATTTAATAAGATAACTAATAATACGAGGATGAAATGCAGAATAATCTATTAAAACCATTTTTCCATCTTCTCCATAACGAGACGTGAAGCATTTTCTAGAACCATCACTTTTATTTAATGCTGCATAATTTACATTATCAAATCTGTTACTGGGTCTTCCTGTTGATGTGTAAATATTATACTGACTGTATACTAAATCTTTATCATAAATTTGAGCATCGGGAAAATGATTTTTAAAGCAGTCACAATTTACATGTATTCCTGTATTTTCCAATTCTGCAAGAGTTCCCAAAATAGTCGCATTCTCTTTTATATAACCACTATCAAGATCATCTGGAAAATTAACTTTCAATCTAACCTCATCGCACATTCTTTCAAACATTTCCTTATGCTTTAAAAGAGGAATAATATTATTAATATTTCTTTGCCCATAATTATTTCGTTTAACTAATTTATGGGCAGATGTTTCACAAGAATTTAAATCTAACATCCAGTTTTCTTGTAAATGAGTAAATAAATCTATATCTAAATAATTTGAAATATGTAGTAATTGATCAGAAGATTTTTTATCAAAACACCACACTTTACGAGTTGGTTGTATTTGTATACTAGTGATAAAATCTCCTAGGCATATTTGAAATGAACAGTCGGGGTGTCCAAATGAAAACTCATAAATTTTATCTGTCTCTAAATCTTTAACTAATATAGCAGATAGAGTTGAAGCAGAGGCGTGAATAAATCTATCATCAGAAGGAATAATGAATATCATTATATCATGATATCCTATTTCTTTATTAAACCTATTATAATCGCCAATGGTTTCAATCATACCATTAGTACTAACATCTTATAACTTTAAAGTCAACTTTTTATGAAGTAGTTGCATTAACTGGTATAGCCCAACCTCCTTTTGGTTGAGTCAATCTACGTTTAATATAATTTCTTAAAGGTAATATACCAGCTGTAATTTTTGTTTCCCATCCTCCTCCCTCTTGAGATATAGTATGAACTACGTTAATTATTCTAAAAATAATGTTATGATGACTATAAGGAGAAGGAAGATTTTTAATTAGAAAATATTGAAATGTTCTAAGTCCACCTATTCCCTGAAGTGTAAGTTGTACATCTATACCAGGTTGAATAGCACAATATCGTTGATTATTATCCTCATCTTTATCATCAATTAATAATCTAAACATCTGTTTAGCAACAGATGGGGGAAGACAAAGTTTTAGATATTCAAAGGGGCCTGATTCGATATCCTGGTCATGTGATGGTCCGGTTGATATTCCTATACCAGGAGCGACTACTGTTAAACCAGAAGTATGAATTTGTGTACCCCCTTTATTAATAGTCATTTGAAGAGTTGGATCATCTTCGGCCACACTAAGTTTTTGCACTTCTCCAATAATATCTTTAATTTGTTGTTGAGCAGTTCTTCTTTTTTCTAAATCATTCCGGTGATCCCCTTCAGATCTAATTTTTTTATTCATCACAATAGCATCTTTAAATTGATAATTCAATAGATCGTTCGGGTCTACCATAACATATTTTGATCCGCCGTTGTTAGTTTCTCCATATATTGCTCTTGTTGCCTGTACATCTGACAATTGTGGATTAAATTTTAATGAACGAATAATACTATCAGCATCATAATAATCAAATGTATACGTTGGATCATTCTGTCCCAATCCTTTTTGGGTACCTATATAATTTTTGTCAACAATAGTCAATATATTATCTTGTTCAACCAGTGCCAAATCCCAAAATCCATCAACAGAATCGTTCAATAAAGACAATATTTTTCTATAAATATCTACATATGAAGCTGTTTTTGGATCTGGGTCTTCTATAGCAGAAACAAAAGCTGAATAACTCAAATATATGTTAGATAATAAACCTGATACATCTGCTTCCATTACATTTCCCATAGGAGAGTTAGGATCTGTTGGATTAAGTGATTTACCTAAATCATTAGGACTTACTGGCAAATTTACATCTCCAATAGCAGGAAAAGAAAAATCCTTTAAAAAACTTTTATATCCAAGGTTACTGGGACCAATATAAGGAGTATCAAGATATTCATATCGTAGGAAATTAATAGGATAATCTATATCTTCTCTATAGCATACAGTATTAGTGGCAGCTTTTCCTAGAGTTGGAATAATAGTAGGAAATTTACTTATCAAACTCTGATAACAAACTCTATGTAATGTTTTATCTGCTGGTGAAGTTGCTAACTGATACAATGCATATTGGCTTTCATATGGAGTAGATTCATTTGGTGAAAATATAGGATAAGAACCATGTAATTCACTTTTTGGACCATATTTACTTAGTCCAACTATACCATAATGACATTTAGGAGATCGGGAATTAGGAATTAATACATCTCTATTACAAGAGATCATATTAATATGACCACCTATTACACTACCCATAATATCAACTTGAAACATTGGTTCTCCAGAACCTCCATCCAAATTTGAAAAATAATTAAGTATTTCTACTATCATTCCCATGTTTATCCATACCTTAGACCGATCAAGTTTATCTACATTACTTTTGTCAAAATCACATTTACCTGGTTTTCCTAAACCTTTTGGTTTATTAAAGAATTTCTTTGGTCTTCCTGAAAATACCCCTCTTATATATGGGCCTTTCATTCCTCTTACTTTAGGATCTGGTTCTGAAAGAATTGGTCTAATAATATCTCTCCATATAATATTTTGTGTAGTAATACCTTTACGACTTAATGGAGTAAACTTATTAAATCCATTAATACTACCAGTGATATAATTATTTTCTCCGGTCATCTGAACAATTTCCTCAAAAGGATTCGGTGCTTCTGCAATAGTTTTTAAATTTAATAAAGTTGCATCTTTAGAAATGAAATCTCTCAATGCTTGATAAACTGGTCTTGGTTGATCTGGACTACTATTATCATTTACAGTAATTCCCATATCCTTAGAAATACCAGCATATAATCTATCCTTAGATGTAATTTCTGTCATACAATTAATTCTATTGTTATCTATACTCCAATTAAAATTGGTTATAATACCATAAAGTACATCATAATTTCCCTTTGATAAAATAATATTATTTATATAGAGAGGATAAGCATTTCTCCAAAGTTTAGCCATTTTATTTTCATCATCTAATTTAACCAATGATACAGGATTAAAATGGTTCCATCCAAATTCCAGCATCACAGAAATTCCTGGAATCAAAAAATATGGAGTCATGTAAGTCAATTGTTCCCACGAAAAACAAGTCCACTCTATTTCAGCTCGGCGATATAATTCTTTTTGAACAGTAACGGTTATTTTAGAAATTTCTGGAGTAGGAATATGAATAGGATAATTAGATACTTCTTTTGTTACCATTGTTGTTGAATTAGTAAAAGTAGGATTTTTTAATGAATTAGATATTGTATGTGGGTAAGGAGGATTTGTAGGAGTATATCCTATAATCTGATATGTAGAACCAGGAGCACTATCATCTATTATTACAGTTTCAGTTAAAAATCCAGGAGGTTGAAATCCATATGTTTGATAAAATCCCTTTCCACCGTGAAATACAAAACGTGATTTTATAGGATCTCCGTACTGATTTAATGGTCCAGCGGAATTACTACAAAGTCTCACCCAAGGCATTAAAGGACCTTTATAAGTATTCCAATCTCCACCTTCTGTCCAACTAGCCTTATTATTAGCTATATATTGAAAACTTCTTACAGTTTTTCTTCTATCCAACTCTTGCTGAATTTCTATGGGGATGTTCGATGGTTGCCACGGTATAATTGGTGCAGGCATAACTTATTGATTATTACTGTTTGCGTTTAAACTATTAAAATTTACAAGAATTTCGTTGATTTGTGTAGGAATACGAATTTGTAATCCCGGAGGTACTGACAATCTACCCTTTCCTAAACCGGAATTCGAAAGAGCCAGAATCCACCACAATGTTGGGTCTCCGTAGTACTTGTATGCGAGAGAATCCAAATAATCTGTTTCATTTGAGATAATAACCATATCAGAACTTTGTGGTTCAATAATAGGATATTGAGTAGTAAAATATACCTTTTTTCCATCCCACCTATTTTTAGTTTGTGTTGATTGATATCGTTTCATTTTTATTATTTGGTTACTGGTTCAGCCGAAGGATTCGGGCTAATCATTTGCTTATGTAAATAGGATGGTTTAGGCATATACATAGAAGAATCAGTATTTGATGTCCCTACATTAAAAGAATTATCAGTTAAATCACCATTTGAATCTACAGTTGTTTCCCAATCATCAACTCTTGGTGCATGTCCAAAATGAGAACCACCAACTTGAGCACGTTCCTTCTCAAGAAGAGCACCTTCAACACTAATCTCAACTTCCCGTGGTAATTGACCATAACCATTACCAATTCCGGTGGAAGTTATTATTCCGTTTAGATAACTCCATTCATCTGAATTATATTCATTAAGTGTTTCCCACAATGCATCTTCCGGAATATTAACAGTAATACTTCTTAATACTATAGGTTGAAATCTATATAAATCTCCAATAGTAACCATAAACATAGGAGGAACAATGAATTTATTATAAACAGTTCCAACAGTATCAGACCTAGTATAATTTGAAGGTTTAACTGAACTTGCTAAATAATTTATTTTTGTCCAAGAAGGTAATAATTCAGTAATACTGTTTATAACTATATTGAATGAAAATGATAAAGTTCTACTAAATCCATTATAGGAATATAATTGATCAGCACGCCCTAAAAATCTTAATTCATCCCAAAATGCTGTATTACCTTCTGAAATACTTTTAACAGTAGCTCTAAATGGAATATATTTTTGATTAACTACATCATAAAAATGAAATGCTATTAAATCATCCTCGTATGGTTTATATTCTTTCCAATTTGTATATGACCCATTTGATCCATTCAGAAGATAATCTTTTGGAATTGGTATAGTTCCATTATTATTTGATTTTAAAACAGATAATTGATTTAATCCATCTGATGTAAATGTAGTGGAAAATTTTAGATTTTTATTTGCGTTTATTCGTTTATCAAGTGATGATGGTCCTTTTCCTAAATTATATCGTTCTGATTTATATTCATCAGATGTTTTTATAACTCCAGGAGACATTGGATTAGTATTTTTTTCAGGAATATCAAATAAATTATCATAACCAATTGAATCTATATTTCCTGATGAAAGCAATTTAGAATATACATTTGTTGATACAAGATAATTTTTTTGATCATTTATTCCATTTATTACTTTTTTAAAAGTTTTTGATATTCTTCCTACTTTATCATCTGGAGACAAAGGATCTGTAAATTTAGAATCATAATCATAATTTGGACTAGCATAATAACTAAATTGAACTAACATGTCAGATTGCATTAAAGGTCCACCACTAGATTGATTTGTCATCCCCATTACATTACTATATTTATTTGCATTATCAATAGTATATCCTGTATCTCTTCCTTTAATTGAAAGTCCACTATATCCTTTACTTACATTGACCGAAAGAAATCCTCCTGGAACAGCATAAAATTTTGTTCTAGTAAATGTAGAATAGTGGTTTCCAGTTGTAGAAGGAAATAGAGATGATAATCCAGCTCCAATCAATGATGTAGGATTACTAGCAATACTCATTACTGTAGAAATCGTATTATTTATTTTAGAAAGAAGAGTTGTAGTTTTTGCTAGTTGATTGGTCTGTGTTGTTGGATTTGGATACCAAAGTTGTGATACATCAAGACGAGGACTTAAAGCCATCATTCCATATGCAGTTTCATCTGCCCTAAATATTGTTCCTGTTGGTTGTTTTGAAGTTCCTCCAAAAATTTGAATAACAGCAGATTTAAGACTAGATATAATTCCTCCAACAATACTAGATCCTAACCCTCCAGGAACAGCCGGAGCAGGAAAAGCAGTACTCAAATTTCCCTGTGCAGTAGTTGCATCGCCTCCACGAATCAATCCTTTTCCTTGACCACTATTATAGGTTGATAATGCTCCATCTCCAGCAGTACTAGATGGAGTAGTATATTTACCTATTCCTAATGTACCTCCTAAACCTATAGAACTTACTAATCCACCTAAACCTACAGCACCTATTAATCCAGCCACACTTGTTTCTATATGTCTTGTAGATCTATCTAAAAGTCCAATAGACATTGGTTGAACAGTAGCCAATAAAGGAGAAAGTGGATTATATATTCTTGTTTCATCAAATGGTTGCAATCTCTGAATTAAAATCTGTGAAGCAAGAAATTGAACTCCCCAGGATGAAATCAAAAACTTACTAACTCTAACTGTATCATTAATTGTATCTTGATTAATATTGATCATAGACAATGCCGATTGTGCAGCAGAAGGCAAAGATGATAGAAGTTGATTATTAGACTCGTCGATGTAAGTGTAAACAAATGGTTGTTGATTGGACAATAAACCACCTAAAATATTATAATTGTAATTTGTATATGGAGAAAACTTATGATAAATCTCTTTATAATTTGCATTCCACAGAAGACTAATTTTATCAGGAGCAGGAGATGTAGTCCAATTAGAAGGAACATTCTTTATTAACGGAGGAAATCCGGTTAAAGCTAAAACAGAATTTGGTGATGATTGACTCATAGGATTATTTTTTTCATATATTAACCAAAAGATGGTTGTGGTGAACTTGGACCTTTAAATGCCATTGTTCTAGCATATACCGAATCCATTTTCTGTGTATCTATAAACACATTAGAAGAAATTCCTCCTTTTTCCATACTTAACTTTAAAGATATTATAGAATCTCTAACTTCATTCATTGCTTTAAGTAGTGCATCATCTGCCTTTTGTGCTTCTTGTGCTCCTATATTAGCGGCACCGACAATTATATTCTGAAGTTTTTCAATCTTTATATCGGGAATAGCATTAACTTCTTTACTGATATTACTGATAGTAGATGATAAATCTTTAAACTGGCTTAGAACTTGAGTTATACTTAAACTAGCAATTTTTTCCAAAGCTATAGCAGTTTTATCTAATCCATTTCCCAAATCTAAAGCAGCTTTTCCTACTCTCTCCATAGGACCAGCAACAAATCTTAATGATATTCCGAATGCTCCAAATCCAAGAGATAATAAAGGAAGAAATGGAACTATAGGAATTAACATTAGTGCTGCCGAACCAATAGACATTAATCCAGTAGCAATACCCATTAAATCGACGCCTTCTAATGATGCAAGTGCCTTACTAAACAATTGAGTAGCATATGCAAACGGAATCATAGCAGCACCTATAATAAGAAGAGCAGCAGCACCTGCCAAAATAGCCGCGGTTCCAACGCCACTCATCATAATAGCACCTAATGCAGATACGGCCACCAACATGACACCTAAACTAGAGGCAGCTATAAAAAATGTTTTCCAGTCTATTCCCTGCATTAATTTCATGGCAAAGGCAAATGGAATTAAAGAAGCTCCAACTAAAAGTAAACCAATTGCACCTTTCATAACTTCAGCCGTTCCAAATTTAGAAACTCCTCCTGCTGCATCTCCCATTAAACTTTTAACAGCTTTTCCGGCTCCGCCAGTTGCCCAAGACATGATTTTTCCCAAACCTCTTGTTCCAATAATTATTCCTAATATTCCAACAACACCTAACAAAGCCGCTCCCCATGCTCCCGTCCATTCATGAAATTTTTGTAATCCCTTTGCAATTTCTGGAAGAACCACAGCAGCAAAAGTAACGATTGGTTGAAACATGTGTTGATAAATTGCCTGTAGTGCTAATGATATAGCTTTCAAAGATTGTTGATTAGAAAGATTTGTCAAATTGTATCTTGCACTTTCAGCTTGAGACTTAGCTATGGATTCATTTGATCCTACCAACCTATCATAATCAGTTACTTGTTTAGCAAGACTTCCATCAGAACGAATTCTTCTCATTTCTCTATCTGCCTGAACCATCTTTCCCAATTCATCAGCAGATTTACCAAGAGCTTTTGCTACGGATTCTTGTTGAAGTGGATCAAGTTCTTCAAATTTTGATTTCTGAGCTATAGATAGGATTTCTTTATTTACACCAGCTAAATCTCTTCTATATGCCAGTTCACGAAGTCTTTGAAGATTTATTGATTCTCCCAATAATACACTGGCCTCCATTTCATTTTTTATACTTTCTGTAAATCTTATAAGAGTGTCAGCAGATTTAGCTGCATCACTAATAGAAGTTCCCATCCTTTTAGCTTCTACAGCAGCTTTAGATAAAGCTAATGGACTTCTTGTCATGAACTGATAACTAGTTTTTGTAGCATTAGCTACATCATTCATTACGTCATTAAGATTGGTTCCTGCAGCAGCTGAAAGACGAGACGTAAACAATGCCATGTCTTTTTGAGAATCCATTGTATTTCTGGCCATCATTCCCATACTTCTCTCAAATTCAGCAGAGGTTCCTACAGCTACTCCTAATTGAGCACTCATCAAAGCCATATCATCTCTCATGGCTGCGGTTGATGCTTGAATAGTTCCCATTGATTGACCTACAGCATGAATGGCATCATATAAATCTTTCGCTACTATACCAGTCTGAGCCAAATTAAAATATGAATTTCGTACACTTTTTTCTAATTCTGAGGTATCAGATCTAATAAATCCCATGCTGATACGAAAATCGGCAGCAGCAGTATCTACTTCTGTAAAGACTTTTACAAAATCAGTAACTAATAATGTAAGCACCGAGAGGGCAGCGGCGAAAGGATTTTCTTTAACTAAATTATTAAATTTTTCAAGATATTCTATTGATGTACCAAGGCCCAATTTATTATAAAGATTGATTTTTTCAGCTTTAATACCATCTTCTATATTTATTTGTTTTTTTAGTTCTAACTCTCTGTTTGACATTCTTTCCCATTCTCTGAGAGAATTTCCTACAGCTATTGTGGTGACTCCTCTTGTATTTAATAAAGTTATTGATTCTTTTAATTGATCGCTTGATCTTTTTTGGAGATTTAATAATTCTTTTTGTGATTGGGTTTGTTTTTTACCAGAATCCACTATCTTTTCTTCTATATTATTTATCATTCCAAGATAAGAAGATCTCGTCCTTTCATTAACAACCCTTTCCGAAATCAACTTTTTAAGTTGCTCTTGTAGATTTACTTCTTCTTTTAAATTATCTATATTTTTAGGATCAGCCATAATATTTTATATTCTATTAATATAAATAGTATAAACGTTGTGGATTTAGAAGTCTTTATTTTACAGGATTACGAGGAGAAATCCTAGAAGGAGGACTTTTTGGAGTAGAATTGGTTTGTTTTTCCTGAGATTGCTTTTCTTTTTCCTTTTGGTTTATTAACCATCTTATATTAAAAGCTCGAAGGAAAATAGGCATTGAATATGCCTCATCGTGATTAATACCACCATTACTATTATAATAAAGAGTGGATATTTCTTCGTGAACCCGAAGTTTATCTTCAGGACTCAAAGTCAGGCCATAGAAAGGAGAGACCCATTGGGATATCTTGCCTCCTTTCATTACCACAATTATTACATTTAAAATCAAAAGAAAAATCAATATCAGGATTATTATCCCTCATATATTTTCTTAAAGCTAAACTATCCTTGGCTTTCAATTGCTCACTATCTACGAATTTTCTTATAGAAGCTCTGTCGATATTTCCATCAATAGAAGTAATAAGATATTTCAATCTGGTTGTGAGTTCCTTTGAAGTTTCTTGTCCCAATTTCTTCATTTGAGACATTTCTGCTTCAATATTTTTTTCATCAATATTATTCAAGAGTTTATATGTTATCGTTATTCCAGAAGTAGGAAATTTGAATGAAAATGAATTTTCTCCTTTTTGATATGGTTCAAAATTAAACGGCCTATTTTCAATAGTGGAAAGGTTAACAACTACTTTATTTGGTTCCATACACGAAGAACATGTAACCGTAACTGGGTATTCTTCTCCATAAGCAAGGCGTCGAATTGCAATAAAAATAGCATTTTTATCAGGAATTAGAATATCTTCTTGCTTGATAGACTTATTTACAATTAGGGATTCCAGAAGTTTTTCTAGAAATTTACCATTCTTTCTTAACTGAGAATTAGCCAGAATATCTTCTTCTTTGGCTGTCATTTGTTTTAGTTCAATCTCGCCACTAGCCAATGGATGATTTTCTGGATAAAACCAACCTTTAGTTGGCAAAGGTATAATATCTGTTGGATATTTTGTTTCAGATTTTTGATTTAGATTTTCTGTCATAACATTAAATTGTTTGTTATGAATATATAGAAAGTAATATAACTTTTTAGGTTGTTTTATTCATTATAAAACATCCTAAGTATCTCTTTATCTCTATCAGAAAGATTGGTTGGTATTAAATCTCCCTTAGTATTTATAGGTTCATCATCAGTATTAGTACTAAAAACTCCCATTCCCTGATTTTCTCCAACTATACTTTTCATCAACAATTCTTCTTCTTCTTTTTCTTGTTCCAACTCTTTGATTGCAGACTTGACTCCTCCTTTTACGGAATCCTCAATATCTTCTCTTTCGTTGTGAACATGAATCTGTGGAGTTGAAGAAATAGAGTATAACTTTTTAACTATAAGAAATAAAACTACTAATACTATTATACTTTGAATTGATAAAATTAAATATAATAACCACATATATTTAAGTAGTTGTAGAAGTAGTTGTTGTTGGTGTTGGAGCAACTGGTTGGGTTATTTGCTTGTTAATATTTCTTATTTTTTCATCATCTTGTTTTCTTAAATATGTATCATAATTATGAACAGAATCTTTATCTCTTTTATATTGAGTTTGATTTTTTTCTTTATCATCCATTGCTTGTTTTTTCTGTTGAATTAATGATGCTTTATTAGCTTTATTAGCTGCCATTTGGTCTGATGATGATTTAGTATCCGTTGCAATTGAACCAGGACCAAAAGAACTATCTGTAGCTATAGATGGAGGAGATCCCATCAGTTCATTTAAAATTTTACAAATCTCTTTTTGAAGTTCTTCTTTAACATTTATAGAAGGAGTATCAACAGGTTCCGCACCATCAGAAGATTGATGAGCATTAGTGTATTTGTTTTTAAGCAATTCAAATAATCCTAAATCATACCAACCAAAAAATTTTTTAAACCACATTCCTTTTTGTTTATCTGTAAATCTATAAGATCCTAGTGCTTCTCTAACGTTTTGACTAGTATATATTTTTTCATTTCCTACACTATTTTTTTCTTTTATATTATCATTTACTACAAAAATATATGCACGTTGTTGATATGGCCTTAGTTGTTCTCTAACACCAAGAAGATATGCATAATATCCTGATGGAGATTCTACTTTCTTTTTAGCGTCTGCAGCATTAAGAGCATATATCACTGTAGTAGATAATGGATCAAAATTATCCAATACTTCCCACGGAGTATTTATGTTTTTAACTCTTCTTATATGACTAGCATCCATTCCATGTCTGACCAAAATTTGTTCTTTATCACCAAAATGCAGTGGTGCTACTAGTGTTGGATCATAATCAGTTGTAATAACAAATGTATCTGGTCCAGAAACATTTTTTAGTTGTTGGTATGATTTATAATGTCCCTTATGTGGGGGTTGAAAAGTTCCTGGATAAATGCCTATTGTTTTCATAATTAAATTATTTCCTTAGAATTCTAGAGATTCATTGTTTCTTAATTTATTCCATAATATATGTAACGATATTGCTGCTGAATTTTTTGATTTAAATCTATTTAGAGGTGTTTCTCTTACTGTCTTTTTTCCAGTTGGAGTATCAATTAATTTAATCATATATCCATTTGTATCAGATTCAATTTTTCCTAAATATATTGTCCCTAATTTTACATCTGATGGAATTCTAAATCCTGCTGCATTACCACATTCAGGGAAATCTATAAATGTATATTTTGAATTCATGTCTATAAATATATCATTTCAACTCATAACCAAACAAAAACCCCCGGCGGAAAGCCAGGGGTTTAATAAGGATTATATAAATAACATTAATACTGCAACACGGCTAAATCGTAACTCACGTTTAAAGTAATATTAAGTGGGTCACCTGTATTACTCCAATCCATAGTGCCGAAGTCAGGGTCAGTGATAAATGCTCCCTTAAGAAGCCATTCTTCAACTTTATCTCCTACAGGTCCAACTGGGTTAACGATAATGTCCTTCTTATAGAAGTCCATATATCCATCACGACCTGTGACAGATTCGTGACCAAGACGAATCCATTCCATTACGGCTTGTGCACCAGATGGAACAATAGGATCGTATAATTCCATGGCAATTGGTTGCCAAATTGACTTACCTTTGTAGTATCTCTGAAGATTAATATGATCTAGTGCTTTTCTTTCCTGTTGTAATTTAGGTCTGTCGCACTTTTTTAGAATAAACGATGGAATACCATCGATTTGCATAATGAATCGGTTTTGAGTTTTAGGCTCATATGCCGTCCAAAATATCTCATTGCTGTTTAATAAATCTGCCATAAATATAATCCTTATATTAAAGTTGTTGCTTATAAATAGTGTTAAGAAACCAATTTTTCCATTATTTTATATCATAGTAAGACACCATAGATTAATATAATTTTTCTATTTCATTTAAACTATCAAATGTCAATTAAGAAGTTTCATCAGGTAGTTTAAAATTCTGATATTGATAGTCCAAATCATGAAATGATTTCCTATGATTTCTTGCTAATTCTGATGCCATCACTACCATTGGAGGTTCAATCATTTTACAGTTATCTTTTAAATATTGTTTAACAGCTATTGATTGCGATTCAGAAGGATATTGATAATACATTAATTCATTAATATCAGAACGATATCTCCAATGTATTGATGTATTTTGGTCAATGTCGTTCTCTCCATAATAAAGCATAGAATGAGACTTTAGTGGTTGATATTCTCCCAAAGTCTTAATAATTTTTTTATGTTTAATTATAACTATTTTTTGTTTATCATCTATAGCACCTATAATAATATATGGTTTATCCTTCTCTTCTAAATCTTCTATAGTCTCTTCTATTAATTCATGAACCACACCTTCATCAAGGCTATTAAGTTTATTGAGATATGATTCCATTTCTTCTAAACTTACCAATCTATCATATATAGAATTTATTCCATCTTTCAATTTCTTGAGAAGACCAGTATGGCGAAGAGCTTTGAATACTATATTTTCTACACTAAATTCCCCTTCTTTACCTTCAAGACCTTTATTTCTATAATCCCTAATAGATTTCATTAATTCCTTAAGGCCTTCAACCTTTCTACTTTCTATTACATTATTAATTTGATTTTTAATCTCATAAAATGCCTTTTTTATTGCGGATTTATCTAAAGAAGGTTGCTCAAATTTTGGTTCAACTAACCACTTATTATGAAGAATAGAGAACATTGCACCGTGCGATCTCGCTTTTTCAGGAGTACTATTTTTTTCTGTTATATCCTGAAGATACAACTCTATTTTATGACCTTTAATAATAATATCATGTTCTTCATTAAATCTACCACTTAAAGAATCCAGAAATTTTCTATAATGTTCCAGATCTAATCCTTCATCTATTATATTAATAACCACGTGCAAATCTGCGTCTGATTTTTCAGTATAAGTATAATTAACAAGGCTGCCGAGAAATAATATATCTATAATAGGAGATATAAATTCTATAGAAACATAAAAATCCTTAACTATTTTTAATAAGTCTAATCTGATTTCAGAATTAATATTTTTATTTTCATCCCAAAAATTGGGTTCTAATTTTTCATTATAAACTTTAATTTTCATAAAGTTTGTACTACAAGTTCTTTATTCTTTCCATTGATAAAGTTATTCCAATCTCGTTCCCAAATGTATTTTACATTATAACCCAAATTCTTTATATTATTTAACCTATTATATGTTTCTTGTAAGAGATTTCCAAAACATTCTTTATTAGAACGATTTATTTCATCACATTTATATATTTCAGGATTTCCATGCCAGTAATCTCCAAGAAATTCATATACTATTTTATTATTTATATCAATCCCATCTACCAAAAATTTTCCAATCTTTTTATTTCTATTTTTAATATTAAGATAATCCAAAAAATTATTTTCTTTTTTAGAGGTTATACCATTATTACATTTTGGACACCCTTTACCTTGTAAGTGACTATATGCAATTTGTTGAAATATTCCATGTTTTTCACAAATTATATCTACAAATTCATGACTGCCTTTATATAATGTCTTGGAATAATCATATTTTTTACCATGTTTAATTTTACATTTTTCTATGAATTTAACTGGTATAATTTTTCTAGAATTTTCAGTTAATTCTCTTCCACATTTTTTACATCCTTTACCTGATAGATGACCATCAGGAGTTTGAAAAAACTCACCATGTTTTAAACAAATTATTTTTCCTTTTATTTTTGAGTTTATATAATCAAATTTAGAATAATTATATCTGTTTCCATGTTTTTCCATCGCATCAATTACAAATTGTTTAGTTGATTTTGGATGACATTGTGGTTTATTTATAGATTCTGAAATCATGATTGTTGTATCTTTTTATTTTCTTCCTCGGCAGATTTAGCCATGCGAGCATAAGTATCAAAAGCGTCTTTTCTATTATCTGTATAATATGTTTTATTTTCATCTCGCTTTCCATTTACCATCCATTTTACTATCCATTCACCATCTATATTCATAGGTGTAGAAATAGTATTAGATCCAAGTTTAACAATAGCAGTATAAGTTTTCTCCCATTCAGATTTTTCAGCAGGAACTATTTCATAATCCCATTTCAATATACCTTTATATTTTTGCTTTAGTTGGATAATCTTATTTCTAACAGCTTCCATCGTTTTAAATCTTTCAGCTGTATCTTGACTATATGGAACTAATCTGGCTCCTTGAGTTGAAGAGTTGCAATAATAAACTAATTGCGGTCCGCTTCTACCAAATATGATATAATTTTTATTAGGATTTTCACTTGTTTCTTTTATAAGTTCCTGAATAACTTCTCTAATTTCTTTCACAGAAATATTATCTGGCATATGTCCTAAATCCCTCAATTCCATTACATCTGATTTTTCTGTATTACCATGTTTCTTTAAATCATCTGAACTTTGAAACTTAATGCGCCATCTTTCATTGGTGATATGTTTAGGGTCTTTTTTCATATCCTTATCAGATACATATCCACCAAATTGTTCGGTGGTAAGAGATGGATCTTCTGAATAGGGAACCAATAAATAACTCTGAAGGACTATTTTATTTAATTTAGATTTTCTACCAAATTCATCTGTATTTATCCAAGGTTCTTCATATTCCACATTGACGTAGTTTTTACTGCATTGAGGACGTGTTATTCCAGTTTCAACTTTAATTACTTTTCCCATTTTATCTTGTAAATGATCAAGAGTCTTTCTCCATTCTCGTCCCATATGGTTTGGACCTTGATGAATCTTATTTAGAATATCAGGACGAAGTTTGATTAAATCACCAATTTGAAATTGTTGATTTTTTTCAATGTTTTCTTTATTTAGTTTCTTCATATACGTATTTCTCTAACTTCTTCATTACATCTGAAGCATTAGTGAAAAATATTCCGATACCACCTTTAGCATTCCACTCTTCAATGATTACAGGTGTATCATCTATAATTATATCTGCCGTCTTAGAATAGTGACGTTTTTTATGTTTATTGGTTACTAGAATGATGTTCTCTTGATTTAAACTTGGTAGGTGGTGAACTAACCAACGAATCTTACCTTTGCGGGTAATTCCTCCGTCTTCTAAGTCAGATTTACCTAAAGCACTAAGAATTTTAACATTTGTGAAATTATCAACTATAAATGCCCACATTTCTTTACTTCCTGAAATCCAAGGCAATTCTTCAAAAAATCGAGCTTTTCCATAGGAGTTGATTTGATCCCACATTTTATGATCTGGTTTTACTTTTGCATCTGTATTATCATCTGAATCATCTGATTTACCAGGATCCCAACCAAATAATTGTTTAAAGTGACCATGAAAGTCGCAGAGGCATCCATCCATATCCATATAAACTATTCTATCGTAACTATTGAATTTTTCATTTTTATCTTGTATCATAAATTATAAATATAAGTTTATCATTATAATAACTTGACAAGTAATTTTTTTATGATAACTTATGTACTAAACCCGACATTCATTGTCGGAGTAAATAATACTATAAAGTACACTATATACTAGTATAGATCAAGTACAAAGTACTAAATTAGTACCAGGGAGTTAAGAGGGGGATTTAAAAATTCTAACTTTTCGACGTATTAATCTTTCAGTGATATAATCTACAAAATCTATATATTCGGGAGAATCAATTTCGTTCCAAAATGTAGATTTAGAACCTGTATCAATTTGCCCATAATCCGGAGAATTATTGATATGTTCTAAATTTCCATCGTCATATGGTATAAAAATTGGTTTTATATTTTTCATATGTCATAATAATAAATAGAATTATTTATATGAATGCCCATTGATTATAAAATTGTCTAAATGAAGGAACATTTTCAACTTTTTTGATTTGGTGTCCCTCTGGCCAATAAATCAAATGAGATTTTTCCGGTTCCATAGTTTGTACTAATAAATCTTTTGATGGTAATATATCAGATATAACTGTTCCATATTTACCACGCATATAATCTCTAGCATAATCTTTATCTAAAGTTAGAAAATCTCCTGGTCTGATTTTTGATAATGGTGATGGAGTACCTCTATAAACCATTACTTTATCAGGAAATTTTGTGGCTCCTTCTGGAGCATTATATCTTAAAAATGTATTTATATAATCATTAGGATTATTAGTATTAGCCTGTATATCAGAAAGTCTAGGCATTTTAGATGTATTTTCTATATCATACATGGTCTCGCCCAAAGCAACTCTATATAATCTGTTAAATAATGCTTCAGCCTGTTCATCTTTAGTTCTACCACCCTTATATAATTGTGCTGCTAAAGATATTTTTTCGAGAGATTGTTTCGCTCCCTCCCAAGTTTTTCCCCTAACTATTTTTTTTAGAACAAATAAAGGATCATTCGGATTCATTTTAGCTGCTCTTCTTTTGTTATATTGTTGTTCTAGTTTTTCAAGAACAGTTTCTGCGTAATCCAAAAATTCATGAGATGGTTCGTGAGCTTGAGGGAAAAACTTTTTTCCAAACTCGTCAAACATTTCCTGAAGTGGTTGTTCATTCATAGCATACATTTTAAAATCATATCCTGAAAACTTATCTTTTTCTCCAATTCTAAACATTGATTGCCATACTTTTTTAATAGCATAAACCGCAGACTTATATTTTTCTTTATCCTGAGGAGTCGAAACATTAGTTGGTTCTTGAGGAATATATTTTTTAATTTCTTCAAATATTTTATCTTTAGAATTTTCTAATAATGATCTTAATCCAAAATGAAGAGGAGACGGCCAATCACCAAATGATATCCAACGAGAATTTTCGGTTTCCCAATTCAAACGTGGTTGAAATTCTTCTGAAACAACCGCTAAGAAATTATGATATCTAAATCCTACTTTTGAGTCTCCATATACATAAAGAGGTATTAATTCATCAATTTGTAAGGGAGCACCCACCTCTTCTGACAATTCTCTTCTTACTGCCTGTGAAGGATCTTCATTACTATCTATAGCTCCACCCCATACACCCCAGGTATGAGGCTGTTCAACTGCACCTGACCTATAAGGCAATAGAATACGGCCCGTCCGTTTAGATAGTATGATTGCTCCGGCACCAGCTTTACCCCAGTATCCTGTTGTTCTTAAAGCTTCTCCATGATCTGAATCGGATTCTTGTAAAGTTTCTGATTTATTATAAAGATTATAGAAATTTGAACCATATTTTGCATATGTAGGAAACTTTTTTATTCTCTCCGGTGATTCAATTCTGTAAGAAATATTATTTGCTTGCTTTCTTATAGTCAATACCATATCACTTCCATCGAAGGCTGTATATAAGTAATCCCTCTCATCAGCATTTTCATATGGTGAAATATAAGATGTCCTTACTTTATTTCTAGAAGCAATTTTATGAAATCGGGTTCCTTCTCGACCTTCTATTCTCATTTTCATTACAATTGTATGTAATGACTCCAATTCTTCTTTCTTAGTCATTGGAAAGTATCTTTTTTCTAATTTTTCATTCAAAGATGATTTATATGGTATTATTATACGAAAACGTTGTCTAATTACTCCATTTCCATCTATTACCCAATAACCTATTCCATTTTTACTTTTTTCTATATTAAAAATTAATAGGATTTCATTTATATAACCTTCATATTTAATGATATCAGTTTTTATATTGCCAATACTAGAATTTTTTTCATGACTAAATTTTTTGAGAGTTTTTCCTAATTCATTATTATTACTATATGGTGACCAATTTCTTTTAATAGCATCTACTACTCTATGTTCTTCTTCTCTAGAAATGGATAAATTCAACTGAGAGGATTCTGTTAACGAATCTCCATCCGTCCACGATGGTTCATCAGGTAATTTTTCTGATGATATTATTCTATGAAAACTTGTTATTGATTTTCCTGTTTTTTCTTGTACAGTTCTATATACAATTCCCCATCCATTTTTTCTTATTTGAAATAATACAGGTGTACCATTCCAAAAAGCACTATAATCTATTTGATCATAATATCTATCACCGTGTTTTGTTTTTCTATCATGTCTTACTTTTTTTAAAGTTTTTGATATTTGCTCATTTTTCCATAATTTTTTAATGTAATTTATAGCTTCTAATTCTTCTTTTTTGTTTATTTCATAATATTCTTCTGAAGATTCATTAAGTTTATAAACATCTTCATAGATTTTCCAAAAATTTCTACGATATATTTTTGATTCTTCTTCGGACATTTTTGTTTTTTTAACATAAGGCTCAATCCAAGAATCCAAAATGTTATACATTATTCCGCTTTTTTCCCATTTTACTATATATTCAAATTTTGAATCGCCAAATCTTTCTTTAGATAAAGGATAATTTTTTATGGTTTCTTCTACAGATTTTTTATCAATAATAATACCTTTGGTTCCCATAGGAATTTCTATGGTTCCCCTATTATATGGATCTATACCAACCTTAGCTACAACTTTACTTCCTATTTCACCAGATTTTATTAATGATTTGTCTACTTTATAAATTTTAGATGTCTCGTAAACACAAACTTGATCTCCATCTAGTAATCTGCGTAATCCCATTCCCTTAAACCACACAGCATCATATTTTGATTTTAAATAATCTGTAAGATGAAGAGTGGATCTCATTCTTTCTTGACGAATTGCCTCTAGATTAGTATGTTCATTTCCATATGTAGTTTCAGGAGTTTTTCTATAATCATAACCATTTTCTAGCCACCATTTCATCATGGTTCTCGGAGATCCAAAATTAATTGTTTCTAATCTGGGAGAGTCTAAAAAATAAGGACCTATTTGTGTATTACCATATGAAAATTGTTTAGCAATTGCTTTAACAGTGGTCATATATACACCAAATCCAAGATGATGAATTGGAGAAGGAATTCCTCCATTATAATTTGACATTTCATAACCATTAGAAATATCTCCAAATCTCTCTTGACCAACAGCAATTTTAAATCCTTGTGTATTTATCTTTTCTAACTTATCTGAAGTAGAACCGTGATACACTGGACCGAAAAGTCCTTTGTCTTTGGCCTCTTGAGGAGAGATTGGTTGTAAATCTTCAGTTAAAAGCATACTAATAAATATCTATGATAATGTAGAGTGTTTAAACTTTTTATTAGTGTTTTCCCATATAACTTCTACTTGATAGCCGGCATTTTTAAATGATTGTATTCTCTCATCATCCTTTTTCCATATTTCATTAGCATTCATATGAATATATTTGTGATAATATTCTGGAGAATACATACTTGGATTACAATGCCAAAAATCTCCAAAACATTCCACGATCTTTTTTTCAGAAGGAATATAAATATCAACTGATTTTTGTACATCCTTAAGATATTCTTCTAATAGAGCATCTGGGTATTGTTTAAGTATTTTTTCATATTCACGTTTCTGGAATTTGGAAATTTGTTTTCCGTTAGTTTTATTTTTTAACAAATTAAATACATTTGGCACCCCATATCTCTTTAAACAAGTTTGCTTATTTTTTTCTGTATTATTGTAATTTTTATTACCATATTTTTCTAATCTGGTTTGTTTTGATTTTTCAGAATTCATATAATTAGGATTTCCATAATTCCTTAATTTTGTTTGTTTAACTATATTTCCGAAATTTGGTAATTTAGAGGCATGATTTACTCCATATTTTTTAATCATGGTCTCTTTCATAGATTTTTGCCGTTTATCATTAACTCCTTTTGTAGACCCCAGTTTAAATAAACATTTTTGAGAGCAAGTTGTTTTTTCTCGTTTTTTATATATTCTAAACTCTTTTCCACAAATTATACAATTTCTTATTTCATTTGCTTTATCTGATTTATCCTTACTTCTACATTTACAAGAGCAATATTCTCTATATCTTTTCCAATAACCATTAAATTCTGTTTTTTTACCGCATATTTTACATTTTCCAATACTATTTTCTTCGTTAACGTAAACAAATAGTTTTTCACAAAACTTTGGAAAATCATATAATTTATCGATTTCATTATAGATTTGTGGATAATGCCGTTTAAGTTGTATAGCAAAATTATCTATGTTGTTTAACGCAAAATTCTTTAATTCTTCTTTATTCATATGGTCAAATTTATTCATTACCTACTAATACATATTAACACAAACAACAAAAAAACTCAACTTATTTTATTAAGTCGAGTTATGTTGTTTTTGTAAATATCCTAATGATTATTAAGCATTTGGAAAATTTGCGCCAGTTGGAAGTATATTGAAGTCAAGTATAATATACTCACTGGTCTTGGTTGGTTTCAAGTAAATCTGACCATATAGAATATTCTGGTCTATTACATCTGGTGTATTATTGGAATCATCCATCTTAACGAAGAAGGCATATAAACCAGATCTCTGTTGAACAGATTCCAGATATGGATTAACGATACTCAAGAACTTATTACGTGTAGAAGACACGTTCTGCTCAAATACCAAATATTTGCTTGTTGAAGCAAAGAACTTTTTAATATTAATAAGCAAACGTCGAACATTAACACGATTAAGTGCTGAGTCAGCAGTTTGAAGAGTTTTCTGACCCCATACTACAATTCCATTACCTGGAAAAGCAGCAATCGGGTTGACTTTACCTTCGTAGAGGGTATCACGCTCTTCGTGAGTTGTTCTGTCAGTTACCTGAACAGCGATTGGAATACCACCACGGTTTAAACCAGCCGGTGCGAACCATTCAGCTGACACCTTGTCACTAGCAGCATAAACTGCTGGTAATACTACAGAAGGAGGAACAGTTACAATTTCATTCGTGTTAGTATCAAGAATCTTAATCCAAGGATAATAGGTGGCAGCATAATTAGTATCATATTCACCAGCATAAGCCACTATCTGGTCAATCTGGCCTGCAGATGGATTTCCATCATCTGAATACATATCCAATATATAGAATACATCTCCACGCTTCTCGCACATCTCAACAATCAAATTAGTAACATATGGGTGATGTTCGTGTAAAATACCAGGAACAACAATCAAGTTAATATCAAACTCACCAGCATTACCAAGTGCTGCAATACATTGATTGTAAGCAATTGAACCAGCGGAACTTACAGTTGTGCAATTTAATCCTTGAGTATTACCAGGAGAAATGTCTCCACCTATATTAATTGGAATTGCTGGACTCTGGCCATCAAATCCACCTTGGAATCCAAGAATAAACTTACGCATTTTGATATAAGTTGGTTCATTAACAACATCATATATAGCAGGAATAATATTGCTTCCACTTAAGAATGTACCTGTGCCAACTCCATACAATTCATAATCATCATCCAATGCGAATGGAGTGTTACGTCCAATACTTGTATATCCACCAAATGTTGGCAGAGGAGCAAAATACTGTCTATTATCAAGAGAAGATCCATTACCAAAAGAGACCTGAGGATATAGACTTGATAGTTCAGTATCAGCACCAACAGGAGCATCATCAAAAGTTATACCTGATGGATACTTACCAGGATTCAACCCATATACTGAAGCCTTGGTGTATTTCATTGTTGGAGTCCAATAACCAGCACTACTATCAATAGGTGTTGTGAAAGCTTCAAATCCATAAGGAATAGAAGAAACAGGATATCTACCATCAACCATTTCGATTCTAATATTCTTGCTATTATTTGTGAAAGTTCCAAACTCAATAATCTTACCAAGATTATTAATATAGTTGTATCTATCACCAACTCTTCGAGCTACAAAGTTCGAAGAATTTGGATCAAGGTTACAATTTGGATATGATTCTGCATAAACTGGTTTTTTATCAGTATCACTAAATCTACGAATAGATAGAGTAAATGAACCATAATTACTTCCATTAACTGTCCCAGCAAGTTTAATATTGCTAACTTCAGCCTTAAAAGCAGTGTTCATATTCGATCCATCTGATAGTGTATGAATACGGAACAAACGATAACGAGAAGGTTTCGCACCTGACTGCCAAGGAGCTACTTCCTGAGATATAATCCAAGGAGTTGTAGCGTGGGTAATAGAGAAGGTACTATCACCATTAGTCAAATTACGACTATAAGCATCAGTGAAATTTTCAGGTTCACCAAACATTCCATTAGAAATAGATCCAGTACCATTGCTAATATCTACATTAGGTATTGCAGAACCAACAATTTTCCATTCAGTTCTATTTGCAGCTATTTCAGCAATAGAATTTTCAAATACTTTGTAAAGATAAGCTGCCTCAATTTTTTGACCTGTTACCTGTGTAGCAGGATTACCAACATCAGGATTATTACCAAATACATTAGTAATATAATGTGGATCTGATTCATCCATTGAGAATTGATATACTCCATAAGGAGTTAAACTATCAGTATTCTTAAGGATCAAATTGAAAGTTTCTCCAATTGAATTGTTTGGCCAGATTTCTGATCCTGATAGTATAGAACCACTAAATCCAGGAGCAATCAAATCTTGAATACCACCATATTGAGTGTCATTCAATATAGCGAGTAATCTTAAGTCGGCTGAACCAGACCAAGAATTCGTGCATGGGTCAAACTTAGGAGATTCACTTGTAAATGTTCCATTATATTGACCAAATGAACCTGAAAGAACACCAGCAAGTTCAATTACAGGAACATTGCAAAGTCCTAATGTTGATTTAATGGTTCCATTATAAATAAACACATTCTCAAATGGTTCCTTTCCTCCAATAAAATGTAATTCTTTTCCAGAAGGGATAGTTGCTGCAAAAGTTCCATCAACAATAGAAGCTGAAAATTGAGCAGAACTACTGATACTTGATAAAGTTGAAGCTTTAAAATCTGCAAGTCCCAATGAAATTATTTGTCCATAATATAGAAGACTACCACTGGTAGAACCAGTATCGAATGTTGGGTCCTCAGAACGAGAAGGTTGGAAAGTTACTGTGAATGATGCATTTGATGCCGTAATAGAACCACTACCTACTATTACACTTGTACTAAATCCATCAAGAATAGATCCTGAGAAATAAACAAATGAGCCAATTGGATTTCCTTCAGAGTCAACACTAGATGATACTAAATTACCAGCAGAACTATTTCTATCCCAACTACCACTTTGAGCCCAAATGGCAAATGGATATTTTTGTTGATAACCTGTAAGACCTCCGACGCGGACAACCGTTACCAATCCTCTTTCTTTTAAATATTCAGTTGCAGTGTATGGTCCATAGAATACTCCATCTGGCACACCAAACACATTTTGTAGATCGTTTATATTTCTAAACAGTGTTGGTGAAAAGGCTGGGCCTTTTGGAAATGGGGCCACTATGACACCACCAATATCTGCAATACCCTGCGCTATTCCAGATTGGTCGAATTCTCTTAAAAAAACTCCTGGGCTTACGATTCTATTGTCCGGAGTAAATGTACCGCCTTCTTGAATGCTCATTATATTATTCCTTTAAATTCATTAGTTTATTTAACATTACCACTGCACTTTCAACAGTAAACGTTAAATATAAATATGGCCAGATTTTTAAGAAACTAAATAAAATTAAACAGAAATAGCATCTATCCTTTATATTGTGATATATAATTATTTTGATTCATTTGGTATGAATAATCCCTTTGCCAAATTTAACGATCCGTCACCATATTTCTTATAAAATCCTTGAATTAACTCGTTTTCTTTAACTTGAAGATTTTTCCACTCTTCTTGAAGTTTATTTTCTTTTTCTGTGAGAGTTTTAATTGAAGTTTCTACAGTCATTTTTTCAATATATAGATTACCGAATTCCATTACTGATTGTTGAAATTTCTGTTGTAAATCTGCAGTTGACTGTAATTCTTCTTGTGTAATTTTAATTGGATCTTTCATATGTTATAACTATTGTTTGATTTGTTGTCTGAATTATTTTATACGTATCCACCACCTAACGCTGTGCGTAGGGTCTGTATGGCGTTGTAAAGAGATTGAGCCTCTGAGGATGAAAGTCCGTGGTGAAAAGCAACAAAGGAAAGACATTTGGTGCTATAATAAAGAGGTGACCCGATATTATTAAGTGTAAATACATAGTATTCGATAGTAGGTAATGTCCCCGCTGGCGATCCACCGGGTCCAGCAACTTGAGAAAATGGAAATACTGAGTTTGCTACATAGATATATTCGTTAGTGCTATTCGTTCTAGTGCTACAATAAAATCCAATTCCTAATGTGGTTGGAGTAGTTAATATTAGCCTGCCTGTGGAACTGTTGTAGCAATCGTAGCTGGTCGAGCCACCCATATCAGAACGTAACTCATTAAATTGGGTATTGCTTTGATATGTTCCTACATCATAGTGATTTCCGTTGCTACCCGATGAAACATAAACTGTTAATCCATTATCATTAACTGATGAATAAACGTTACTTGCTAAAATACCAGTTTTTAGATATTTGGTGGTTCCGTTACCAGTCAACCCATTCACCGTCAAATCACCAGATACAAAACTATTATTGGTCCATAAACTATTTCCATTCACCAATATAAGTGGAGTCAAAGATGCAATCAAACTGTCTGGTACAAGTGGATTTACCACAATCATTTTTTTATATATATCGGTATCATATAATGACCGCATAAATATACTTAATGCAGTGTTTGTATTATTAGATGGGGCAGCACCACCATTATTTACAACTCTATATGTCCAACTGGTCACAAGGGGATCTATAGTAGGTGAACTAGTTTCACCGACTCCCATTCTTCTATTTCTTCTTAAAAAATATTGGCTCATTTTACATCGCTCTATTTACGAATCCATCCATTACAATTGCATTTGCCATTTGTGCATAGGCTTGAACAGTAAGTCCATTTTGTAATAATTTTCCATCGGTTATAAGAATTCTTCCTGACTTGGATAATAAAGTAGTTCTTACTACATCGTTTGATTCTGTAACTGCTCCCCATAAAACACTCACTTGTAAACTTGAAGTTGAGTCGTTATATGCATATAACCATATTTCATCCAATGCAGACGACCCTGTAACAGCCGTATGAATTGGGACTGCCGATGCTGATGTAATCGAATTTATTGGTATTTGTCTTCCGTTAATTGACCCACTTAGTAGTAATTTTGTATATGTCATAATAATAAATATAGATTATGAGAAAAATTGTGTCTGAACAACATCAACACTACCAATAGAATTTAAAGCAATACTGGCAGTATCAGCCCAACTTGATGTTATTGGATATGTAGAACCCGTAGTAAGTGAGGTGTCACCACCAGAAGATGGAGCATATGAAGCACTGATAGAAGAAGATGCCCACGATGCACTGATTGCGGTTATGATTCCATCAATGTTACTTGAAGAAATATAAGAAGCGGTATTGGCATATGAAGCGCTACTTACAATACCATCAATATTACTTGCGGTTATATAACTAGAAGAAATAGAACTACTGGCCCAAGACGCTGACACGGCATTTGGATTATCAGTAAAAGGAGCATATGAAGCACTTAAAGATTGTGATGACCACGATGAAGAAAAAGAAGTAATATTTCCAATTATTCCACTAGAAGTTATATTATTGGTCCAGCTTGATGTAATCTGATAAGTAGAACCCGTAATTAATGTTGTCCCCCCGCCACCACCACTTGGTGCCCAAGAAGCACTTATAGCACTTGAAGCTGTTATAGGATAAGTAGATCCTGTTCCAAGAGTGGTTCCACTTCCTCCATTTACTGTATTTATAGCCCAACTAGATGTTATAGGATAAGTAGATCCTGTTCCAAGAGTGGTTCCACTTCCTCCGCCTCCACCACCAATAGAACCACTTGGAGGAAATAAAGTATAAAAACTTCCACTATCATCTGCGTTTATTCTTCCATCGGAATCAATATAAAGAAGAAGATTAGAACCTGAAATATGTGTTTCCCCATAATAACTATTTGTATCATCTCTCTGTATGATTACAAGATCTTTTAATTCAGGATTAGAATTTGAAATAGGCATTTTATACTTTCTATGAGAATAAATAGAAAAGAAACCACATTTATTTAAGGAGATATGTTATCTAAATATCGTAATTGTAAGAATGACTATCAACTATAATATCGGAAGAATTAACAAAAGTTATTGGTGGTGCAGGAATTGGTTCATCTTTACGAAGATTTGGATAATTTTGATTTCTCCACTTTTTATCGTTGTTATCAATACTATTAGGATCAAACGATGTAGGAATTACTTCTACACCC
>OCZT010000092.1_pt1 | contig 81264 bp, 83 predicted proteins | sample 1539031 | NCBI WGS metagenome assembly OCZT01 (sample SAMEA3539308, study PRJEB22396) | soil metagenome | biome: tundra; feature: field; material: soil | place: USA | collected 2010-05 | depth 0.15 m
CACCCGGCCGCCGATTCGATGGCCCTTGCCGACCCCTACTGAAAGATCCGGGCTAGTAGCACTGCCGGGTGATGCCGTAGTACCGACACGTCAGGGCGACGTTGCCGCTGATCTCCTGGGCATGGCGGATGATTGCCAGCCGCCGGGCCGCGTTCCGAGTGAGTTCTCTTTCTGTCACCTGGGCCTCCTCTCTGTCTGGGCCCCAAGTGTCAACAACCAACGTCAGTCTTAGACACCCACGCAGGCGAGTAGCGCAACGCCGGGAACGAGCCAGTGCCAGGTGCGGCCTCGTGGCATGTGCGAAGTATGCATGGCGTCAATCGCGGTGGCGTCTGCCGCAATGGCAGGGGCCGCCTCGCCAGGCCAGGTTCGAATGCTGCCCCGTTGGCACGGGCTGGTGCTGTACGAAGAGTTGCGCCCCGTCGAGGCGGCTCTTCCCGGCTGGTGGGAGTTGCATCAGTTTCGATCCCGCGTCGAGCGTGCGCGCGCCGGCTTTCGTAGCGGTATGGCAAGTCGTCACTAGTCAGCCAGGTGTCGTGGCGCCGATCTGCAATCCCGTTAGCACCGCCTCAGATCAGATCCGGGATGCTGGAGTGCCGGGCGAGGTCAGCGGGGATGCTGGAGGGCTTCGTGATCGGGATCGGCGTGTGCCAATCAAGCGCCGAGGCTCAGGCGCTCTTCAAGGAGGCGGTCCGCGACCTGTGCCAGGGCTTCAGCGGCTTGATGCGCGAGTGGTTGCGGATGGCCGGCAGCGGCGAGAACCTGGTTGGCCTGCAGTGTGAGCGTGACCGTCTCACGAGCGTCGCGCGTGATTCGATAGAGGCGCCAGTCGTGCATCGGCATCTCGTCGAGTTCGGCGAGATATCGCGCTCGCGCCCGTACTGTGTGCTGACGTCGACTCCGGCGCATGCTCTGCACCCCGTCAGCGCAGCAGAACTCGTCATCACAGACGAGCTTTGCGCGCATGGAGAGGTCATCGAGCAGATGCTCGGCGACGCTGAGCAGGAGGCTCCGCCCCAGCGGCTGGAGGAAGATGGTCTGGGGGGTGCGACGGCTCCGAGGAGGCTCCACCACCCGCGGACGACGGCGGTTGAGCGCCGCCGCGACATCGGTGCGCTCGCGCATGCCGATGCCGGTCTCGTAGCCGTCGAGACCGGCGGCGACGAGGGCCGGCCCGTAAACGCCTTGGCCCCACGCGATTACCGAAATGCCAGTGCCGCGCACGCGCAACGCGCTCGCGAACAGCCGTTCCACGTTCCCATAGGTGTCGTCGGCTTCTCCCATCGGCGACAGGAACAGGCCCACCCGCGCCGCCGCCGCGGCGCCAGCGATCCGGACGAAGCGATCGATCCCTGCCGCCCACGTGTCGGGCGATCCGAATTGGTGCAGCTGAGCGCACAGAATGGGGAGGAGCGGAAGACGGACGTCGGAGCGAGCCATGTGGCGGGCGGTCCGTTCCAGAAGATCGAGGCTGACGTCGAACCAGGGGTCACCGGGCGAGCGCGAATAGAAGTAGGGAGGGATCACGACGCTTGCCCCGTGGTCCACCTCGAAGGACAGGACCCTCGTCACGAGATCATCCCGTGCGCTCGCCGTCGCGAGATCGCCGATGCTCATGGCTGGCGCGGAGCCGTAGGGGAGCGCGGCCCAGCGATCGTCATCGGCGAGGGCCACCTGGCAGAAAGGGGTCATCGGGTCCACGAGAAAGGGAATCCCTGCGCGAGCCGCTACCGCAGCAAGGCCGGGGCGGTACACCACAGCGGTAGCGTCAACGACCAGCTGGTCGACGACCGGCCGCACACCACGGAAGATGCCCGAGCCCCCCGGAGCCAGGAGGTCCTCGATGACGCGGTGATCGTTCGGGCCCGGGCGGATCAGCAGCTGGGATCTCATACTTCCATTGACCTATGTCGTTCAGCATGTCATCATACATGTCGTACAGGGTGTTGTCCACAGTCTGAGGAGGTGACGTGACCCAAGGTCAAGCGCTTGCCGAGGCGTTCGCGGACATCGTGAGAGAGGTGCGCGACGCACCCCTCACCATGGCTGAGATCGCGGGGATCGTCGGTGTCAAGGAGCGGCAGGTCCATCATTGGGCCACTGGAACCCATCGGCCCCAGAACGGCGCGCGCGACGCACTCCTGGAACTGCGCTATGTGGTCAAGCTCCTGCGGGACGTGTACCGCCCCGAGGGCGTCGAGATCTGGCTGCATTCGCGCAATCCCGAACTCGAAGGTCGTCGACCCATAGATGTCCTCGGTGACCGAGATTTCATTCCGGTTCTGCAGGCCATCGAACGCCTCCGCACGGGCGCAGCCTGAACGTGGACCGCAACCTGGCGAACGCCGTCGCCAGTTGCGGCACCACCTCGCTTGAGGACGTCTTCCTCCGCCACGCCAGTGCGGCAAGCCGGGGGATGACCGGCAGCGATGCCGGAGGCCGATGGGGGCCGCCGGGCAGCTTCCCGGTCTTGTACTTAGGTCGGCCTCGCGATTCCATCGTGATCGAGGCGTACCGGCGGCTCGTCGACCCGTTTCCTGGCATGACCGGCGCTATGGTCGCGCCCCGCCGTTTGTACGTGTGCCGCGTCCACGTCGATCAGCTCCTTGACCTCCGGGAGGCCGCACATCTCGCCTCGGTTGGGTTGACGCGCGATGACCTGAACGGACCCTATCCCCGTTGCCAGTCGGTGGGGCAGGCGGCGCACCAACTGGGACTTCATGGTCTGATCGCACCAGCCGCCACCGGCATGGGGGAGACATTGGCGCTTTTCATACGCCACCTACCCAACGCTGAGCAGCCGGAGGTTCTCGAGGAGGAGCACTGGGACGCCCTGCCGGCCGATCCCCGGCAGCTGCGACTCGTCGACGGGCATGGCGGAGCTTCATAGCGCTGACAGGTGACCTGCACATCATGACGATCCGCTGCCGAGGCGTGGTTGAAACACGTTCGTCCGATCTCGCAGGGCAGATCGTGTTGTTCCACATCGACACACAGCATGTGATCTCGTTTGAGCGATGACCGCGCGTCTTCCGTTCAGCATCCGCCAGGCTGGCCCCCAACGACGAGGACAAATAGCGCTCGACGACGAACTGACGGCTCGCTGGCAGAGTCCTACGCCGGGCCGTGAGAGACTCCAGCCATGACTCTAATATCTACCGTAATCAGCAATCTCGGGATCATCCAGGCTTCTGACTCGAATCTAACGAGCGAGCGCAATGCCGCTGGGACTGGCCGGAAGGTGTTCCGCCTTGGCTTCGCTCACGGAGCACTCTCCATCGCCGGCTGCTATTCGGTTGATAGTCGATCTATGCAGCTGTGGATGCCAAACTGCATCCAAGCCTATCGCAGGACTAATGGGCCGACATTGGAAGGTTTCGCTGCCTATCTACGACAGCGATTGAGCAGTGAGATGACTGCTGACGAAAGGCGAAACGGTAGCTTGATTCACGTTGCAGGCTACGCGACGGATTCCGTCGGTGAGAAGCATCCGGAGATGTGGTTCGTCCGAAACTTCGATCGCATTGACGAAAGTACCGGCGAATATCGTGACCCCAACGATCAATTCGAAGTCAGCGAAGATTTCTGGAACCGGGACTACTTGACAAGTGCCACGCGATCGGCAGTGCGAGCGGGCGGTTCTCAGCGATACTTCAACGGCTTCCCTCCAGGACGTATCGCGTTTCACGGTCTGACTCAATTGCTCGGTGCTTTCTTCCGGCAAGTCTGGGATCATCCAAACTGGCAGTTCAGACCGCCTCGAACGCTGGACGAATTGGCGTCCTTCGTAAAACTTGAGATGTACTCAGTTACAACGATATTCAGGAGCAGCGATTACTCCGCTCCCTTCATTGGCGGAGCCATTCAGCTCGTGAAGATTGCACCTCCCGCCGGAACCGTGACGCTGTAGGGGGCACGGCTGTGCGCGCCCTGGGTATGCCGTCGACATTGGCCTGGCGATCCGGCGGCGGGGCGCGTTTCTGGCGATGCAGTCAGGGGACAGGTCCAACGCTCAGGCCAGCGTGAGTCAAATTGTTCCTTTAGGGCGAGCGGTCGTCATCGGCAACACACTCCTCAGCGCAAAACAACACCATCACCCGCGCGGTGATTTCGCTGAGCACATATGCTCTCCAATGCGATGAGCGTCGCCAGGGCCGCCGCCGCCAACGGCAAACTGATCAATGGCTTCTACGAGGCCTTCCAGAAGCGTGACGCCGAAGGGATGGCCGCATGCTACGCACCCGGAATGAAGTTCAGCGACCCCGTCTTTGGCCGGCTGGAAGGCGAACGGGCCCGGGCGATGTGGCGGATGCTGAACCAGCCGGGCGGCGCGGGCTGGAGTTGGCCTACCAGCTGGGTGGGGTCAACGACGCCACTGGAACCGCCGCCTGGCAGGCGAAGTACAGGGCCCCCAACACTCGCCGCCCCGTCGAGAATCACATCACTTCCAGGTTCTGGTTCGCCGATGGATTAATCGTCCGCCAGGAAGACACCTTCGATCTCTGGAAGTGGGCCTCGATGGCGCTCGGGCCGACAGGCCGCCTCTTGGGGTGGTCGCCGATGGTCCAAGGCGCGATCCGCAAGCGGGCGCTGGCCAACCTGGATAAGTTCATCGCTGCCGAGGCCGCGGCTAAGACCTGAGCGGACCCGAAGCTTCGCGCGCGACCGAGGGCAGCGCAGCAAACACATCGCGAATTTGACCGGGTTGATGGAGGTCGTTGTGATCGTCGGCCGCAAGTCAAGGGAGGACTGCTTCGCTCAGGCGAGGGTGCGTGAATGTACCTCGAGCTAGGCTCTGAAGGACTGGTAGGGCGTCGTCGGACGGCGGCACGGGGAGGTCGGGCGGCCGAAACCCTAACTGGTTGGCGAAACTGACCGGACCAGACGGTCGAGCTTTCCGCGATCGCCCCGCCGCGCCGCTGATTCACAAGGGCCATACGTCACGGAGCCGCAAGGCCCCACGGCATCCCACGCTCGCTTGCCCGGCTCGCTGCGGAGGGAGCTGCCGCCCGACCTTTTGCTGTCCAGCGGCAGCCCATAACCGGGACCTTCGGCCCTGGCTCCCGGTGTGACGGAGGTCCACGATGATGCCGTGGGGTCCCCATATGGTGGGGTCCGGGCTGTGTAGCGGGAGAGGTAGTGCGATGGCTCTGTACTGGAACCCCGGAAGTGACGTTGAGCAGCTCCTGACCGCAGCCTTTGGCCGCATGGAGCGTTCAGCCCATAACAACCTGCTGCTGGATATCCGCCAGAGCGACGAGGCCTTCTGGATCGAGGCGTCTGTACCTGGATTCAGGCCCGAGGACGTGGAGATCACACTGGACGAAAATGTCCTGACGATCCGCGGCACGCGACACGAGGACGAGACCAAGCGCGGTTATATCCAGCGTGAGCGGCAGCTCACCTCGGTTCACCGCCACGTGGGGCTGCCGGCCCAAGTCAAGGCTGCGGAGATCACGGCAAGCTTCGAGAACGGCATCCTCACCCTGATGGTCCCGCGAGCCCAGAAGGCCCAGCCCGTGCGGATTCCCATAACCAAGGCCGGGGTCGCACAGCCGATGGTGATTGACGCGCCCGCGGCGGCCGTGGCGGAGACCGCCGGCGTCGGCGGGGACTCGGGCGGCGAGGTTTCGCCACCTGCGACGACGTAGCGGGCGATTGGCGGGATGCCAGCGGTAAGCTCTGCAGCTGCGCCTGACGCTCTCGTGGCACATGGCGCAGCAGCTCAGCACCGCGCAGAGCCGGGCATCCGCCGAACCTCGTTCGAGGACAGTGACGGTCGCTCACGCGAGGGTCGTCTCCCTCGACCGCCCTGCACACGCCAGGGAGACGGCATGGGCCAGGTGCCTCGAATTGCACAACGCCTCAGCCGTCCGTCTATCGTTCAGCAAGGGCCTCTCGTGGGGTTCTATGGGAGTCTGTGCACTTCCATCCATGTGCAGGCAATTCCATGTACGTCCAACTTACGCGGATCAGTGCTCATTCCAACCGTTTTCCGACAAAAGCGATATTTCTGAATTCGATCCCGCGCCGTCAAATAAGTACTAGTCTGGGGGACCAGGGGTCGCGGGTTCGAGCCCTGTCTCCCCGACCACGCCGGGGCCTAGTGCGCGTGCTCGCGGTTCGTTGGTGCGAGTGGCCCTGCCAATCAGGCCTCGGTGGTCTGGCGGAATGTCAACCACACAAAGCAGTGCCTGGAGTAGCACGCGGTGAAGATCAGCGCGTGGCAGACCCGGCGACGCCCGCTGTCGGGGTCGAGGATCAAGCCCATCTTGCCGAAGTCGACCTGGCACTCACCGCCCGGGTCGCCGTCGGCGACGCGCACCGTCGTGCCCCGCGCCGAGCGGCCAACGCCGAGAGCCTCGAGCGCGTACCGATGCAAGGTGCGTTCCGGTACCACGACACCCTGGCGGGCGAACAGTTCATGCGCCTTCACCGCCGTCAGGCCTTCTTTGGTGAGCCATGTCTTGAGCTGCTCATGGTTGGCAGTCAGCAGCTCCCATGCAGCGCCGTGCCCATGGGGGCGATGTGGTCGCACTCGCTCGCAGACCGACGCCATCAACCGGTCGCTCAGTTGATCCTCACCACTGTCACGCACCAACCCGGCCGCGGTCGCCGCGGACAGGTAGCGCCGCACCGTCTTGCGATCCACTCCTGTCATGGCCTCGATCGAACGCAGCCCTTTGCCTCGCAACCACAGACGCAGGATTTCTCTGATCTCGTACACACGGATCTCCCGGAACACCCACCACCTCTCACACCGCTTGTTGATCTGGTGGCGAGTTGACCAACAGCGGCACCGGCGCTGCTGGACCCGGGGTGGTCCCATTACTGGCGGAAGGGTGGTCCCATGCTCCTGGCGGGCGACACGTGACAATGAAGTTAAGCGTCATTGCTGCGCTGATCATTGCTCTCGAAATTGGCAGAGCCTCTTCACTGTAGCCCTCCGACACCAGAAGGTTTACTGCGCGCCCTAGTTGAAGGATGTGGACGAACAGGGCATACGGAACCCAAGTGCCAACGTTCCCAGCGGGACGGTCGTCTTTGATCAGATCATGCATCGCGCGGAGATACATATAAAGGGTGTTCGAGAGCGATTGGTAGAGCTCTGGACTCCCACCGGGTGGCGGAGGAATGTCTAGGGGATCGCGATTGCGCTCGTTCATGACCCTGGCGGCTCAGAGGGGGGTGGCTCTAGGCTTGATTCGGCTTGCAAGCCCGAAGGCTGCCGGAGCAAACGCGACCGCTGTCCTTCGGCAAACAATCGATCTAGCTCCTCGTCTTCTGCAAGGGCCGCGCCGGTCGCGACGTGAACGGCACGCGCAACGCCATCCCCTGATCTGCCCGATTCTCGTCCTGATCGGGTCCTCTTATAGCCCTGCCCTGCGCATCGCGGTCGTCGTCGGCGGCCGTGCGACTCACCAGACATCAGGCGCAGCCGCGAACGATCCTGGGTCAGGCGGCCAGCGAAGGTCGACATAGTCTGGCTGCCTTGCCGGCCGCATCGAGACGCTGGTCAGCGGTCGACCGCGTCCGTCACGTGTGCGTGGGAGACAGTGAGATCGCAAGCGTGGATCGCATCGTTCTAGTCGCTTCCAAGCGCGAGCGGCAGCATGTGACGCCATTCACGACTGTGCAGAAACGCTTTGAACGCCCCGGCCGCCGGGCTGAGCATGCGGTTCCGCGCCCAGGTCACGTGCCACATGCGACGCACCGGAAACCCGTCAACCCACAATGGGCGGAGCAGGCCCAACTGCAGCTCCAGGCGGACCGCGGACGTGGAAAGCACTGTCACCCCCAGACCGCCCGCGACCGCGCGCTTGAGTGCCCCATTGCTCGCCATCTCCATTGCCGCCACGGGCTCAACGCCCGCGCTGCGGAGGATCCGCTCCGCGGATTCTCGGGTGCCGGAACCTCTTTCGCGCAAGAGGAGCGGACCCTCGAGAAGATCCGCGGGGCGCAGCGGTTCACGATCGACGAGTGGATGCGTCGGCGCGCAGAAGCACATCAGCGAGTTGTCGAGAAACGGCTCAGCCTCCAGCAGATCGTCCTCCCACAGTGCGCCGACGACGCCGATGTCGGCGCCGCCGGTCAGCAGCAGTTCCCGCACCCCGGCACGGTTGACGACATCGAGTCTCAGCGCGACTCCCGGATGCCCGCGACCGAACGCGGCCAGAGCATCGGGAAGCACATACGTCCCCACCGTGGTGTCGCCCGCGACATGCACCTTCCCGGCTCGGAGCCCGGCGAGGTCCTCGATCGCCTCTTCTGCGTCGCCGACCATGGCAAGGATCCGGCCGACGCGCTCGTAGAGCGCCAGACCCGCGGCGGTGAGGTCTGGAGCACGCCTCCCCGGATGGAGCAGGGGCTCGCCGACCGCCCGGGAGAGAGCCTGCATCTGGTGGGTGACCGCAGGTTGGGTGAGGGACAGGGCCTCGGCGGCTCGGGTGAAGCTGCGGTGCTCGACTACGTTTTTGAAGATCCGGAGCTGGCGGAGCGTGATCCGGCGCTCGAGTGCCCCACTCATTAGTTAATCTTATGTCTTCGATAAGTATCATGCATTAGACAGCAGGATACATGGCGTCTATGTTGGCAACATGGTTGGACGCGAGACGGCGCCTGAGGCAGTCGGTCAACCCACGGTCGCGGGGTTCGACTCCATCGATGATCTGTGCATCAACGCACTTCGGTGCCTGGCCGTCGACGCGGTCGAGGCAGCGAACTCAGGTCACCCCGGCCTACCGCTCGGTGCGGCGCCCATGGCATACGTCCTCTTCACGCGGTTCCTCAGACACAACCCGCTCGACCCCGCCTGGCCGGACCGAGACCGCTTCGTCCTTTCTGCCGGTCACGGAAGCGCCCTCCTCTACGCCCTCCTTCACCTGAGCGGCTATGACCTCGACATTTCCGACTTGGCACGGTTTCGCCAGTTCGGCTCGCGGACCCCCGGGCACCCAGAGTTCCGGCTGACGCCCGGGATCGAAGCGACAACCGGACCACTCGGGCAAGGCGTGGCCAACGCGGTGGGCCTTGCAATCGCCGAGCGCAGGCTCGCCAGTGACTTCAACCGTCCGTTGCACGAGGTCGTCGCACATCGGACCTTCGCTCTTGTGAGCGACGGCGACCTGATGGAGGGCGTGGCATACGAAGCCATCTCTCTTGCGGGCCATCTGGGCCTCGGCAAGCTCGTCTGCCTCTACGACTCCAACGGCGTTTCGCTCGACGGTCCGACGTCCCAAGCGTTCACCGAAGACGTTTTGGCCCGCGTCGCGGCGTGTGGATGGCACGTCGTGCGCGTCGAAGATGGTGACCGCGACCGCGATGCGATCGCCGCGGCTCTCGACGAAGCCGTCGGGGAAACCCGGCGTCCGACCCTGATCGAGGTGCGCACGACCATCGGGTACGGGGCACCTTCCAAGGCAGGCACCAGCGCCGCGCACGGAGCTCCGCTGGGAGCGGCCGAGCTCCAGGCCACAAAGCAAGCTCTGGGATGGACGGAGCCGGAGCCGTTCGCGGTACCTGGCGCCGTCCGGGCGCGCTTCGACAGTGGGCGCGAGCGTGGCATGGAGCTCCAAGCCGAGTGGGCGGAAGAATTCAAGGAATACGCGGCGGCGTACCCCGATCTCGCCGCCGAATTCACACGTCGTGCCCGTGGCGCGCTCCCCGAGGGCTGGAGTGACCACCTGCCGTGCTTCGAGGCCGGTTCACCGCAAGCCACGCGCCAAGCGAGCGGCGCGTGCCTCCAGGCACTTGCGGTGTCGCTCCCTGAGCTGGTCGGTGGTGACGCCGACCTCTCCACGTCGACCAATACCCGCATCCGCGAGAGCGGCGATTTCGACGCGCAAAGCGGAGCCGGTCGAAATCTGCGCTTCGGTGTCCGCGAGCACGCCATGGCCGCGATCTGCAACGGCATCGCGTACCACGGTGGGCTTCGGCCGTATGCAGCGACCTTCTTCGTCTTCTCTGACTACCTCCGGCCCGCAGCGCGGCTCGCGGCGATCAGCCGCCTGCCGGTGATCCACGTCTGGACGCACGACTCGATCGGGCTCGGTGAGGACGGCACGACGCACCAGCCGATCGAGCAGCTCGCTTCGTTTCGCGCCATGCCTCGATTCGTGCTTTTGCGGCCCGCCGACGCCAACGAGACGGTGGTTGCCTGGCGCATTGCCATCTCTGAGGTCGACGGACCCACAGGTCTCGTGCTCACGCGCCAGACCGTGCCGACTCTCGACGCCGCAGCCGTCGGTGACGGACCGTCGTTTGGCGCGTACGTTCTGGAGGACGCTTCAGCCGACCCGGCCGACGTGATCGTGATGGCGAGCGGATCAGAGGTGCACATCGCACTCGCTGCTCGTGCCGAGCTTGAAAGAGGAGGCATCGCCACTCGGGTGGTGAGCTTCCCTTCGTGGGAGCTCTTCGAGCGGCAATCCCCTGCATATCGGGACCGAGTTCTGCCCAAGGCGACTCGCGCGCGCATCGCTATCGAGGCCGCGGCGACCTTCGGCTGGGATCGATACGTCGGTGCGCAGGGAACAGTGATCGGGCTCGACGATTTCGGGGCCTCGGCACCGGCCGCGGACCTCTACCGGCACGCGGGCTTGACCCCCGATGCTGTCATCACCGTCGCGCGCCAGATGGTCGCGCTCAATGGGTCACGGTCCGCGGGCACGCGTTCAGGCAAGGGGAATGCGGTATGAGCCAACAGCGTCCGCTGGATCGCCGTGTTCGGCGGGGGCTGTGCCGGTGCGGGGACGGCCGGCGGAGCGCGCGCCGCGGAGGGGCGGGCGCAGCCGACGTGCCTGCACGCGATGACTACTAAGCGCTCCCGCTCGCGCACCATCGGCGTTGCCAGTGATCGCAACCTTGCCATGGAACTGGTCCGGGTCACGGAAGGGGCGGCGATCGCCGCCGCCCGCTTGATGGGCCGCAACGCCAAGGAGGAGGCCGACCAGGCCGCCGTGGACGCCATGCGCCAACGGCTCGCCCACGTCGACATGGACGGAGTGGCGGTCATCGGCGAGGGGGAGAAGGACGAGGCGCCGATGCTCTACATCGGCGAAGACGTGGGCAATGGCAATCCACCGCGCGTGGACGTCGCCGTCGATCCGATCGACGGCACCACGCTGGTCGCCCGCGGACTTCCGGGCGGCATCGCGACCGTTGCCCTGTCCGACCGCGACACCCTCTACGCCACCCACTGCGCGTACATGGAGAAGCTCATCGTCGGTCCCCGCGCGGCCGAGGTCATCGACATCACCGACACCGTCCGCAACAACCTGCGCCGCATCGCTCGCGCCGAGGGCCGCGACGTCGAGGACCTGACGGTCGTGGTGCTCGATCGCCCCCGTCACGACACGCTGCTCCGCGACATCCGCGCCACCGGGGCGCGGGTCAAGCTCATCAGTGACGGCGACGTGGCCGCCGGGCTGATGGCGGCGATGGAGGAACGCACCGGCATCGACGTCCTCATGGGCATCGGCGGTGCTCCCGAGGGCGTGCTTACCGCCTGCGCCATCAAGGCTATCGGGGGCGGCATGCAGGCGCGGCTGGCCCCTCAGAGCGAGGCCGAGCGGCGCACCGCCGCGGACGAGGGCAAGGACCTGGGAAGCGTCCTGCAGCTCGACGACCTATGCGCCGGCGAGAACGTGTTCTTCGCGGCCACCGGCATCACCGACGGGGAGCTGCTCGAGGGCGTGCGCTTCGCCGGCTCCACGGCGCGAACCCAGAGCGTGGTGATGCGCTCTTGGACAGGGACGGTCCGCTACATCGACGCGGTGCACAACATGACGAGGTTGCGCGCTCTGGCGGCCAGCGGTCGGGCCCGGATGACGCCGGTGGCATCGGAACTGGTACGGGCATCGCCTGGACGGCGGTAGGCGCGCAGGTTGAAGCGAACGCGGGGAGCCGCGTGCCCGTGAGTGCGGTGCGTCGTCAACGCGGTCGTGCCCGTCCGCCGCTCCTGCCGCCGCCGGCCGGCCTGACGGCACGATTCGAGGATTGAGTGTCGTCGACCATCGTCGGCGTGCGGACGAAGTCCCCGTTGGCGATGAGGTGATCAAGAAAGAGCATTCCGGCGCCCGGCAGCTGGTCCTCGTCTCTGGTCACGATATGCCACTCCCGCTGCATCGGCACGCCCGGCGCTTGGATGACGATGAGGCGCCCGCTGGACAGCTCCGATGCGACAGCGTCTCGAGAGATGAGAGTGATGCCGAGCCCGACAGCGACCGCCTCGCGCACCGCCCCATTCGATCCCAGGGTGAGCGTGCTGGGAGCTACGCCCTGCGCGGCGAGGTACTGCTCGGCGGTTGCGCGTGTGCCGGAGCCCGGCTCGCGGAGCAGCCATGTGTAACCGGCGAGGGCGCGTGACCCTAGCTGCTTGGCCACCATCTCGGGGGCTGCGACGATTACGAGCTCGTTCGGTCGCAGCGCGCGGGTGTGAAGACCGCGATGGTCCGGCGGCCGGCCGGCGATGACCAAGTCAACCTCGTGAGCGTCGAGGAGCTCCCACACGTGTCCGCGGTTGGCAACCTCGAGGCTCACCTCGGCATCGGGGTAGCGCGCACGAAAGCTCGCGATAGCCGCCGGCAGGATGTATTCACCGGCAGTGGTGACCGCTCCCAGGCGCACCCGCGCCCGGGCATTGGCCCCGACCGCGGCCACAGCCGCTTCATCGAGAAGTCCCTGAATGCGTCGGGCGTAGTCGGCGAGCACGACGCCTGATGCCGTCAGGCGCAGCCCTCGACCATGACGGGCCACCAGTGCCACCCCAAGCTCACGCTGCAGTGATGCAACGACCGCGGAGACGGCCGGCTGGGTGACGAACAGCCGCTCAGCGGCGGCCTTGACGGAGCCGCTGCGCGCCAGTTCGAGGAAGGTCGCCAGCTGGCGAAGAGTCATAACTATAGACTAATGGATCGTTAGTAGAAAGTCACTTGACATTGACCTGTCACGGGTTCAGCATGGCCTTGTGGTCGCAGCAGGCGCTGCCGCCGAAGAGGAGCAGATCAATGACAGTCCTTGACACTGAGGCCGGGCCGGCCACGTCACCGTCAGCTGATCGCTGGGCGTCGGGTGTTATCCCGTACAAGCAAATGGGCTACTGGGATCCCGACTACGAGCCCAAGCCCACCGATGTCCTATGTGCATTCCGCATCACGCCTCAACCCGGCGTCGACCCCGAGGAGGCGGCCGCCGCCGTCGCCGGCGAGTCCTCAACGGCCACCTGGACGGTGGTCTGGACGGACCGGCTCACCGCGCATGAGCACTACCAGGCCAAGGCCTATCGGTGTGATCCCGTGCCGGGCACGCCGGGACAGTTCATCGCGCTAATCGCCTACGACCTCGACCTCTTCGAGGAGGGCTCGATCGCCAACCTGACCTCCTCGATCATCGGCAACGTGTTCGGATTCAAGGCGCTGAAGGCGTTGCGACTCGAGGACATGCGGATCCCACCCCACTACGTGAAGACGTTCCAAGGGCCGCCTCACGGCATCGTGATGGAGCGCGAGTACCTCAACAAGTTCGGTCGCCCCCTACTCGGGGCGACGACCAAACCCAAGCTGGGATTGTCGGCTCGCAGCTACGGACGCGTCGTCTACGAGGCGCTTCGCGGCGGCCTCGACTTCACCAAGGATGACGAGAACATCAACAGCCAGCCGTTCATGCGCTGGCGAGATCGTTATCTCGCGTCGATGGAGGCGGTGAACAAGGCCCAGGCAGCAACCGGCGAGATCAAGGGCCACTACCTCAACGTCACCGCCGGCGACATGGAGAGCATGTACGAGCGCGCCGACTTCGCCAAGCAGCTGGGCAGTGTCGTCGTGATGATGGACCTCACCATCGGCTACACAGCGATGACGTCGATGTCGAAGTGGGCGCGCCGCAACGGCGTCATCCTTCACCTCCATCGTGCCGGCCACGGGACGTACACCCGGCAGAAGACTCACGGCGTCAGCTTTCGTGTCATCGCCAAGTGGTGCCGCCTTCTCGGCGTCGACCACATTCATGCGGGGACGGTGGTGGGCAAGCTCGAGGGCGATCCCAACATGATCCGCGGGTACTACGACACGTGCCGGCAGCCGTACACCAAGGCCAACCCCGCAAACGGCATCTATTTTGACCAGGACTGGGTTGCCATGCCAGGCGTCATGCCGGTCGCGTCCGGGGGCATCCACGCCGGCCAGATGCACCAACTCCTCGACTATCTCGGTGAGGACTGCGTGCTCCAGTTCGGAGGTGGCACCATCGGCCACCCCATGGGCATTGCCGCCGGAGCAGCCGCCAACCGCGTGGCGCTCGAGGTCATGGTGCAGGCCCGAAACGAGGGCCGCGACTACGTCCACGAAGGCCCGGAGATACTCCGCGCCGCCGCCAGATGGAGCCCGGAGCTTCGCGCCGCCCTCGACGTCTGGGGCGACATCAGCTTCAACTACGAGTCGACGGACACACCCGACGTGGTGTCGACGCCGACGTCCGCGTAAGAGGAGACCAGCATGCGCATCACCCAGGGAACCTTCTCCTATCTCCCCGATCTCAGTGACGATCAGATCACCGCGCAGGTCCGGTATTGCCTGGAGAACAACTGGCCGTTGTCGGTCGAGTTCACCGATGACCCCCATCCCCGCAACTTCCTGTGGGAGATGTGGGAGCTGCCCATGTTCGACATGGCCGATCCCTCCGCCATCCTCTACGAGATCAACCGCTGCCGCGAGGCGCACCCCAACCATTACATCCGTCTCAACGCATACGACCGCACCCTGGGCAGGCAGACGACGGCCCTGAGCTTCATCGTCAACCGGCCCAAGGACGAGCCCGGCTTCCGCCTCGAGCGCCAAGAGGGGGCGGATCGCCAGCTGCGCTACACGCTGCACGCGTACGCGACCGACCGGCCCGAGGGCGAGCGGTACAGCAGCTGATGGCCACGGACGGGCGCCGGCGATTTGGTATGAACGGCGGCTCCCCGGCTGACGCCGCCGTCCCGGCGGGCCTCGAGACGTCGCGGGACACGGCTGAACCGGTATGGGATGAGGCGGCCGAGGTTGACATGGGTGCCCAACTGGCCGAGGCCCGCATCGCCGAGGTCCTCGACGCCCTGTCGCACGACCTCGTCGCTCTCGAGCCGGTCAAGACGCGGATTCACGAGATCGCCTCCCTGCTGATCATCGACCGGCTCAGACACGGGTTCGGGCTCGATTCGGAGCGCCCCTCTCTGCACATGTGCTTCACCGGCAGCCCCGGCACGGGGAAGACCACGGTGGCGCTGCGCATGGCCGAGATCCTCCATCGCCTCGGCTACCTCGCCAAAGGCCACCTGGTCACGGTGACCCGAGACGACCTCGTGGGCCAGTACATCGGGCACACCGCGCCAAAGACGCGCGACGTTCTCAAACGCGCTATGGGCGGGCTGCTGTTCATCGACGAGGCCTACTACCTCTACAAGCAGGACAACGAGCGCGACTACGGAGCGGAGGCGATCGAGATCCTTCTCCAGGTGATGGAGAATCAGCGCAGCGACCTCGTCGTCGTCCTCGCCGGCTATAAGGACCGCATGGACATGTTCTTCGAGAGCAATCCCGGGATGCAGTCTCGTATCGCTCACCACATCGACTTTCCTGACTACACCATCGACGAGCTGATGGCGATCGCCGACAGGATCCTGGAACGTCAGCACTACAACCTCTCTGACGACGCGGTCAAGACCTTCCGTCAGCTGCTCGAGAAGCGGATGACCATGCCCCGTTTCGCCAATGCTCGCAGCGTGCGCAACGCCCTTGAGCGCTGCCGTTTGCGCCAGGCCGACCGGCTTGTCGCCGCGGGCGGCACGGTGGGCCGGGATGATCTGATGCGCATCGAAGCTGCTGACGTGCGCAAGAGCCGGCTGTTGTCTGGAGCCAAGGGGAGCGCAGCGTGATTCCCGAGAAGCTCATGGAAATACGCCGCGCGACGTTGACGAGTCAGAAGACTGTTCAGCGTCCCGTGATTCTGACCATCGCCGGTGACAGCGCAGCCGGAAAGACCACCCTGACCAGGGGGCTGGTCGATGCTCTCGGTGCTGAGAACGTCACCGCGGTCTGCGCAGACGACTATCACCGATACGACCGCGAGGAGAGGCGCACCCTGCCCTTCACACCGCTGAACCCGGCCTGCAATTACATCGAGATCATGGAGCAGCATCTGCAGCTGCTGGTCACAGGGCAGCCGATCCTCAAGCCAAAATACGACCACAGCACTGGCACCTTTGGTCGGCCGGAGTTCGTCGAGGCCCGGCGCTTCGTCATCGTCGAGGGCCTGCTCCCCCTCCACACCAAGCTGGCGCGGGCCTGCGCGGACGTGACCGTCTTCATGGACCCGCCCGAACCGATCCGCTACGCATGGAAGATCGCACGCGACACCACCAAGCGCGGTTACACGCGAGAGCAGGTGATCGCCGAGCTCGCCAGGCGTGAAGCGGAGTCAGCCCAGTTCATTCGGCCGCAGCGCGCCAGCGCCGACATTGTGGTGCGCTTCGGTCCTCTCCATGAGTCCGCTGATGGGGTCTGGCCCCACGCGCACGAGGACGCTGAGAGCGAGACACTGAGCGCGACACTGCTCCTGAGGCCAACCGTGTCCCATCCGGACCTGTCAACGGTGTTGACCGAAGAGAACCGGCGTGCCATCCATCTGAAGCTCATCCGGGATGACGACGGCAAGCCGGTGGACGCACTGCACGTTCACGGCTCCGCGCCGCCGGAGTTGAGCCGCCAGGTGGAAGAGGCCATGTGGCGCGGCCTCGGGTTTGGTGACGACACCACCATGCCACCGGGGCTCGGCGAGATCGACGGCACCCGCAACGAACCGCTCGCGGTCACGCAGCTCATCCTCGTCTATCACCTGCTCCAGCTTGCCGCGGAGCGTTGACGCTGCTTGCTACTGGGAGATCTTTCATGACCGAGACCGGCCTGCTGAACACCGTGAGCGAGCTCGTCGCCCCCGGCCAAGGCATTCTCGCCGTCGACGAGAGCGTCGCCACAATCAGCAAGCGGTTCGCCGCGCTTGGCATCGACTCAACGCCCGAGTCGCGCCGGGCATATCGCGAGACACTGCTCATGTGTCCGGGGATCGGCGAGTTCGTCAGTGGCGCCATCTTGTACGACGAGACGTTACGCCAGACAACCAGCGACGGCGTCCCGTTTCCCACCGCGATGCGGGACGCCGGCATCATCTGCGGCATCAAGGTGGACACCGGAGCAAAGCAACTGGCCGGGTGCCCGAGCGAGACGGTGACGGAGGGATTGGACGGCCTCCGTGATCGCATCGCGGAATACGCGGAGCTTGGTGCCCGCTTCGCCAAGTGGCGGGCGGTCGTTCAGGTGGATGCCCTCCTGCCGACCCGTACCGCCCTTGCGGCCAACGCCCATGCCCTGGGCCGCTACGCCGCGCTCTGCCAGGAGGGTGGGCTCGTCCCCATCGTCGAGCCCGAGGTGCTCATGGACGGCGATCACGATATTGCCCGGTGTGAGGAGGTGACCACCGAGACCCTGCGACTGGTGTTCAACGAACTTGTCGAGCAACGCGTCGCGCTGGAAGGAATCGTCCTCAAGCCCAACATGGTCGTCGCTGGGAAACGATGCCGTCGGCAGCCGAGCGTCGACGAGGTGGCGGAGTCGACCCTGCGCTGTCTGCGGCGCAGCGTGCCCGCCGCCGTGGCGGGCATCGCCTTCCTCAGTGGTGGCCAGAGCGCAACGCTGGCGACTCAGCATCTCAACGCAATCAACGCTCGTGGGCCGCATCCCTGGCGACTCACGTTCTCGTATGGGCGCGCCCTGCAGGACCCATGCCTGGTTGCCTGGGGCGGTCTCGCGGCGAACGTCCCTGATGCACAGGCGGCCCTGCGCCGGCGCGCGGCGTGCAACGCCGCTGCGTCGAGAGGGACATATGACGCCGCAATGGAGGCGCCAGAGGGAGCGAGTTGAGACCAGCTCCACAGGGGGCCCAACCGGGTCTCAGTGTGCGGGTAAGAGAATCCAAGAGAACACCACGCCGCCTCACAGCAACCCGGCAGTTGAAGCGCCAAGTCGTAGCCGCCGTTCATGGCGGGCGACCGCACCCGATGGTCCCGGTGTATGCGCGGTACAGTTAGAGTCCGAGGTCAAGGAGCCACCAGTGACCGTAAGCGACGGCGGCCTTTCCACCGACCGCCGAATCCTGTCGCCGTCCGCCAGTAGCGTGCGCCGAGAACGGCGGCTTCTGATCGTGCGGGGGGTCGTGCAGGGGGTGGGCTTCCGCCCCTTCGTCTGGCGCCTGGCGCACGGCCATGGCCTCGTCGGCTCGGTTCGCAACACCCTCGACGGGGTGGTCATCGAAGCCGAGGGTGATCCCGCGGCCATGGATGCCTTCGCCACCGAGATCGTTGATCACGCTCCCAGTCTGGCGCGAGTGGCGTCCCTCACCGTCGACCGCCTGGAGCTCGCCGGAGATCGCGGCTTTCGCATCGAGATGAGCGGGGAAGCGGGCGAGGCCGTCCAGCCCCCCCCCGCCGACGCCGTAGTGTGCACCACTTGCCTGGCCGAACTGCGCGACCCGTTCGACCGCCGCCACCGCTACCCCTTCATCAATTGCACCGGCTGCGGGCCGCGCTTCACCATCATTGAGAGCCTGCCCTACGACCGCGGCCGCACCACCATGCGCCATTTCCCCATGTGCGAGGCCTGCCGCCGCGAGTACGAGGACCCCAACGACCGCCGCTTCCATGCGGAGCCCGTCGCCTGCCCCGAGTGCGGCCCGCGCCTCTGGCTGACCGAAGCCGACGGCACCGTCATCTGGGGCGACCCCATCGACATCGCCGCCGCCGCGCTGCGCGAAGGGGCCATCGTCGCGGTGAAGGGGCTGGGCGGGTTCCAGCTGGCCTGTGACGCCACCGACCCCGCGGCAGTCGACCTCCTGCGGGAGCGCAAGCGCCGCCCCGCCAAGCCCCTGGCGGTCATGGTCGCCGACCTGGCCGGGGCACGCGCCATCGCCGAGGTCGACGATGCCGCCGCGACCGCACTGGGCGGTGCCGCCGGTCCCATCGTCCTGCTCCCCCTGGCCGAGGGTCCGCCGCTGGCCGCCGGGGTGGTCGCCGGTCTCGACGAGGTGGGTCTCATGCTGCCCTCAACTCCGCTGCACCACCTGCTGATGGCCGAGGTCGGGCGACCGCTGGTGATGACCAGTGGGAATGTCAGCAACGAGCCGATCTGCCGCGACAACGACGAGGCGCTGCGCCGCTTGGGCGGCACCGCCGACCTCTTCCTGCTCCACGACCGCGACATCGCCTCCCGCTACGACGACTCGGTGTCGCGGGCGGGCACCATCATCCGTGCCGGCCGCGGCCTAACCCCCGGATCTCTGTCCCTGCCCGAGGCGACCGTCCCCGGCGTCGCCCTGGGCGCTCACCTGAAGAACACCTTCGCCCTGCTGAGCGATGGCCGTCTGCTGCTCTCCCCGCACCTCGGTGACCTCGACACGCCCCTGGCGCTCGGCAACGCGGCCGCCATGCTCGACACCTACCTGCGTCTGTTCCGCGTCCAGCCGCGCGGGGTCGCCTGCGACCTTCACCCCGACTACGCCAGCACGATCCGCGCCGAAGCGCTGGCCGCCGAGATCGGCGTCGAACCGGTGCGCGTCCAGCACCATCACGCGCACATAGCTTCGGTGATGGTGGAACACGGGCTGCGCGGACCGCTCGTCGGCGTCGCGCTCGACGGCACCGGTCTTGGTCCCGACGGCACCGTCTGGGGCGGCGAGGTGCTCGTCGCCGACGAGCGTCGAGCCCAGCGCGCCGGCCGGATTGCTACCGTGCGCCAACCCGGTGGCGACCGCTGCGCCCGCGAGGGCTGGCGCATGGCGGCTGCCTACCTCAACGCAGCTGGCACCGGTGCGGATGGCATGCCGCCCTGGTGGGTGCGCCCACCCGCCGACGCGACAACCTGGGCGGCCATCGTTAGGCTGGCCGAAAGTGACATCTCCCCGGTCAGCAGCAGCGCGGGGCGGCTGTTCGACGCCGTGGCAAGCCTGCTCGATGTCGCACACCACTCCACGTACGAGGGCGAGGCGGCGATGCGCCTGGAGACCGCGGCCCGGCGAGCGGGAGACGCCCCCGCCATCGCGGTGGACATCCGTGACGTCGAGGGCTGCCTGGTGGTCGACACCATCGGACTACTGCGCGCGATCGGCGAGCGTCGCGCCGACGGCGTTGCACGGGAGACGCTCGCCGCGACCTTCCATGCGTCGCTGGGCGCGGCCCTGGCCGACGTCGCCGCCCGAGTCGCCGCCGCCCACGGACTGAACCGGGTGGCGCTCAGCGGCGGTTGCTTCCAGAACCGGTTGCTGCTGGCCATCATCAATGCCCGGCTGCGCAGCGCGGGGCTGCAGGTCTTCGTCAACCAGCGCGTTCCTGCCAATGACGGCGGTATCAGCGCGGGCCAGGCTCTGGTACTGGCAGCCGCGCGGGAGGTGGCGCATTGACCAGCATGGTGCAGCCGCTGGCGGCAGCGCGGTTCGAGCAGGTGATCGCCATCTCCGAGCGGCACTTCAGCGAGAACGCGCAGCTGCTGGCCGACTGCGCGGCGGCGATGGCCGACCGCTTCTTCACCGGGGGACGCCTGCTCATCCTCGGGGACGGCGCGGCCACCACCGACGCCCAGCACAATGCCGTCGAGTTCGTCCATCCGGCGCTGCCCGGGTGCCGCGCTCTGCCCGCCATCTCCCTGGGTAACGACGCCGCCGCGATGAGCTCGCTGCTGCACGGCCCCGACCCCGACTCTGTCTGGGCCCATCAGATCGAGGTGTTCGGTCGCTGCGGTGACATCCTCCTGGCCTTCACCGACGCCCCGCTGCCGGCGGCGGTGACCAGGGGTCTGGCCGCGGCGCGGGAGCGCGAGATGCTGAGCATCGCCCTGATCAGCGGCACGGTCGCATGCGCCACCGGCGCCGACCATCAGTTCACCGTCGCCACCGATGATGGGCACATCGCCCAGGAGGTGAACCTCGCCACCTACCACATGCTGTGGGAGCTGGGGCACATCGTCCTCAACCACCGCGGCATCCCCAACCAACGTCGCGGCATCGCCGGCACGGACGCCGCAGGGCACTGTGTCACCTGTGCCGACACCCTGACGCCGGTGGTCATCGACTCGGTGAGCGGCGGCACCGGCCGAGGCCGCGATGGCGAGGCGGAGGTGGTGGTGTCGCTGGAGCTGGTCGACGACGTCGCCCCGGGCGACGTGGTGCTCTGCCACGGCGGAGTGGCGCTGCAGCGCCAGGAGCGCAGCAGCGTCGTCGATTCGCTGTACCCGATGTTGAGCGAGCGTCCGGCCGCCGCGACCGACGTCCTGCGCAGCCTCGCCGCGGCTCCGCCGGAGAAGGCGCGGGAGAGCAACCGCCTGCGCGCCGAGGTGCTGGAGAACCAGGGTGATCAGCTCACCGACTGCGCTGACCAGATCGCTGATCGGGTCAGCCGCGGCGGGACGTTGCTCATCCTCGGCAACGGGGGCAGCGCTGCCGCCGCCGCGGACCTGGCCGCACTCTGCCTAGCACCGCGACCCGGCTGTCGTCCCATCGCCGCATTGGCGTTATCCAACGACATCGCCACGGTCACTGCGGTGGGCAACGACGTCGGTTTCGCCGACATCTTCGTCCGCCAGCTGATCGCGCTGGCTCGCGACGACGACGTCGTCATCGCGTTCTCGACCAGTGGCAGCTCGGAGAATCTGGTCCGCGCCGTCGACGTTGCCCACCGGCGCGGGCTGCTCACCGTGGCGCTTGCCGGATACGATGGTGGCCGCGTCGCCCGCGAGGCCGGTCTCGATCACTCCTTCGTCGTTGCGTCCAACAGTGTCCATCGCATTCAGGAGGTGCAGGCGACGATTGCCCACACCCTCTGGCGTATGGTGCACGCCAACCTGGTGAAAGACTGATATGTGCCTGGCCATTCCCGCCCGTTTGCTCGAGTACACCGATGATGCGCGCCAGTACGGCAAGATCGAGCTCGGTGGCGTGGTCCGCCTGGTCAACACCACCATGCTCACCGGCAGCGACAGCACCGAACCCGGCGAGTACGTGCTCGTCCACGTCGGCTTCGCCCTCTCCAAGGTGAGCGAGGAGGAGGCGGCTCAGACCATAGCTCTGCTCGAGGCGATGGGCGACGTCTTCAGCGACGAGGTGGTCCAGTTCAAGGACTCGGAGGCGCTGGCCGCCGTCATCCCGGAGGATGCGTACACGCGATGAAGTTCGCCGACGAGTTCCGCGACGCTGACCTCGCCCGCACCATCGCCATTCGCATCGCCGCCGAATCCGGTGAACGGCATTGGAAGATCATGGAGGTGTGCGGGGGGCACACCCACACCATCTTCAAGTACGGCATCGAGGACCTGCTGCCGTCCAACGTCGAGCTGGTGCACGGGCCGGGCTGCCCAGTGTGCGTCATCCCCATGGGTCGCCTCGACGACGGCATCGCACTGGCTCGCGACCACGACGTCATCTTCACCTGCTTCGGCGACCTCATGCGCGTGCCCGGCAGCGACGGCAGCCTGCTCGACGCCAAGGCGCGTGGCGCGGACGTGCGCATGGTCTACTCGCCGCTGGACGCGCTCAAGCTGGCCCGTGACAACCCCGACCGCCGGGTGGTCTTCTACGCCATCGGCTTCGAGACCACCGCGCCGTCGACGGCACTCACCCTGCTCCGCGCCAAAGCCGAGGGCATCACCAACTTCTTCGTCTTCTGCAACCACGTCACCATCATCCCGCCGATGAAGGCGATCCTCGACTCCCCCGACCTTCGCCTCGACGGCTTCCTGGGCCCCGGCCACGTCTCCACGGTCGTGGGCATCCGTCCCTTCGAGTTCGTCACCCGCACCTACGGCAAGCCGGTGGTGGTGGTGGGCTTCGAGCCGCTCGACATCCTCCAGGGCGTGCACATGGTGATGCGACAAATCCTCGAGGGCCGCTGCACGGTGGAGAACCAGTACACGCGCGTTGTCCACGACGAGGGCAACCCCAAGGCCCTTGAGGTGCTATCCCGCGTCTTCACGCTGCGGCCCCACTTCGAGTGGCGCGGGCTGGGCTTCATCAGCCAGAGCGCACTGGCGCTCAACGAGGACTTCGCCGACTTCGACGCCGAGCGGGTGTTCACCGTGCCCGGAGTGCGCGTCGCCGATCCCAAGGCATGCCAGTGCGGTGAGGTGCTCAAGGGTGTCCTCAAGCCGTGGGAGTGCAAGGTCTTCGGTACCGCCTGCACCCCGGAGACCCCGATCGGCACCTGCATGGTCTCCTCGGAGGGCGCCTGCGCCGCCTACTACAACTTCGGCCGGTTCTCTCGCTCGCGCGATCGCGAACGCGTCCTCGCCGGAGCCACCGCGATGAACGAGGCCCCGCCGCTAAGCGTGCCCTTGGAGGCGCGAGCGGGTTGACCGACAGCCCGCCACAGCCGGGCAGCGGCGCATCGATCCGCGCCGCCAGCGAGTCCATCGCCGACCCGGAGCAACGCGTGCTGGCGCGCATCGCGGAGATCCGCAGGCGCCGTCCGACGCTGCGCGAGACGGCGATCACCATGAGCCACGGCGCTGGTGGCAAGGCCAGCCACACGCTGACCGCCGCCCTGTTCGCCCCCGCCTTCAGCAACGAATACCTCGACGTGCTCGGCGACCAGGCACAGGTGCCCATCGACGGCTTGGTCGGCAGCATCGCGATCACCACGGACGGCTTCGTGGTCAGCCCGCTGATCTTCCCCGGCGGCGACATCGGTGAACTGGCTGTCAACGGCACCGTCAACGATCTGGCGGTCGGTGGGGCAATCCCGCTCTACCTGACTGCGTCGTTCATCATCGAGGAGGGCCTGCCCATCGAAACCCTCAGGACCGTGGTCACCTCAATGCGCGCCGCCGCCGACGGTGCCGGGGTCAGCATCGTCGCTGGCGATACCAAAGTGGTGCCCCGGGGCAAGGCCGACCAGCTCTTCATCACGACCACCGGCGTCGGATTGGTGCGCGAGCCGGGCGGGCTGGGGCTGACCCGCATCCAGCCGGGTGACCGGGTGCTGCTCAGCGGCGCCATCGGCGACCACGGCTGCACGGTGATGCTCGCGCGCGGCGACGTCGACCTCGAGGCTCCGTCGCTGCGCAGTGACACAGCGCCGCTCAACGGCCTGGTGGCGGCCCTACTCGACGCGGGTGTCGACCTTCACTTTATGCGCGACGCGACCCGCGGTGGCGTCGCCACCGTCCTCAACGAGATCGCTCAGCAGGCCGGCGTCGCCGTCGCCATCGACGAGGACAGCCTGCCGGTACACGACGAGGTGCGCGGAGTCGCCGAGATCCTCGGTATCGACCCGCTCTACATCGCCAACGAGGGCAAGCTGGTAGCCATCTGCGCGTCAGGTGACGCCGAGCGCGCGGTTGCGATCATGCGCGGTCGCTCCGACGGAGCCGAGGCGGCGATCATCGGCGAGGTGCTCGCCGAGCCCGACGGGATGGTCTTCATTCGCACCGGCTTCGGCGGCACCCGCGTCGTCGACATGCTCATCGGGGACCCGCTGCCGCGCATCTGCTGAGTTGGCGGGCGGGACCGGCTCAGCGAGCTGCCTCCGCCATGCCGGCGCCAAGACGCTTGGCGAGCCCCCGCAGCGCCTCCAGAGCCGGCGACCTGGGGTCGCCGTCCAACGGCGAGGTCCCGGCGGCGTCGGCCGCGGCGATGGCGGGGTCGCTCGGGATGGTGGCGATGCACTCGAGACCCATCACTGCGAATTCGTCAGCCATGGTGCGAGCTTCGACCGCGGAGCGCACCTGGTTGGCCACCCCGTACAGCGCCGCCACGCCCGCGTCGCGGCCAATGGTGGCGATGAGTTTCGCGGTGCCGAGCGCCACCGGGCTCGGAGTGGCCACCACCAGGAGGATGTCGGCAGGATTTAGCAGTCCGCCCAGCGACGTGGCTGGCTCGTCGACGCCGGCCTCGAAGTCGGTGATCACCCGGTCGAAGCCGTAACCGAGCAGCACCCCGAGCATGCCGCGCACCCGTGCGTCGCTACTGCAGCCGTCGTTCTCGACGACCGGCGCCCCGAGCAGCGTGACGCCGTCGGGAGCGGCGATCCCGTGCCTCGCGATGAGCAGCTGGGCGTCCTCGACCAGCACCGCCGCGCGCCCTTCGCCGGCACGTTCCACGGCCGTCCAGAAATCGGTGGGGATGGGTGGGCGAGCAGCCACGGCGGCGGTGTCGGCACCCAGGCTGATGGCGAGCATCGGGTTGTCGTCACAGTCGACGGCAAGGACGCGGTGGCCACGCTGAGCCAGCTGACGCGCCAGCACCGCGGAGATCACCGTCTTGCCGACGCCGCCCTTGCCGGCCACCGTGATTCGAAGGGCTGCCATCGCGGTGATGATAGGGCCAGTCCGCGCGCGGTCGTCAAGCGTGGTTGGCGGCGGCCCAACCCGACTTCAGCTCGGCGTCGCCGTCCGTGAGACCGCTCCTGCGCCGGGGCGCTTGGTGCGCGCCGGTGCCGGACCGAAGGGCAGCCGCGGCCACAGCACGATGAGCAGCAGACCGTAAATGACGACCGCGGCGCCGACGATGGTCAGCAATGGTGGGAAGACGATGATTTCGGGCGGGGTGAGGTCGAGCGTCTCGAAGTTGCTCTGCACCTGCGCCACCGCCGCAATGACGTCATGGGCGAAGTAGGTTCGCACATCCGGAACGGTGCTGATCGGGGTGCCGTCGAAGCGCGTGAAGCCCTGACTCCCGGGCACGTTGCCCCAGATGGAGGTCACCACCGGAAGCGCGGCGATCGACTGACTGAGGTGAGGGAAGTTGGCGCCCAGAGCGGCCTGCACCTGCGCCGGCGTCGTGTTGAGCGTGGTGGCGAGGAAGGTGATCAGACGGGGAAGCTCGGCGCTGATCGAGTCCAGGGGGATCGCCTGCAGGAGGGCGGTGGTGTGGGGGAAGTTCGTCTGCAACGTGGCCAGTACCTGCGCCGGCGAGAGCCCCGTCTTCGAGGATACGAACGCGATCAGCTGCGGAACCTCGGACGACGCGCCCCCCTGCGTGGTCATGATCGGGTCAGCCAGGTCGACGACAGTCGACACCATCTTGATGCCGGCCACGTCTCCAGTCACGCGCTCGGTCGTGAAGGCGGGTGCGGCGGCGTTGAGCAGATCCTGGCCGCCATACAGCCTCGGGAACAGGTTGCCCACGCCGACCAGCACCAGCACCACGACGCCGACCAGCACGACCACACCCCAGCTCGCCGCGCTTGTCACCCCGCGGATCCGACGCCGCGAGAAGAGCAGCATCATCAGCAGCCCGTAGACCACCACCACCGCGCCGATAACGGTGAGGATCGGAGCGATGCTGCCCACCGGGGGGAACCCGCTGTCGAGCTGTTGGAAATTGGCTCTCTGGCTCTCGAGCACGGGGATGACATCGCTGCTGAAGTAGGTCCGGATATCGGGGACCGAGCGCACGGGCGTGCCGTCGAAGCGGGTCAGGTTCTCGGTCCCGGGTACGGTAATCCACCCAGACGTCACCGTCGGCAGCGCCGTTATGGCCTGCGCCAGATGTGGGAAGTTGGTCCCGAGAGCGGACGCAAGCTGGTCCGGGGTCACATTCAGCACCTTCGACAGAAACGCCTCGAGACTCGGCAACTCGGAGGTCACCGATTCCAGCGGAATGGCCTGCAGCAGGGCGGTGGTGTGAGGGAAGTTCGTCTGCAGGGCGCCGAGGACCTCGGTTGGTGTGAGGCCCGTCTTGCTTGAGACGAACGCGACCAGTTGGGGCACCTCACCGACCGCGCCACCCTGGGCGGTGACGATCGGATCCGCAGCGTCGACCAACTTGGAGACGGCATTGATCCCGGCGCGGTCGCCGGCGACGCGCTGGGTGTTGAAGGCGGGCCTCAGCCCGTCGAGGACGGCCTGCCCGGCTGTCAGGCGCGGAAACAGGCTCAGACCGGCGATCAGCAGCAGAACCACCGCTCCGACGGCAACCACGATTCCCCACATCCCGACGGCAAGGTTGCGTTCCGCCTTGGCTGGCATCGTCGCCCTCCGGTCGTCCAGATTTGCTGAGCACCGTCTCCGTCAGACGGGCACCGCGAGGAGCCGTTCCGCGAGCGGTGGACTGGCTTCACCGCGTCGCTGCTCCTCGCTGGAATGGATGCACGGTACATCTACCGTGCGCGCAGGTCAACGCGCGGCTCGCTGGCTGGGTGCAACTGCGCGATACGCTCGCGCCACGTGAGGCAGAAGTGGCTCAGCGGAGCCCGAACGCGCGCGCTGCGCCTGCGAGGTGACCGTCCACCGACTGCAGGCCGACGAGCAGCTGGACCAGCGCGCCGTTGATCGCGGTCAGCTGTTCGGGCACGCTGTCCGTGTTCGCCACCACCGCTTCCAGGCCGCCGGCCAGCTTGGTCGCATCGCCGCGCGCCGCCCTCAGCGCGGCCAGCGTCAGGATGAGCGTCACCGCTAGGACGATGACCACCACGATGGCGACCCCGAAGGTCACCCATGTGTTGATCGCCTGCCATGTGCTCATCGCGACGCCCCCTGGACCCGCTGGGTGAGCAGGTCCTCGATGGCGGCGCTGTGCTGGTCGAGTTGACCGGCGGTTGCCAGGATGGTGGTGGCCACCGCGATCGTCTGGTCGAGCGCCGGCTGGGTCGGCGCGGTATTCTCGACGACCCCGGCGGCGGAGGCGAGCGACACGTTGAAGAGCAGTGCGATGTTCCGGGACGCGCGCACCAGACGGGCGGCGCGGTACAGCACAAGGGGTACGACCAGGAAGATGACGATGAACAGCAGCACGTCCCAGAGGATCTGCACTGCAATCAGCTGTCCGTCACTCACCGATAACCCTCCTGCGCGGCGGCGGCGCCGGCGATGGCGACCAACCCGTCGTCGATCCGGTGCAGCACATCAGCCGCGACGGTCAGCTGTTCGTTGAGACGTGGCACCTCCTTGGGGATGTAGGACGTGTGCGTTTCGACGGCGCGCACGCCCCAGGTGATCATCGCCAGTGAGCTGTTCGGTCCGGTGCCGATGGAGTCGAGCCGGGCGGTGATGGCAATCAGGAAGCCGGCAAGGCACCCGAAGAAGGCAACTGTGACGAAGATGGTCAACACCATCAGGATCACGATCATCGGCTCGCATCTCCGGAGGGCCCCTGGAGCGGCTGACTGAACGGAGGCGCGGTTGAAGCCGGCACGCACTTCGGGCAACCCTGGCACGTCTGAGCGTGCTGGGCGATGCGGCCAGCGTTGTGCAGAATCATGGTGCCCGCCTCCAGGATGTCGGCGACCAGCTGGTTGGTGCGCCCCAGAAGGGCGAGGTGGATGGTGCTGTTGGCGTCGTTCTTGGCGACCACCCAGATCTCCTTGGCGCCATCATCGATGAGCGCGGCCGTGCCCAGGATGATGCGAAGAATGAGTACCACGACCGCCAGCACCGCCACGGCGATCAGCAACGCGATCCCCCAGAGGACGTAGGTCTCGACGGAATTCGGCATGGCTCAGCGTCCGGTGACGGAGGCCGGAATCCCTTCGGCCTCGAGTGTGTCTGCGAGAAGCTTCGCGTGGCCCGCGATGCTCTGGGCGCCACCCACCAGCTGGTCTGCCACACGGTTCGTCGTTTCGAGTTCCCAGATCGGCTCGACATTGGGCCGGATCTTCCGGACGGCTTCCAGGCATCGAGCCGCTGCGGCCAGGATCCCTCTCGCCTGATCGATGATCATCACAAGGAGAACGGCGACCACCAGCACGATGACGATGGCGGCGACCATGCCAATGGTCCACCGCGTCAACAGGTCCGAGTCGCTCACCGCCTTTCCCTCGTCGACGAGTCTGCTCGACTGTCATCAGCCGTCAATGCGCCCAGCATATGCATGCCGCATCTACCTTACATCCGCCGCGCGACAAGCGTCAATTTGGGCCCGCTGGCTGCGAAACAAGAACTGAACGACGCCGGCGGTGGGCGGGGGCCTACGCCGCCGCTGGGGCCGCCAGGCGCTCGAGCAGCGCGCCGGCGAGGGCTCGGGCCGCCGTCACACCCGGGGCTGTTGGCGCGAAGTCGATGGGAGCCGCGTGACGTGACTCGGCCTCCTGGAAGGTGGGGTCCCAAGGGACGACGCCGATCAGCTCCAGCGCGCTGTCGGCACAGAATTCGTTGATGGCGACGACGTCTCCCTCGCCGCGGACCTTGTTGGCGACCACATAACGGCGCGGGATGCCCAGCTCGGCGGACAGAGATACGACACTCTTGGCCGTGACCAGCGACTTGTAGAAGGGCTCGATGAGGATGAGCAGACCGTCGGCGTAGCGGAGGGTCCCCGCGGCACGGGAGAAGTGCTCGATGCCCGCCTCCATGTCGACGAGCACCACGTCCGCGGGCGCCTCGGCGATGGCGCCGAGGATGGCACGAACCGCTGCGTGGGTGCCGCACATACAGCCACGGGCGGCATGCTCGACGCGCCCGGCGATGACCAGCTGGATGCCGTCCGGCCCGTTCAGGGCAACCCGCGACAGGATCTCGTCAACCTCCATGCGAAGCTGGAAGCCGGTGGAGCCGTCGGCCGCGGTCACCTGCTGGAGAAGTCCGGGCGGGAGCGCCGAGGCCTCCTCGGCGATGGCGGCGTCGATGCCGACTGTCATGGCCAGGGTGGGGTTGGGGTCGGCGTCGATGGCGGTGACGTGCCGGCCCTGCCCCGCAAACTCGCGCACCATGGTCCCGGCGATGGTCGTCTTGCCGGTCCCGCCCTTGCCGGCGATGGCGATCTTCATGACCGGGCAACGGTACTCGCAAAAGGCCAGTACCTCAAAGCCGCGGCTTCGTCGAGAGGGTGGCGAGGGATCAGCCGCCGGCGAGGCGCAGCAGGCCGCGGAGATCCGGTTCAGCCCCGCCGTTCGCCGGCCGGCGGGGCTGCTGGCCGGCGGAACAGGTCACGGTGGCTGCGTATGATGGCGTTCGCCATGAGCACGGACCCCCTCGGCGCACGCTTCCCGGCAGGCGAGGCGGTCCTGCGGGCCGCCCTGCGTCGCGAGCGGATCCCGCCCGAGATCGTCGACCTTCGGCTGGCCTACACCGGCGTCTCCTGGTCGTTGCACGTCAGCTGCAGCAGCGCCGGCTACCGGCGCGTGGCGCAGCTGGCGCCCGAGGATCTCCGCGCCGACACCGCCTGGACCGAGCTCTGCGAGTCAATCGCCGAGGACCTGGCCGACCGGATCGCCCGCGCTCGGCGCGATGAGCCCGCCGCGGCGGAGGGGCTGAGTCCGCGGCGGCCCTCGAACGCCTGAACCCTCCCGTCGCCATCGGCCCGGATGGTCGACGGTACCCGGCGCGTGATCGAGGATTGACGGCCGCCTTCCGGTAGATGTACGGTGCATACTGCTCGGTTGGAGATCGCGCGCGGGCGCGCTGCCGGAGGGAAGGTTGCTGTCCTGCGGAGAGTCGTCCTGTGAAAGCGGCACCGAGTATGCCGCGGGTTGCCGCTGCGATGGTGGTCAGCCCAAGAACTTTCTGCGCCCCTGCGTCCTGCTTCTGCTCGCCGAGCAGAGCGCGCACGGCTACGACCTGATGGACCGCCTGAAGGGCTTCGGCTTCTCGCGCGATCCAGGCGGTCTGTACCGGGTCCTGCGTTCCCTCGAGCGGGAGTCCCAGGTGGTCTCGCACTGGGAGGCGTCCGGCGTCGGACCCGACCGCTGCCTCTACACGCTGACCCGTCTCGGGCGCGAATGGCTGCACGCTTGGGTCGACACCCTCGACGACACCAGGCGCACCCTGGAAACCTATCTGTCTCGCTACTCTGCGATCGTCGCCACCGAGGCTGGCCAGACCGCGGCGGAACCACCAGCAGGCAATTGCGGCAGACGTATCACACTGGACGATGCGCCGGCCTTCAAGGCGATCGTCCAGTCGACCGACTCTCAGCTTCCGGGGAGGAGTTGACGTGATGACAGCGACTGTTCCCGTCCCGACCGCCGGCAAGCTCCAGGACCAACCGTGGATGGCGCCGCTGAAGAAGCCCTTCGACAAGATCTACGTCTTCTGGCTGGCGGGGATGAGTTGCGACGGCTGCTCCATCGCCATCACCGGCGCCACCAACCCGCCGCTCGAGAAACTCCTCCTCGGCCACGTCCCGGCGCTCCCCAAGGTGATCCTCCACCACCCCGTCCTCGCCATCGAGTCCGGCGCCGCCTACATGGAGAACTTTCGGCGCGCCCTGCGCGGCGAGCTGGACGCTCCGTACGTCCTCTGTCTCGAGGGCTCGGCCGTGGACGAGACCCTCTCCGGTGACGGCTACTGGGTGGCGCTTGGTGTCGGCAACCTCGAGGAGGAGGACGCCAACATGATCGATGGCGTCCGTCAGCCGGTTCGAGTGATGGACTGGGTGACGGCGTTGGCGCCTGGCGCGGCGGCGGCCATCGCCGTGGGAACCTGCGCCACCTGGGGCGGTGTGCCGTCAGCGTACGGCAACCCCACCGGCGCGATGTCTCTGCAGGATCTCCTCGGCAAGGACTACCGCAGCGCCTTTGGCCTACCGGTCGTCAACATCCCGGGCTGCGCGCCGGTCGGGGACAACATCATGGAGACGATCGCCGCCGTCGTCCTGTTCCTTCAGGGTCTCGGCCCCTTGCCCGAATTCGATGATCTCGGTCGGCCCGCGTGGCTGTTCGGCGAGACGGTGCACCGCCACTGCGTCCGTGCCGGTTACTACGAGGAGGGTGTGTTCGCCAAGACGTACGGAGACAAGGAATGCCTCGTCGAGGTCGGGTGTTGGGGACCTGTGGTGCAGTGCAACATCACCGAGCGCGGTGCAATCAACGGGATGGGCGGCTGCATGAACAGCGGTGGCCCGTGCATCGGCTGCACCATGCCCGGCTTCCCGGACAAGTTCTCGCCCTTCTACAAGTCGCCACCCGGCGCGCTCGTCTCCAGCACCACGTCGAAGATCACCGGCGCAGTGATCCGGCGGCTGCGCACTATGAGCCAGGACAATCTCAACCGCTCCATGGTGACCGATCGCAGGGGCAAGACCTCGAGTGGCTGGGTCTTCGTCGAGCCCGAGGCCACCAACGCCGAGAAGGTCAATCACTACTTCTACGAGAAGTGGCAGTTCTGGGGCACGTCCAAGCCCGGGTCGCCGAAGTCGAACAAGGTCGCGGGACGGAAGAAGTAGCCCGATGATCCGGACATTTCCACAAACGGGGTGCGCCTGAGCTATGTGCTTCAAGAACCTACCGGTTGAGTTCGACGAGCTGGGGCGCCCCTATCTCCGCGAGGGCTGGGAATCGGCCTACGTCACCACCAATGGCAAGAAGATCGTCGGCCACGGCTCGCCGCCGGTGCTGAGCAACGAGAAGGTGCAGGCGCTGCTGGCGAGCAACGCCAACGTCCACGAGTTCAACGTTGACCCGGTGACGCGGGTGGCCGGCGCACTCGCATTCCACAGCGTCGCCGATCTGCAGGAACGAAAGATGGTGGAGACCAGGAGCATGGCCACCCTCTTCCGGGGGTACGAGATCATCCTCCAGGGCCGCGACCCCCGCGACGCCATCTTCATCTCCAGCCGCGCCTGCGGCGTCTGCGGCGGGGTCCACTCGGTGACCTCCGCATACGCGCTCGAAATGGCCTTCGGCGTGGTGCCTCCGCCGCTAGGCACGGTGGTGCGCAACCTGCTGCTGTGCGCCGAGTTTCTCTATGACCAGCCGCTCATCTTCCTGCTCGGCATGGTCGACTTCTGCGAATCGGCGGTGCGAGCAACCAACCCAGAGATCTGGGAGCGGGCGGCACGGACGTCGACGCGGTTCGGTGACGTGCACGGCTTCGGCACCGTCGGCGACCTCATGATGGGGCTCAACCCGCTGACCGGCAGCATCTACCTCGAGGTCCTCGAGAAGACCCGTATTGCCCGGGAGATGTACGTGGTGTTGGGCGGCAAGTACCCCCACCCCCAGACCATCGTGCCGGGCGGGGTGACCACCACCGTGACACGCACGGCGCTGCAGGACTACTTCGTCAGGCTGGGCATCTTCTTCGACTGGTCCAAGAAGATGGCAACCATCGCGGACGACATCTTCGACTTCCTCTACGAGATCAACCCCGAGTACCGCAAGGTCGGCGCCCGCGCCGCCAACCTCATCGACAGCGGCATTTGGGACGACCCCGACGCCTACGACGCCACCTACGAGAACTGCAACGAGTGGGGCAACGCACGCTGGGCGACGCCGGGTGTGGTCGTCGACGGCGAACTGGTGACCACCAACCTCCAGGACATCAACATCGGCATCGAGGAGTTCGTCTCCCACTCGTTCTACGACGACTGGACGGACGGAAGCAACGGCGGGGGCAGCGGCGTCCCCTACCGGGCCGATCCGTCGGGTGCCCCGATCAGTCCCTACCACATGTGGAACAAGACGACCACGCCACGTCCGGGCGCGACCAGCTGGAAGGACAGGTACACCTGGGACACGGCGCCGCGCTGGGACCGCATCACCATGGAGAGCGGCGCCTACTCGCGGATGTGGACCACCGCGGTGGCCCAGAAGATCCGACCCAACGAGTTTCTTGAGGCCACCGGGACCAGCCTCAAGATGCACATGCCCGCCGGCGAGCTGCCGGCGATGACCCTGGAGTGGAAGGTGCCCTTCAACAACTGGAACGCCTTCGAGCGCAACCGGGGCCGCTGTTACGCCGAGGCCTTCAACTGCACGGTGGCCATGAATAACCTGCTCAAGGCGTGGGAGCTCCTCAAGAACGGTCAGGACAAGGTCTTCACCAACTACGAGATCCCGAAGGGCGAGCGCGTGTCCTGCGGCTTCTGGGGCGCCGGTCGTGGCTACCTGACCCACCACATGGTCATGGACAAGGGGTTGATCCGGAACTATCAGATCCTCACGCCGTCGACGTGGAACGCCTCACCAATCGATCCCTTCGGTCATCCCGGAGCCTACGAGGAGGCGGTGCTCAACACCCCCATCCTGGAGAACTTCGAGAAGCCGGAGGACTTCAAGGGGATCGACGTCCTACGTGCCATCCGTTCGTTCGACCCGTGCATGCCCTGCACCTCGCACGTCTACGACACCAACAACAAGATCGTCGTCAACAAGGAAGTCACCACCTGCGCCTGCGCGTTGGAGGACTGATGGATGGCCGGTCCGGCGTGACCGCGCAGGAGGAGCGGCCGGTGCACGTGCTCATCGCGGGCGTCGGCTACTCGTTTCTGCACGACTGGTCGGTCGGGCCGAAGGTGGTGACGATGCTGCAGGAGCGGAGCTGGCCGGCCGGCGTCGACATCGACGACTGGAGCTTTAGCCCACTCGACGGTATCTACCGGCTCGGTGCCGCCGATCCGCCGTTCGACCGCACCGTGTTCTTCGGGGCGATCGAGCGCGGCCGGCCGGTGGGCAGCGTTGTCCGGCGCCGGTGGCACAGCGCGGAGCTGCCTAGCCCAGAGGTGGTGCAGGAGTGCGTCGGCGAGGCGATCAGCGGCGTGATCAACCTCGACAATCTCGTCTTCGTCTGCGGCGCCTTCAGGGCCCTCCCCGAGGACGTCGTGCTCATCGAGGTCGAGCCGCTCGCCGACGAGTCGTGGGGCGACGGCTTCAGCCCTGCCGTGGAGGCGGCCATCCCAGAGCTCCTCGCGTATATTGAGCGGGAGGCCGCGCTGGTTGCGGCGCCCGCGTCCGCCACGCACGAGGACAGACCGTGACGTCCCAGGCCGACGCCATGCCGTCCCTCGACTACCTGCAGATGCGGGACGAGCTCCTGCAGATCATGTACTGGATGCTGGGGGAGGGTCTGGGGTCGCAGCCAAACGCTGCGCAGATCGAGGCCTTCCTGGGCGTCGACAGCGCCGCCATTGTCCACGGCCTGGAACGCATGGCCGTCGACGGCTTCGTCACTGAGGTCGCGGAGGGTGCATTCCAGCTCACCGACCTCGGCCTGCACGAGGGCAGGCGCAGCTTCGCCGACGAGTTCGCCGGGCTCACCCACCAGGGACACGGCGAGTGCGCGCCGGACTGCATTTTCTGCCACAGCCCTGACGGTGACCCCAGCGCCTGCCCCTCGAAGAGCGTCTCTCACGCCGCCGCCGGCTGACTGCATGGCCGACCAGCCACTGCGCAACGCCGGCGCCGCGCAGATAGAACAGGAGGCCATCCTCGCCGGGGCCGGTCCCGTCGACGCTGAGCCCGACGCCGAGTACGCAGGGCTCGGTGAGCGGCTCGGCGAGCTCATCGAGAGCCTCGAGACGCATCCTGATCAGGCTGTCGGACAAGAGCTCGACGAGCTGCTTGTCGCCTTCGACCGACTCCACCGCGATGCCCTGCGCCGACTAGCCGGCCTGCTCGCCCATCACCAGCTGCTCGAGCATGCGTTCACGGACCCCGTGGTGGCGATGGTGCTCGACCTCTACGAGCTGCGTCCCGAGGCGCACGGTGGCGCCGAGACAGCTGGCGAGGACACCTCGCAGGCCGCACCACCGGCGGCGACATCGCGGCCCGCGCCGGCCGCCCCGATGATCCGCCTACAGGACATCCGCCGCTTCCCGGCGGCGACCATGCCAGCCTCAGCGGCGACCCCGGCCACGGGGCCCAAGGTTCTGGAGAACCTTCTCGCCCCGCCGGCCAGCGCCCCCTCCGCCACGGCGCCACCGCGCGCGCCCTCTGCCACGCGGCCTCCCCGGCCCGCTTCAGCAGCGGCTTCGGACGCGGCGGCCTCGTCCCGGCCGGCCGCTCCGCTCACGGACGAGTCCGGTGCCGTCGTCCCGGCCGCCGGTCCGCCGACGTGGACCACGCTCTTCGCTGTGGAGCACGCGCCGGCTGGCGCGCTGGTGGCGTCGGCGGACGGCGAGGTCCTCATCTGCAACCTCGACGGCGTCCTCCACGCCGTGCGCAACCGCTGCGGGGGCACCCCGCTGCCGCTCCACTTCGGAGAGATCGCCGACGGGCGCCTCATCTGCCCGTGGCACAAGGTCTGCGGTTACGACCTCGTCACCGGGGAGTCCTCGAGCGGCCGGCGGACCGTCGTGTACCCGGTGCGGCTCGACGGGGACCGCATCAGCGTCGCCCTCAACCACGGCCGGAGCACAGGGCCGCTCCAGCCGACCGGCCTGCGGGCGGCCCCGATGTGAGCACGGCCGCGACTGTCGACGGCGCGCCACGCGGCGGCGGGGCATCGACGGAGCAGCGCGTGCTCATCGTCGGGGTGGGCAACGTGCTCCGCGGCGACGACATGTTCGGAGTGGAGGTGGCCCGCCGTCTCCTCGAGCTCGACCTGCCCCCCTCCGTCCAGGTCATCGAGACGGGGATCGCGGGGATCAGCCTGGTGCAGGAGCTTCTCGACGGCTATGACGCTCTGTTGATCATCGACGCGGTCGAGCGGCAGCGGCCTCCAGGGACGCTGGTCATGCTCGAACCGCGTGTGCCCGATCCCAGCGAGATGTCGGAGACGGATCGGCGCGAGTTCTTCGCGGACCTGCACCAGGCTGATCCCAGCCGCGGGCTGATGCTGGCCAAGGCGCTCGGCTGCCTGCCCCCGCGGGTGTTGATCCTCGGCTGCGAGGTCGGTGACTGCGAGGAGCTGCTCGTCGACCTCACCCCCGCGGTTCGCGCCGCCCTGCCCACCGCTGTCGAGATGGTCGTCGAGACGCTGCACGGCTGGCTTCGCGGCGATGGTCCGCTCGAGGTGTCCGCATGACCACGGAACCAACCGTCACTCCCACCGCCGAGCCGCCCGCGCCACTGCTGACGTTTCCCAGCGTCGACGCCGTTGGGGAGGCCCTGATCGGTCAGCGCTACGTGTCCGACACCAGCCTGGCCATGGCCATCTTCCTCTCCTGCGGACTGCCCCGCCCGCTTCTGGTTGAGGGAGAGGCCGGGGTCGGCAAGACGGAGATCGCCAAGGTCCTGGCCGCCGCGCTGAACACCAGGCTCATCCGGCTGCAGTGCTACGAGGGCATCGACGTCCGCCAGGCCGTCTACGAGTGGAACTACTCGAAGCAGATGCTCCGCATCCGTTCCCTGGAGCAGAGCGCGGGGTCCGGCGAGGAGGCCTTCGACTCGATCTTCGGGCCGGAGTATCTGATCCGCCGCCCCCTGCTTCAGGCCATCGAGGCGGCCGCCACGGAACGGCCGCCGGTGCTGCTCATCGACGAGATCGACCGTGCCGACGAGGAGTTCGAGGCCTTCCTGCTCGAGCTGCTGTCGGACTACCAAATCACCATTCCCGAGTTGGGAACGATGCGCGCCGAGAAGGCTCCCATCGTCGTGCTCACCTCTAACCGAACGCGAGAGATCCACGACGCGCTGAAGCGCCGCTGCATCTACTACTGGATTCCCTACCCCAACCTCAACAAGGAGGTCCGCATCGTCATGGTCAAGCTGCCCCTCGTCCCGGAGCGGCTGGCCTGGCAGGTCTGCACGGTCGTCCAGGACCTGCGCCGCATGGACCTGCTGAAGGTCCCGGGGATCGCCGAGACATTGGACTGGACCGGGGCCCTGATGATGCTGGGTCGCGACAAGCTCGACCTCGAGGTCGCCCGCGACACGCTGGGGGTGGTGATCAAGATGCAGGAGGACCTCGAGCGGGTGCAGGACGACCTCCCCGACCTGCTGGGCAGGGCCCAGGCGGGCTGAAGTGACCTCCTCGCCGCCGCCGCCGCCAGGGGAGGAGCCACCGCCGGAGGACGAGCCGCCCGAGTGGCAGCCCGGCACGCTCCGCTTCGCGCTGATGGGCAAGCCCCCGGACATGGCCATCACCGCCGGTCTCCTCCGCTTCGGCGCCTTCCTGCGCAGCCAGGGCCTCGCCGCGTCGACGGGGCGCATGCTCGACCTGCTGCGCGCCATCCAGTGGCTCGACCTGCACACCCCCGACGACTTCTACTGGGCGTCGCGGTGCCTGCTCACCGAACGGGTCGAGGACCTGGCCGCCTTCGACCGAGCCTTCCTCGCCTTCTTCCAGCCCCCGCGGCCGCCTGAGTCCGAGGCGCAGCGCTCGCCGCACGCCATGCCCCGAGTGCTCAAGACGGAATCGGACCAGGAGTCGCCGCCCGCCCCCTCGCTCGAGGAGGACGCCGACCCCGAGGAGCAGCGGACCGGGCGCAGCATCATGAGCGATCGAGAGCGGCGCGCGGAGACCGACAACGGCATGGGCGAGGGCTCCGGGCTGCTCAGCTATAGCGGTGAGGAGCTGCTTCGCGCCAAGGACTTCGGTGCCCTCACCGCCGAGGAGCTGCGCGCCTGCCGGCGCCTGCTGGCGCAGATGCAGTGGCGCATTGCCCGGCGGCGCTCGCGACGCCTAGTGCGTGCCAACAAAGGCAAATACATCGACTGGCGGGGAAGCTACCGGCGCAACATCGGTCACGGTGCCGTGCTGCTCGAGCTGGAGAGGCAGCGCCGCAAAGTGGTCAGGCGACCGCTGGTGGTGATCGCCGACGTGAGCGGTTCGATGGACCGCTACACCCGCCCAGTGCTTCAGCTGGTGCACACCATGCGCACCGGTCATGGCCGTGTCGAGGCCTTCGTCTTCGGCACCCGACTGACCCGGGTGACCCGCCACCTCCGGTGTCGCGATCCCGATGTCGCTCTGCGCAACATGTCGGAGTCGGTGAGGGACTGGGCGGGCGGCACGCGCATCGGCGACTCGCTGAAGAACTTCAACCGCAACTGGGCACGACGCATCCTTGGCCGCGGCTCGGTGGTCATCATCGTCAGCGACGGCTGGGATCGGGGCGACCCGGAGAAGATGACCACGGCGATGTGCAGCCTGCAACGTCGTTGCCACCGGTTGATCTGGCTCAACCCGGCGATGGGCGGCCCCAGCGTGCGGCCCATGCCCCTGGGGATGCGGGCGGCCATGCCGTACATCGACGACCTCATGCCGGCCCGCAACCTCAACGACCTCGTCCTGGTGGGGGCGTTGCTCGACGGCATCGACGGCACCCGTCCCGCGCGGCGCGGGATACGGCCGCCACCGGTCGTGACGACGTGACCGACCTGTCCGACTTCGGGCTCGTCTCTCAGCCGCGGGAGAGCCACGACCCCTCCGGCAACGGGACTTTGGCACCGCCTGACGCGCTGTGGTGGGGGGTGCAGGTCCAGACCATCGACCCCGAGCGGATGGACCCCTACCTCGCCTCGGTGTCGGACCAGGAGCAGGCACTGGGCGACTCCGAGAAGTTCATCGGCCGGCTGGTGCTGCGCAGCCAGCGGCGCCCGGATCGCTTCTGGCTCATCGATGCCTGGACCGAGCAGTACGCCATGGAGTCGGCGGCGGTCGCCCTGCGGACGCTCTCGTCGGTGGCCGGGCTGGTGGAGGCGCCGCGCGAGGTGCCCACCGTCCAGGTGCCGGTGGGCGGCGCTCGCCTGGCGCTACCCGGAGGCGAGCCGCGGGCGCCGGACGCGCCGCTGCCGTTCTTCCTCCTCGCGGAGGCCCACGTCAAGCCGGTCTGCGTCGACGAGTACATCTCCAGCCAGGACGCTTTCACCCGTGAGCTCGAGGAGGAGCCGGGCTTCCGGGCCCGCCGGCTGCTGCGCGACGTCCGCGAGCCGGCCCACTTCATCACCGTCGACGAGTGGTCGAGCGAGCGCGACGCCTACGAGGCCTTCGAGCGGCGCCAGAATGCCGTCTCCGAGATCACCATGACCCGCTTCCTGGCGCTTCTCTCCGAACGGGGCGAGACCGACTTCGCCCTCGGCGTCCACGGCTGACGTCTCCGCGCCGATTGATCTCCGTGCGCGCCGTCGGCCTCAGTCGCGGCCGGCAGGCAGAGGAGGCACGTGCATCCTGCGCCTCACCCGCATCATCCGGCCGGATCAACCGGCTCCGCAGGCACTGCCCACCCTGCGCGCATCCCTCGGCAGACCAGTGCAGACCCGGCGTCGCCGGACGTCGTCGCGGCGGCGCCCAGTGCGGTTGTGGCGCCCCATGGGGGTGCTTCTCGTCGACGACCATCAGATGGTCGTCGACGGTCTGCGGGCCATGCTCGCCAACTACCCCGACCGGGTCGAGGTCGTGGGCGCCTGCAACCGTCTCGAGGACGTCCTCGCCGCCATCGCGGAGGATCCTCCCGATGTGGTCCTCGTCAACGTGCGCATGCGCGGGCTCAGCGGCCTGGACGTCTGCACTGAGGTGGTCGGCCGCCAGCCCTCCTGCAGGGTGGTGGTGCGCACCGTCTACGACGACCAGTACCTGTTCCAGTCGCTGCGCGCCGGGGCCGCGGGATTCCTCCTCAAGCGGGTGACCGGCCTCGAGCTCGTCGAGTCGCTGGAAGGGGTGATGGAGGGGGAGACCGTCATCGACCCATCGATGGCCGGACGCGTCGCGCGGCTGCACAGCGGCGAGTTCTGGCCCGGCGCTCGCCTCGGGCTCAGCCAGCGCGCAAGCGAGGTTCTGCACCTGTTGGTGAGCGGGCTCAGCAACCGAGCCATCGCGCAGCGGCTCACTGTAGGGGAGGAGACGGTGAAGAGCCACGTGCGGGCCGTCTACCGAAAGCTCGACGTGCCCGACCGCGCCCAGGCCATCGCCACCACGCTGCGTGAGGGCCTTTCCCACTGATGGATGCCTCCAGCGACTCGGCCGGAGCGATAGCGGCGTCCGGGTGGCGCGCGCAGGTGGCCGGGCCAGAGCTGCTCCGCCAGATCCTGGCGGCGGCGTCGGGCCGTCTCGACTTCGCGGACATGGCCCAGAGGCTCGCCGGCCTCATAACCGAGGCGACCGCAAGCGACGTCTGCTTCGTCCACGTCATCGACCACAAGCGGCACCGGCTACACCTAGGCGGCGCGACGCCGCCGTTCGACGTCCACGTGGCAGGATCGAACTGGCTGTGGGCGAAGGCGTCGCCGGCTGGGTGGCGCAGCGCGCCGAGTCCGTGATCATCCAGGACAAGTGGACCGACCCGCGATACAAGTACGTGCTCGAGTTGCGTGGCGAGGACTATGTCTCCTTCGCGTCGGTGCCGATGGTCGCCCGCGCCGGTCACGTCGTTGGCGTCATCAACGTCCACGCTCGGCGTCCCGGACACTTCGGTGCCCACGACGTCAGCATCCTCGCCGACATCGCCAACCTCATGGCCGATGCCGTCGAGAACGCCCGTCTTCACACCCGCCTTGCCCAGCGCGAGGCAGAGCTGGAGCGCTTCGCCGAGCACACCCTCCAGCTCCACGAATCGGAGCGGCAGCGGCTGGCCCGGGGAGATCCACGGACGGGGTGAGCCAGCGGATTGTCAGTCTCACCTACCGCCTTTGTGCCGCCGCCGAGAGCGTCCCCCGGCTCCCTCCGAGCGCGCTCCGCCAGCTCGACGCGGCGCGGTCGCTGGCCGACGCGGCCCTCGATGAGGCACGGGCGGCTGTCAACGGGCTGCGTCCGCCGCTGCTCGACGACCTCGGTCTTGGCGCCTGCCTGCGCGGGCTGGCACACGAGCTGCCTCCTGGGGTGCGCGCCGATGTCGACGTCGTCGACCAGCCCGAGCTCGACGAGCACATCGAGGTGGCCATCTACCGGATGGCACAGGAGCTCCTGCAGAACGTCGCCAAGCACGCCCAGGCCCACCTGGTGCGGGTTTGGCTGGACGGCGACGCGGAGGTCTGCACCTTTTCGGTGAGCGACGACGGCGTCGGGTTCGCCGCGCGCGCGTTGCCGCCGCCCTCGCCGACGCAGGCCTACGGGCTCGCCAGCCTGCGCGCTCGGGCGGCGCTCATGGGCGCGCGCCTCGAGGTCCGGTCCATGCCCGGCACCGGAACCACCGTGCAATTCTCCATCCGGCGGGATCGACCAACCCGCGGCAGCGAGGCGGCTGTGCCACCGGCGTAAGCTGGCCGCACCAAATCAGCACGAGCCGGAAGGAGTGCCCATGCCTGCCATTTTCCTCGTCGTGTGGAAGCTCGAGATCAGCCGGGTGGGCCCGGAGATGATGCACGCGGTGCTCCGACAGCAGGAGTACGGTCGCAGCCTGGAGGAGCGCGGCAAGCTGCTGCAGAGGTACCACATCGTCGGCGGTCACGGCGGTGCCTGGATCTACGAGGTCGAGTCGCACGAGGAACTCGACCACCTGCTGGCGGCGGCGCCCGCGTACAACTACGCGACGTACACGGTGTACCCGCTGGCCAGGATGGACAAGGGGCCGACGGTGCTCGCGGAGGCACAGGGCGGGAGCGCATCTGGGTCGTAGCGGGCGCCTTCGGAGGGACGGGCGCAGCCGACGTGCCTGCACGCGATGACTACTAAGCGCTCCCGCTCGCGCACCATCGGCGTTGCCAGTGATCGCAACCTTGCCATGGAACTGGTCCGGGTCACGGAAGGGGCGGCGATCGCCGCCGCCCGCTTGATGGGCCGCAACGCCAAGGAGGAGGCCGACCAGGCCGCCGTGGACGCCATGCGCCAACGGCTCGCCCACGTCGACATGGACGGAGTGGCGGTCATCGGCGAGGGGGAGAAGGACGAGGCGCCGATGCTCTACATCGGCGAAGACGTGGGCAATGGCAATCCACCGCGCGTGGACGTCGCCGTCGATCCGATCGACGGCACCACGCTGGTCGCCCGCCGGATGCGTGTCGTCGGCCGCACCGCTCGACTTTGCGCGGTGCGCCGGCGCTGCCGGTGGCGGGAGTGCTCCTGTCCTCCTGCGGGGCGGCCACGGCAGCCACGGTTTCCGATGTCACCCAAGTCTCGCACCGCCCGCATCGGCCTCCGCAGCGGGCGACCAGCGCACCTCCGAGCCGTACTGGCTGACGGTGGCCACGTTCAGCGGCGCCAGCCAGACCACCACCGGGCCGTTTGCAATCTCGGCCGGTGCGCTGCAGTGGCGGGTCACCTACCACTGCGTGGCGGCACCCTTCAACGTGGTGGCGGTACAGGACTCTGGGCAGGCGCTGAACCGAGCGGTCGTCACCGCCAGCAGCTGCGGCGCCGGCGGACAGGGCTATGTGACGCAGACAGGTGGCTTCCGCCTCCGTGTCACCGCGTCCGCGGCATGGGATGTCGTCGTCGAGCAGCAGGTCGACGTCCCGATCATCCAACCTCCGCCGGCGGCGCTCGCCACCGCGACCCTGGTCGGCTCCTCGCGCGTGTACCCCGTCGACGCGGCGGGGTAGGGGACGGCCAAGCTCTACTGCCTTCACGACGGCAGCGACCTCATACGCCTGGAGAGTTTCTTCACGACGGCGAACAGCGACCTGGAGGTCAGGTTGAGCTCGCTGGCAGCCCCAACCACCACCGCGCAGATCACTGCCAGCCCCTTCGCCGACGTGGCACCGCTGGAGGCGACGGTGGGATCGATGAACTACTCGGTTCCGCCCACCGTCGACGTCGCTCGGTACCACTCGCTCGTGATCTGGTGCCAGCGCACCACCAACGCGTACGCAACCGCAGCGCTGTAGCTGAGGGTTCTCCGCGCCTCAATGTGCACTCTGCGAATAGAGGTCGGGTTCACTTGTGCGACGATGCCACGACCCGCGAGGCCAATGGGAGGACACCGGTGACCGACGAGGACGAGACCACCCAAGAGAGCCGCCAGGAGCGCTTGCGCCGCAACACCAGTTCCGACCCTGAGAGCAAGACCCACGAGGACGAGAGCAACCCCATGCACGCCGACAGCTGGAGCGGCGGCAGCATCAACCCGGAAGCCAAGAAGATTGCCCGGGGTGAGGCTCCTAGGGACAGCGGTCCCGGACCCAACACGCCCAGCCCGGCGGTGCCGGCCACGCCGAGCAGCGTGAGTAGGCCGTGGTCGCCGGAGCCCACCCAGTCTGACACCACAGGGTCGACCGAAGGGGTGGACTACGCGGGCAAGCCGCGCGGCGAGGACGCCGACGAGAAGGGCGAGAAGGTCGAGGCTCGCCAGGCCCCCCCGACGACGTCGCCGCAGAAAGGGGCGCCGGAGGGCGGCCGCCCGGAGATCACCAAGCGCGGGTGACCTCGCCGGACAATCGCCGGCTGCGCGTCGCGCTGATCGGCAAGGGAGGCAGCGGCAAGTCGGCGATCGCCGGCACGATCGCTCGCCTTCTCGGTCGCCGCGGTTGGCCGGTGCTGGCGCTCGATGTCGACACCGTTCCGGGGCTGGCCTTCTCGATCGGCGCTCCCCTGGGCCCGGCGCGCCTGCCGCTCGGACTGGCCCATATCGTCGAGGGGAAGCGGGGGAGGTACTGGAAGGTTGAGAAGGGCGCTGGCGCGGCCCACCTGGTGGACACCCATGCGCTGACCGCGCCTGATGGGGTGCGGTTGCTCGAGCTCGGCAAGCTTCCCGACCACGTCAAGCCCGAATCGACCGTCATCTTCCGGCACGTGATGGAGCGCTTTCGCCGCCCCGGCTGGGCTGTGGTTGCGGACCTCGCCGCGGGCACTCGCCAGCCCGTCTTCGGCTGGTCCAGCTTCGCCCCGATCCGGATCGTCGTCGTCGAGCCGACGGCCAAGGCGGGTATGACCGCGCGGAGGCTGAGCGGAGTCGCCACCCACCTGGTGGTGAATAAGGTGAGGGGGGAGGCGGACGTCGAACTGGCGCACGGCATGGTCGCGCTTCCGCTGATCGCCACCATCCCCTACGATGACGCTCTAGCAGAGGCGGAGCGCCGCGGCATTGCGCCGATCGATTTCGCTCCAGACTCCCCGTCGGTCCGGGCCGTCGGGGATCTGGTCACCTGGCTCGAGGAGTCCCGATGAAGATCGCAGTGATGGGCAAGGGCGGCAGCGGCAAGACGACGACTTCGGGGGTGCTGGCGCGCAGCCTGGCTCGCGAGGGCTGGGATGTCGTCGCCATCGACTGCGACTCCAACCCCAACCTGGGCATCTCACTGGGCCTGGGAATCGAGCGCACCGAGGAGCTGGCGGCGATCCGCCAAGCCCTCGACGAGGGCAAGGAGGAGCACGCGCCGACTGCTGAGGAGGCGATCACCCGTTTCGGCACCACCGGTCCCGACCGCGTCCGCGTCGCCGTGGTCACCAAGATCGACAAGCCGCAGTCCGGCTGCCAGTGCTGTGGTATCTCGCCCGAGCAGTTGCTCGGCGAGCTAGAGGGTACCCAACGGGCCCTGATTGCCGACATGGAGGCGGGTCTGGGCACGCTCAGCCGCATGACGGAGGGGTCGCTCGACGTGGTCCTGCTGGTCACCGAACCGTCGCACAAGGCCATCGAGGTGGCCCGCACCGCGGCCCAGGTGATGGTCGAGCGCAAGGTTGCCAGGCGAATCGTCGTACTCGCGAACAAGACTCGCAATGCCGCCGACTTGGAGCGCGTCGAGTCCGTGCTGCGCAGCGTGCCCTCCCTTGCCGAGGTTGAGGTGATCGCCGTCCCCGAGGACGATGATGTGCTGGCAGCCGATGCCCAGGGGATTTCGCCGATCGACGCGGCTCCCGACTCGCCCGCGGTCCGGGTGATCGCCGACCTGGCGCGCAGCTTCATCCGTCAGCCCACGGGTCTGGTCGCCGCGGGGGCCTGACCGTCGCCACACCGACCAGCGCCACGGCGTATCACGCGTCCCAGGACGCCAGCTCCTGAGGGCGGACCGCCTGCCGGCGTCCCGCCGCGTCCATGATCGTCAGAGCGCCGGTGGTGCTGGCGCCGACGGCGCGACCGGTCACCCGTTGCTCCCGCCCGATCGGGTAGAGCAGGCCCGAAACGGTTCGACCGAGGGTCCGGCAGCGTGGCGACCACTCCTCGATCAGCTGCTCAGCAGGCTGCCGACAGCGTCTCTCGACGGCCTCGACCACCCGGGCCAGCGTGGGCGGACGCGGGCGCTCCAGTCCGGGCAGCATCACGTTCACGAGCGCCCACTCGAGGCCGCGGATTGTCTGTTCGATGTGGACGCTGACGAGCCCGACGAGTTGCTCGCCGACGTAGACCTCGTCGGGCCACTCGATCCCGCTCGCGGGTCCGAGTACGTCCGCAATGCCGGCGGTAGCGCCGAGGTGGAGGATCCCGCCCCGCACCGGCGGAAGCTCAGGCCGGAGGACGAGCGTGAAGGAGACGTCGTTGGCTCCCCCGGAGGGCCAGGGGCGGCGAGGCCGCGAGCGTGCCGAGATCTGCTGCTCGGCCACCACGAGCGACCCCTCCGGGGTGCCAGCGCGAGCCCAGGCCATGGCGTCTGCCTCGGTGGAGACGACGGTGGGGTAGACGTGGAGCGGGCGCCCCGGCAGGGCGGCGGCAAGCGAGTCGGCGGAGAGGTCGGCGCTCAGGAGTCCAGCGCCGACCGGATCAAGTCGGACGCCTCAGTCACACTGAGATGCACCAGGTCGCGCAGCGGCCGGCCGGTGGCGGTCAGCAGTTCCCCGGCGATGAAGTAACCGGTCCGCCTGTGTCCCTCGTACTGCTCGGAGCCGAACAGCGCGCTGGCCGCGGAGACGTCGTCGACATGGTCGCGAAGATGGGCGCACAGCTGCTCGCGATGGTCCCGGCACCAGGTCAGCCAGGCATCGAAGCCTGGGTGTCCGTACCAGAAGTAGTCACACGTCGGGCGCCCCGGGACAGCCTCCTGGGATGCCCGTACCGCCAGGCCCTCCGAGAAGGTGATCCAGGCGAGATCGTCGGCCGGGGGGGAGACCCCGAGGGCAATCTCATGCCATGCGTGCGCCGTCTCATGGGCGGCCAGCACTCGCCAGTCCTCCGCAGATCGGAACCACTCCAGGCAATGGAAGACGGCGACTGCGCCACCAAGGCGGCCGACGGAGGCGTTGACCGAGCCGCCACCGACCAGCAGCACGTGGGTGGGCGCCGGCTCTGGCGGGAGCTCCAGGAGCACGCCCACCGCCTCATTGACCTCCTCGATGACCGTGCCCAGCGCAGCGGCCCCGTCGCGTGCCTGCTGGCGTACACGGGCCAGCTCGCGGACCTGGGCAAGAGGGTGGCGCGGCGACGCGTCTCCGGCGTAGAAGGCGGCGAAGACGTCGCGATGGGCTGCTTCGTACTGGTCGCGCCAGAGCTGCTGGCGGACGAACGGACTCTCCAGTGCGGCGCGGCTGGCGAAAGCCTCGAACGCGGGGGCGGTGTCGATGATGCGTGCCGTCATTCAGCCGTCCAGTGGGTCCAAGCCGAACTGGCGGCGAAGGGGAGGGGCAACGTTGTCGGCCTGGGCGCGGAGGACGTTGCCGGCACTCGCCAGCTCGAGCCGATCGCTGGCCTCGGCAATAGTGCGTAACAGGGTGGCGTGGACCAGCGGGATCAGCAGCTGCGCCGCGACGCCGCGACCCACCTCGAGCGACTCCTGGTACCTCTGCAGTGATGTCAGACAGATGCTGCGCGTGGCTTCGACGTGCTGTGGGCCGAAGTACTGCCCAACGAGGTAGTGCTCTCGACCCAGCTCGGCGGCGGTGATCGCTGAATGCTCAAGAAGGGCCAGGGTGGTGCGCGCGTCTCCTGCGGCGGCCGCGGCGCCCGCCAGGTGCAATCCAGCGCAGCCGATCACCGCGCAGACATCGTCGCCGGACACGCCCGGCTCGCCGCCCTCGGCGTTCAGCCCCTGGGCCACGACCAACGCCTGCCGGAAGCGTTTTTCGGCGGTGGACAACTTGGAAGCCCGCATCGCCGCATGCACACCAGCGGCGAGACCACCGAGGCGGTGCAGGCCGTCGCAGGCGGCGTCCGGGGCGGCAACCCGCTCGGCGAGCTCCGCCGCGACCTTCAGGCAGTCGGTGGCGTGGGCGCCGCTGACCATGGTGACGATGACGGTGAGCATGGCCAGCTCGACTTCGGCGTTGCCGCGGGACTGCGCATCGAGGTGCTCGGCTGTTCCGAGCAGCTGGCGGCCCGGTGCAAGGAGTGTTGCAACCTCGGCGATCAGCCCGTCGCGGTAGGCCTCCCAGCAGCGATCGAGGTGGGAAGCGAGTCCCGGCGAAGCGACGTTCACAGGGTCACCCCTGCACATGGGGATGGATGGACCGCCGTGCGGTCAGGCGGCCACCGGCATGAGCCGGTCGGCGATACGCTCGACGGCGTGCACCGCGGCGCTGTCGGCGGCGACGTCCATGGGCGCGCGACGGTCCTGCTCCGCATCGCGCAACGCCTCGTCGAAGGGAACCTCACCGAGCACCTCGATGTCCCAGCGCGCGTAGGCGTTACCGATGACCCGCCGGTCCTCGTCGGTGCGCACCTTGTTGGCGATGCCGACGATGCGCGGGATGCCGAGCTCGCGAGCCAGGCTGACCACCTTCTCGCCGGTGTAGATCGACTTGTAGAAGGGCTCGACGACCACCAGGAGCACGTCGATGTCGCTGAGGGTGGCTCGACTGAGATGCTCGATGCCCGCCTCCATGTCGGTCAGGGTGACGCCTTCGGTGTGCAGCATCAACTCCTTGAGGAGGCCCCGGACTGCGGCGTGCATGCCGCACATGCAGCCTCGGGAGGCGTGCTCGACCCGGCCGGCGATGAGCAACGTCACCCCGTCTGGGGCGGCAGTACCGAACGTGTCCTTGAGGGCCGGAATCGAGAGTCGCAGACGTCGCGTCTGGGTACCGTCCGGTGCAGCGACAGTTTCGAGCAGGTCGGCGGGCAGCGTCGGCAGTGCATCCACCTCGTCGTAGGGGATGCCGAGGGTGTGGCCGAGGGTGGGGTTGGGGTCGCCGTCGATGGCGAGCACATCCAGGCCCCTCTGTGCCAGGACACGGGCGAGCGTGCCAGCCAGGGTCGTCTTGCCGGAGCCGCCCTTTCCGGAGATTGCGATGCGCATGGTGTCGTCTCCTCAGTCGCGGGGATCCCCAGTCGATAGTAGCTGCTGACGTGCCCAGACGAGCCAGGGTGCTTAGCGCCTCCAGGCATTTTGCTCTATGCACCACGCGTCTATGAAAACCCGGGCGTGGCCACATATAGTCCGTCTATGGACGCGGTGACAACGCCTGTGGCGACGACCAGCGCGCTCGGTACCGAAGGGATCGTCCTGCAGCCCGTCAATCGCGTCGGAGGGGCCCTCGGTCTGCGCGTGCAGGTGGATCCCGCCAGTAACCGGTACGCCGAGGCGCGGTGTTCCGCGGGATTCTTCCGCGGCTACGAGAATATCCTCGTGGGCCGCGACGTCCGCGACGCCGTCTATGTCGCCAGCCGGTGCTGCGGCTACCACGGCGGCCAGCACTCGGTCGCGGCCGCCCAGGCGGTGGAGATGGCGCTGGGCGTCGAGCCGCCGCCCATGGCGGTGGCGCTGCGCAACCTGGGCCTCTGCGCCGAGACGATTCACGCCGAGGCGGCGCATCTGTTCCTGCTCGCTGGCCCGGATTTCTCGGCGTCGTCGGTCTCCACACATTGGCCCGAGCTGTGGGTGCTGGCCCAGCGGACCCCGGCGCCCAATGCAGAGATCCACGGCTTCGCCACCGTTGCCGACGTCATGCGTTCGCTCGACCCCATCACCGGACGCTGGTACCGGGACGCCTTCTCCGTGGCACGCATCCCCTACCAGATGTATGCCGTGCTGCACGGCAAGTACCCACATCCCCAGACCATGGCGCCGGGTGGGGTGGGCACGTACATGTCAAACACCACCGTCAGTGCCGTGCACGACTACGTGGTGCGCCTGCTCTCTCTGGTCGACCCGGCCAAGCGGGTGGCCATGCTCATCACCGACCTGCTCGACTTCTGCGTCGCTGCCGTGCCTGAGCTGGCCGAGGTCGGGGTCGGTCCCGCCACCTTCATCGACTCCGGGCAGTGGGACGACCCCGAGGGCTACGACCCGTCGTGGGAGGGCCTCAGCGATCGCGGCGACCGACGCTGGGCGGCACCGGGTGTCGTCGTCGACGGGCGGCTGGTGACCAGCGACCTGCGAGAGGTCGCCGAGGGCGTCGAGGAGAGCGTCACCCACTCCTTCTACGAGGAGTGGTCAGGAGACGCGCATCCCACGAGCAAGAGTACGGTGGCCGCGCCCGGCCCCCTCGCCTGGGACCGCCGTTACTCGTGGTCCACCAGCGCGCGCTGGCGAGGACAGGCTGTCGAGACCGGACCCGGAGCGCGGCTGTGGACCACCGCGCTCCGCGGCCAGATGCTGCTCAATCCCTTCGTCAGCGCCCGCGGCGGCGGGGTGCAACTCCTCCTGCCCGAGGGCGCCCTGCCCGAGATGCGCCTCGAGTGGAAGCCTCCCCCGGTGTGGAACGCCATCGAGCGCACCCGCGCTCGGCTCTATGGCATCGTTTTCGCCGCTCTGGTGGCAGCGCAGCAGTCGCTCACGGTCCTGAACCTCCAGAAGGAGGGGCGCCACGAGACGTCCGTCCCCTTCCCCGTGCCCAAGCGCGGTCAGCGGCGTGGCGTCGGGTTCTCCGGCGACGGCCTGCTCGGCCACTGGATGAGCCTCGACGGGCCGGCCATCGAGAGGTACCAAGTGGTCGGCCCCAGCACCTTCAACATCGGCCCCGGGGGGCCGGCCGAAGCGGCCATTGACGGGACGCCAACCCTCGAACAGGCCGGCGCGCCCACGGGTGTCACGGCGCTCGTGGCGCTGCGCAGCTTCGATCCGTGCAGCAACTGCGCGACGCACTGAGCGGCGGCATCATCCCGCCAACCGAATGGCACACATCGACCTGCAGGGAGCCGACGTTCCCGGCATCAGGGGTTTGTTCCAGTTCAGGCTGGAAACCGCGCGGCCACTCAGCGAACTCGCCGAGGCGTTGCTTCGTGGACCGAACTCCTTGCCGCGTGGCGAACACGAACTGATCGCTGCGTACGTGTCGAATCTCAACCACTGCTGCTTCTGCGAGTCCTCCCATTCGGCGTTCGCTGCTGCCCAACTTCCCGAAGGCCTGAAGCTCGTAGAACAGGTGAAGGCCGCCCCCCGACAGCGCCGCGATTTCGGAAAAACTCAAGGCTTTGCTCAAGATCGCCGCTAGGTTCAATCCAGTACCCAAGGAGTGGGCGCCGAGGATGCGACACGGGCGCGTGCTGCTGGGGCGACTGACCTGGAGATACACGACACCGTGCTCATCGGGGCGGCGTCTTGCATGTACAACCGCTACGTGGACGGACTACAAATGTTCGCGCCCGCAGATCCTGCTGCCTACACCGGGATGGCCGAGCGAATTGTGCTGCAAGGATATGTCACTGCCTCGGATTCTTCTATCGTGCCCTTGTAACAAGACTCTCCTACGCAATCCGCGGCTGAGTCGAGGGCGTCAGCGGCGAACGATGGTGCATGCCGGGTGTTCCCCGACGTTGATGTCACCGCTGACCAAATCTTTGTCCGCGAGGCAAGCTCTGCAACTCCGGGAAGTCACCGCGGGCAGGGACATCGCCAACGCCGTGCGTGACCTGGGCGCGCGAGCGGCTGCTCAGCCCTTCGGTCGCTGCGTTCCGGGCCTTTCTGCACAGCCTCGAGTGGCGTCACACGCTGGCGCTGCCGCTCGGGAGCGACCGAAGGCCCCGGGTGCTAGGGGACGACATCGAGCGCGACACCTCGCCCGTTGCGTGCGGCAAACAGCGCGTCCCGTCCCGCGGCAGCGAGGAGCGCTTGCGTGACCGCGTGCCGGGGCGCGATCAGCAGCTCCGTGCCGGAGGCCTCCTCGACGACGCGGCCGCGGTCCATGACGAGCACCCGGTCGGCGGTGCGCAGGACGACGGCAAGGTCATGTGACACGAGCACCATGGCCATGCCGCGCTCCACCTGGAGTGCCTTGAGCAGCAGCAACACCTTGGCCTGCTCGGACGGGTCGAGCATCGCCACCGGCTCGTCGGCGACGAGGAGCTTCGGCTCCAGGATCAGGGCGCGCGCGAGAGCGACGCGCTGGAGCTGACCGCCCGAGAGCTCGTGGACATGGCGGCGCAGGAAGTCGTCGCCCGAAGGAAGGCGCACCGCGCTGATCGCGCGGCGCACGGCCGCCGCGCGATCAGCGGTGTCGCCGATCCCCTGCGCGTCCAGCGGTTCGCGCACCGTCTGCTCGATGGTGAGGCGTGGCGAGAGGGACTCGTACGGGTCCTGGAAAAGGAGTTGCGCGCACCGGCGGAAGCGCTTGAGCTTACCGCCGTGCAGCGCGCCGACGTCCTCGCCGTCGTACGTCACCGTGCCGGAGTCGGCGTCGGTGAGGTGGACGAGCAGCCGCCCGAGGGTCGACTTGCCCGCGCCCGTCGCACCGACTATACCGAGCACCTCGCCCTCGCGGACCTCGAGGCTGACGCCGTCGACCGCCGCCTGCGACGCGTGGTGCACGAGCCCCGTCGCCGTACGGTACGTCTTGCGCAGCACGTGTCCGACGATGATCGAGACGAGCCCTCGGCGAACGCACGACACCAGGCGCTCGCCGTCTTCTCCGTCGGGCGCCACCAGTGTCGGGCGGCGCGTCGCGCACGCGGGGATCGACTGCGTGCAGCGGTCGATGAAGGGACATCCGAAGGCGACCTCCGTTGGGTCGGGCGGCTCGCCGCGGATGCCGCGCACGTCCTTGACCGTGCCCAGTGTCGGACGGGAGTTGAGCAACGCCCATGAGTAGGGATGACGGGGGGTGTCCAGCACGCGCCTGGCAGCACCGGACTCCGCGAGCCAGCCCCGATAGAGGACGGCGACGCGATCGGCGAGCCTCGCGAGTACGTCGGGGTCGTGCGAGACGACCAGGAGGATGCGGTCACGCGCCTCGCGCTTGGTGGTGAGGAGGTCGAGAACGCGCTTCCGCGTCACGGAATCGAGGCCGGAGGTGGGCTCGTCGAGGACGAGGACCTGCGGGTCGCAGATCAGCGCCATGGCGATGAGAACCAGCCGCTTCTCGCCGCCGGACAGTTCGCGGGGATAGCGGTGCGCGGCCCACTCGCCGAGGCCCACGTCGTCGAGGGTCTGAGCGACGCGGCGCCGGGCGGCCTCATTGTCCATTCCGAGATGCACGCAGAGCGGCTCCGACAGCTGGCCACCGATACGCAGCACGGGGTTGAGAGCGGCGGGCGACTGGAAGGCGAGCGCGATCCGCCGCCAGCGGACGTCCCGCCACCCCTCCTCGTCGAGGGCGCGCAGGTCTACGTCGCCGAGACGCAGGCCACCGGCGAGGTCAGCGTCGGGGAGAAGACCGAGCAGCGACTGCGCCAGCGTCGACTTGCCGGATCCGGACTCGCCGAGGATGCCGAGGCACGCCCCGGGCTCGACGCGCAGCGAGAGGTCGTCGAGCGCGCGCACCGGCGGCGGGCCGGGATAGGTGACGCGCAGGCTGTCGATCTCGAGCGCGGCGGCGTCCTCTGAGCGGCGGCGGGCCTCCATCGCGCCCATGCTGCCGGCCCTCACGCGCCCGCTTCCCCACCGGTCTGGTGTGCCGGGCGCTGGTGTGCCAGGCGATGGCGTTCCAGGCGAGGATTGAGGCGCTCCTCGAAGGACATGCCGACAAAGGTGAGCCCGAGCAGAAAGACGACCAGCGCGACGATCGGTGGGACGAGCCACCATTCCCACGCGGGGGTGGCGAACAGGCTGCGGTAGTTGAGCGCATCGCGCATCACACTTCCCCAGCTGGCCTGGACGGGATCCCCCAGGCCGAGGAAGGCGAGCCCCGCCGCGATCGCCACAGCCCGCCCGGCGCTGCCGACGAGCCCCGATACGAGGATGAGCCCGATCTCGGGGAGGATGTGGCGCCTCAGGACGTGGACGGTGCTGGCGCCGAAGCCGACGGAGGCGCGGAGGTGGGCGCGGTTGCGCAGCGAGAGCACCTGCGCGCGCACGACCCGCGCGCCATGAGGCCACGAGATGAGGGCGATGACGATGGCCACGGCAGCAAGAGAGGGGCCGACGTAGGCGCCCAGCACGATCAGGAGCGGAAGCCCCGGGATCACCATGACCAGGTCGACGGCACGCATGAGCACGGCATCGGTGCGGCCGCCCACCCAGCCGGCTAGCGTTCCGACGACGGTGCCGAGGAGGAGGGTGCCTCCGCCGGCGACCAGCGCCATGAAGAGCGAGACGCGAGTTCCAGAGAGCATCTGGCTCCAGACGTCCTGGCCGAGGACGTTGGTGCCCAGGAGGTGCTGCGCGCTCGGCGCCTCAAGAGACTGTCCCACTAGCGCGGTGGTCCGGTACGGAGCGATAAAATCGCCGATCGCCGCGATGACCGCGAACCCGCCGACGATGACCAGGCCGATGGTGCCGATGCCCCGGCGCGGACGGTGGAGCACGCGTCGGGGCGTTCGGTGGAGCCGGCCGCGGGGGTGGCCACCGCTCACTGCGCGCGCACGCGTGGGTCGAGGCGCCGGTAGACGAGCTCGATGAGGAGGTTCATGAGGAGCACCGCGGTGGCGAGCGTGAGGAAGGTGCCCTCGAGCACCGGGTAGTCGCGGTTGCCGACGGCGTTCAGGATGAGGCTGCCCATGCCGGGATAGTTGAACACCGTCTCGACGAAGATCGCTCCGCCGACGGCGAAGCCGATCTGGATGCCGAGCAGTGTCAGGAATGGCAGCAACACGTTACGACCGGCGTGGCGGTACTTCAGCAGTCGCACAGGGAGGCCCTTGGCCCGCGCCAGCACCATGTAGTCCTCGCCGAGAACCGAGATCATCGTGTTTCGGACGAGAAGGAACTTCACACCCGTCAGGCCCAGGGTGAGGGAGAGCGCCGGAAGGGCCAGGTGGGTCGCGATGTCGGCGACGTGATCCCACAAGCCCGAGTAACGGGCGAACGCGGTGCTTCCCCCATAGAGCGGGAGGACGCGCAGGACCACGGCGAAGACGATGAGCAGGACGGAGGCGAGCGCGTACTCGGGCACGCTGCGCATGACCGTCATCACCACGACCAGCACGCGGTCGGCGATTTGGCTCCGCCGCCACGCCGCGGCCACACCGGCGAGGAACGACAGCAGCGAGGCGGCGGCGATCGACGTGCCCATGAGCAGCGCCGTCCAGGGCAGGCGGGCCGCGATGAGTGAAGAGACGGTCTGGTTCGTGCTGATCGACCAGCCGAGGTCTCCGTGGACGACGCGGGTCAGGTACTCCACGTACTGCTGGGGCAGCGGTTCATCGAGGCCGTAATAGGCCAGCAGGTGCTGTCGGGCAGTCGGGTCCTGCAGGAACAACGGGTTGGTGGGGTCCTCGCGCGACTGGATCGGGTCACCGGGCATAGCCCGTGGAAGCACGAAGACGACGGTGACGATGGCGAACAGCGTGACGCCGTAGAGCAGGACGATCCGAAGCGCAGCGGGCACTCGTAATGCCCGCGACCGCCGACCGGCGTCGTCCCTCACGTGCCGTTCCTCCCGTACGCGCTCGATAGCCACGCAGGTACTATGGCAGCGTCAGTCGGCGTAGACCAGCGCGCGTTCTGCGTTCGCCTGACACAAAGTCTCCGCGGTAGGTCACCACTTGGGAGGCGCTCGTAGGGACGTCGAATGACCAGGCGCACACGTCCGCGTGTCCTTGCTTTGGTGGAGGACGTCGCTCGTGTCGCTGGTCAGAAAGCCTCTCGGACGTAGAGGCGGACGACCTCCGTCCACGGGACTTCACCCGTCGGACAATCCGCCCGTGGTTGGCGCTCTGCGTGTCGGTCCCGACGGCGTCCTTGAGACCGGACCCGGCTCTGTCCTCCGCTTCCCCGTGGGTACGGGGAGCGCTTGGAACCTCTCGAGGAGCTGCGACGGCTAGTTGTGTGCGCCCGGGCGGATCGACGGGGTGCTCGCCGAGATCGGCGAGTCCGCGGCAGCGCGCGAGCGGTCTGCCGGCTGCCCGTTGTCAGGCGTAGCTGTGACGCGGTGTGATCGCGGCCTTCACCCACTGGCCCGAAGCTGTCACGACGGCGCCAACGCACATAGCGGCGTATCCGAGGGTCATGAACGCCTCCATCACCAGTCCAACCAAAACGCCAAACACCCAGACGATGGCGGCGAACATCAGGGCGGCCATGTCAGTTCCTCCAACTGTGGGAGCAAGTTCTCCCGCATCCCAAGCGTCCTTGCGGAGGAGTGGGCCGCCTAAAGCCATCGGTCACCAATCAGCACGGTCATCGCCACCGGCATCAGCGTCGGCCGCCCCTCGGCTGCAGAGTCAGGTGTCCCGAGAGCTGCTCTTGGCCGAAAGCCTTGGGCCGTTCAGCCTCTCTCCTAGAAAGAGCAAACGCGTCTTCGACGCGGCGACGCCACCACATCCTTGTCTATGTGCGGGGCGCCCCTATTGACACGCGTAGGCCGCCGATGTTCTCTGTCGTGGCGCCTAAGCCGGGGTTCTCGGGGGTTTCACGTGCACTTAGACCGGCAACCGATTCTTTGCGGGAGGACGATGTGCCTGGGCGTCAAATCGACCGACGGGAATCTCTGCGCTGGTGCGCGGTTGCGGGGGTCGCGATGCCGGGAACACTGCTGATCGTCGCGGCTTGCGGGTCCACGTCGACGACCACCTGCGAGAAAGCCGCTGACAGGGACGTCGAATGACCAGGTGCAGTCGTCCGCGTGTCCTTGCTTTGGTGATGGCTGTGTGCAGTCTCCTCGCCGCCGCATGCTCCGGGACCTCGACCACACAGCCGAGTGCGAGCGCGCAGCCTTCGCGGGTCGCCCAGCTTCGCCTGGCGGGCTTCGGTGCCGGCAACTACGGGTATCCCACCCCGTACGCGTCCATCAGAGGGCCCGGCAAGCTCCTCGCCGCGTACATCTTCGACCAACTGACGAATCCCGATGCCACGGGCATCGAGAAGCCCTGGCTCGCGAAGAGCTGGAAGATCTCGCCCGACGGCAAGACATGGACCTTCACCCTGCAGAGCCATCCCGTCTTCTCGGACGGAACACCTCTCACCACCGACGACGTCTTGTTCAGCTTCAAGTACGTCATGCGCGGCGGCCCCGGGAACAAGGCGGCTCCTGCGCCGAACGCCATCGCAAGCGTCACGGCGCCCGATGCGAGCACAATCGTCATCCAGCTGAACCGTCCCGACCCCACGTTCCTCGACGAGGTCGGTGGCACGTTCGGCGTCTCCATCGTCCCGCGGCACATCTGGTCGGCGGTCACCGACCCGGCGCATTTCCAGGGCACGACGGCGCTGATCGGCTCAGGCCCTTACATGCTCACGTCGTTCGACCTGACAGCAGGGGCATATCAGTACACGGCGAATGACAAGTTCTATCTCGGTCCTCCGGTGGTCCAGGAGCTGACGTACGCCGCTCTGCCCTCGACCGCGGACCCTCTCGTCTCGCTCGCACACGGTGACCTCGACGCCGCCTCCGCGCCGAACTCCAACGGGGGAGTGCCCCAGTCCGAGTTCACCTCGCTCCAGAGCAAGTACACGCTGCTGACGAGCCCCGGGGAGTACAACGTCGCGCTGCACTTCAATTTGGCGAAGGGCTTCCCCTACAACTCGCAGACGTTCCGGCAGGCGGTGGCGTACGCGATCAACCGCCAGGACATGCTCAAGCGGCTCGTCGCCGGTCGGGGCGTTCCGGGCAGCGTCGGCGGTCTCGGTCCGGACAACCCCTGGCTCGACACCAAGCTGCCCGCATACAACTTCGACCCCAACAAGGCCAAGGCCATGCTGACCCAGATCGGCCTGGTGGACACCGACGGCGACGGTATCCGCAACCTGCCCAATGGCGGCGCCGATCTCCACATCCCGCTCATCGTGTCCAGCACTGACGTCAACGAGGCGCAGTTGGTCAGCGAGTACCTGCGCGCCGTGGGGATCGCCGTAGACATCCAGTCGGTCGACCAAGCGACCATGGACGCGGGGGCGACCGCGGGTCACTACAGCATGGCCGTGATCCACTACGGGGGCTTGGGCAGCGACCCGTATACGCGCATCTGCGCGAGTTATTCGTCGGTCACCAAAGGCGCGTTCTCGTTCACCCGCGCCCAGGGATACTCCAACGCGACCGTCGACTCGCTGTGCACCCAGATCGGCGTGACGGTCGACCACGCCACGAGGCAGGGGCTGGTGAACCAACTGCAGAGCATCATCAACATGGACGTTCCGCTCATGCCGTTGTACATCCCCGATCAACTCACCTTCGTCAACTCCATGAGCTTCAAGGCGTGGGCCTACACGCCAGGCTGCCCGCCCTGCGGCGCGACGAGCAACAAGCTTATGCTCGCAACAGGACACACGACAGAATCGTCGCCCTAGAGGCGACGGCCACCAGTGATGCAGCAGAGGGTAGACCGATGACCGACGCAGAGACGCTGAAGCAGACCGTGGCGTTTCACGGCCACATGTGTCCCGGCCTCGCCATGGGGGTCAGGGCCGCCGAGATCGCGCTGGAGCAGATCGGCCCGCATTCCACCGACGAGGAGGTGGTGGCCATCGTCGAGACCGACATGTGCGGCGTGGACGCCATCCAGTTCCTCACCGGGTGCACCTTCGGCAAGGGCAACCTCATCCATCGCGACTACGGCAAGAACGCCTACACGTTCGTTCGCCGCTCGGACGGGAAGGCCATCCGCGTGAGCACACGTCCCGGCGGATGGGGTCCACCGGATCCCGAAGGGGAGGACCTTTTCGCACGTGTGCGAAGCGGGACGGCGACACCCGAGGAGCGTGAGACGTTTCAGCGGCGGCATATCGAGCGGGCCGAGGGGTTGTTGCGGGCGCCGATCGAGGATCTCTACGAGGTGCGCGAGGTCGACATCGAGATGCCGCGGCCGGCGCGCATCCACACCTCGATTCCGTGCGCCGAGTGCGGTGAGCCGACGATGGAGACACGTGTCCGCCGGCTCGGCGGCCACGAGCTCTGTCCGGTGTGCTTCGAGGCCGGGCTGCACGCGCTCCCGGGTCGGCAGGCAGGGGCTTCGGCGCCAGCGACTGCGTGACAGTGCGGCGTGGCCTTCGGCGCCTGCGGACGGCTGCAGCGTGCAGAGGCTGTGCACTGGGCGGCGGCCGCCTCCGCCATGGGCACGTTTCTGCGCGCCTTCACCTGGGGCATGTCCGCCAGTTTGACCGGGCCGCAGCGGCGGTGCAGATGAGCTGCTCACTCTAGCGAAGCACGTGCCGCCGCTGTTGGTTTGAGCAAGGAATCGGTGGCGACGGCGGTGAGGACGCGGCGACGTGGTCGCGGGCGGGCCGCCCGCTGAATGCGGCTTGTCCTTGATACGAACGTCCTTGTCTCGGCGCTACATTTCGGCGGACGTCCTCGCCGCCTCCTCGAGGCCGTTCTCGGCGGCCGGCCCCAGCTCGTCGGCGGAAACGCCATCCTCGTCGAACTCGAAGCCGTGTTGGTGGACACCTGCCGGTGGGAGCGCGGTCACGCCGCAGCCGCGAGGTCTGAAGTTGAGGCGGTATCCGACATGGTCACTCCCGTCGAGATTCCCAATGTCTGCAGGGATCCCGACGACGACGAGATTCTCGCCATCGCCATTGCCGGTAACGCTGATGCGGTGGTCACCGGCGATAGCGATCTACTCGCGATCAGAAGGTACGGGGCATTCGAATCGTGACTGTCGCCGAGCTCGAGCACGACGAGCGTCAGGAATGAGGTGTCAGCCGGTTGTTACGTCGAGCTGCCTCCATATGTATGCAGGCGATTCCACCCATGTCCAACATGCGGGTACTAGGGATCTTTCCAACCATTCGTCGACGAAAGCACTCTAACTGAACTCAGACCTACGCCGAGAAATAAGTACTAGTCTGGGGGTACAGGGTTCAGAAGTTCGAATCGTGTACCCGACTCTGTATTGTGGCTAGCTGGGTGCGAGCATCCCGCTAGCACCCGCCGACCTTAATGTCGTAAGCGAAAGGGCAACTTCCCGGGATCTTGAGTGCCCGCGAGGGCGATTTTGGAGGCTGTGTCCGATCGGCCGGCTAAAATGCGGGTCTTGTAATACGTGATGACCACCCTCAGGGCAGGAGGCCGGGGCACCCGGCGCGTCGCGTCAGGCGCCTCGGCTCGCGGGCCCTAACACCACCTTCTGCAGGTAGTGCGTCTAGGAATTCCTGGACACCTACTCTCGGCGAGTTTCACGCGGTCCACGCGGACCGAGGCCGGGCCATTCCGTATTCAAATCACGGAGTGACAGCGGGAGACGAGGCTCGAACTCGCGACCCTTACCTTGGCAAGGTACGTGTCGTGATTCGTATTCGGGAGGGGTTGAAAATGGCCAGTAGACCACTACTTACCCCCAATTTCCACGGCGCTCCACGCTGATCACACCGGGAACCACGCTGACCACACGAGGGTCCACGCTGATCACAAGACACGGCGATCGCGCAAGACGGCGTCGACGCGGGTTCGAGGCGGAAGGTCGCTAGGCCGCCCGGTCGTATGCGCGCGTCGTGCCGATCAAGGGGTCGCTGCGATCACCCGTCCCGCATCAAGGGAGACGACACGGTCAACGTGGGCGGCGATGTCCTGGTCGTGGCTCACGACCAGGACCGACCGTGATCCGGCCGCGCCCACGAGCTCCGCAAGAATCGTTGCGGAGGACGCGGAGTCGATGTGCGAGGTCGGCTCGTCGAGGAGGACGACACAAGCGCCGGAGATCAATGCACGCGCCATGCCCAACCGCTGGCGCTCGCCGGCGCTGACCGGTCGCCCCCCGGCCCCGACAACGGTTCCCAAGCCGTGTGGCAACGAGCGATACCAGTCGCTGAGGCCCACTCGGTCGAGCACCTTCTCACAGTCGCGATCGCTCGCATGCGGGCTCCCAAGCCGCAGGTTGTCGGCCAGCGTCGCCGTGAATACGTGGGTTTCCGCATCCAACCAGCTCAGATGCTGTGCGATCCCCACTCGGGTCATCTCGCGAACATCGACCCCGCCGATGCTGGTGACTCCACTCGAAGCCTCGAGCAGATGGAGCAGCGTCTGCAGTGCGCTGGTCTTGCCTGATCCGCTTGCGCCGACCAGCGCGACGCGCTCTCCTGGCTGCACGCGGATCGACACGTCGTCAAGGATTGGGCGAGCGTCCGGGTCAGCCCGTGGCGGCATCACGCGAACGCCGGCGAGGGCGGCGTCGTGTGCTCCCGTCGGTGGACTGTGATCCACGACCGGCTCGCGGACCGCCGGCTCGAGACGTGCCAGATCACCAAGCCGCCGCGCCGCGGCGTCACCACTGCCCATCGCGGCGAGCGTCGTCGGGAGGCCGAGCAGTTGATCGAATACCGCCAGCGCAACCAGGGTGATCGCAGTGAGGTCGACGCCGGAGAGCGTGCCCGTCCGATGTGCGCCGAGCCCGGTGCAGACCACGGCGACGACCCCCGCACCAGCCAGCAGCGCCGCGCTTCCGCGCCCGAATCCGGTGGCCATGGCCTGGCGGAGCGCCGCGGAACGCGCCTTCTGATGCGCGCGATCCAGTTCCTGCTCGACGAGATCCTCCCGCCCGTACATCAGCAACTCCGGCGCCGACCGCACGATGTCGACGACCGAGTCAGCAAGACGCGCGCGCGTGGCTGCCGCATCTCGGGCGCCACCACGGCCCATCCGGGCCGTGCACAGCGCGACGGCAACCATGACGAGGGCGCCGCCGAGCAGGACAACACCGGCGCCCGGCGCCAACACCGCGGCGATGGCGGCCCCGAGCACGATGCTTGCGGTGAGGTCCACTGTCGCCGCAACCTGGCCGGCGAGCGCTCGTGTCACCCGCTCGGTATCCGCGACGAACCCGGTGAGCACCGCTCCGGTGCCGCGCTGTGGCAGTCCGTTCGGTACCAGCGGCTCGACGCGGTCATAGAGCCAGACGCGAAGGCGCGCGAGGGTCGCGAGGGAGACTCCATGGACGGCGAGCCGTGAGCAGTAGCGTGTCAGCCCGCGACCGAGCGCGAACGCCTGCACCGCGCCAATGGCGATGGAGAGTTCGAAGATCGGCGGCCGTTGTGAGGCTCGGGCGATGAGCCAGCCTGACGTCGCCATGAGGCCGAGCCCGGCCCCGGTCGACAGCACTCCCCATGCAGCGGCCTCCGCGAGTGGGCGCTTGGGAAGAGGGCCAAGGTTGTGGCGGAGCCAGCGCGCGATCATCGGTCGGCTCCCGCAGGCAGCGGGCGGCGGCGGAAGACGCCGTCCTGTTCACTGCCGCGGCGTGTCCCCGGCGCCGCCCAGGCGGTGACCGGCGCGAACCTCCCGTCCTGGAGCGCGACCACCCTGTCGGCGAGCTTGAGCACGGCTGGCCGGTGCGTCACGATCAGCGCGCTCCGGCCCTGGAGGTGAGACGAAAGGGCGCTGATCACCTTCGCTTCTGCGGTGTCGTCGAGGTGGACCGTCGGTTCGTCCAGCAATGCGAGAGACGCGCCTCGGAGCAGGACACGCGCGAGCGCAATGCGCTGCCGCTCACCTGCCGATACGGCCTGACCACCCTCGCCGAGGCGAGTCGCCAGGCCGGCGGGGAGGCGGGCAAGAAGATCGGCGGCGCCAACCTTGTCGAGCGCTTCGATGAGGTTCTCGTCAGTCGCGCTTGCACAGGCCAGGCGGAGGTTATCCCCAAGCGTCGCGGCGAGCAGGGTTGGATGTTCGGGCAGGAAGGCGATGTGCCGGCGCCACGCGTCCTGGTCGAGTTCACCCAGGTCGATGCCGCCGACCGTCACCGATCCCGCGGTCGGCGCGAGCGTGCCGCTCAGCAACGCGATGGTGGTCGACTTCCCCGTTCCGTTCGCACCCACGAGCACCACGGTTTCGCCAGGCGCGATGGTGAGACCGGCCCCGGCAAGGACGGGGTCGTCACGCCCGGCGAGTTCGAGACTGACGGCGTTCAAGGAGACGGTGACACGCGCTGGGTCCGGGGGCACACCGAGGGTGGCCCTCGTTTGTTGCTCCTCCACCCCGGCGCCCAGCGTGATCATGTCCATCGCCCGGCGCGCGGCGGCCAGCCCTTCGGTGCTCTCGTGGAATTCGGCGCTGGCTCGGCGCATGGGATGCAGGACCTCGGGCGCGATGATCAGAACCGCGAGCGCCGCACTCAGCCGGACGGAGCCGTCGAGGAGGCGGAGCCCGAGCGGCACGGCGACGAGCGCCACGGACACTGAGGCGAGCGTCTCGAGGACCAGCGCGGAGAGGAACGCCACGCGGAGCGTGGACAAGGTCGCCTGGCGCAACGCCTCGCCGGCCTCGGCGATTCGCTGCCGCTGGTACGCGCTGCGCCCGAAGACCTTGAGCACCGGAAGACCCTCGAACACGTCCGCGATCTGGCGTCCGAAGAGCTGCAGCTGGCTCCATCGCTTGCTCGCGAGATCGCTGCTCGACGAGCCGACCAGGAAACCGAAGAGCGGGAAGAGGGCGATCATGACGAGGAGCACGAGCGCCGATACCCAGTCGAGCACACCGACGACAGCAGCCAGCGCGAGCGGGACGGTCGCCGCCATGAGGAGGTCGGGAAGGTAGCGCCCGATGTAGGGATCGAGGGCGTCGAGCCCGTGTCCAGCAACGGTCGCGACGTCCCCGGCGCTCGCGCCGCCACCGCGCGACTGGGCCATGACCGCCCGCAGCAGCTTGCCCCGGAGCTCAGCTTTGGCTGCCTCGGCGCCCTGGGCGGCGAACACCTCCCCGGCCCATGCGCAGACCGCCCGGATCGCCGCCGCACCCGCGAGCCAGGCGATCGCGGGGATCGGGTCGACAGCCGTCGAGCCCATCGCCGACGCCAGCAACCCGGCGAGCGCGATCGCCTGGACGACGACGCTCGCTGCAGCGATCAGTCCAACCAGTACCGCCGCGGCGATCGAGCGACGTACAGCGGCGACACGAACGAGGCGCAGTTCCAGCGGACCTCTGGCCAGCGCTATTTCGGCACCACCACCGGAGCGACACCCGAGAGCGGTGGCTCACGGCCTGGCCCCGGCCGCTGCGGTCCTTCGGCGACCGGCCGGACCAGGCGCCGGCGGAAGACCCAGTACGTCCACCCCTGATACAGGAGCACGAAGGGGGTGAAGATCGCCGCCACGATTGTCATGACCGTGAGCGTGTAGGGCTGCGATGCCGCCAGGGCGATCGAAACGCCAGGAAGACCCGCGACAACGCCTCCGCTGCTGGCCGGGATGACCATCGGGTACATCGAGCTCCACACCGAGCCGATGACGAGCAGGATCGCCCCGCCGGTGGCCGCGAAAGCGAGGAGTTCCTGACCGCGGCCGTTGAACAGGAGGGCGCCGATCAGGAGCAGGACCGCGACAACAGCGAGGGCCACCGGCACCACTCCCGGCAACGCCCCGGGCACGCTCCCCCACGGCCGGCCAGCAGCAGCAACCCAGACGATCGTCACCGCGATCAGGACGATGGCGGCGGCACCAACTCCCCGAGCCACGTGACGGGTCCGCTCGCGCAGGTCGCCGCTGGTCTTCAGTGAGAGGAAGACCGAGCCGTGGAACGTGAACACGGCGACTGCGGCAAGCCCGCCCACCAGCGCAAGTGGGTTGAGCAGGCCGAGCAGGCCTCCGGTGTAGCCGGCCGATGTCAGCGGCAGTCCATGGGCGAAGTTCGTGAACGCGACGCCCCAGACCAGCGCAACGACCAGGCTGCCTGCGAAATTGGCGACATCCCAGGTCCGACGCCAGCGCTCATCGTCGATCTTCCCCCGGAACTCGAAGGAGAGCCCGCGCACGATCAGCGCGATGAGGATGAGGAACAGCGCGAGGTATGCACCACTGAACAGCGACGCATACCAGAGCGGAAACGCGGCGAACATGGCGCCACCGGCGGTGAGCAGCCAGACCTCGTTGCCATCCCACACCGGTCCCACCGCGTTGAGGCACATGCGCCGGTCGGTGTCATCGCGGCTCACGAGCGGGCTCACCATGGCGACCCCGAAGTCGAATCCCTCGAGAAAAAAGTAGCCGGCCCACAGGAGCCCGATGAGCGCGAACCACGTGGCGCCCAGCCCGGTGAAGGTCGTCATGGCAACAACTCCTCAATCTTCCGAAAGCGACTCAGTAGACGAGCCCGTGGACGAGGGTGGTATCGGGAGCGTGTTCGTCGATCTCATCGAACGGATGGCGCGCCGCACGAACGATCAGAACCACGGCGATGACAGCGAGCGCCGTGTACACAGCGACGAAGACCGCCAGGGTGAAGGCCACATCGGCGGCCGACACCGGTGACACCCCCTTGGCCGTCTGCATCAGCCCAAAAACGATCCAGGGCTGACGTCCGACTTCGGTGAAGATCCACCCTGAGGCGTTGGAGAGAATCGGCAACGCGATGCCCGCCAGGGCCGCGCCGCGGAACCACCGGCTCGGCGTGACTCGCTTGCGCCACGACAACCAGAGCCCCCATGCGGAGACCAGGATCAAGAGGATGCCGGCGCCGATCATCGCTCGGAACGACCAGTAGGTGACCGGGAGGACGGGTGTGTAGTCCCCCGGGCCGTACTTGGCCACGTACTGAGCCTGCAGTTGGTTGACGCCCTGGACCTCGCCGTTCCAGTCGAGGGTGGCGATCATCGACAGCAGGTGCGGCACCCGGATCTGGACGACGGGCTTGCCACTGAGATCGCCGATGGTCAGCAGCGAGAAACTGGCGCCGCTCTCGGTGTTGTAGAGCGCCTCCGCCGCGGCCATCTTCATCGGCTGCTGGCTGTCCATCAGCCGCGCCTGCCAGTCGCCCGAGACCGCGGTGAGCACCACCGCAACCAGGGTGAACGCGGTCGCAAAGCGGGTCGCGCGGAGGAACGCGTCGCGCTCCGGCTCGTTCTTACCCGCCCGGAACGCGCGCCAGACGCTGATGCCGAGCATGAGCGCACCCGCGGTCGCGAACGCTGCGAGCAACGTGTGCGTAAATGACGCCCAGAGTGTTGAGTTGCCCAGCACCGCCCAGAAGTCGGTGAGCACCGCCTGCCCGTTCTGGATCGTGTAGCCGACCGGGTGTTGCATCCAGGCGTTCGCGGCCAGGATCCACAGGGCGGACACCATGGTGCCGGCGCTCACCAGCCAGATCGACGCCAGGTGGAGCCGGGGCGAGATCCGATTACGTCCGAAGACCCAGACGCCGATGAACGTCGATTCGACGAAGAACGCGAGCAGGGCCTCGATCGCGAGTGGTGCGCCGAAAACATTGCCCACGAAAACCGAGTACGACGACCAGTTGAGGCCGAACTCGAATTCGAGCACGATCCCCGACACGACGCCGACAGCCAGGCTGATCAGGAAGATGTGACCGAAGAAACGGCTCAGACGGTCCCACGCCTGGTCTTTGCGCACGTGGCCGAGCGTCTGCATCACGGCGACGAGCAGTCCCAGCCCGATCGTCATCGGGACGAAGAAGAAGTGGAAGACGGTGACGATTGCGAACTGCCAGCGCGCGAGATCCACTGCCATCACGAACCTCCACCTGTAGCTCCGCGCCGAATGTATCGGGCTGTTGGGCAGTCATGATACGGATCGGAATAGGCCTCTAGCAGGATGCTGAAAAAGGCTTGACGGGTTAAACAAGGATGTGGGAGTCTCCTCCCAACCGGTTTCGAGGAGATCCTGCATGCGTGGCAACACCTTCGAACAAGTGGCGATGCTGTCGACACTGACCCCAGACCAGTTGGTGCCGAAGGAGCACCCGATCCGGCGGATCAAGGTCTCCAACTTACCGGGGGCGGTTCAACAAGCTCACGGTGACGACCTCACCGCCCGACCGTGACGGGCTCGGGGTGCTCGCGCGGAAGATCGCCGGGTTTGGCGAACCCGTGAGTGCCGCCATCGAATCGATGAACGGTGCTCGCTACATCCACGACACGCTCGAGTTGCTCGGCTGGGATGTCGAGATCGCCGATGCGCAAAAGGTGAAGGGGCTAGCGCCGCTGGCATGCAAGACCGATCGGATCGATGCCTGGGTCCTTGCCGAGTTGTCTCGGCGCGAACTCGTGCCCGCGATCTGGCTCCCGGATCCTGCCGTGCGTGCCGAACGGGAGCGAGCTCGTTATCGGCTCCACCTGGTGCGCCACCGAACCATGTTCAAGAACCGGATCCACGCCACGCTGATGGCCTTTGGCAAACCCTGTCCAGTGTCCGATCTGTTCGGCAGTAGCGGGCGCCGGCTGCTGTCGCGGTTGGAGTTGCCTGAGCCATGGACGGCCAACATCGCCGACGCGCTGGAGCACATCGATCGGTTGGATGCCGAGATCGACGAGTGCACCGCTGAATTACGCAATCTTGGCGAAGATCACCCGTACGCCAAGCTGCTCACGTCGATCCCGGGTGTTGGCTCAGTGCTCGGTTACACGATCGCCTCAGAGATCGGCGACATCCATCGTTTCGCGACGCCGAAGAACCTGTGCGGGTACATCGGGCTGTGCCCACGGGTGTACCAATCCGGAAGCAAAGATCACCGCGGTCCGCTGGCGAAGACTGGGCCCAAGTACCTGCGCTGGGCGCTCATTGAAGCCGCGATCCACGCGGCCAAGCATCCAGCCTACCGCGAACACTATGAGCGCACCGCCGCGCGGCTCGGCAAACAGCGCGGCAAGAAGGTGGCTCGCGTCGAAGTGGCACGCAAACTCGCCGAAGCCATTTGGTACATGTGCACCAACAACCGTCCGTTCACCCCGGCAAGGTCCCACGTTGATGCTCTGGTCGCATAGACGGCCCTGATAGAAGATGGACCAGCTGGAGCGCTCCCACCAAACATGGTCCTCCCTCGAGGAGGCGATAGAAAGATGAGCACTGACCTCCCCCGACCTCGGGCCCGGGATCGACCACATCCGAGCCCTTGACATCACGCCCCCTCTTCATAGAAAGCATCACTGTGTGCAGGTAGTGTTGCTTTGGTCTCCTGCAAACGTACCTTCCGGCCACTCTATGACCCCGCGGGGAGGGGTCAACGCCGCGAGGTCGGCGGCCGCCGACCGCTGGTAACCGCAGCATGGGGTGGGGCGCCGCGGGCTGACCCGCCATCACGCAGGTCCTCGGTCGAACCAGCGTGTTGGAGGGCCAGTCCAAGGTCGGCCCGCTCGTCAGGTGACGTTCAGCGTCCCGGACATGTACCCCGTCGCCGCCATCGGCCCGCCGAAGCCGGCGTTGCTACCGGCAAGGCCGGTGCCGCACGGATAGTAACAGTGCCAGAAGTACAGTCCCGGCGCCCCGGTTCGGAGCTGGAAGGTGACGACGATCGGCGTGGGGTACATCTCGCTTCCGACGGTGACGGTGTTGGGCGCGTCGTTGGCCACCGCCGGCAGAGGCACGTTGACATCGAGCGGGGAGGTCTGACCGGGCTGCGAGGTGATGGTGAAGGTGTGCGCGACGCCGCCAGGGTCCACCGAGCTCACCGTGCGGCCGTCGACAGTCATCGTGCCTCCGACGGTCCCCATCACGCGCGCGAAGAACGGGTTCGGCAGCGTCCCACCGGTGTCGTACTGGTCGATCGTGAAGGTGATGACGCTGTTCGCCGGCACCTGCAGCGCGGTCGACGGACAGTACGTGACCCACGAGCTGTTGCCACTGGCGTCCTGGTGACACGGTTGGCTGTCCGGGAAGGTCGACAGCGCGATCGACGCGGTGTTGGCGCCGGTCGCCGTGGCCTTCAACGTCGGCGGTTGCGACCCGAGGTTGCCGATCGATGCTGTGCCCACGGCAACGGCAAGGACCAACCCCAGGCCGGCGACCACGGTGATGAGCGCGCCTGCAATCACCGCTGGTTTTTTCATCATCGACTCCCTCCGATGGTCATTGGGTCAGATGTTGCACTTCGGCTGCCAGGTCCTGAGCGTCCACCCGGCCGGCGTGCCTCGCGGCGATGCCGCCATCCGGACGCAGGAAGACGGTCGCCGGCAGCCCGAGGATGGCCTCGTCGTCAGCGATTGTCCCCTGCGGGTCGAGCAGCACGTCCCCGTACCGGCTCACGGGAAAATCGATCTGCCGCAGAAAGGCGGTGGCGTCGGCGGCGCTGTCGCGCGTGTCGACGAAGACGAAGTCGACGCCGGGGTGCGCTGCGGCGAACTGGACGATGGCCGGCATTTCGTCGCGGCACGGAGTACACCATGACGCCCAGAAGTTCATCACCACCGCAGAGCCGCGGTAGAAGCTCGGGCTGACCCATGTGCCCTGTGCCGACTCCAGCGAGGCGGCGCCGGCACCGTCCGGCGGCTGCGTCGCAGAGACCGGACCTCCCGGCAACCACTGGCTGAGGCCGTTGACAAGGCCCCCCGTCTCTCCCTGGACGATCGCCGCCCGCGCGGAAGCCTCGGTGTCGAAGCGCTCACGCTCGAATCCCCTCGCGTCGATCAGCACGATGGCCGGGTCATGCACGACATCACCCTGAACCACCTCGTCGGCGACCGCGTACGCCGAATACACGGCGCTCAGCTGGGCCGGCGAACCGGTGAGGAAGCTCCACTGATCGAGCATGTGCTGCTGTTGCGACCACTGCCAGACATCGCTCACGGCCACATGTGCCGGGTTGGCATTCACAGCGACCAGCGACACCGACGACCGCTGCGCCGGTGGCAGCAACGTGCGTGCGTCTCGCAGGGTCTGCGCCGTCAGCGGGCAGGTCGTGGTGCACTTGTCGTCCACGAACGCCAGCGCCACCTCGCGGCCGCGCAGCTGGGACAGCCTCAAGGGCTGTCCGAACTGGTCGACGAGCGTGAAATCGGGAGCAAGCCCCCCCGGCAGGGGGAAGCCCGCGTACGCAACCGTTGCGGCCGGCACAGGTTGTACGGTTCGCCTCGGCCCGACGAGTCGCGCCCCGGCGATGGCGCCGGCGCCGGCGAGCGAGATCGCGGTGACGATGAGCGCGAACCTCCTCCACCCGGCAGGCAGGCCCGCGCTCGCGGAGCCGGGTCCCGCGCCGCTCACGAGCCGGCCTCCGCGCCCTCGTCGACGGTCATGCCGAACGCGGACCGCGTCACGCCCGTGCGCAGATCATCCGCCCGCATGAGGTCGCTGAGCCAGCGCGCGGCCAGGACGGTCAGGGCGATCGCGAACGGCACGTCCCCGAAAGTCCACATGATGCCGGCGCCGAGCTGCTGGTCCGTGAGCGGCGGCAGGCTCAGCGGGTGCACGGTTGCCGCATACGGGCTGTAGAGCACCACCGGTGCAAAGCCGAGGATGGCCGCGAGCACCACGTTCTGCACGGACGCGCCGGCAACGAGCGCCAGCCGCCCGAGCTGCCCGAGCGCAGGTCGCAGGGGCGGCGACTCGATGACCTGGAGCCAGAACAATGTCCCGGTGAGCAGGAAGCTCAGGTGCTCGCCCATCTCGTGGAGCAGCTCGTTGCCCAGAGCCGCGTCATAGAAGGGCGGCCAGTGCCACAGCCACATCGCCGCCGCGTACGCCGTGAATGCGAACGCGGGGGATCCAACCACGGCGACGACACGCGCGACGCCGGGGTGGTCGCGGCTGCGACGCTGCCAGGCCGCGGCAATGCGCGTGCGGTCCTCGTGCGGCAGGTTGTGCCAGAGCGGGAGCCAGGGGGCCGCAAGCACGAAAAGCACCGGCACCACCATCAGCAGCAGCAGGTGCTGGACCATGTGCGCCCAGAAGAGCTGAGTTGCGTAGGTGTCGAGCGGTGAGGCGACCGCGACCAGACCGGACACGACCCCAGCACCGAATGCAAGGTGGCGCCACCGCTCACGTGGCATCCCCGCGCCGGTGAGCGCACGGGATCCTCGGACGTACATCGCAGCCAGCGCCGCGGTGGCACACAACAGCACCGGGTCCGCCTGCCATGCAGCCGGCGAAAGCCAGTCGAAGTTCATCGCGGAGATTCCATGCGCGGCGGCATCAGCGCAACACGACCGGTGCCGCCCACATCACGACCCCGGACAGGCCGACCCAGTACCAGTAGTACCCCGTGACAACCGGGACGTACTCCCGCCCGGCCAGCCGCCCGCGCACCGCTCTGCCGAGCACGATCCCGCCCAGGATCATGACGAGTGCGAGCTGCGCCGCATGCCAGCCGGTGAGCAGCATGACGAAGCTGCCGTAGGCGTGCACCGGCTGCACGAGGTTGAGACTGTGGATGAACCAGATCTGCAGGCCGAAGGCCACCGCCGCGGCGCCGAGGGCGACGCGAGTCCAGCGCGCGACGTCAGACCACAACCTGTTCTTGGCGGCTCGGGCCGCGGGGTAGAAGGCCGCCGCGCTGGCAAGAGTTGCCAGCATCGCGAGCAGACCCGGTACCAGCGGCACATCGTCACCGGGGGCGTGGAACTGACCGGAGACGTTGAGCGCATCAGTGTAGCCGAACGCAGCGATCGAGGAGGCGAGCAGGAGCAGCAGGTCGCCGAAGATGAGGAGCAGGACCACCACCCGCGCACGGAGCGCGCGCCCGCTGTCGGTGACAATGATCTGCGCAGCCATCAGCGCGCTCCCCGGGAGGCCGGTGCGTTCACGGCGTCACTCCGCAGGCGACGGGCTTGGGGTCATGCCCGTCATGTGTGGCGCGGGTGCTGGCTCTCCGTAGTCGTAGGGCCCGCTGGTCACGACCGGGAGCTGGTCGAAGTTCTCGAGTGGCACCGGGGTCGGGACCGTCCACTCGAGGGTCTTGGCTCCCCACTCGTCGGCAGCGGCTCGCTCGCCGCGAACCAGCGACAGGACCACGTTGTAGATGAAGACGAACATGGCGGCCACGAGCAGGATCGTGAAGATGGACGCCACAGTGTTCGCGGTGGCGAAGGGAATCGGGACCTCCGCCTGCCAGCGTGGCTCCCCCTTGAGACCGGCGTAGAAGAGCGACAGCATCGCGCCGAGGAAGCCGATCTCGAAGAGGGCGAAGTGGAACTGACCCAGACGTTCGTTGAGGCGGCGTCCGGTCATCTTCGGGAACCAGTAGTAGAACCCCGCGAAGAAGCCGAACACCATCCCGCCCACCAGCGTGAAGTGGAAGTGAGCCGTGATGAACATGCCGCCGTGCAGGATGGCGTCGGTGGGGACGTCCGCCAGGTATAGGCCGGTGACGCCACCGATGACGAAGTTGATGAGGAACCCCACCACGAACAGCAGTGGAACTGTGAGCCAGATCCGTCCGCGCCAGAATGTACCGACGAGGACGAGGAACACGAGGCCGGTCGGGATGGAGATGAGCTCGGTTGAGAGCATGAACGGGCCGTTGAGGGCGGTGTTCGACCCGCTCAGGTACAGGTGGTGCGCCCACACGAGCACGCTGAGCGCCACGATCCCCACCATGCCCGCGACCAGCAGCTTGTAGCCATAGAGCGTTTTGCGTGTGAAGACGGCCGTCACCTCGGCGGCGATGCCCATCGCCGGCAGCGCGATGACGTACACCTCGGGGTGACCCATGAACCAGAAGAGGTGCTCGAAGAGCCAGTTGCTGCCCCCCTGCGCGGTGATGAAGAAGGAGGTGCCCATCGCCCGATCCATCACCACCATCACCTGCGAGAGCACGAAGGTGGGGAAGGCGATCAAGCCGAGAAGCACCGAGAGCGACACTCCCCACACGAAGATCGGCAGCCGGCCGAATCCCATCCCCTTGGTGCGCATGGTGAGCACCGTCGTTATGGTGTTCACCGCCCCGAACGTGATCGATGCGCCGAAGAGGATGATGGTGGCGCAGTACGCATCCATGCCGGGCCCCGCCTGGTCGGCGAGCGGCGCGTAGCCGGTCCAGCCGGTGGGAAACCCTCCGAGCGGAATGGTTGTCAGGAACACCGGGATCGCCGCAAAGAGCAGCCAGTAGCTCAACGCGTTGAGCCGGGGAAAGGCCATGTCCCGCGCGCCGATCATGATCGGCAGGATGAAGTTGCCGAAGCTGCCGGTGATCATGACGATGACCGCCGCGATCATCACCAGCCCGTGGATGCCGACCAGCGTGTTGTACGTGGCGGGCGTGAAGAAGGTGGCATTCGGCGTCGACTGCTGCAGCCGGATCATGAAGGCGCCAAGACCGCCGACGAGGAAGAGCACTAGAACCGTCGCGAGGTACTGCATACCGACGACCTTATGATCGGTGCAGAACCGGAAGTAGCGCCAGCCGCCCTGGCCGTGCCCGGCGAGCGCGGCCTCCTCCTCCTCCGTGGGATCGGTTCGACCGACCATGGCCCGGGCGGGGTAGTTCAAGGCGCCGACCCCGACGAAGAAGAAGAGCGCCCAGGCCGCGTATGCGGAGAGCACGGTGGCGTCGGTCTGGTTGCCTCCCTGCACGACGTGGGACACGACCAGGGCTGCGACGATCGCTGCCGAGGCGCCGAGCACGAACCCGGAGACTACGCTCGGGACGAGCGCGCGCCTCACGACGAGCCTCCCTGGCTGCTCACCCACGAGCGGAACTGGTCGGCCGGCACCACCTGCGCGCTGGCGTTCATCAGGGAGTGGTAGAGACCACACAGCTCGACACAGCGCACATCGAAGGTGCCCGTCTGGTTGGGCGTGACCTCGGAGGCCGTCACATTCTCGTCAGGGTTGGCATCAACCAGCACGCCGAGCGCCTGGATCGCGAAACCGTGAAGCACGTCGAGCGACGTGACGTTGAACTGGACGGGCCGGCCCACCTGGAGCTCGAGGGTGGAGCTACTGACGTTGTACTGGGGATAGCTGAAGGTCCACTTCCACTGCTGTCCGGTGACGTCGACCACCAGGACGTTCGAGGCGTCGGCCGGCGTCGCCGTCTCCTCGTACAGCCCCACCAGCCCCCAGATGACGAGGAAGAGGCAGAGGATGCCGGTGATGCTGAGCCAGCCGATCTGCACCGCCGCGGAGGCGCGCAGCGGCGGCCCGTCGTCCCCGGGCCGGCCCCGAACCCGGAACCGGAGGAGGCTGTACCCGATGAACACCCACACGAACAGGGCCACCGGCACCGCGAGCGCGGTGAACACCACCATGGTCTCCATGTCGAACGTATCAGCGTCCGAGGCGGGCTTCTGAAGCAGGAGCGGGAGCAGGAAGACGACCGCAACGATCCCGATCACAGACAGGATCGCCCAGATGACGACGACGTTCCGCAGGTGAGCCGGCTCGCCGGCCGCTTCCCCGGGGCCCCTTGGAGACAACGCCATGGTCATTCGCTCCTGCTGCCAGGTGCTTACAAGATCGCAGGTTGGCCGGATTATTCCAAACGCCCCAAGGGCTGGTCAACAGGGGCCCCGCACTTCGTCGGCTTCGACTGGGAGCGCGCTGCCGCTCTCACCACGGCCGGGCGGTCAGCACGCCGCGCGAACCACACCCGGGATGGTGGGCTTGACCCGATACGACGGACCACGATGATGTGGGGACAACGCCGCTGAATGGGTGGCGTCCACCTGATGGCGATCCACCGGTGGTCACACGGGAGCGCGCGCCGATGAGGACCGCGGGCTGCTCACCAACATGCGGCCGCAACGGCAACGAACTGTTCTCAACCCTGAGATGGGTCAGCTCGGCGGTGCCCAGTCTCCTCGGCGGCGTCACCCACGGCGGCACCGAGGAAACGGTAGGCCCACTCTTCGGCGAACCGCCGCGAGCCCGCGAACACGATCGGCACCTCGGCATAACGCACCGCCAGCCGTCCGAGCATGTCGGCCAGCCATGAGCCGCGCCCGGGCTGGGTGCGAAAGAGGTCCGGGTAGTCGCCTTCGACCACGACGGCGGCACGGCCAGCCTCAGCGAGCCGTTGCATCTGGAACATCAGGCTGCCATCCGACAGCGATGTCGCCAGGTTCTCCAGGGTCTTGCGCTCGACCAGGGCAGCCACCTTGCCGTCAATGAGGGCGGCGTAGTCGCCAGCGGTCAATGGACGGCGCTCCAGAGTTACCGGACGACCGGCGAACTTCCAGCCGTATTTCTCGCGCGTGTCAACGGCGACGGTGAGCGGTCCGGCGGAGCGCCCACGGGGAACGCGGGCGCCAGGGTTCTCCGCCTGCACGGTCTTCTGGGTCTGCCACCACACCGCCGGTCGGCCACGCGCCTGAGTGAAGACGAATTGGGAGCGAGCCAACTGCGCGCGGTCCAAGACGAGGTCAATGGCCGCCCCACGCCGGCGGCAGAGCAGAACGGCTGCCTCGTCCACCACGACCATCGACTCGTCCCAGGGGGTGCTGTCCTGCGCGCAGAATACGCGCGCCGCCCGTGGCCAGGGCTCGCGCGCCTTCAGCACCAGGCCGGCGTCCAACGGCAGCCAGAGCAGGTACGGGAGCCGGCTGGCCGCATCGGGGCTGCGCGCCACCCGGAAAATCGCGCTCATGGCGGGCCTCATTGTGGTCTGCTCGCAGGGGATCACGGCCGACACAGCCAGGATGCGGCTGCCAATGGTCGGTTTAGGAGACCCCTCAGGAGCCACTTCAAGCGGCACGCGGTCGACGGGGCAAGTGAGGGCGGCGCAGGCCAGCGTCCGTTCGCGGGACCAGTCCACTTCACCACCACCGGCAAGAACCGATGGCAGGATGCCATTAGAGCCCTCTCGAATACGATTTAGACCCCGTTACTTTGGGAGCATGGCGACGCTGATTCGAGTCCCACGGACCCCGGCTGGCGCAGATGGGGAGTTCTCGTCGCCTCCCGAGGAGGTGTAGCAGATGGTGTAGCAGATGCATGCGACAGCCTGAGCTTTCATGGGCTGGCCGACGGTCTGCCCGAATACGGAGGCGACCCGCAGAGACGGCTGGAGACAGGTCGGACCAAACTGAAAAACCTGGTGTCGCCGGTTCGATTCCGGCCCTCGGCACCATTCTGTCACCCGCGGAGCCGCGGGCCGGGGTCGGTGGGCGGCGGCTGGTGACGGGCCTCCGTCCAGCGGATGCCGTCCCACCAACGGAAGGCGCCTGTTCCCGGCTCCGGGTACCACCCCGGCGGCGGCGACGGGATCAGGTACCTCGCCGCCAGCACATCCTTCCGCTTCGCGAATCGCCAGACCAGGGCTCCCACGATCCCGGCGAGCACCACGATGAGTACCCACGCGGTCTTCTCGCTGCCGGCAGCCCGGAACTGATGATCAGGGGTGCGGGCGACCTCGACGATGGCCACGATCCAGTACACGAGACCTCCGACCCACAGGGCGACGAACAGGAGGAACAGCAGGAAGAACCCCACTCCAAACGCGGCACCCGTGACCGGCTCCATGATGGCAATCGTGACAGGACGTGTCCGGTACGGAGTGGCGGAACTGCCGCGACAACGGGTACCGTCGCGGCGCGGCGCTCGGCGAGCGCGGGATCCTGATCGATGCACTGTCGGACCCGTTGAGGAGTGACCATGGACTTCGCATTCAGCGCCCGCACGGAGGAGCTGCGCGAGCGGTTGCTCGGCTTCATGGACAGCGACATCTACCCGAATGAGGCCGTCTTCGAGGAGCAGTGCGCCGCCATCGCGGGGTCCTGGGACCGGCCGCCCATCATCGACGAGCTCAAAGTGGAGGCCCGCCACCGCGGCCTGTGGAACCTGTTCCTTCCCCACCCGGAGTTCGGCGCCGGGCTGAGCAACCTCGAGTACGCCCCGCTGGCCGAGATCACGGGCCGCAGCCCGCTGCTCGCGCCGGAGGCGCTGAACTGCGCCGCGCCGGACACCGGCAACATGGAGATCCTCGCCATGTTCGGGACGCCCGCGCAGCAGTCACGCTGGCTCGCGCCGCTCCTCGACGGCACCATCCGTTCCGCCTTCTCGATGACCGAGCCCGAGGTTGCGTCGTCGGACGCCACCAACATCACCACGCGCATCGAGCGCGACGGTGACGACTACGTGGTCACCGGCCACAAGTGGTGGTCGAGCGGCGCCATGAGCCCGCGGTGCACCGTGGCGATCGTCATGGGGGTGACCGACCCCGACGCGGAGCGCCACCGCCGCCAGAGCATGATCCTGGTGCCGCGGGACGCGCCCGGTGTGCATATCCGCCGATCCACGACGGTGTTCGGGTACAGCGACGCCGCCCATGGTGGCCACGCGGAGATTGACTACGACCACGTCCGGGTCCCCGCGGGCAATCTGCTCGGCGAGGAGGGCAGCGGCTTCGCCATCGCTCAGGCACGGCTCGGCCCCGGGCGCATCCACCACTGCATGCGCGTCATCGGGATGGCGCAACGCGCTCTGGACATGACCGTGGAGCACAGCCTGTCGCGCGTCGCGTTCGGCCGTCCGCTGGCGGAACAGGGCGTCGTACGGGAATGGATCGCCGAGGCCTACATACGGCTGGAGCAGGCGCGCCTGCTGGTCCTGAAGACCGCGTGGCTGATGGACACCACCGACAACCGCACCGCGCGCACGGAGATCGCTGCCATCAAGGTGTCCGCACCGGCGGCCGCGCTGTGGGTTCTCGATCGTGCCATCCAGGCCCACGGCGGCGGCGGTGTTTCACAGGACCTTCCGCTGGCGCAGCTGTGGGCACACGCGCGCACCCTCCAGCTCGCCGATGGTCCCGACGAGGTCCACAGGCGTTCGATCGCTCGCGACCTGCTGCGCGAGGGTGCGGGCAGCGCCCTTGGGCGAGCGAGGTGATCGAGCTCGCCGGCAGCGCAGCGCTCATCACGGGGGGATGCGGTGGCATCGGCCGCGCCGTTGCGCAGCGGCTCGTCGCTGCGGGTGCGACGGTCGTCCTCGCCGACATCGACGACCCCGAGGGGATCGCCGAGCGTCTCGGCGCCCACTTCGTGCGCACCGACGTGTCGCGCCCGGCCGACGTCGCCGCCGCGGTCGCCGCCGCCGAGGAGCAAGCCCCTCTCCGATTCGTCCACCTCAACGCCGGTGTCACCAGCACAGTCCCGCTCGAGGAGGTGAGCGAGCAGCTCTACTCGCGCGCCGTCGGAGTCAACCTGGACGGCGTCTTCTGGGGCATCCAGTCCGCCGCGCCGGCGCTGCGCCGCGCCGGGGGGGGCGCGATCGTGGCCACGTCATCGCTCGCCGGCCTCGCTCCGCAGTCGGGAGACGCGATCTACTCGGCCACCAAGAGCGCGGTCATCGCGCTGGTGCGCTCCATCGGCCCGACCCTTCGCGCTGACGGCATCAGGTTGAACTGCGTGTGTCCCGGGTTCGCGGACACGCCGATGGTGCCGGCGACGGTTCGTGAGTCGGGCTTTCCGATGCTCACGGCCGGCGAGGTGGCCGATGCGGTGCTGACCATCGCACACGGCGACGGGGACTCCGATGCGTACGTGCTGCAGCCCGGCCTCGAGCTGATGCGCTACCGGTTCCATGGCGTGCCCGGTGCGCGGACGCAGGCCGGTGACGGGACCAGCACCGTGTTCTCCGGCGAGGGGATCGTCGGCGCCGGCTGATCGCGGGCACCCAGGGGGCGTCGATTGAGGGACGTCAGGCTGTGAGTGAATGCTCGTAGACTGAACGGTCATGGAATACCGGATCGACCAGCTGGCCGCGGCCACCGGCGTGTCGGTGGACACCCTGCGGTATTACCAGTCGCGGCGCCTGCTGCCCGCGCCGCTGCACCACGGACGGCGGGCGTGGTACGCGGCGGAGCACCTCCAACGAGTCGAGCGCATTCGCGAACTGCAGCGTCAGGGGCTGACCCTGGCGGGCATCCGGCGGGTGCTGGACGGGGGCAGCGACCCCAGCGACCGCGACCTCGCCACCGCCGTGGCTGCGGCGCGCGCGCCGCTCGACGAGGCCTCGCTCTCGCCTGACGAGATGGCGGTGCGATGCGGCATCCCCATCCCGCTGCTCCAGGCCTTCATCCGCAACGGCCTCGACCTCGGGCACGAGATCGATGGCGAACAGAGCTTCACTACCGCCGACGTGGCCATGGTGCAGCTCGGCCTGCGCCTTCTCAACCTCGGCCTCCCGCTCGCCGATCTCCTCGCCCTCGCGCAGGCGCACACCGAGGCCACCAGAGCCACCGCGGAGCGGGCGGTGAGGCTTTTCGACGAGCACGTCCGCGCTCCCGTGCGCTCATCCGGCGTCTCGGAGAGTGAGGCTGCCGAGCGTCTCGTGGCGGTCTTCGACGACGCACTGGCCGCCGTCACCGAGCTCGTCGCGCGCCACTTCCGCCAGGTGCTCCTCGGCGTCGCCGAGGCCCGCATCGCCGAGGTCGGCGACCGCGTCGAGGTCGTCCGCGCGGCGTGGTCCCGGTGAACCGCTCCGCGCTGCCCGCCCCGGAGGTGAAGGCCGATGTCGTCGAGGCGATGTTCGACCGCATCGCGCCTCGCTACGACCTCATCAACCGCATCATCACGCTGGGGCTCGACGTGCGCTGGCGGCGTCGCGCGGTCGCCGCGCTGGGACTGCCGCGGGGCTCGGCGGTCGCGGACCTCGCCTGCGGCACAGGGGATTTCTGCAACGAGCTGCTGCGCAGCGGTCATCGTCCCACCGGCTTCGACTTCTCACAGCGCATGCTCGACATGGCCCGCACCGCGGCGCCCCTGCGACGCGCCGACATCCTCGACCTGCCGCTCAAGGTGGCCAGTGTCGACGGTGTCACCTGCGGCTTTGCGCTGCGCAACGTCACCGACATTGACCGCTGCCTCGCCGAGATGACCCGTGTGATCCGCCCCGGCGGCCGCGTCGCCATCCTCGAGGTGGCGGTCCCGAGCAACCCGATCCTCCGCGCCGGTCATTCGCTCTACTTCCGGCACGTGGTCCCGCTCATCGGCGGCCTGCTGTCGGATCGCCGTGCCTACCGGTACCTGCCGTCGTCCACCGCGTACCTGCCCCCGCCAGAACGGCTGCTCGACATGATGCGCCGGGCGGGTTTCGAGAGGGTCCGTCGCGAGCGCCTCGGCCTCGGTGCCGCGCAGCTGTTGCTGGGGACGCGATCGTGACCGGGCGCCGTCTCGAGCCGGCGGCGCGGCCGGGCCGCGCCCTGGACGGCGGCATCGACCTGCTCCCCGCCGTGAGCGGGCCCGATGACTTCGTCTTCGTGCGAGAGGGCGCCGGTGTGACCGGCGATGGGGTGGCGTCGCGCGCCCTTGTCGAGGCCGGCCCGGCGCACATTCTTCGCGCTGCGGAGGCGGCCGAGGGCCTCGTCGCCGCCGCGGGCCGGCGCGATGTCGTGGTGGTTGGAGCACTTCCCTTCGCCGGTGATGTGCCGGCCCTGCTGACCATCCCGACCAAGACCGTGATCCGCGACCTGCACGGGCACGTGTCAGAGGTGACCGTCGAGGCCACGGAGCTCGCGCCCTGGAGCACCTCCACCAACGGCGCGCACGCCGGTGCAGCACCACCGGATGCATCACCGGCCCAGTACCTCGCGGCCGTGCGTGAGGCACTGCGGCGCATCGACGCCGGCGAGCTGCGCAAGGTGGTTCTCGCCCGCAGCCGCACGGTCGCCGCGCCTGCCGACCCCGCCATGGTGCTGCGCCGTCTCGCGGCCCGCGACCCGCATTGCCACGTTTTCGCGTCGGCCATACCGGGCCGGGGAGTGATCGCCGGGGCAACGCCGGAGGTGCTTCTGCGCCGCCGCGGCGACCTCGTGTTCTCGACACCTCTGGCAGGATCAGCCGCGCGGGGTGGTGACGGCACGTCGGACCGCGACGCTGCTGACCGGCTGTTCGCGTCGGCGAAGGACCGCGCCGAGCACCGCCTGGTGGTGGAGGCGGTCGCCGACACGCTGGCGCCACTCTGCCTCGACCTGCGCGTCGACAGTGCCCCGTCACTGAGCGGGACCGCGACCGTCTGGCACCTATCGACAAACGTCCGCGGTGTGCTCCGCGACCGCGATCTGAGCGCCCTGGCGCTCGCCGCCCGCCTGCATCCCACGCCCGCGGTGTGCGGTGTGCCCCGCGACATCGCCCGCGCGGCGATCGCCGAGCTCGAGCCCGTGCCGCGCGGTTTCTACGCGGGGCTGGTCGGCTGGGTCGACGGTGCCGGCGACGGCGAGTGGGCGATCACGCTGCGCTGCGCCGAGATGCGCGACGGAGTGGCGACGCTCTTCGCGGGGGCCGGGATCATCGAGGGCTCCGACCCGGAGTCGGAGCTTGCCGAGACCGAGATGAAGTTCCGCGCCCAGGTCGAGGCTCTTCGCACCGGCGTCTGACGGCGGCGCTCACATCCCGGCGAGCGTCGTCGCGACGGCCGCCGCCACCTCGGCATGCTGGGCGGCGTTGCGCCGCCGCTCGGTGCGCACCTCGACGATCCGCGCTCCGGAGGCCGACGGCGTCGACACGGCCGCGGCCAGATCGCCGGCGCGATCGACGAGCAGGTGCGGGACGCGGGCGGCGGCGGCGAGCGCGGCGAGGTCGATTCCGTGCGGGGTCTCGAACAGGGCACGAGGCCCGTCGGGAAGGCCGCCCTGCCCGAGCATGGTGAAGATGCCGCCGCCGTCGTTGTTGACCACCACGAGCACGAGCCCGGGACCGCCCGCGCCGCTCCACAGCAGGGCGCCGGCGTCGTGCAGCACCGTCAGGTCGCCGAGCAGGGCCCACACCGGCCCATCTGCCGCCGCCGCGATGCCGAGCGCGGTCGAGACCGAGCCGTCGATGCCGCTGGCGCCCCTGTTGGCGAGGACGCGCACGCCGTCGCGCGGCGCCATGAAGGCGTCCAGGTCGCGGATCGGCATGCTCGAGCCCACCAGCAGCGTGGCCCCGCCGGGGAGCGCGGCGGCGAGGTCGCGCGCCACGCGGCCCTCGAACGGTTCGTCCCAGCCGTCGAGGAGGTCGTCGATCGCTCCGCGCACCAGGGCATCCGTGTCACGCCAGGCGCGCAGCCACGCGGTGCCGGCGCGCGCGGGGACGCGCGCC
>OCZT010000093.1_pt1 | contig 81170 bp, 72 predicted proteins | sample 1539031 | NCBI WGS metagenome assembly OCZT01 (sample SAMEA3539308, study PRJEB22396) | soil metagenome | biome: tundra; feature: field; material: soil | place: USA | collected 2010-05 | depth 0.15 m
CTTGATACTTTCCCATTTTAAAAGTTGAAATTGTGTGACTGAAACTGCTTGTTCCATCAGATTGGGTATATGTTCCGCCCGGTACGGAAACAATATCTGAATAAGGAATGGATGTCGGTGTGGATGTAAAAGTGGGCGTAACCGTTGCTGTCGAGGTTGCGGTATATGTATCGGTAATTGTCCATGTTTGTGTTATTGTCAGCGTTATTGTCGTAGTCGGAGTTCGTGATAATATTACAGCTTCTGTTTCTGATGCATGAATATCCGAAATCATTGTACCTATAGCCGCGGCTGTTGCTGTCTGGTTGGGAGATGGCGTAATCGTGCTGGTAAGCGTGGCGGTATATAAACCAGCGGCGGCTGTTTCCGTTTCCTGTGCTATTTTTGTGTTTGTAGCATTCGCAATTGCCACATTTGTCAAAACCGCAACTACTGTACCTTCCACATTAGCCGGGGTTGCTGTTGCTGCAGGAGCGGTAGGTGAATTTTTTTGACAACTGGCCACAATAAGAACTAAAATAAAAACAAACAATACGATTAAAATTTTTTTCATAAAAACCTCCCCTTTTATTTTGATATATCGATTATACTTCCCCGCAAACTGATTATTAACAAAAATACGGCAAAAACAATCGAAGTTATTAAAGTTTTTTTCATGTCTTGCTCCTTGCGTTTAAATTCTACCAAAATGGTAGTATTATTTTACTAAACTGACTTATTTTGTCAAGACAGCTTTTATCCAGAATTAAACTGGCGTCATTTGCAATAGTAAAAAAGCTAACCACTGTTTCCAAAGGCAAGGGGAAAGAAAATACGGTCGTCAACGGAAATGTTTTTGGGAGAAGGCCCGGCCTGAGCCGGATTTCAGGTATTGTTCGAAGGCGAAGGCTTTCCTGACGTCGGCGAAAAAGAAATAGTACATCAGGCGTTAAGGCTTGAATTTGTTTGTGTGGATGGATTTGCCTTCGTTGTGGTTTTTCAAACGGGCAGAAACGTCGTCTGTGATGCCTGTGTTATGAATCTAAACCCTTGATAAGACCAGAGAGCATTTTGGCTATGACTTCCAGCTCATTTTTAATCTCAATAGCCTTGTCACCAGGTATCAGGTTCTTTCTTTTGGCGACTTCGATCAACGGCACGCATTCGTGGGTGGAACCGCGGGAGATGTAGAAAAACTGTTTGCGGTCGCCTTTGTGAAAACGGCCATTGCCTTCGGCAATGTTGGCGGCGATTGAAAGCGAGGCGCGGTTGATCTGGTCGATGAGGTAGTAGTTTCCCTTCGGGAAAGTGTCGGTGTGGTTGGAGATCTTTTCGGCAAGGTCTACGGACTTCTGGTAGACCAACAAATTTTCAAACATGAATGACATGATATTATCCCTCCGGTTAATATAATGTTTTACAAACTGTGCGTGGTGAAATGGATAACTGGGAACTTGCGTGCAGAACTGGTGAACGCAGGCTTTCGCCTGCTTTCACCCTGCGGTTATAAACAATAACAAAAAATCTTAAGTGCGAGCAGGTGAGCAGTTGAGCAGGTGACCGCAGGCGGTCGTGGAGAGTTGTATACGCGCTTTGCATATTTCGTCCACGCTTGTCACCTGTTCACCTATCTCCTGTTCGCCTGCTCTCACCATTTTTTGCTCCGCAAAAAATGGTGGAGGCGGTGGGAGTTGAACCCACGTCCAGACCTGTTACGGCAAAGGCTCCTACATGCTTATTCCGGTATTTGATTTCGCTCTGCGGGCTTGACCGGACACAATAACGCAGCGCTACTCTCCCTTGGTCTTAGCAGCTAAGCAAGGAGAACGCTTAACTGAGCGGCCTGTAGTTGGTCCCCTTCTATATCCCACAGGCAAAAGAAGTAGAAGAGGTGCAGCTTATGCTGCTAAAGCGTAATTGTTTGCAGTTACGTGTTCCACGTTTTTACAGTGGCATGGGCACTGGCATGCTCCTAAAACCTACGCGAGACCTGTCGAATCCAGTCGCCCCCGAAATTTGCAGGGCAAATTTCAGAGCATTTGAAAATTTGAACAATTGAGTATTTTAAATATTGACCAAATTTTCAAATGCGGTCAACCTGCTCAACTGTTCAACCTGCTCATCCTTTGCCTTGCCTTAAATAACGAGAGTGTCCGGGCGCTTAGGAACTAAAACGCCCGAACTCGTTAAAACTCTCTATTTTATGTCCAAGAACATTACATCTTTATATCATATCTGCTTTCTTCACGCTGGATGTCGCGTTTTTTTATGTCCTCGCGGCGGTCGTAGAACTTTTTGCCTTTGGCAAGGGCGATTTCCACTTTTACCCTTCCATCCTTAAAATACATGGAAAGAGGGATAATAGCAAGGCCTTTCTTGCTCATCTGTCCGGTTATCTTGTTTATCTCATTGCGGTTTAAAAGCAGTTTCCTGTCGCGCAAAGGCTCGTGGTTGTTTATGTTGCCGTGGCTGTATGGGCTTATGTGGGCGTTCATCAGGTATAGTTCATCCCTCAGCACCCGGGCAAAGGCGTCCTTTATGTCTATGCGGCCGGCGCGGATGGATTTTACCTCTGTGCCGAGCAGGGCTATGCCAGCTTCAAATGTTTCTAGGATCTCGTAATCATAGTAGGCCTTGCGGTTTTTAAGGATGAGTTTATTGTCTTTCATTATTTTACCACGACTATTTTTGTATAGTGCTGCTCCGATCCGTTTATCTTTATCACGGCATAGTAAACCCCGTTTACAACGGTTTTACCATCGTCATTTCTGCCGTCCCAAACATATTTGTGCAGGGTCCCGCCTGCCTGCTGCTCATCATTCACGATTACTTTTACTTTCCTGCTGATCAGGTCGAATATCTTCAGCGATACTTTTGAATCGCTGTTTAAATAATACTGTATTGTGGTGGTTCCGCTGCCCGCGGCAAATGGATTCGGATAGTTATAAAAACCTATATTTATGTTTGTTTCTATTATGTTAATCTGTTCAGCCGCATACGGGAAAGCTGCTCCTGCGGGCTCGGAATATATCAGGGTTCCATCCAGTTTCTGCAGGTAAATATCGCCTTGTGAGGCGATTGAAGAATTGAATGCACCTGAGGGCGCCGACGCAAGTATGTCATAATAAACCCTGATGGATCTCTGCTGTAAGGGGTCAATGCCCAGGTTAACGGGCGCGAATACGGTATTTGAACTTCCCCACGGCGTCACGCTTAAGGTAACCCCGGCTGCGTCTGTTATCACTACGTTCCCAACCACGCTGTTTGAACCTGACCCTGCCGTAAGCGTGATGCCCGTAAACACATACTGGGCGCCGCCTGAATTGGGGTTTGTAACCGAGACGTCCATTATGTGTATATTGCCCTGTCCCCTGACAGCCGTATTAACACCGTATTTTAAATAATCAGCAATCGCGGCATTTCCAAAACCCGTGGCTGTCACAGGTATGGGATTTGAAACAGCCGGTGCGTAGATCCCCTCTAAGTCCGTGGCTGTGATCGAATAAGTAAACCCCGGCTTCATGAACCTGACATAGAACTCCATATCGCCCGACACGAGATTTTTCTTTGAATCAAGCACTGTCGTCCATGTCAGCGAAGATGAGGCAATCTGTATCATATTGCCTACGGGGTAAGTGGTCCAGCCATTTTCCTCAACCACGCGCACTGTTATTGTTATTAACCTTCCTGCTTCCTGTATTACCGGCGTGCCTGTATATCCCGGGGCTGACGCGATAAATGATTCACCCGGTGCCAATACCATCATGCTTATACGCGGCGTATTTGTCGGCGTGGCAGTAGGAGTGAAAGTTTGGGTAATTGTCGGGGTTATGGTCTGCGTCACAGTGAGCGTATAAGTTGAAGTATGCGTGACAGTGTCGGTTATTGTGGGAGTCACGGTCCTGGTAACCGTGGATGTCGGCGTCGCGGTCGGAGTATATGTAGGCGTTATGGTAGGCGTATGGGTTGTTGTGGCGGTTGAAGTCGGCGTGAATGACGGAGTAAAACTCGGGGTTATTGTGAATGTAGGCGTGAATGTGGGCGTGGAAGTGAATGTCGGCGTAGCGGTAGCCGTAAATGAAGGAGTGGAAGTGAAAGTTGATGTATATGTAGGCGTGGCAGTTGGTGTGACTGTTTGAGTCACAGTATCCGTGACGGTAAATGTGGGTGTATCAGTCGGAGTGACAGTGGCTGTCACAGTGAATGTCGGGGTCACGGTTTTAGTTACTGTCGAAGTCGGCGTGGATATTATCACAATCTGTGAGAATCCGTTCGGTGTTACTCCCACGGCGTCAACTATGGAATTTAAATTACTCCCGTAATATTTGTCGCCTGATGAAGATATGGCTCCAAAAGTAATAGTGTCATAATATGGAACTGACAGATCATTCCATCCTGAACCGTATGTAACCTTGATTTTACCGCCTGTTGTATCGACCGAGCCTGACATGGAACTAAAGGGCAGGCCTGTTAAAGAAACTCCCGCCGGAACATCTATAAATACTTCCGTAATAGGCCCATTTCCATTCGCGATAACCCTGTATGAATAAAATATGATGTCCCCTGATACGGCTGTGACCGGGTTTATGTAAGCTAAAGCCGCCGGGGTGGAAGTATATGTCATGGTTATTGTAGGAGTGTTTGTTTGCGTAATGGTAGCTGTCACGGTCTGCGTGACGGTTTGTGTTATTGTCTGAGTTACGGTCTGTGTCGCGGTCTGCGTAGCGGTCTGTGTCACTGTCTGTGTTACTGTTTTGGTCACGGTTTCCGTTACTGTCTGCGTCACGGTCTGTGTCACTGTCTGCGTGACAGTTTCCGTCACGGTCTGCGTCACTGTTTGTGTTGCGGTCTGTGTCGCGGTCTGCGTCACAGTTTGTGTAACTGTCTGCGTCACTGTTTGTGTCACTGTCTGCGTCACTGTTTGTGTCACTGTCTGCGTCACTGTTTGTGTCACTGTCTGCGTCACTGTTTGTGTCACTGTCTGCGTCACTGTTTGTGTCACTGTCTGCGTCACTGTTTGTGTCACTGTCTGCGTCACGGTTTGCGTTACGGTCTGTGTCACTGTCTGCGTCACAGTTTGCGTTACGGTCTGTGTCACTGTCTGCGTCACAGTTTGCGTTACGGTCTGCGTCACTGTCTGTGTTACGGTCTGTGTTACGGTTTGCGTTACGGTCTGCGTCACTGTCTGTGTCACGGTCTGCGTTACGGTCTGTGTAACGGTTTGCGTTACTGTCTGCGTCACTGTCTGTGTTACGGTCTGTGTTACGGTTTGCGTTACGGTCTGTGTTACGGTTTGCGTTACGGTCTGTGTCACTGTCTGCGTCACGGTCTGTGTTACGGTCTGTGTTACGGTTTGCGTTACGGTCTGTGTTACGGTTTGCGTTACGGTCTGTGTTACTGTCTGTGTTATTGTCTGTGTTACTGTTTGTGTTACCGTAGATGTGGGCGTAGATATGGTCACTATCTGTGAGTGGCCTATGGGCGTATTTCCCCTCGCGTCAATAATCGCGTTTAGATTGCTTCCATAGTATTTATCCCCGCTGTCCGATACCGCGTTAAAAGATATTACGTCAAAAGACGGGTCCGTTAAAGCGTTCCATCCCGACAGATATGTGACTTTTATTTTTCCTCCAGTGGTGTCTATTACCGCTCCCGGGATCTGGCTGGAAGGCGTGCCTGACAGAACGGAACCCACGGGCACATCTATAAAAACTTCCGTAATCGGGCCGATGCCCGTAGCTATAACTTTATAGGTGTAAAAGTATATATCGCCTGATACGGCTGTGTTCGGCTGTATATAAGCAAAAGCAGCGGGAGTGGAAGTATTCGTCACTGTCACGGTAGGAGTCGCTGTTTGTGTTATGGTCGGTGTTATAGTCTGCGTCACTGTTTGTGTTACTGTCTGTGTCACTGTTTGAGTCACTGTCTGTGTCACTGTCTGCGTTATTGTCTGGGTTACAGTCTGGGTTACTGTCTCGGTTACGGTCTGCGTCACTGTTTGTGTTACTGTAGGAGTCACGGTCTGAGTTATTGTCTGTGTTACTGTCTGCGTCATAGTCTGTGTTATTGTCTGTGTCACTGTCTGCGTTACTGTCTGCGTTACTGTCTGTGTTATTGTCTGCGTTATTGTTTCGGTTACGGTCTGCGTCACTGTTTGTGTCACAGTCTGCGTCACAGTCTGCGTCACTGTCTGCGTCACTGTCTGCGTCACTGTCTGCGTCACTGTCTGCGTTACTGTCTGCGTCACTGTCTGCGTCACTGTCTCAGTTACTGTCTGCGTTACTGTCTGCGTCACGGTCTGCGTTACTGTCTGCGTCACTGTCTGCGTTATTGTCTGCGTCACTGTCTGCGTTACTGTCTGCGTCACGGTCTGCGTCACGGTCTGCGTTACTGTCTGCGTTACTGTCTCAGTTACTGTCTGCGTTACTGTCTGTGTCACGGTCTGCGTTACTGTCTGTGTCACTGTCTGCGTTACTGTCTGTGTCACTGTCTGCGTTACTGTCTCAGTTACTGTCTGCGTTACTGTCTGCGTTACTGTCTGCGTCACGGTCTGCGTTACTGTCTGCGTCACTGTCTGCGTTATTGTCTGCGTCACTGTCTGCGTTACTGTCTGCGTTACTGTCTGCGTCACGGATGGAGTTGCAGTTTGAGTTACTGTAGATGTCGGCGTGCGCACGGAAACTATCTGCGTATAGCCGTTCGGCGTTGACCCTGCCGCGTCTGTTATATCATTCAGATAACTGCCGAAATATTTATCCCCTGATGAAAGTGTGGCATTGAAATTTATGGTGTCAAAATTGGGCCCGGAAAAGATGTTCCATCCGGCCGCGTATGTCACCTGTATCTTGCCTCCCGATACAATTGCGGAAGCCCCCGGTATCGCGCTTATGGGCAGGCCCGACACGTTCACCCCGCCGGGTATTATTATGGATACTTTTGTGATCGCCCCGTCGCCTTTGGCAATAAGCCTGTATGTAAAACCAGTAAGGTCTCCACTAACCGCAATATCGGGTTCTATATACGCGTATGCCGCGGGTGTTGAAGTAAATGTCGGGGTTGCTGTCTGCGTTACTGTCCCGGTTACGGTCTGTGTTACTGTCTCGGTTACGGTCTGTGTTACTGTCTCGGTTACGGTCTGAGTCACTGTTTGTGTTATTGTCTGCGTCACTGTCTGTGTTACTGTCTCGGTTACGGTCTGAGTCACTGTTTGTGTTATTGTCTGCGTCACTGTCTGTGTTACTGTCTCGGTTACGGTCTGAGTCACTGTTTGTGTTATTGTCTGCGTCACTGTCTGTGTTACTGTCTCGGTTACGGTCTGAGTCACTGTTTGTGTTATTGTCTGCGTCACTGTCTGTGTTACTGTCTCGGTTACGGTCTGAGTCACTGTTTGTGTTATTGTCTGCGTCACTGTCTGTGTTACTGTCTCGGTTACGGTCTGAGTCACTGTTTGTGTTATTGTCTGCGTCACTGTCTGCGTCACTGTCTGCGTTACGGTCTGCGTCACTGTCTGTGTTACTGTCTCAGTTATTGTCTGCGTTATTGTCTGCGTTACAGTCTGCGTCACTGTCTGCGTCACTGTCTGCGTCACTGTCTGCGTTACGGTCTGCGTCACTGTCTGTGTTACTGTCTCAGTTATTGTCTGCGTTATTGTCTGCGTTACAGTCTGCGTCACTGTCTGCGTCACTGTCTGCGTCACTGTCTGCGTTACGGTCTGCGTCACTGTCTGTGTTACTGTCTCAGTTATTGTCTGCGTTATTGTCTGCGTTACAGTCTGCGTCACGGTCTGTGTTACAGTCTGCGTTACTGTCTGTGTTACTGTCTGTGTTACTGTCTGCGTCACCGTCTGCGTTACTGTCTGCGTTACTGTCTGTGTTACAGTCTGCGTCACGGTCTGTGTTACTGTCTGTGTTATTGTCCTTGTCACGGTAAATGTCGGTGACACGACCATAACCTGCTGGGAATAACCGTTCGGCACAGTGGAGCTGAAAAAGTTGTTTATGGTGCTTGTAAACATTTTTGGACCGCTGTTTGAAGAAGCGCTGAAAGTTATGACGTCAAAATTTGGATTGCTTAACGTGTTCCATTCGTTGCCGGTATAGTATATCTGTATGTAGTTGCCGAGCTGCGTTACTATTCCGCCCTTCTGGCTTAAAGGCACTCCTATTACCGTAACACCGGGCGGTATAAAGATAAATATGGACGCGATAGGCCCGTCCCCGTTGGCCGCCGCATAATATGAGTATGTTACCGTATCCCCCGATACAGCCGTCACAGGGATTATGTAGGCATAAACAGCCGGAGTGGAAGTACATGTGACGGTTATCGTAGGAGTGTTTGTGAACGTTGGCATTTGAGTCGCTGTATGGGTCAATGTCGCGGTCATAGTATGCGTTAAGGTTTCCGTAGATGTGGGCGTTCCGGAATTTGTGGGAATTTCAGTGTTTGTCTCCGTGAAAGACGGGATTTGTGTCTGAGTGGATGATTCCGTGGGTGAAACAGTTTCGGTCATGATCGGGATGGAATAATCAACGGAAAGGTATATATAATCTACTGAGAACTGATTGAAGTCCGGGCCAGAAGGCGTAATGGAAAGTCCGAAGGAATTTATGTCCAAGATGCTCCACGTATGTGATATGGGAATATTGGAAGACTGCGCCACAATGCTTAAGTCAGTGTCGCTTCCGGCTGTCCAGGAGCCGCCGTTATCAAAGGAGTAATTAACGCTGAACACATCAGTACCGGTCACCAAAGGCGTTTTCTCGGAGGTCACATGGAGCACCATCAAAGCAACCGAATTAATGACTGCTCCGGTAAACGGGAACTGCGCGAATGACGTAAAAAGGCTGGCTCCGGCTGCCGTCGTAGTGGCGCTGTTATAGTCGGGAGTGCTTATGAATGACGCATTTGCCCATGACAAATCGTTTGGATAGCCTGCCATGGAACCCGTTGCTGACAGATTTATGATATCCGCGTTTACAGCGCTAAAAGAACATGCCCATATCGCGCAAACTGTTATGGAAAGCCTTATAAATAATGCTCTTAAAGACAAAATTAACCCTTTTCCAAACCGTTTTTTACACGGTTTTTCAGCGTTTTTTTAGCCTATACAGTTATATTGCCGTTATTTTCAGAAAAAATGACGAAAGTAAGGCATTTATAGTATACTACAGGTTTCAGGGGTTTTCAAATAGATATTTTCGTATTCCGTATAATAAGGAAGGCTGGCAATAACCAATAAGTAATTGGTTATTTTATTTTTTAGAATGCGGGTGCGCCTTATCATACTCGCGTTTGAGCTTGTTTATGGACAAATGCGTGTATATCTGGGTCGTGGAGAGGTTGGCGTGGCCGAGGAGTTCCTGCACTGAACGCAGGTCCGCGCCCCTGTCGAGCAGGTGCGTGGCAAACGAATGGCGGAGCGTGTGCGGGGTGACTTTTTTTTCTATACCGGCTTTAACCGCGTATTTTTTTATCATCATTTCTATGGCGCGCGTAGTCAGCCTTCCCCTGTTTTTATTTATGAACAGGGCGCCTGAAGGCAGTATTTTTTTCAGCTCTTTCATATATTTCCTTAAACACGCCACAGCCTGGCCTCCGGTCGGCACAATCCGTTCTTTCGCGCCCTTGCCGAGCACTTTTATCTCTTCATTCACAAAATCCACGTCGGTTGTATCAAGCGTGGTTATTTCGTGCACCCTGATGCCGGTTGAATAAAGAAGTTCGAGTATGGTCTTGTCCCTTAAAGCTAAAAAATCCTTTTCGCCTGCCGCGTCCAGCAGGGCTTCTGTTTCCTGTTCTGTCAGCACGTCCGGGAGGCGCTTATCGTCTTTGGGTGTAAGTATGTATAAAAAAGGGTTCTTGGATATTTTTTTTATTTTTACCAGGTATTTATAAAAATTCCTGACAGCGATTACTTTGCGGATAATTGAGGTTTTGTCGTATTTTTTCTTATTTAAAAATTCCAGGAATTCCCTTATCTTATTTTCCTCCACGTCAACCGTTCCTTCCGTGAATCCGAGGAACTGCCTTATGTCGCGGGAATAGCCGTCAACAGTGTGTATGGAATAATTTTTTTCAAAAGACAGGTATTTGACGTATGCGGCAAGTTCTTCCGAACCATTACTCATTTGTCTCCGGTTTTGGGGCCTCTTCCGGCTTATCCGCTTTATAGTCGCACTTTTTGCAGTAAATCACGCTGCCTGTCTTTTTCCATTTTTCCAGCAAAAAATCAGCTCCGCACTGCGGGCATTTTTCCTGGAAGGGCTTGTCCCAAACCATGAATTTGCATGTGGGATAGTTTGAACATCCGTAAAATTTCCTGTAACGCTTGAAGGTTCTCTCTATGACATCGCCTGTGCCGCAGTCGGGGCACTTGACCCCCATTTTTTTGACTATCTGCCTGGTGTACCTGCAATCAGGGTACTTTGAGCACGCTATAAAATCGCCGTAGGGCCCGCGCTTGATTATCAGCGGCGCGCCGCATGTGGGGCAGTTTTCATTAAGCTGCACTTCTTCCTTTACAGCGCCGTTCTCATCCAGCGGCTTCGCGTTCTTGCATTCGGGGTATTTCTCGCAGGACAGGAACTTTCCGTGGCGCCCCCATTTGATTATCATTTTAGCGCCGCATTTTTCGCATATAAGACCCGTGTCGCCCTCTATGTCCTTTTTCATGTCAAGCATGTAAGGCTCGGCGGCTTTTAAAAGCACTTCAAACTTGGCATAAAAATCCTTTAACAGGTCCTGATACCTTATCGTGCCTTCTTCCACCTTGTCAAGGTCGGCTTCCATTTTTGCGGTAAATTCCTCATTAATAATGTCGGAAAAATTCTTAAGTATTATTTCGCATACCAGGGTCCCGAGTTCCGTTGGCGTAAACTTGCTTTTTTCCCTTGTTATATACCTGCGCGCGACGAGCGTGGAAATGATGGGTGCGTAAGTGGAAGGCCTGCCTATGTCCTTTTCCTCCAAAGCCTTGATAAGCGTTGCGTCTGAAAATGACGGAGGCGGCTGTGTAAAGTGCTGTTCCGGGATAAGTTCTTTTAACCCGAGTTTTTCCCCCTGCACCACGTCAGGCAGGCGGCGCTCTTCCGGCTTGTCTTCATCAAGATTGGCAGACGCGTTGTCAGCCGGCTTTTCCAGTTCAGTTACAACTTCGTATACCTTTAAGAACCCGTCAAAACGCTGTATGGAGCCGTTTGCCTGGAAAGTATATTCACCTGCCGATATTTTTACCCTGGTGTCGTCGGAAATCGACGGTGACATCTGGGACGCCACAAAACGCTTCCAGATAAGCGAATATATTTTAAACTGGTCATTGTCCAGGTTTTCCTTTATATCAGCCGGCTGGCGGAGCACGGAAGACGGACGGATAGCCTCATGCGCGTCCTGCGCCGACTTTTTTGACTTAAAAACATTCGGTGTCTCCGGAAGGTATTCTTTACCTATGCTGTTTGCTATATATCCGGCCGCTTCTTTCTGCGCCTCTTCAGCGATCCTAAGCGAATCGGTCCTCATGTATGTTATCAAACCGACCTGCCCTTCGCCTTTTATATCAAGTCCCTCATATAACTGCTGGGCTATCATCATGGTTTTTTGGGCCGTGAAATGATGCTTGTGCGCCGCGTCCTGCTGGAGGCTTGAGGTTATAAAAGGAGGAAGCGGTTTCCTGCGTCTTTCTTTTTTAACCACCTCGGATATTATGTACTGGGCTTTCTGCAGCTGCTCAACTATGGCCCGGCTGTCTGTTTCGTTCTTTAAGTCTATTTTTTCATTGTTCTTTTCAGTGAGTTTGGCGTCTATTACCTGTTTGCCGTCATTCTCAAGTATGGCGCGTATGGACCAGTACTCGACCGGATTGAACTTGTCTATCTCAGCCTGGCGCTCGACTATTAATTTCAGTGCGACTGACTGGACCCTGCCCGCAGACAGACCTTTTCTGATGGCTTTCCAGAGAAGCGGGCTAAGCTTGTAACCAACGAGCCTGTCGAGTATCCTTCTTCCCTGCTGGGCGTTAACAAGGTTCATGTTTATCTCACGCGGATTTTCCAGCGCTTTTGTGACGGCTGTTTTTGTTATTTCATTGAATAACACCCTGAATATTTTTTTGTCCTTGAACTTTTTTACCTCTTCTGCCACGTGCCAGCCTATGGCCTCCCCCTCGCGGTCGGGGTCGGTAGCGAGGTATACTTCATCAACAGTCTTTATTTCTTTTTTTATCTCTGATAGTATCAGCCGCTTATCCTTAAGGACTATGTAATGCGGCGCAAACTCATGTTCTATATCTATTCCAAGCTTGGATTTTGGAAGGTCTTTTATATGCCCCTTTGTGGCCATGACCTTATACTTGGAACCGAGGTATTTTTTTATGGTTTTGACCTTGGTAGGCGACTCAACCAGGATAAGTTTGCCGCCCTTTATCTTTTTGGCCTTTTTCTTCCTGGCTTTCTTTTCAGCAGGAGGTGCGGCGGCGGCTTCTGCGGGCGGCGCTTCCTGCGGGTTTTTGTTTTCTTCGTTTTCAGCCAAAGTTTTATCTCCGTATTCAAAAATTTTTATTTATGCATCATAGAGCCCTTACAAAATTTTTCCCCGCCAACTGCTTCACCACGCCTTTCATCTCCAAAATAGTGAGAAGCGGGCTTAATTTAATAATCTCTATATTACTTTCAATTGAAATATTGTCAATATGTTTTTTTTCAAAATTAAGCGCGTCATATACTTTTTTCTCGTTTTCATCGAGTTTGAGCAGGTTCATCTCCTGCTGCACGTTGCGTTCTTTCGGTTTCGCCAGCAGTTCAAACTCCTCTGTTATGTCGTATATGGACATCACGGATTTTGCGCCCTGCTTTATCAGGTTGTTTGCGCCTACGGATTTATCGGCGAATATGTTCCCCGGGACGGCGAATACTTCCCTGCCCTGCTCCAGTGCGTAATTCGCCGTTATCAGCGCGCCGCTTCTTTCCCCCGCTTCCACGACCAGTATGCCGTCGGACAATCCCGATATCACCCTGTTCCTCCTTGGAAAGTTCTGCTTTAAAGGCATCATGTCCAGCGGGAATTCCGAGATCAATACTCCCGCCTTTATTATGTGCCGGGCAATATAGTGCTCTTCAAACGGCCATATCTTATTGAGCCCGAAACCCAGTATGGCGGCAGTATAAATGTTTTCCCTGATTGACTCCATGTGGGCGATCGTGTCTATACCCCTGGCCATGCCGGACACCACTGCAAAGCACAGTTTGGTCTGCTTCATTTCATTGAGTATTTTTTTCAGTGCGCGCTCGCCGTAGTCAGTCGCCATCCTGGTGCCGACTATCCCGATATTTAAGGCATTTGCCGGCCATTTGTCATAACGTCCCGCGCAGTACAAAACAGGCGGCGGGTCAAATATGTTCCTTAACTGCCGCGGATAATCATCGTCGAAAACCGTGATAATCCTTATGTTTTTTTCCGCACATTCTTTTAATTCATTTTCAACCGAGTAAAAATTATTAAAATGAATTATGTACCTGATTATTTCCGTCCCAATGCCGTCCACTTCCGATAATTGCTGCGCCGTGGCCTCAAAAACATTTTCAGGCGACCCGAACCTGCCTATGAGCCGGTTTAACTTTACCGAGCCTATCCCGGGCACCATATTTAAAGCGATAATAGCCGTGCGTGTATCCATGCGTAAAAACCCCCTCTATAGTGGTTTACCAGAAGTAATATATAGAAAAATTGTTTGTAAGTCAAGAGTGATATGTGTTAGCTATCCTCTTTTATACTTTAAATTTTTTGATTTTGTAGAGAGGGGGCTTGCCCACTCTCTAACGCCGGCTTTACAAAATGTATAACCATACAAACGAGACTGTCGGAAAGCCTTATAAAACCATGAAATTCTTTATCGTGTCCGGTGCGGATGAAATTTTTCTATGACCTGTGCGCCACTAAACCCTTTATAATACAAGCGCACAATCCATAGAAAAATTTCATCCGTGCCGGACACGACCTATCATTAAGGACTTTTCCGACAGTATCCAAACAGCCGTTTAAAAGCCTTCGGTGAGCGGCAGCAAGCAGCCGCTCTACAGATTATTATTCATACATGCCTGCAACCACCCTTGCCAAACTTGTTTCTTTTGGTGTATACTTATCTCAAAGGCAGGTGCCCATGAAAAAGCCGTTTATTGTTTTATTCACCTTTTTAACTTTTTTTTCCTTATTAAACGCCGGTGAATTTTCAAATACCCTTGAAGTAAAGATCCGTGCGCTTGTAAACGTCGAGCGTGTAAAGTACGGTTTAAAGCCCTTAAAGAAAAACCTGACGCTCGGTAAAATCGCGCGCGGCCACTCAGTGGACATGACTGTCCGCGATTATACCGACCATGTCGACCCGGACGGTTTGGATCCCACAGGCAGGGCAAAAAAAGCCGGCTTTAAGACCACCATAAAAAGAGGCAACATCACCCGGGTGGGCGTGGGCGAGAATATTTATGAAACACAGTCATACATGGAGGAAAACGGCGTAAAAACTCCTTATCTGGAAAAATTGGACATAGTTGCAAATAAAGCAATAGTCGGGTGGATGAACAGCCCGGGCCACAGGAAAAATATTTTAAACCCCGATTATACGATGGAAGGCACGGGCGCGGCAGTGTCAAAGGATAAAAAGGTCAAGGTAACGCAGATGTTCTTTTAGTTACGACAGTAACTATTTACCAGTCTGTTTTTACAGGTTTTTCTTCCTTTTCATCATTGCCAAACGCGAGCATCAGGCCCGCGCCTATATAAAAACCCGAATAATCGACATTCTGGGGCGTTACTTCATTCCCGTACAGCGGCCCCCAGTTTATATCTATGCTTCCCTTTGCATACCTGTAGCCGCCCCGGAATGAAACGCCAAACTTGTCATTCAGCCACATGTCCATACCGGCCTCAAAATTAAAGCCGTACAGGGCCGTGTTCCATGTTTTTTCAATTGTAAGCATATCTGACCCGTCGGGATAATATATAATGTCTTTTTCCCTGTTCCCCGAATTCAGGTAAAAGCAGGCGTCTGCCCCAACATAAAATGCGGCAATATACTTTCTTACCCCGAAACCGCCGTAATACACGCTGTAGTCGGACGTCATCTTTTCAAAAACTGTTGCAGGATCGTAAAAGAGTTTTGATTCATTCCCCGCGTTAAGCCTTCCCCCGCGGAAATAAACCCCCCATGTTCCCGAATTTAAGCTCTCAAGGTTATAAACATAGCTGAATTCCGAAAGTACCGCGGTATCCATCCTGTTAAACTGCGATGATATCCCGTAGTAATTATATATATCGCGGCTTTGCTGGATCAAGGTATTGTAATCGGACATGGTTATCTGGTCATAAGCGATAAAAATTTCCATGTAACTTTTATTATTTGAGGCGCCCGCCCGGATTAACCCGGCTAAAAAAACAAAAGTGATTATAATCGCATATTTTTTCATTTTTCCCTGTTTGACATTATCCGTATTTATTGACCGCTATATAACTTCCGTGAAGTTTACCTCTATATCCGAACCTTCGTATATCTGCGTGGTGTACCCGGCTTTTTCTCCGTTTACTTTCAGCTCCAGCATCCTGCCCTTGGCGCGTTCCATGTTTACGGGGTAGAACTTGAATATGGAGGAGAGTATCATTTTCTCTTCCGTCAGTTTCTGCTCCAGTACCGCGCCGTTTATTATGAACTCGTCTTCCGGGACCTTCCTGCCGTTCATGTATATATCGCTTTTTTCCTGCTCGAGCTCAAATGGCTTGCCGTTAATCATGACTTTTATTTTTTTTGCGGCCGTGTTCTTCAGGAGGTCTTTTATCCTGTAAAAAGCCGGGGAATCCACATACACAACCTTGTCCATGTTCCGCAGCGTATAACCGGGGGACACTTCAGCGCCGTTGACTTTCAGCTGGAAATTCCGCTGTTTTAGTATCACGGGCTCCTTGTTTACCGTCACTATGATATCGCGTTCATTGGACGCGCCCATCTCAAATCCCGCGCGCGCAAGCGCTTCTTTTATATTATCCACCCTTTTTACCTCGATCTCAGCCCTGTCGCGGAGCGCCTCTTCCATGCTTACTTCCCTGCCGCCGCATAATACTACGGGCGCTATGTCGTGTTTTCTTCCGTTTATTTCCACGGTTGTGACGTAGCTTTCATGCACTATGTCTTTTATCAGGGCGTACGCGTTGTCACCGTCCTTTACCGGGCTGATAACCAGCACATCCCCGTGTTTTATTTCCGAATCAAGGTCTTTTTCCGCGTTGTTGACATAGACTTTAGAGTGCTCGGCACGGCTGCCGCGCAGTATTTTCAGCTCTCCGTTAAAAGTAAAGGTAATGGCCTGGCCGGGCCTGCCGTAAAGTTTTTTCAGTTCCATGCCCCTTGACATAATGACATCCATCACGGTTATTTTTTGCTCGAGGTTTATTATGTATTCCTTTTCCCCGTTAACCGTCACTTCCACAAAACCTATGCCTTTTTTAAAAAGCGCCGTTTCCAGGATACCAAGCGGGGTTATTCCCTCTGTGCCTTTAAGCGAATCAGGCAGGTTTTCTATGTTTGTTATGGATTCAGGCGTCCTGCTTCCGACCCTGTTGATGGGCAATCCCAGATTCTCCGCCACTTTTTCGCGAAGTGCAAGCAGGGAGCTTCCGCCGCCCACCATTACCACGGCCTGCGGCTGTTTTCCGTTTAAGTTCAGGATCTCATCCGCTATGTCCTTTGCAACTTCCTCAGCTTTTGGCTCTGCCGCGGCTTTGAATCCGTCATAAGTGACCGTCACTGGTTGGTTGAAAATGTCCCTTGCTTCAAACACGCGCTCCGCGCTTGTTTCCCTTTTTATCCTCTCAGCCGTATTAAAGTCAACAAGGTACTCATGGCATATGGCCTCTGTTATCTCGTCGCCGGCTTTTGGTATCATTCCGTAAGCGGTTATCTTATTTTTTTCGGTGATGGCTATGTCCGAAGTTCCGGCCCCCACATCCACAAGTGCGAGGTTCAAAAGCCTCATATCGTCGGGTATGGTGACATAAAGGGCCGCAATCGGCTCGAGCGTTATATACTCAAGGGTTAAGGAACAGTTTTTTAATACCGCTATCATGGAGTCAAGCACTGGTTTTGGCAGGAATGTGACTAAAGTTGAAACACCGACCGTATGTTTGGCGATTTGCTGCACCGGGTTTTTAATGTGCTCGCCGTCAACGCTGAAAGCAACCGGGGAATATCCCACGCAGTAATAATCCTTTTTCTTGTCCAGGGCAAGCTGTGACAAGCCCCGCCTTACGCTTTCAAGTTCCAGGTACGCAAGGTCTTCTTTTGTTATCTCTCCTTTTTTCTCCATTTCAGCTTCTGTTTTTTCCGTGTGCAGGCTTCTGCCCGCGAGCGCGGTGGTAACTTTTTCTATTATAATATTGTTCTTTTCTTCAAGTTTTCTTTTTATTTTATTTACTATTGTGGTGACGTCTTCTATATTATGTATCTGCCCGTCAAGCATGGCACGCTTATCATGCTCTAATACCACGGCATCTATGATGTGCACCTTGTCCCCGCGCATCTCGCCGAGTATCCCGGCGACCTTGCGTGTTCCGATGTCTAAAGCAAATATCATATTTTTTCCTCCGTAAAATCTATTTTAAGGCTTATCATGGAACTGAGGAAGCCCGTCGCCATAAAACTAAATCGGCTCCTCGCAATGACGACTAAACCCGGGTCTACAATTTAATGCGCCTTTAACTCACCCTTATCGCCGTCAGCAGCACTTTCACCGAAGGCTCGTCCGGTATCAGCAGCAGATACCCTTTTATGGCTTTTTCATTTGCCTCGGAAAATTGGGTTTCTATCGACAATATATGCGATGACATTCCGTCAAATCCGTCCGCTAATGACGAAAAAATGGCGCTTGCTATGTCAAACACCAGGTTCGGAACGGACGGCAGCAGCATGAGCCCCAAAAACTCGTTCAGCGAATTCATGTATGCGCCTGCCAGTATGTTTCCTGTTTCTTTTATCGCCGAGTTGCCGACTTCGGACAGCACTTTTGTCGACCCGGCGGGTTTTTGCAGCAGCAAATCAACCAGATTTAAGGCTGACTCCCTTGTCAAAAGCAGGAGTATTTTTGAAGTTATATCGCCCAGGACATTCATGATAACCCCTGCTACCAGCGTATTTGGGTCCCCCAAAAGCGAATCAATCTCCTGTGTCTTGATCACTTTTACTTCAGGCACGGATATCATAATTTTTTTCTTAATAAGCTGTGACAGGGCCGTGGCAGCGTGCCCGGCGCCTATGTTCCCGACTTCCTTTAAAGCATCTATCTGGGCGTCTGATAATGTCTGTAAACTGTTGTCCGACACGGGGTCTCCTGTTGATTTTGATTTGTTCTCTGTTCTCTGTTCTACGTTCTATGTTATAAGCACTTTGTCCTTACACAGAACAAAGAACATAGAACATAGAACACTCTTAAACCATTTTGAGGTTGCTCTCAATAAGCGCCTGTATGTCCACGATCAGGCTGATCGAACCGTCACCGAGTATGGTAACTCCCGAAAAACCTTTGGCAAACTTTAAAAATTCCCCCAGGCTTTTTATGGCTATTTCCTGCTGTCCCAATACTGAATCAACAGTCAAGGCTATTTTTTTATCCCTTGCTTCTATTATCACCATATTTACTATTTCACTTTCCTTCTGCCTTCCTTTTCCTATCAGTTCGGAAAGCGAAAGCACGGGCACAACTTCGCCGCGCAGTATTATGACCCGCCTTGCCTGTATGTCCTTTATGTCTTTTGAAGGGAATTCAACGGTTTCTATGGTATGTATGACCGGTATCGCATATGTGGCGCCGGCGGCCTTGACTAACAGGGCCTGTATTATGGCAAGCGTAAGGGGGAGCTTGAGTATTGATTTCATGCCCTCTCCCTGATAATTTTCCATCCTGAATATCCCGCCGAATGCCTCTACTTTTGTCTTCACAACGTCGACTCCGACCCCCCTGCCCGACACATTATCCACTTTCTCGGCCGTTGAAAATCCGGGGATTGAAATTAAATTTACAAGTTCATCATCGGTTAAGGTGTCCAGTTTGTCAAGCGGCATGAGTTTTTTTTCAATTGCCTTTTTCCTGACTTTCTCCAGATTGATGCCGCGCCCGTCATCGGAAACTTCAATGATTACGGAGTTGCGGTCGCGCCGGGCGGAGAGCCTTATCACTCCTTTTTTTGTTTTGCCCGCGTTCTCACGCTGTTCGGGTGTTTCCAGGCCGTGTGCTATGCAGTTGCGGACCAGGTGGAGAATGGGTTCGTTTATTTCCTCTAATACCGTCCTGTCTATCTCTATGTCGCCTCCTGTTATCTCCACTTCAACCAGTTTTCCGGCCTGGCTGCTCAAATCGCGCACTATGCGCGGATAACGGTCAAATATATGGGAAACGGGGAGCATCCTGACGTCGGTTACCTCTATCTGCAGTTCGTCTATGATCCTGTCAAACTCATCCACGGTCGACGCTAAATCCCTGTAAGTCTTGTTCCTTGCTATCTGGTCAAGCCTTATCTTGGCTATAACAAGCTCGCCCACCAGGTTCATCATGGAATCAAGCTTTTCTATATTCACACGGACGCTTTGCGAGATTGCAGATGGTTTTTTTTCATTCTCAGCCGCAATTATTTCCTTATCACCGTTTTCAGCGTGCTTAAGATTTTCCTTTATTTCCTTTTTTTGAGCGCGTACTTCTTCTATGTCCGCCTTTTCAATTTCAGCTATCCTGGATATTGACTGTTCTATTTCCTGCGCAGGCGCTTTTGATACAAAACCCAGCTCAAAAGAATTGTCAAAATTTCCTTCCTCTATGTCTTTTGCCTTAGGTGAAGATTTTACTATCTCTCCTTTTTCAGACAAATTGCGCGAGACCATGAAAGCCCTGACGCTTTTAAAAGCGCATGTCCTGGCTATGGTGACTTTTATCCTGTAGACTTTCATCCCTTGCGCGGCCGCTTCATTTAATATGAGGTCCTCTATGATAATGCCTGTTTCCGTTTTTAACGGGTCCGTTTCTCCGCTTAAAGACGCGGCAGGTACGGCCTGACGCGGTTGGGCGGCGGTTTTTATTTCCCGGGCAGGCGCCGAGCTTTTTGCCTTAATCTGGATTATTATATCCTTATAGCCTTTCGCAAAATCAACGTTTTGGTTCCTTATATTGTCGATAAACTCCTGCATTACATCTATGGACCTAAAAAGCAGGTTTACTATGTCAATATCGGGCGCGAGCGTTCCGCCCCTGATCCTGTCCATAACGTCTTCGAGCATGTGGGTAAACTCAGCCAACTTATCGTAGCCCATGGTTGCCGACATGCCTTTTAAGGTATGGGCCGCCCTGAAAAGTTCGTTTAAGGGCGTTAAGTCCTCAATGTTCTTTTCAAAATTAAGGAGAGCCTTGTTTAAGTTGTTTATGTTTTCCACAGCTTCCTCTAAAAACGCCTCTTTGTAGCTCTCAGTGTTCATTTTGCTTCCCTTGTCATTATATTTATTTCTTCGGTTATAAAATCCGCTATCTCATTTATGGGAAGGACCTTATCCGCGTAACCCTTATCAACTACGGATTTCGGCATTCCGTAAATCACGGAAGTGTCCTTGTCCTGGACTATTATCCTTGCTTTTTTTTCCTTTATTTTTTCCACCCCTGCTGTCCCGTCCCTGCCCATACCGGTCAGGATAACTCCTATAAGACTTCCTTCAAAAACTTTTGCGGCGGAAAATAATGTCATGTCAGCGCATGGCCTGACCCCGAGCCTGGTCGGTTCCTGGTTCAATTCCACCCTGTATTCCGCGCCGGATTTTAATATTTCCATATGGTAATTGCCGGGTGCCACATAAGCCGTACCGGCTTTGATTATCTCGCCGTGCACAGCCTCCTTGACATGTATGAGAGATAATGAGTTAAGCCTGTCGGCAAGCGATTTAGTGAACCCTTCCGACATGTGCTGTATAATAAGGTATGAAGCCGGCAGATTGCGGGGTATTTTCGGCACTACTTCGGTTAAGGCCCGTGGCCCTCCCGTTGATGTTGCTATTATTACCATAATCTCATTTTTTTGCTGTATTTCTTTTTCAGGATGTTTTACTTCCACGTCTTCGGGCAGTGTAAAGGTTACCTTGTTCAAATCTATACTTTTTGCGGCCTTTATTTTTTCAACAAGCTCCTTCTGTATCTTTTTTATGTCCAGCGATATTTCGCCTGAAGGCTTGCATACAAAATCCACCGCCCCATACTGAAGTGCCTTAATTGTGATATCCGCGCCTTTGGGCGTGTAGGCTGACAACATGATCACCGGGGTCGGTTTTTCGCTCATTATGTAGCCTAAGGTATGCAGCCCGTCCATTTCCGGCATTTCAACGTCAAGAGTGATTACATCCGGGGACAATTCCATAGTTTTCTTAAATGCGTCCCTGCCGTCTTTGGCGGTCGCTATAACCTCTATATCCGGATCCTCGTTTAACATGTCCGGAATTATCTTGCGCATGAAAGCTGAGTCATCGACGACCAAGACCCGTATTTTAGCCATATATTACTCCTGGAGCGTTCTGTCTACAGCTTCCAACACTCTTGTAGGTTGGAAAGGCTTTATGACAAAATCCTTTGCTCCTGCCTGTATTGCTTCTATCACGAGCGCCTGCTGCCCCATGGCGCTGCACATCAGTATCTTAGCATTTGGGTCAAACTTCATTATTTCCTTTACTGCCTGTATTCCGTCTATTTCCGGCATTATTATATCCATGGTCACAATATCCGGCCTTAACTCCTTGTATTTTTCTATGGCATCCCTGCCGTTTACGGCCTCGCCCGCTATCTCAAGGTCCTTTTTCTTTAATATGCCGGCCAGGATGTTCCTCATGAATTTTGTATCATCAACTATTAGGACTTTCTTCAAATTTTCCTCCTTCAGATAGCGCAATAATTTTAAGTTTGTCCTGTTCGTCCTCGGTAAATATTTTTTCTATGTCAAGCAGGACTATTATTTTATCTTCTATTTTTACTATCGACTGTATATACCGCCCACCCGCGCCGGTTACAGTTGCCGGAGCCGCAAGCATATCGCTTTCTTTTGCGTTTATGACTTTCGTTACCTCGTCAACCACCACTCCCACAAGCTGGTGCTTGGCATATTCCACTATGACGATACGGAACATTATGGTCGCTTCCTTGCTTTCCATGCCAAAACGCCTGCGGAGGTCTATAATCGGGATTATTTTACCCCTCAAATTAATGACCCCTTCTATAAAATCCGGGGCCGTAGGAACCTCGGTTATCTCCTTAAGGCGTATTATTTCAACGACTTTCATGATCTCAAAAGCGTAGTCGTCCTCCCTTATTTTGAATCCTACTATTTTGCGTTCCATGGCTTAGGCCTTCTTTTCCAAATGGAATTTTGTCATGAGTCCCCTTAACACTTCGGCTGTCTGGGCCAATTCCTGCGCCTGCGCCGCTATTTCTTCCATGGAAGCTGTCTGCTCCTGGGTTGAAGCCGAGGCCTCCTGTGTTCCCGCAGCAGTTTCCTCGGCAACGGCCGCGATTTCCTCAACCGCTTTTACGACCTTGTCGGTATCCTGGGCCTGTGCCTTTGTAAGCAATGTTATTTCGCCGGAAAGTTTTAGGACTTTTGCCACCACTTCATCTATCCTTTTCAGCACTTCGCCGCTTTCCGTCACCACTTTTTTTCCTTCTTCCGTTTCCTTTACGCCGATCATGATGGCCTTTACCACGCCGTCTGTTTTATCATGTATATCCTCAACAAGCCGTGTTATTTCCCTGGCGGAACTGGCCGAGCCTTCGGCAAGTTTCCTTACCTCGTCCGCGACAACCGCGAAACCGCGTCCTGCCTCGCCTGCGCGCGCCGCTTCTATAGCCGCATTTAAGGCCAGCAGGTTTGTCTCGTCGGCTATCTCGGTTATTGTGTTAACGACTTCCTCTATTTTTTCCGAATAAATTTTAAGCTCCTCCACGGAATCTTTTGCCTTGTTCGTCACATTGACTATGTCTTCCATCTTTATTATGGTTTCCCTTACCGCGTTCATGCCGTTTTCCGTTGCTTCTTTTGCGGATTTTGCCACACCAAGGACTTCCTCTGATTTTTGGGCGACTTCCTGTATGGAATTTGACATGTTTTCCATGATACGGGATGTCTCCACGGTGCGCTCCGCCTGCTGCTCCACCCCGCGGGCTATCTGCTGCACTGTCGACGATATCTCCTCAGCCGAGGAGTTTATCTGCTGGGTGGAAGCGGATAAATTTTCAGCCAGGTTCATAATATTATCCGAAGAATCCCTGAATTTTGAGAGCATGTTCTTAAGGCCGTCTATCATATTGTTCACGCTCTTGGTTATGTTCTTTAAAAACCCGGATTGTATTTTTGAGCCGTCGTTTATTTCTCCTAAAGCAAGCAAATCAAACTTAACGGCAAGCTTGTCAAACTTGTCCGCGCCTATTTTCAGGGCTGCGGCTGAATTCACGGCCATGAGCACGATGCATAAGCCCAGTATAAGCAGGAAGAAATTCAGGCTTTTTATCTCAATTCCGCCAAAAAAACATATAAGGAAAAATATAAGTCCCGCGCATAACGACACGCCGGCGTCGATCAATATGATCTTTGCCGTCAAGTCAAGATCTTTTTTTTCCATAACTTTAACCGCCCGTCATATGGTTTTTGTCCCGGCTGAATAACTTTTCACAATAGCCGTCTTTGTCATGACCGAAAACTCTATGGTCCTGCCGTAATTACCGCCCGTGTCTTCGCCAATTAACGCGATGCCCTTGGAAGCCAGGCATTCTTTGGCTTTTTTAATATTTCTCTCCCCTATCGTCTCCATTTCATTTTTAACATCGAACATTTTCGCGCCGCCGAACATTTTGGCCTGCATGTCCTTTAAGTTGACGCCTTCTTTTATCATAGCCTTGACCATGTTTTCTATCCCCGCGTCCAGATACTTATTTTCAATGCCTTCTTTCCTGTTGTGCGGCCTCTCCGGCAGTATACCGTGAAGCATCGCCGCGACCGGACGCAGCCTGTCATAACAGACAACGATAATACATGACCCTACCCCGAAAGCAGCCAGCAGATCCAAATTTTTCCCGGTTTTCAATTCGCCCATATTGACCTTTATCGAATCGGACGCCATTAATTTAAGAGCCTTTTACGGTATTATTCAGTGCTTCCAGTATTTTTGCCATAGCATTTTTATCAGGTATAAGAAACAGCTTGCTTTTCAAATTTGTTATTTCCTCGGTCATTTCATTTTCAATCAGCATAGCCTCAGGCCCCATTTCAGCCAGTTCGGCCGAGATTGTTTCAAATATGGCGTCGACCATGTCCACTGCCAGAGCCGGGACGGAAGGCACCGAATTCAGGCCGATAAATTTTGCTATCGCATTAAGGTAGGCGGATACGATTATGTTCCCTATTTCTTTCAGGGCCGACTGCTCTGTCTCCCCGAATTCCTTTGTCTGCCCGAGCTTTCTCCTCATGAGCAGGTCCAAAAGCAGGAAAACTTTGTCCTGCGGGAATATTAAAAGCGCCCGCGCCTGTATTTCCCCGAATATGCGCATATAAACAGCAGCCACTATTTTTGCCTCACGTGAGACCATTTCAGCCATTTTTTCGACCGGAACCATTACAATTGACGGCACATCTATGCTTATATCCCTGCCGAGCAGCTGGGACAGGGCCGTGGCCGCGCTTCCCGCGCCTATGTTCCCGAGTTCCTTTAAAGCATCCCGCTGAAAGTCACTGAGCTTATTATCGGCCATAGTCAGTTTCCTATAATTTTGCTTACAGTTTCAAGCACGTTGGATTGTTCAAACGGCTTTACTATATAATCTTTCGCGCCTGCCTGTATGGCTTCTATAACCAGCGCCTGCTGCCCTATGGCGCTGCATATAAGTATGTTTGCGTTCGGAAATTCAGCGATTATGTTTTTAAGCACATCGATACCGCCCATTTCAGGCATGACCATGTCGGATATCAGCATATCCGGCTTCAACTCCTTGTACTTTTGTATGGCCTCGCGCCCGTTTGCGGCCTCTCCAACAACTTCATATCCGCCGCCCACAAGTATGTTCCTTAGCATCATGCGCATAAAAGACGCGTCGTCAGCTATTAATATTCTTTTTGCCATATATTTTCTCCTTTTATTTTTTTCAGGCCCCTTGGGGCATTATTTTTGCGTTTAACATATTTTTCATTTTTTAATTTAAAATTTCAATTTTTATTTATACAGCGTACTCCCCGCGTTCACCCGTCCTGATCCTCACCACGTCAGTAATGTCCGAAATGAATATCTTGCCGTCCCCTATCCTTCCGGTCCTTGTTATTTCTATTATCCCGCCGAGGGTTTTCTCGACATCAGAATCTTTCAGGACAATTTCTATCTTTACTTTCGGCAGAAACTCCACTGTCACGTCCTGTCCTTCCAGGACGTCATTTTTTCTTTTCTGAAAACCATAACCTTCCACGTTTGAAATTGTTATACCGTTTATTCCCATTTCCATGAGCTTTCTTTTTATAACCTCGAACTTCACCGGCTGCACTATTATGGTCAGTTTTTTCATTTGATCAGTTTCTTCCTCGAAGATGACGGCGAAAGCAGGAGTTCCTTTCTCCATACTTCCACCATTCTTATGTTTTCCTGCGCCGACCTTGACAATTCGCTGTCAGGCGTTATTTGCATATATTTTTTCCACATTTCTATGGCTTCATTCCACCATCCCTTGAACCTGTAAACCTCACCGAGTTTAAAAAACACTTCCACTATTTCAGGGCTCAATTCAATTGCTTTGTGATATTCGATGTCGGCTTCATCCCACCATTCTTTTTTAAAATAAGCGTTAGCGAGGTTAAAATGCCCGCGGCCATTCTGGGGGTTCCTGGAAACCACGGAAATAAACACCTTAACGGCAGCATCAAAATCGAAGGTATCATAGAGCACGGACCCCATATTGTTCAGGGCATCCTGATTGTCAGGCTCTATTTTCAATACTTTGTTATATTCTACAATAGCCTCCTGCAATTGTCCAGTATTTCTATACTCATTGCCTAGATCATAGGCCACGGAAGCGTTTGACTGGGCCTGATTTTGTTTTTCCTTTAATTTTTCTATGGTTTCCTTGAATACGACGTCTTTTTTCATCGCTGAATCCAGGTTTTTTTTGGCAACCGCGTACTCGGGATTTATCCTTAAAGCCTGGTCAAAAAAACGCTGGGCTTCCTTGAAAAAATTCTTTTTATAGTAAGCCACGCCAAGGTTATTATATGCCTTATAATATTCCCTGTCTATTTCCACCGCCTTTTGATACTCTTCTATGGCTTTTTCAATATTACCGAGATTCTTATACGCTACCCCCATTGAATTATGGGCCACTGCATTATTCGGTTGGACAGACAGGGTTTTTTGATATTCTATAATAGCCTCTTCATTCCTTCCTTTATCGGTTAAAACAAGTCCTAGGTACAGGTTTATCTCGGGCTTTTTTATGTAATTAGGCAGTATTTCAAGCGCGCGCCTGAGTTCGTTCACTGCCTCGTCATACCGCTTCAGTTTGTAATAGGATACCCCCAGGTAATAGTGGGCCTCATCGTCATAGGCTTCTTTGACCAGGTGCCGTTCGAGCACTTCTACAGCTTCCTGGATCTTTTCTTCCTTATACAAAAGTATGCCGCGTTCCAGTTCTATCCTTACATATTCAGGGTTTTCTTCCGCAATCGCGTCCAGTACCTGTTTTGTTTTTTCAAATTCCTTCATTTCCCTGTAGGCCACCGCTATGTTGACCTTTGCCTCCACCATATCGGGCTTCAGCTTTAATGTCTGTTTGAATATCTCAACAGCTTCCTTTAGTATTCCTTTTTTTATCAGAAGCTCGCCGAAGAAATTATAGTAGGCAGGCTGCTTGGAATTATAGTGGATCGCCATTTTTATCTGGTTTATCGCGTCGTCGGTGTAGCCTTTAAGTTTGTAGACTTTTGCGAGGTTAAAATACGCTTCTTCTTTTCTCTTTTCATCGGGAAGTTTTTCCACTTCCTCGCCCCGTTTTACTGCGGAATTGGTTTCATAATAATCTATGACAAGGCTTTTATTTGACTGTATGAAAGCCGGGTTTAATTCTACGGCATGGTTATAGCACATACCCGCTTCCTCGTCTTTGCCTGTCTCGCCGTATACAAAACTTAAATTATAATAGGCGAGCGCGTATTCCTTGTTAAGCTGTATCGCTTTTTTCAGCTGTTCTTCCGCCTCGTCGTACATTCCGGTTTTATAAAGTGTTTCACCGAGGTTGTTGCGCAGTTCCGCGTAATTCGGGAATTTTTTCAGGGCCTCCCTGAAGACCGCTTCAGCCGTATTGTATTCACCCATGTTTTTGTATATAACGCCGAGCAGGTTCTGCGCGAGCAGGTGCTCGGGGTTTAATTCAAGGCATCTTTTAAGTTCTTTGACCGAAACTTCATAATCGCCGGTAAAACTCAGCGATTTTCCAAAGTTAAAATGTGTTTCAGGATCCGAAGGATACAGCTGGACAGCCTTCTTATATGCGGATATGGCCCTGTCATATATACCGGTCTGCTTGTTCACTGCCTTCAGGTTTGCCTGTGCCTGGGAATAATTTGGGTTTATGGACAGGGATTTTTTGAACTGTTCTATGGCTTCATGAAACATTCCTTTTGAATAATAATATACTCCCACGTTATTTAAGGCGGTCGCGTCATTCTCGGAATTATTTTCCTTCAGTATTTCCCTGTCAGGGGCGCCCGGCATCGTTATTTTTCCTCAAAGAATATATCAGGCTTAATCAGGGTTATTACTTCGCCCTCATCCTTGATCAGCCCGGAAATATATTTCTTATCCACAGTGAATGAATACTTGGTTATATTGGAGAAACTCGACGACTGAAAGTTTCTGACCGACATAACTTTATCAACCAAAAAGCCGATTATCTTTTCTTTGAATTCTATGACCATTATCCTTGTTTCATCCGTGATTGAGTCCTCCACGCCGAATATCCTGCGGGAAATGGAAATCACGGGTATTACCTCGTTTCTTATGCTGATCATCCCCAGGATGTATCCCGGCAGGTTCGGCAGGCGTGTTATGTTCCTGTATTTTATTATCTCCCTTGAAAAAATAATTTCCATCCCGAAAAGTTCCTTGTTTATTTCCACGACCACAACAAGAAGCCCTTTTAATACATTTATGATATTTTCTTCCTTGACGAAACGCATACGGACAAGTATTTTTCCCAGGGGTTCCTGTGGCTCCAAAGTCTGCTGTTCCTTTAAAGCTTCATCCAGCTGTTCTTTCGTCAGGAAACCGGCCTGTATTAAAAGCTCGCCTAAACTTTTATCCTGTCCCTTAAAAACATCCATGCTTTATGACCACCTCATGCCCCGCCGAGAAGTTTCAGGTTTTTCCTGATTATCTCGTTTTCAGGGTTTAATTTTAGGGATTTTGTCCAGTAATCTTTTGCTTTTTCAGGGTTGTTCTCTTTCATTGATATGTTCCCCATCTTATAAAAAACATCCGCAGACTCCCTGCCGCTGTCTATGCTCTTTAAAAAATTTTCCTTGGCTTCCTTGTACTGTATCTTCCTATAAAAAATATGACCTATGTTCTCAAAAATCACAGGATCGTCCTTTTTAATTGCAAGCGCCTTCTGATATTCCCCGAGCGCTTCGTCGAGCTGGTCCTCTTCCGCGTATATAAACCCCAGGGCTTTATGGGTTTCAGCGTCCGCGGCGCCGAGCTCCGCAACTTTTTTATATTCTTCCAGCGCTTCCTTTTTTTTCCCTATTTTAGAATACACTTCACCGAGGATTATATATATTTCTGCGTTCCTGAATTTACTTTTCTTGGCCAGCTCAAGCTGCGCGATTGCCAGCTGATATTCGCCTTTTTCAAAATAAAGCACGCCGAGATTAAAGGCAACCGCCGCGTCCCGCGGATTTATCACCACGGCTTTATTATAATGCTCTATGGCCTTGTCAAACATTTTAAGTTCCCTGTATACGTTCCCCAGCATGGAGTTAATGCCCGGACTTTTGGGGTTTATCTTTATCACATTTTCATATTCCTCGGCTGCTTCCTTATACTTTTTTTCCGATTCAAAAATATAGCCCAGCTTAAAACGCAGTTCTATGTTTGACGGGTCTTTTTCAAGCAGTGCCCTGTATTCGCGTTCCGCGTCAATGGGTTTTTCCATCTTTGCGTATAAATCACCCAGCGCGTGCCTTGCCTGGATGTCATTCTTATTGATCTCCAGGGCTTTTTTGTACTGCTCAAGGCCTTTGTCAAAGTTCCCCATATTTGCATATAATTTACCGAGTTTTATTATGACGTTGACATTCACTGGGTTTATTTTCAGCGCCTTTTCATATTCTTTGATGCCATCGTCATAATTGCCTTTATAGACATAGGCATTTCCAAGGAATGTGCGGACTTCCGCGTCATCCTCGTTTATGGAAAGCGCCTTTTCAAATTCCTTTATTGCCTGGTCATAACGCTTGCTCATGGTAAAAGCAAGCCCCAGATTTATATGGTCCTGTACCGTATCCATTATATTTTTCTGAATATCCTCTCTTTTATATTTATGCAGTTAAACCTGTCGCGAAAGTCCTGCAGCATAGTTTCCGTCTTGCCGAGAAAAAGTATTCCGTTCTCCTTTAAGGAGTCGTAATAATGCCCCAATACCGTTCTTTGCAGCTCCCGCGTGAAGTATATGATAACGTTCCTGCAAAAAACAACGTCAAAAAAATTTTTTTTGTACGGCTCCATCAGGTTCAATTTTATTATCTTTACTTTCTGCCTGATTGATTCTTTAACAGAGAAATTCTTCCCGTCGTCGGTGAAGAAGTACCTGGTTTTCCTGTCTTGCGCTATGTTGTCGAGCGTCCTTCCCTCATATATCCCCGCCGCTGCTTTTTGTATGGCGATTATATCGAGGTCAGTCGCGTATATTTCAAAACCATAATTCATAATTCCCATTTTTTCCGCTGTTTCTTCTATTGATATGGCTATGGAGTACGGTTCCTCGCCCGTGGAACAACCGGCGCTCCATACCTTAAGCGGCCATTTTATGTTTCTCAATATATCAGGCAGTATGGTATTCTCAAGTTCCACAAAAATTTCCGGGTCCCTAAAAAACTGCGTCACGTTTATAGTAAGTTTATCGAGCAGTATATCATACTCGCTCCTGTGGTTCTGCAGATAGATAAAATAACCGTCATATTTTGTGAACTGCAAGGACCTCATGCGGACCGCAATGCGCCTTTTGATGTAATTTTCCTTGTACTGGCTCACATCAAGGGCTTTTTCCAGGCGTATACCGTCTTTTATTTTTATAAAAGCTTCTTCTTCATTCATTAATTCACTAAACCCTTTGTGCTTTGTTTATTGCCTTCTTCAGCGGGCGTATTTTCCATCGAATCAAGGAACACCTTGACTATGTGCGAGTCAAACTGGCTGCCGGCGCAGCGTTTCAGTTCGGTTGCAGCTTCCTCTTTGGTACGCGCCCTGCGGTACGGCCTTTCTGCCAGCATTACCGAGTAAGCATCGGCGACGGCGCATATTCTGGAACCAAGCGGTATTTTATCGCCAATTAATTTCTTGGGGTAGCCTCTACCGTCAAAATGTTCATGATGATACAAAATGATGGGCAGTATGTCTTCAAAAATATCCATCCCGTTCAGTATATCCACCCCATCCTGCGGGTGCTTTTTTACCGTTTCATATTCTTCCGCCGTCAAGGTCGAGGGTTTTTTCAGTATCTCGCTGCTTATTTTTATTTTTCCTATGTCGTGCAGCAGCGCGGCGTGTTTTATTTTTTCGCACTCTTCGGGTGGCAGTTTCATTTGTTGGGCTATCTGCAACGCGTACTTCATGGTTGAAAACGAATGTCCGTGCGTATCATGGTCCTTTATGTCTATGGCCATAACAAGCGTTTCTATGATATTTTCATGGTTATCCGACATCTGCCCCAGCATGTCATGTTTTTCTATTATTATAAAAACCTGGGCCGCGAAAAATTCTGCTATATAAATATCATTGTGTGAAAATCCGGTTTTTTTGTAAAGAACTACGGCGCCGCTTAAGCCTTTTTCGCCTTTAACCGGAATAACCGTCATAAATCCTTCGCTTATATCCTGAACCAGCCTTAAGAACCCCGCCTGGACATTCCTCAAAAATAACGGGGACAGGTCATTGTCCGCCACGCGCATTTCTATTTCCTTGTCCTTATATACCCCGTAGGAGTGCTTTAGTGAAAGATTTGTTTCTCCGGGCTTATCCGGGCCGTATATGAGAACATGGCTGCATCCGCTTAAATTTGTTACATTGCGCGCGAGCAGGCTAAAGAGCTCGGGACGGGTTAAACCTTTTTTTATCTCCAAAAGCATATCATGGGCGATAATGAATGAATTGGTTATTTTATCCACAAAACTTTTTTCTTCAAGCGATGATTTATCCGCTGCATCTTCATACAGGGGTTTAAGCCTGATCCTGTCGGAAAGCACGGCAAACGCCGCGTAAACAAGGGTATTAACCGCTATATCAGCAAGGGCGGCTTCATGATGCATGGAATAAAACGCAAAATTAAAAAACAAACCGCTTAATATCCCGTTGGCCCATCCCGAGCTGATTGAAACCAGTATGACCGCGGCTCCCGCGGCTAAAAAAACATAACCAGCTTTAATTCCCATGAAATCAACGGCCAGCATCAAAAGTACGGCTCCCGCTGTGATTAATACAATGTATCTTTTTTTCAGCCTCATATTTTCACCGTTTATTTGGCGGACTTTACCACGTCGCCGGCATTAATTACGCCTTCCTGTTCCGTGACAACCGCCACGCTTGTATCCTTCATGGAATTTATTACCATAAGTTTTCCTGTCTTGTGATAAACATCATTATTACCCGTGGCCTTATTTAGTATGGACCTGTAAACGGTCATTATTTCGCCGGGCATCAACCCGGCTTTTACCCCTTTATTCAGGTAAACTATGTCTTTCTTTTTAACATTTATAATATTATTCTGGACTTTTATTATGAAAGCCTCTATTACACCGGTTTTCTTTTTTATCCTTGTGGTGACTTTATTATAGTAATCCTTAAAGTCCTTCCTCATTTTTATTTTAAAGTTCTGGCTTACCGGCCCGTAACTCTTCACTATATTTACCTTCCATATTCCCTCATCGGCTTTTTCAATTATTTTTCCAACCGCGCGGACGTCAATAAGCCTGCCTTTATCTTCGCCTGTTACAATATCCTCAACGTTCTCGTTATCCGTATATATAAGGAACTGCATGCCTGTTTTTATGGATTTTCCGACTGTAACCTTTATGTACGCGGACATTCCCTGAACTATAATTTCACTGCCGTCCACGTCATATATAAAACCGTCTTCGGGAAAATTGTCGCTGATAAAACCGGCGCGTTCCACCATGACATATCCCGCTTTTTCAATCCTGTTCGTACCTTCCGCTTCCATAAGTATTATGCCGCCTGTCTCGCCTTCTTCGGCATCAGGCCCTTCAAATGTCACGTTTACTTCCGACTTGTCCGTATCCCCTTCATCCACAGGCGTTGTTTTCTTTTTTGATATTATGTATTTTTCAAGTTCTTCCGTTGATGTTTCGCCGGGATTTAAGATAACGATCCCTTCTTCCTCCGGGGATGCCGTGTTGTCTATTTCGATTTTATTTACTTTTTCTTCCGTTACCGCGGTTGCCGCCTCCCGGGCAGGCTCCGGTGTGGACATTCCGGCTTGAATCTGCGTGGTTGTTACCGCCGCAGTTTGTCCTGCAGCTGCCTGTCCAGCAGGTCCAGGAGTAGCTGCAGCGGGTTTTGATGCCGTATCAGGCGCCGTTGTCGGCTGGACTGTAGCTTCAGAGCTCCCGCTTTTTTCAACCGCGACTGGTTCAGCAGCCGCGGCATATGTGTGAAATAATATTATCGCCATTCCGCAGGACATAAAAAATAGGAGCATTTTTGTTTTCTTCATGTCATCCCCTTAAATTAAAATGATGTTGAATATTGCCGCAGCAGTGTCTTTGCCTGATCTATATTCTTCGCGTCAGGATAAGTTTCTATGTACATCTTTAGTGTTTCCCTGACCTTAACCGGCTGGATTTCTTTTTCGTAAATTAAAGCTGACTTAAAAATCAATTCCGGTACCCTGGCTGATTTGCCTTCATATCGCAGGTTGTATTTGTCAATGAGTTCCAGGGTGCGTTCAAAATTACCTATTAAATCCATATATCGTATGTTTAAATAAGCCGATTTTTCCAGATCGGGTTCTTTTAAATTGTCCACGGACCAGGTTTCGATGTACTTGCTTATTCTTTCGGAATCTCCTATTATATAGCCTGCGGCCAAAATTATTATAACGGCAAAAATCAACATATTTTTCATTTTTATCCCTCTGTAATTTATTCCCGGGTAAACCCGGATTTTACTTATACTGTAGGAAAACCCTGTAAAACCATGAAATTCTTTATCGTGTCCGGCACGGATGAAATTTTTCTATGGCCTGTGCGCCACTAAAACCATTTAAGCAGTAGCTTAAGGTACATGGCATACTTTTCCGACAGTATCAATATATCTATACGAGCATAATTTTATCATTCAATAGGTATTTTGTCAATTTTTAAAATGCTGATTTCAGGATTATTAAAGTAAATAAATGATAAAAAGATTTTTCATTTAATAAAACAGGTTTTTTGGCGATAAGTAACGGGATTATCTCGATGTTTTGACTCTAAAGAAAATCAGAGGGCAAGAAACTTGCCCTCTGATTTTTGTGCGTATTTTAGGTTATTAAGCGCCGACTACGTTTGAAGCCTGCGGGCCTTTTGCACCTTCAGATACATCAAAGGTGACTTCCTGTCCTTCTTTTAGTGTCTTGAAACCGTCTCCCTGAATAGCCTGGAAGTGTACAAATACATCTTTTCCGCCTTCCTGTTCGATGAAGCCGTACCCTTTCTTGTCGTTGAACCATTTCACTTTTCCTTTTGCCATTACCAAAACCTCCAAAAAAATTAAGAATCTTGTAGAACAAGTCTACAACGTAAGGAGAATGTTATCAAAAATTTTAGGGAAAGTCAAATATTAAATAAATAGTTATGGGGTATTCGGCATCAGTGTAAGAGCCAAGAGACTGGAGCCTGGAAACCGAAACTTAAGGTTTATTATAAAACAGCGGCTATTTATAGTAACAAATATAGGCTGCTTCTCCTGATGTTTCAACATCAAACGACTCGTTTGGCGGCACTGTGAACCTGCCGTCCTGGTTAAATATTTCCCAATCTTTGCCTGGAAGTTTTGCCTTTAACGTGCCGGCTGTTACAACCATAGTCTCTTCCTTTGATGTTGAAAAAACATATTTACCGCTTTCCATGACCCCGACTGTGGCGTAGCCGTCCGGGGTATTAATACCGAGGCTCTGGACCTTTCCGCCAAAATAGACCGAATGCTTCATCATAAATCTCCTTATTAATTGGATTCCCGTGAAACTATACCGTAAACTTATCCGTGGCTTCTTTCATGTTTTTCGCAGTATTGGAGAGTTCCTCGGCCGAAGCCGTAAGTTCCTCCATTGACGAAGCCTGTTCTTCGGATGAAGCAGCCGCTTCCTCTGATGAAGCCGCTATCTCCTGGCTGGTGGCCGCAATACCCTCAACCTGTGCTGTTGTCTCATCTATGGACTTTACTATCCTTATAAATTCTTCATTTGCCTGTGCGGTTAATGCGGAACTTTCTGTTATTTCTTCCGCTTCTTCAGACGATATCTTTACTGCCTCGGTTATGTCGTCCCTGACTTCCTTTATCCTAATGCTTATTTTTTTTACCTGTTCCGTGCTTAAGTCTGAAAGTTTTTTTATCTCCTCGGCCACAACCGCAAACCCCATGCCGCTCTGTCCGGCCCTTGCCGCCTCGATTGCGGCATTTAAGGACAGAAGTTTTGTCTCATCAGCTATGCCTTTAATGATCTCAACCATGCTTTTGATTTCATCAGAATGGCTCTCTAGCTTGCGCATTTTTGCGGTTGAAAATCCGAGATTCATCTGCAGTTTCTGCATTTTTTCAAGCAGGTCTGTCATGGATTTCTGGCCAAGCCTGGCCGCGTCATAAGCAGAGTGGCTTGACTTTGAAGCCGCCTGCGAATTACCCGCCGACTCCCCGGTCGCCTTGGATATATTTGTAACCGTCTCGGACAACTGTACGATGGTTTCCCTGCTTTGCGCCGCAATCAAAGTCAGGCTCTGCGCTGATGAGGCAACAGCTTCAGAACTGTTTTTAACGCCTGAAACAAGTTTTCTCAGGCCGTCAAGCATATCTTCTATGGATTTTCCCAGAAGGTCGCGTTCTGATTTTGCGGCGTAGTGGAAAGATATATCCCCTTTGGCCACCTTTTCAAGCGTTCCATATATAAGCTGTATATAATTAACCAGGTTCCTGAAAACAACGCCAATTTCATCCTTATTTGACTTAAGAACAAAATCTTTTGGGACTCCCCCTTCGGATATTTCAGAAGATGTCTCTATAATGCCTGACAGATAATCCGTCATGTCGTTAAAACTCCTGCTTAAAACGCCTATTTCATCCTCAGCATTGTGTTCCTTTATTTTTTCGCCCATTTTACCGCTGGCTATAAGTGATGCCGCAACCGACATCTTTTTAACCGGGATTATTATGCTCATGTACATAAAGATAAGAAGTATGCCCGCCACTACGAGGGCTCCCATGGAGCTGATAAGCAGGGCCGTTTTCTTTGCCTTTGCTATTTCCGTGTTAAGCGTGGACTCATCATAACCTAAAATGACTTCCGCAAGGTTCTTCTTCATGTATTTGATGGGAACGCTTATTTCCCTGCCTTTTATGCCGTCAATTGTAACCTCGGAGATTATATAGCCGCGGATGTTTTCCCCGGTTTTTTTTGCGTTTGGGAGTTTGAAATTATTATTTCCTGAAGCACTGACTTTGACAACTGTTTTATTCTGTATTTTTAAGGCCGCATATAATATGTTCCCGCTCGTAGCGGCCGCTTCAAGCACATTGGTAACCATTTCATTTGACGGTTCATATTGATTCTTCCTGGTCGGCGTGAAATCAATCACCTGCGTTACATATTTTTCGCACATCAAAGCCGACGTTTCGCCAAGCGCGGCTATCTTTTCCACAAAATTTTTTTTAATTAATTTCTCAAAACTCCCGGATATCAAAAAAAATGAGGTTAAACTTAAAGCCGTAACTCCCAGCAGGACTATAAGCGCTACTTTGTCCCCTATTGTCAGGGTTATTTTACTTTTCAAAAGTGCCTCCTCAATATTATACTTGTTTTAGATTATACCATTGATAAGGGTTTTTTCAAGTTCAATATAACCCCCGGAAAACGCGGCAGACTTGATACAAAACCACTACGATCCAACGAAATACTCTACTTATTCTTCTCCACGTAACGCCCAACGGATGAGTCCTGCAAACCCTTGTGATACACGAATAAAGTAGCGTATTTTATCTGGAAATCCATAATGCGCGCATAAGTTACACGCCTTTGTTATTCGTGTAACTTATGCAAACCATATTCCAATGCGATTTCCAGATAACCAACGGAAAACCCTATGAAACCATGAAATCCTTTATCGTGTCCGGTGCGGATGAAATTTTTCTATGGCCTGTGCGCCACTAAAACCCTAGTTTCATCTGACCTGATGTTCCCTTTAATTCTTCGAAACCATGCATGGAAACCCCGAGCAGCCGTATCTTTTTCTTCCCCGCGTCTGTCTTGGCAAGAAGTTCCTGTATGAATTTGTTGATTGTCGCTCCTGCCTGTACCTGAGAGTCTATGGTGATACTACGGGTTATTTGTTTAAAATCATGGTATTTTACCTTTAAGGTTATAGTCCTGCCTTTTTTATCCTCGTTTTTCAGGTCTCTTTCCACATCAAAACAAAGTTCCTCCAGTATTTCCCTTATTTGCGTCATATCCGTAATATCCTGTGAAAGGGTTGTTTCCCTGCCGATTGATTTTCTTATCCAGTTTGGCTCCACGGCTGAATCATCAATACCCCGGGCTAAATAATAGAACCACGCCCCGGACTTTCCGAAATAATTTTCAAGTTCTTTCAGGGTCTTTTTCCGCAGGTCAGCCCCTGTCCTGATGTTTAATTCATGCATGTGTTTTTCGGTCACCTTTCCTACCCCGTGAAAGGAACCTATCGGCAGTTTGGCTATGAAATCAAGGGCCTTATCCGGTGTAACTACGGTCAACCCGTCCGGCTTTTTGAAGCCCGAAGCGATCTTTGCCAGAAATTTGCAGTATGAAACCCCTGCTGACGCGGTTAAACGGGTTTGCGCGTAAATTTTTTCCTTGATTTCCTTCGCTATTGCCGTGGCTGATCTTATTTCCATAAAATTATCGGTGACATCCATGTAAGCCTCATCCAAAGACAGCGGTTCAACAAGGTTGGTGTATTCGTGGAATATTTTATTTATTATGGAAGAGGCTTCCTCATATTTTTTAAAATTTGGATGCACCAGTAAGACAGAGGGACATAATACAACGGCTTTTGCAGTAGACATGGCTGAGTGTATTCCGAATTTTCTTGCTTCATAAGAACACGCGGCCACTACCCCGCGTTCCTGCGGCGTACCACCCACTATCACGGGCTTTCCCCTAAGCCCGGGATCGTCGCGCTGCTCAACCGATGCGTAAAACGCGTCCATATCCATGTGTATTATTTTTTTTATGCCCATATGCCCGTCAGAACCATTTGCCGCCTGTTTTTACCGGCTTATAGTTTTTTATATACCTTATCGCGGATTTTTCATCCCTGGCAATATAAAACATTTTATAAAATTCCTTTTTCATAAATTTTTCCTTTACCATAAGCCTGAACACCGACATAAGTTTATTATAAAACCCGCCTGTATTAAGGAACACAAGGGGCTTTTCATGATAGTGAAGCTGCCTTAAAGTAAGTATTTCCATGGCTTCTTCAAGCGTCCCGATCCCCCCGGGCATGAAAATAAAAGCATCGGAACGTTTTTCCATCACGCTTTTTCTGTTGCGCATGTTGTCCGTAATAATAAGTTCATTCAGGCCGTTTTTTGATATCCCGTAATCATGAAGGGCCTTTGGTATGACCCCGATCACACTGCCACTTCCTTCAAGCACTGAATCCGCTATCTCCCGCATAAGTCCCCTGTTTGCCCCTCCGTAAACAAGGCTGTAGCTGTTTTTCACCATTTCTTTTCCGAGCCTGCGCGCCGCGACAAAGTACTTTTTATCAACAGCATCGGACGAGGAACAAAAAACGCATATGTTCATGACACACCTCTTCGTTTAGTTGCGTTAATTTTATCAGCTAAAACGCGCCAGTCAAGGGGTAAAAACAATCATTGTTCCTTGTTGCCTCTTAGCGCTTCTTTTTACTTACTTTTCCCATTATTTATAGTATAATTAATCCTGTTTTAAACTGCGCATTATTTTTTAACCGGGGTGTTTTAGTGAGAATAGGCATGCAGGTATGGGGCACTGACGGCGACATAAGGCCCATGATAGCTTTGGGCGCGGGATTAAAATCCGCGGGCCATCAGGTTACCATTATAATTGCCAGTATTGATAATAAATCATATGCAGGATTGTGCGCGAAGACCGGAATTACCATGATTAAATCGCCTCAAAACATGGATGTAAACCTTGACGGCATAACCGGCATGAACGGAAGGCCCGCCAAATCCATTGACATAATGAATAGCCTTCTTGAACGCGCGCTGTATCCGTACCTTCCGGAACTTTTCAGCGCTTCAAAGCAATTGTGCGAACGCAATGATCTTGTAATCGGTCATTTTTCCGGTTTTTATTTAAAAGCCGCCGCAAAAATCCATAATATTCCCTACATAAGCGTATCCTACTGGCCGGGACTCATGCCTTCTTCCACAGAACCGCCTTTCTTCTTCCCATATTTTGGAAAAATTTTTCCAAAGATATCCTGGGCCATTATTTTAACCGTTTTTGACATGCTGTTAAAGAAAAAAATAAACAAATTCTACTCGGATAACGGACTCCCGCCGGTTAAACACATAATGACCGGCCCGTGGATGTCTGAAGACTTAAACCTGGCCGCATGCAGCAGGATATTTTATAATGAGCCGAAAGACTGGCAGGCCTCCGGAAAAATTAAAATAACCGGATTTTGGAATATTCCTGTCTCGGTTGAGCACTGCGATTTCACCACTGAACTCAAGGACTTCCTGGCAAGACGGGGCGAGCATCCGGTTTTTATGACTTTAGGATCTTCACTACAAATGAATCCGTTAAGGTGCATGGAAACCCTGATTGAAGCGGCGAGAATATACAAAAAAAAGGTGATTATACAGTCGGGTATTGACAAATACAGACCCAATACGTTTTTACAGAATATATATTTTTCCGGCAGGATGCCTCACAGGGAGATACTTCCCTTTTGCCTGGCTTCTGTCCATCACTGCGGTGCCGGAACAACCCAGACGGTAACCAGGGCCGGCATTCCGTCGGTTCCCCTGTACTTCATGGATGAACAAAAATCCTGGGGTGGACAGCTTTTCAAGCTTGGAATTGCATCAAAACCTTTGAACTTCCTGAAAACAACGCCTGCGAAGATAGCTGATGCCATGAAACTGGTTGTAAATAGTTTAAAAATGAAGGACAATGCTGGAATAGTTGCGGAAAAAATGCACGCTGAAGACGGAGTTAAGGAAGCTGTAAGCATCATAAATGATTTTATGGCAAAAAGAACTCCTGTCCCGGCGCGATAAAACCGCGGTTTTTATGCCGCGTATGATTAAAGGAGAGCACATGAAATACATTGACTGGATGGAAATTATTTACTGGAGCCTTTTTGCCCTGCTTGTTATAGGGGAGATCCTTGTTGCTTATGTTTATAAACTCGATAAAAAACATGTTGTCCGCGACTGGGTGGAGCCTGCTTTTGAGGCCATGATTATAGCCACCATCCTGCGTATTTTTGTCATACAGGCTTTTGCCATACCCACCGGATCCATGGAAAACACGCTCATGGTAGGCGAGCACCCCATGGCCATAAAATTCGCATACGGCCTTTACAATCCGCTTGACCAGAAAATGTATTTTGACTTTAACAAGCCAAAACGCGGCGATGTGGTTATTTTCCGCGACCCGACCGGCAAAACAAATTCCATGTGGATAAAACGCTGCATGGGCCTGCCGGGTGATGTCATGGAAATGAAAGACAAACAATTATATATTAACGGTAAAAAGATGGATGAACCCTACACTGTCCACAAGGATATGAGGATTTTCCCTGCATACTTCCAGCCAAGGGATAATTTCGGCCCTCTAACCGTCCCTGTCGGAAGCCTTTTCATGATGGGTGATAACCGCGACCAGTCTTATGACAGCAGATTTTGGGGGGCGCTGCCTTCAAACAAGATCAGGGGCAAGGCGTTTCTTGTTTACTGGCCGCTGAACAAGCTGAAGATAATAAAGCATATTAAGATTGAAGTGCCTCCGCCTCCGGCAGCGGCTGTCAAAATAAAATAAATATACCGTTTATTAACTATGAAATTGCTTATTGTAGCCACTCGTTGCCCGCTGGTGGCGGCATAATATGCCGCCGCTACATGTCATAAAACAGTAACATTCAGACATTGAAACAATATTGTTTCATGCCCCAAATCAGGCTTTTCCAACAGTGTCACTTTATTCTTTTTGCCCTTATTTCCTCGTGGCTTGAATAATAGACAAAACCCATTTTTTCATACGCTTTTATGGCCGGGATATTGTCGGCACGCACGTTCAAACCTATGTATTTTATGTCTTTCCATAAATCACGGCACAGGGTCGCGGCGACTGAACCGGCATAACCTTTACCCCTGTATTCAGGCGCGGTTGCCACGTTCCCTATTGCCGCTATTTTAAGTTCCTTTGAGTAAAAGTGCACTCCTGCCATGGCTATAAGGTCGGAGTTTTTCCTTATTATGAAATATTTTCCGGTTTCAATCATGGCGGACGTAAAAAAAGCCTCCGGGTTTATGCCTCTTAAGAATTCATTTATTGCCTCAAAGTCGTTTTTGTTAACCCTGTAAGTAAACTCGGGATACTTTATGGACCTTGCCAGCAGAATGTCGCCGGTTATCTTCATTTTATTGTATATGACCGGGGAGCTTGTTTCGTATACGGTATTAAGCATTGCGGCTGTGTCATGTGATACGTGCGCGTAAAAGCAGTCCGGCAGGTTGCTTATAATTCCCTGCAGCAGCCGGACGGCAGCTTCAGTATTCTTATTTTCCAGAAGAAAAAGTATGTTGTCATTATCATTTTCCGATATGTGAAGCATCGCCGCTGATTTTATAGCGCCATTTTCAGACGCGCAGAACCACTTGGAACGGCTGAAAATTTTCTCGTGCAGGTTGCCCAATTCATATAAATGCAGGTAAGGCTCTTCAAGAAGAAAATTCTTTATCTTTTCCCTGTCTGATATGGCTGTTATTTCCATTGTATTTCCGCCCTCACTGTGTATTTTTCTTTCCACGCCGCTGGCGCCGTCTGCATTATTTTAACTCCTTTTCATTAAATACCTGCGCTTCAAAAATATATACTTCGGTTCCCTCATCCTTGTAACAATCAGGCGGCAGGCCCGCCTTGCCTTCGCATAAATTCCTCATGAATTCTTCCTTGGACCAGCCTGTCTCCGAAGCTACCTGCGGCAAAAACACGCCGCTTGCATACCCGCGTTTTACTATTACGCCGTGTTTTCCGAGTTCTATTTCATCAAGGCTTTCAACCCTTTTTTTCGGGAACAGGACTGATACTTCTATTTCCATATCTTTCAATTCTTCAGGCTTGACAGGTTCAAACCTCGGGTCGCTTGAAGATGATTCTATAGCCATTTCCACTATGGTCTGGTATAACGGCTGGTTTGATTCTATCAGTCCTATGCATCCCCTTAGTTTTCCCCTACTGTGTAATGTCACAAAAGCCCCGGCATGCTGTTTTAAATTTTCATTTTGCGTTGTATATTTGGTTATTATTCCGTTTTCCACATAGCTTTCCATGGTACGCCTGGCTATGCCGAGTATTTCCCTCTTTTCTTCTATTGTAAGCATTTATTCCTCCTGTTCCATTACTTCCACTTTTATGGTTTTATCCACAAGCGCCTTAAATTCCGCAGCATTTTCTTTTTTTCCTATCTTATACCCGTAATGCATGGGCACGGCTATTTCAGGCTTGATGGCATTTATTGCCTGCGCCGCTTCTTTGGGGTCCATAGTAAACATTCCGCCTATGGGCACCAAAGCCACGGTAATGTTTTTAAGATCCTTCATTTCTTTGATGAAATCCGTATCCCCGGCGTGGTATATTCTGGCATTATTTATTTCAATCACGTATCCTACCTTTAAGTCCTTCTTCGGGTGAAACGGTTTAAAGTTATTGTATGCAGGAACAACCTCCACTTTTATGTCACCAAGTTCAAACCTTTCACCCGGCACTACAACGCGCTTTTTTAAATCTTTCAAGGGTTTTTCGCATTCTTTAGGGCATATAATAAGCGTATCCTTTGTAGCGACCTTTTTAATGTCGTCGATTGACATATGGTCATAATGGCTGTGCGTGATAAATATATAGTCCGCGGGCTTGTCATTCTTTATCTGGAAAGGATCTATGTAAATCACCCGGCCTGCAGATTCTATCCTGAAACTTGAATGATGGAGCCAATGAATTGACTTCATGATACCCTCCTTTTTCACGTCCCCGCTTTTCCCGTACACAAAAACCGTTGTCAGAAGCACAAGCAGGACCAAGACCGCTGTTTTCCTCATTTTCCCCTCCTAAAATTCTCTTGACAAATTCCCTATTCAAAATATAATTGATACCTGTCCATAAGCGTGGGCCCATAGCTCAGTCGGTTAGAGCAGCAGACTCATAATCTGTTGGCCGAAGGTTCAAGTCCTTCTGGGCCCACCAAATTTCCTAGGGGTTATTCCAAAAATATGGAAATTATTTTTCCTTTACCACACCCGACACCAGCGCCACGTGATACGCGGATAAAGGCGGTAAATCAACTGTAAATACATTATTTTTTATGCCGTCAAGTTCCTGCCTTAATGTTATCCTGGCCTCGCTTGATTTGTCAAATCCGTAAACTTTTCCCGTCTTATAAACCCGCGTTGATTTTATAACCACCCGCGCAGTGGTTGTATTGCTTAAGTCCTTGTTAATTAATATTACATGCAATTTGGTTTCGTCCGTGCCTTCAATCGAGGCGTAAGTTGTGAGTTTTTCCACGTCGGAAGTGACTGCTTTCACGTTTGTGTCGCCGTACATCCCGTTATTGCCGTCATAATTCCTGTACAACCTGAAACCCGCGAGGGTATAGGCCCCGAGTTCAACCATCCAGTAATTCGCCATGTATACCCCGTACTTGCCGAATATACCCAGCACATCCGCCTCTGCTATGCCGCCTGAAGGGTGATAACCGGCTCCGTATTCATACTCTGTAAACGCGAGTTTAGTGCCGGGGTTGTATTTATTTATCATTTCTTTTAAATGCGGGATCAGGCGTATGGGGCAGTTTCCAGAGGAGCATATCCAGCTTGTTTCCGTATAATCCGGGTCCCACAGCGACCTTGGCGCCTGCACCCGTGCCTCTGCTGTTTCATCCGCCGCGCCCGCAGCCTGCGTAAAAACTATTCTTTTCCCGTTTGCGGACGCTTCAGGGTACCAGTGCACGTCAAGCGCGTCCAAAAGACGCATTCCCTTTTCTTTCGATGCTTCATTCATCTTCGCAAGATAATAAGCCAGGTACCATCCGTATACATAGTACTGTTTTACATAATCAGGCGCGTCCTGAAATGTCCTGAACCCGTTAAAACCGTATGACGCGGGCCCGTAGATTTCAGCGTACGGGTCCAGCTTTTTAACAGCTCTTGCCGCGTCTATGGAAAGTTTTATATACTCATCGGCTCCAACCTTGTTCGGATGAATTCTCGGATGCGTCGACGCCCATATGTCGGGTTCATTATCAAGCGAGTATCCTTTTACTCCGGTTAAAGTGTTTGCTTTTCCGTATTTGTTCACCAAAAAATTCACTTCTTCGTCAACATACACATAACCGTCGTTTTTATCAGGTTCCAGCGACAATTCTTTTCCTTTTATGAACTCAACTTTTGCCCACCTGTCTGACGGCGCCTTTTCTTTGACATCAACAGGGCCGTTTTTGTCTTTTGCGACATATCCGGCAAGCGGCAGGGTAATTATGGAATACACGTTTAAGGTGACTGACTTATCAAGAAAGGCCGTCAGCACCGCGCCGGTTTGGTTTGGGTCTCCTGTTACATTTGCCCAGTCAACCAGGTAATTATCCGATGAATGCTGCCAGTCATTTCCGGCGTTTGACGCATTGTTTTCCCAATTGTATCCGGTCATCCTGTTGCCGCCCAAACGCCTGGCCGTGTAGTTGGTGTCGCGCGCTATATCCTGATTCACGCCGTAAATATAGCGGGATATCGGCGAGCGGTCTTTAGATGTGTCGATCCTGACGTCAACAGCATAAAGCAATGACGCGGTTAAAAGAATAATGATTACCTGCAGTATGTTTTTCATGGTTCACCTCTTTTTTATTTTATTTACGCCCGTTGGGGCTTAGCCTGCGCGCCCGCCCGCTGTGGGTATTTGGATGCTGTCGAAAAACCCCTAAAAACCATCGTTGTGGGCCGAATAATCCTGTCAACACACTTTGTGTGTTGCCGGACTTCGTATTCGGCCCCTACAAATATCTGCCTGCATTTGTAGGGGCAGCATATCATGCTGCCCGCCCCTTGCGGGCTTTTCCGACAGTATCATGATATAACGCAAAATAAATAAAAATGTTGCGGTTATGGATATGTGACAGATTGTCCTAGACTTTATACTTGTAAAAAGTCTTTATCGCTTCATATAACGTCAGGTTTGCGTACGGTTCAAAAGGAGCCCGCAGGGCTTTCATCATGAGCGGGCTATGGAGTATGTATCGGTAATGGGCTGAAAACTTGGAGCCTGTGTGGCCATCGAGTTCATCAGTCGTATAAGGCAGGTTTAAAACCCAGACTGTGCTTCCTTTTATTTTGTAACCGGATATCAGCGAGTAGGCGTTATTGACAAGGGCTATCCTCTTGCCGTTCTGTATTTCCCTGCTTATGAATATGTTGTCGTCAAACATCTCTTCCGTTCCCCTGAACGCGATTGTCTCCACCTGCACGTGATCCTCTAATTCTTCAACTTCAAAATATTTTTTGAGGTTCTTCGCTGCTTCCACGGTTAAGACTATGTTTTTCCTGTTCTTGATCAGAAAAGCAAAAAGCGCCGGGAAGTCTTCCTTGCGGGCTGACTGGGCCGTGAGTATGACTATCTTTTCTTTTACGTTCCTCTTGTCGGTCATGTACGCCGGTATGCCCGCCATGAGGAAATACTGCGCGAGCAATTCATCGCCGTAAGTATTGGCTTCCCTTATAATAGGTATGGTGAATATTTTTCCGAAAGAGGACAAACGCCCCATCTTGTCGGTTTTCTCAATGAGCTCTTCCACAAGCGGCCTCATCAAAGGCTGCGGCATGATACCTGCACAGAATAAAATAATTTCCTGGGCTCCGCCCAGTACCGACTGGAAGGCCTGCTCCGTGTATATTTCCTTATTGCACTGGTATATGTCAAACCAGGCTTTCTTTACCTTTCCCGGGGCGATCTGTTTTATATACTTAAAGAACATGGACCCGTAAGCCGGCATGAAACGCGCCTGTTTAAAATCGCGCGTTTCCGTGCCGACTGCTATTTCGTCATATATGGGTATAAGTTTTGTAAGGTCATATCCGCGGTCGTAAAAACGCTCGTACCACTGCGGGAGCTTAAGTATAATATTTACATTCGGGTTTACTTTCTTGGCCGGTTCTATGATATACTTTTTTGACACGTCAAAGAGAAGCTTTGACCTGTACTCCTGCCATGTCTTTTTTCCTTTGGCGCGTTTACAGTCAGTACACTCGCAGGCCGTAAAAAACCAGTCGTCTATGATTATCTCGTCAAAGATGCCTGCTGTTATTTCAAAAACTTTCTTCATTTTTTTGTTCGCTTCCTTATCGGTAAAGCATCCGGAAGCCGTGGGAAAACCGTTTTTTACCTTGTCGGAAAAGTGCGTGGTGGTTACAGCGCCTGAAACCTCATATCCCTCTTCTTTAAGCTCGTCCTTCATGGCTTTAATAACCGGGATATCGACGGTATAACCGTCCCGGTATGTTTCCAGATAAACCTTTTTTATGGACAAAGGCGCAAAGATTTTGATGAATTTCTTGATTATGGGGCCGTAATCGCGCACGTCAAAAGCCGTAAAAAACAGCGCGTAATAAAAGTTCCTGGGGGATATGGTTTTACCTTTAAAAGGCGTAAAATCGGTTATAAGTGGGTCTTTTGGAACTGATATGGGCCACTTAGCCAGCGGCCTTAAGTTCTTAGCGGGATAATTCAAGCTTTCAACGAACTCAATCTGTTTTTGCTTGGTCATTTCGGTCATTTAAAACTCCCTTTGCAACAAAACACATTATACTACTAATAAATTCATATTACAAGGATAATAAAAACAGCGCAAAAACAGGATATAAAATATGGTTTTTCATGGGCGATATCTCCTAAATTATAACCGGAAAGTAATAGGCATTATGATACTGTAGGAAAACCCTATAAAACCATGAAATTCTTTATCGTGTCCGGTACGGATGAAATTTTTCTATGGCCTGTGCGCCACTAAAACCCTTATAATATAAGCGCACAATCCATAGAAAAATTTCATCCGTGCCGGACACGACCTATCATTAAGGCCATATACACTGTCTTTATTCTTCGGGCGTTGCCTTTTCCTGTGTGTCTGCAGACTCTCCGGGTTTCCTTTTCTTAAGGTATTGTTTCAGCCTGGACGTCCTCTGCTGTTTTTTATCTATTGCCTGCTGTTGTGCTTCCAGGTACGGTTCCTGCTTCATTATCTCGTTCACAAGCGCCTTTTGACCTTCGGGCAGGTTGTTAAACCTTTCCGGGTCCGACTTCATCATGGTCCTTAGATTTTCAATCCTTTTTAGCCTTCTTTCCACCTTGAATTTTTGTGCCTTGCCGGAGCGCCTAAGTTCCCTCATGTATTCAATTTTTCCCCTTAAATCGGATATTTCCTTATAACGTTTTATGAAATTTTTGCCGAGCCTTCTGGCTTTTTCCGGATTTCTTAATACTTTTGTGACTACAGTTTCCTCGTTCCTGTTCAGCACGATTTTATGAAGCACGTTTCCGCTCATGTCAAGGCCCGATACTTCCACGGCCCCGTCGTATACCCCGACTGTATCTTCGCCCGTCGTATCAACAATAAATTCGGTGCCCTTTACCGCTGCCATAGCCATCTTTGTTTTGACCGTGAATCCCTCTTTTTCAAAAAGTTTCTTTACTATCGCGATGACCTTGCCCTTAAAAAGTTCCACGATTGTCTCGTTTTTACCGCGTCTGTCCAGGCTTTTGATGTTAAGTTTGCTGTTTGGGTCGAGTTTTAGGATGGTTGAATCGTCAAAAACGACTTCAATCCTGCTGTCGGTTTCTGTCGATACCGTATCCCCTTCATATAAAGGTATATACAGGTCCTGTATTGCTTCGCCTATGTCCGTGCCGTTTCGCCTGACTTCGCACTCGCCCTCAAAATCATTCACATAAGCTATGGAATAATCTGTGTTGGACTTTGATTTAACGCCGGCATTTGAAGCCGGTATTACAATCAGCATGAGAAGACAGGCAAACCAAAATTTTTTAATCATATTTACCTCCGGTTTTATATTTATTGTTAAACGCGTGCACAGGCTGTTAAGTTTCAATTTTCAGCTGCTTTTATCACACATTTATCAGTGTGATACGTCCTTCTATATTCCTGCCTGAATGATAATCCACATAAACAAGGTTCTTTAAATTTTTGAATTTCTTCTTAAGGTATATCCCCGCCTTTCCCGCGTCAGGATCGTCGATTAATACCGGATATATACCGTGGTAAATTGCCATCTGATAATATAAGTCCCTGTTCCCGGTGACGGCTATAACCGGCCTGTCGGTTCTGTATTCGGATATGTAGGTTATATCATGAAGTTCCGTTGTTTTTACCGCGATCTCGCAGTTTTTCAGCGCTGACGGCACGGATGCCGCCGCGAACGACAACGCGTTTGCGCCATTGTTCCCGGATTTTATCGCGCTAAAAACCGCCTTGCCGTTCTTTATCATGTCTGTTTCGGCTTTTTTTATTATTTCACCCATTGTCCTGACGGTTTTCACGGGATATTTTCCCACTGCTGTCTCTCCTGAGAGCATGAGCGTATCAGCACTGTCTAAGACAGCGTTATATACATCAGTCACTTCCGCCCTCTCGGGATAGGGATTATTTGTCATGGACTCCAGCATCTGGGTTGCCACTATGACGAGCTTGCCCATATCATTGGCTTTTTTTATCATTCTTTTCTGCATTTCAGGGACGTTCATGTATCCCGCTTCCACGGAGAGATCGCCGCGCGCCACCATGATGCCATCCGAGGCCCTTAGGATGGAATCTATATTTTTAACAGCCTCGGGTTTTTCTATTTTTGCTATTATAAGCGGCGCGCACAGTTTTTGTTTTGATATAATTTTTTTAAGGGCTGTTATGTCGTCCGCCGAGCGGACAAAGGACAGACACACTATATCAATCCTGTTTTTCAGTCCGTACTTAAGGTTTTCAATATCATGCTTTGTAAGCGGGCCAAACGGCAATTTTGCGCCGGGAAGGTTCACGCCTTTTCTTCCGGCTATGTCGCCGCCGTTTGTCACCGAACATAATATCTCAGTTCCTTTTATTTCCCTTACCTTGAGTTCCACAAGCCCGTCATTGATCATTATTTTTTGCCCGGCTTTTATGTATTTATAAAGATTTTTTATGTCTATTGATATTGCCTTATTGTTTTCATCAGCCACTCCGGCTTTGCTGCGGATAGTGATGGTCTCACCTCTTTTAACAGTCACCGGCTTTTCCATACTAACAGTCCTTATTTTTGGCCCCTGAAGGTCCTGAAGAATGGCTACAGCCTCGCCGCATCTGTCCCTGGCTTTTTTCACATTTTTCAGCAGGGTGTCAAAGAAGATCCTTTCACCGTGCGAGAAATTGAGGCGGAAAACGTTTACACCCGCCTTTATAAGGGCTGTTATTTCCGGATAACCCGATGTCGCCGGCCCGAGTGTGGCTATGATCTTTGTTTTTTTCATTTAGAAAACTCCCATATCCGTCTATCTTTTGGTTTCTTTTTCTATCCATTCCAGGTAGGCATCATTGCCTTCATTTATTTCAACAGAAATAATTTCCGGGACTTCGTAAGGATGTATTTTTTTAACTTCCGCTATGATTCTCTTTACAAGGGATTTTTTTGTTTTGACTAAGAGCAGAATTTCGCGTGATTTTTCAATCCTGCCTTTCCACCAATATTGGGAATTAACCTCCGGGATTTCATTAACGCAGGCGGCAAGCCTTTTACCCAAAAGCGACTTTATGACCGCCAGGGATGTTTTTTTTGACCCAACTGTAATAAATACAATGACTTTTCCAGTCATATTTTCTCCTGAAAGTTTATATGGTAATTATATCACAAAACCGGTCAAAGGTCTTGTTTTGAGCAAAAAAAAACAGGCACACCCTGCGCTATGGCCCGTAAAGCTACGGCCCGGTGTGCCTGTTTGGAATATCTTAAATTATATTACTTTTTTTCTGTTGTTAATGCTGTTGCTACTGCTGTTACTGATGTTGCTTCTGCCGACACTGCTGTTGCTACAGCTTTTGCTTTTTTTGCTTTTCTTGCTTTTTTTGCCTTAATTGCCTTTGCTGTCGTCGTTGTTTCCTCCGGTGCCGCTGTTACTGTCGATGCCTCGGGTGCCGCTGCTTTTTCATTTGCTGCGAATAACATTGTTGAAGCCAGTGCCAGTGCCATTACGATTGCTACGAACTTTTTCATTTTGTTGCCTCCTGAGTTTTTTTGTATTTCTATTGCGCAGTTTCCGGTTTTCTTTTACTTCGCTTTTAAGCATCCGGCGTTTTTTACAGCCTGAACTTTCAGCCGGCTGACTTATGATTGCATGTATATTTTTTTAACCAACTGTAAAAATAAAATGACTGTTCCACTCGTATTTTCTTTTGATTATTTGATCGGTAATTATACCATAAAAAAATAATTTGAAAACATATTTTTTAAGAAAAAAGCAGGCACACCCTGCGCTATGGCCCGTATTGCTACGGCCCGGTGTGCCTGCTTAGGATATCTTAAAGTTTAATTACTTTGCTACTGCTGTTGCTTCTACTACTGCTGTTGCTACCGCTGCTGCCGCTGCTTTTACTTTTTTTGCTTTTTTTACTTTTTTTGCCTTGATTACTTTTGCTGTTGTCGTTGTTGCCTCTGGTGCCGCTGATGCTGTTGTTGCTTCTACTGCGAATAACATTGTTGAAGCCAGTGCCAGTGCCATTACGATTGCTACGAACTTTTTCATTTTGTTGCCTCCTGAGTTTTTTGTATTTCTATTGCGCAGTTTTTTTTAATTGCTTTTACTTTGTTGCCGACGGCGTTTTTACCGCTACTGCCTTCTTTTTTGCTTTTTTCACTTTCTTGGACTTTACAATCTTTGCTTTTGAAACGGCCGGAGCTGATGCGGTTGTCGTGGTTGTTCCTACGGCTTTTACCGCTGGTTTGGTCTGAGCGGCAAGGAGCATAGTGGAAGCTAAAACAAGTGCCAGTACTGTTGCGATTAATTTTTTCATGGTATAACCTCCGTTAGTTTTTTAATTTCAGGCATTAAATATGCCTATAATTAGACTTAGTTAGGGGAAAATAGGGATATAAAACAGAGGTTGTTTATTTACGCGTTTTGAGGGTGGTAAGGTTTGCCTTAACTTTATAAACATCTACATTATTATTGCCAAGCCTGAAATACTCTGATCCGGATTCCGCAATAAAAATTGAGCCGTGAATTAATGGACAATTCACAAGTTCATCCTTATTTTCCTCTTCTGCGGCGAAAGAAGACAGAATTTTTGACTTTGCGTTGTTTTTATGGCTGTGTTTTTTGTGTATTATCTGTTTGTGCCCGGTAATCACGATATTATCGGTGGATATTCCGGTAAAACTTACGGTTTTACCAAGATCAAAAATCGATTCAGGCTGTATTTGCGCGTAGACAGCTGTGATCATTGCAAGTAACGCGGCTATGATTATCAGCTTTTTCACAATACGCCTCCTGAAGTTTTATTTTTTTTAATTGCTGTTAATTAGACGTCCTACAACGCCTAAAAGTTCCAACACCAAATTTAATTATAAATTTATACCATAAAACCCAACTTCATGCAATATTAATCTTTTCTCCCGAAAAACGCTTAGACCTGATGCAAAACCACTACAATCCCACGAAATACCCTGTTTATACTTCTCCACGTAACGCCAAACGGGTGAGTCCTGCAAAACCTTGTGATGCACGAATAAAGTAATGTATTTTATCCGGAAATCCTCTGCTGCCACATCATATAAACCTATCATATGCAGCGTCCATCAAAGCTTAAGTTTGCGAAGATGGATAATGCACGCATAAGTTACACGCCTTTGTTATTAGTGTAACTTATGCATACCATACTCCAATGCGATTTCCAGGGTTTCTTAGAACTATCCGGCAACCACCCTGTCCCTGCCCCTTTTTTTGGCCTTATATACGTTGTCATCCGCGGTCTTTATCATTTTTTTAAAGCTTTCCAGCCCCTTCTTCGTGGATGCCAGGCCTATAGACATGGTGACTTTTATGGTTTTGTTCTTATAGCGGACGGATTCCTTTTTGACCGCTTTTCTGATCTTCTCGGCTTTAGACAGGGCCTCATCATCTGTTTTGTCGCGCAGGAACACTATTATTTCCTCGCCTCCGTACCTGCACACCACCCCCTCGGGCAGTGATGTGTCGCGTATGATCTGCGCGATGCGGAATAAAACCTCGTCTCCAGCAGCGTGCCCGTATGTGTCATTGACATCCTTGAAGTGGTCTATATCGCACATGAGTACCGAAAAATTACTGCCTAATCTCACGTCTTCCTCGCCTGAAATAATCGAATCCATATGCTGGCGGTTGTAAATTTTTAAAAGGGGGTCATAGTGGGCCTTGTGGTGCAGGCAGCTCATCCAGTGCACAAATATCCCTATTATAATGATTATTGCCATGACAGGCAGCATGAGCTTGAATTTATAATACCCGACGCCGTTGGGGTTTAAAATAAGCGGTATAAGCAGATAAAAGTTCAGCGAAGCCAGCGCCATGATTATGGAGCCGTAATTGTGTTCCTCTTCTATGTTAAAAACCGACAGTACGGCCATTGCGATAAACATGATGAAATTAACAGGCAAGGCGTAATGGTTGAACATATCCACAAAATCGCCAGCGAATTTTATAAAACCGGTTTTTGTTGTCCTGTCCAGAAAATAATTCCCTTCTATAAGAACGAACACAAAAAAACAAACCGCCATATTTATGAAAAAAACCGTCAGGGCTATGTTCTTGCCTTTATTATAGTTCATGGTTGACTGGACCAGCACCGTGGCGAGAAAATTCAGGCTTAAAACGCTTATAAGGAATTTCAGCGTAAAACGCGAAGCATCCCGCCAGAAATCCACCTTAAAATCCCCGATACCTATGCTGCTGCCTGTTGTGTTTGAAACTATAAGATAGCATATAAAAAACGCGAGCAGGGCGTAGGCGGACAGCAGTATTTTGAACTTGTATATCTTGGGATATGATATGATGGCGATTAAAAACATGAACGCGGACAAAAAAATGAGTACTATATTATAAGCTGGCCTTACTATGTCGTTTTTCATAAAGTCCACAATACTGCCTGAAGCCATGCCAAATGAAAGTTCAAACAGCGCTATGATGATTATAGCGGCCGCTACAAACCCGATCCTGTACCTTTTCATAAAAAGCGTAAACCCAGGGCTTAAAACCTTCATATGTGAAATCACCTCGATTTTGTTGATTACATATATTATCAGAAGTGAAAGATGTTGTAAAGACCGGAAAATCATCCATCAGACGGCTTGTTTACACACCTCTTCTATGCGTGTTTTCCCGGCGTCATCGCGGCTTTTCCGTCTCCGAGCAATACAATTAAACCAAAAACCCATATTACCAGCATTGCCATCAGGTAATAATACCCGCACAGGAGCTGTGGGGAAAAAAAACAAATCATATTTACTGAAAACAATACCAGTGCAAGCATGGAAAATTTTGATTTCAACGCCTGAATGGTGAAATAATACGCGACCGGCAGCAGCAATATAAACGAATAATCCTTCATCCTCGGCACTATGAGCGCATAAGTCAATAATATGAAATAAATCCTTCCCAAAATATTATTATCTTTATTCCTGTTGACTGCAAAAACCGCGGCAGCAATGCAAAAAACCGCCCAGGCAATATAAACAGCCGCTGAAATGAATGTAATCCCGCCGCTTGCACCCGATCCCGCAAAAAAATCCCTGATGAACATAAAAGAAGAAGGATTGATTGCTCCTCCGCTCTCGCCTATCGGGCTGTTATTGATAAAATTAGGATACAGAGCCGGCATTAAGAGATACAAGACCGCCTGAATAAAGGCAAAAACAGCAAAAGACGCCGCAAGCCTTCGCAGGTTTTTCCATCCCCCTTCTGCGAGATAGGCAAAAAGGATCAAAATAGGCCAGAATTTCACCATAGATGCGGCTATTATGAAAGCGGAGAACGCCGCATGTTTTTTTTGAGTGAAGAAATACAGGCCTGTCCAGATAAGGAACTGCTCTATTATGGATATATTGCCGACCTTTAGATCTATGTAAACCGCCGAGTGAAAACCGGCTATGAAAAAAATCATGAAAATCATCCCGCTTTTTTCTTTTATAAAAAACTTTTGCCATATATAAAAAAGGCCCATAAGCAGTATGATTTTCAGCCACAGATATATAGCGCAGGCAGTGTCATAATCAAACTCGACCAGCGGTCTGAAAATATATATGGAATAAGGCGCATACCGGTAAATAGTTTTAAGATCAAAGCCTGCTTCCCGGTTAATTGAGGCGCCTGAATAAGGGTTCAATCCGTCCTTAAACGCTTTTGCAGTGTAATAGTATATTTTGAAGTCATCCAGGGATTTGGTGCGGCGGTTTGAGTAAATACCCGCTGCCATATATAGAACAGCCAAAGCCGCGATTACATAAACGGCTATCCGGGTTGTTTTTTCATCCGGTAAAAACTTCTTTATATCCAAAAAATCCTCCGCTTCATATTTTAATCCGGTAATCCGGGTATTTATTACAGTCCGGTATCCATCAAATCAAAACCAACCCGCTTGTTTTCGTCATTAATTGTACCCCAAAAAAAAATTAAATAAAGAAAATTTTTATTCATTTATGGGAAAAATATCAGAGACTATCGGAAAACCCTCTATATTATGACTAATTTTCTTTAGTGTCCGTCAGAGGTCAGTTTTATTTATGGCCTCAAAGCTATACCTGACAACTCCTCCACCTTGCTTCCCGGTAAAGCTCCGGCTTATTGTCTCTAACACCCAAACACTGACCATCCACCTGTCTTTTTACCCAAAAACTCCTTTAATTCTTGACATACCCCATAATCCTTGTTAAAATAATCTGATTTTATTACTTAATTTATGGAGGAAAACTTTGAAAAACACCGTTTCTACACGCCTGTTTTGCGTATTAATACTTTGTTCCCTGCCTTTTATTGCGGGCTGCGGGCCTGATGTCAAGGCGATGAGAAAAGCCGCTGCTTTAATAAACAGCTTTGAAACGCTGCCGTCCGAGCTTTCAATAGGCGACTTTGACCTGGATACTAACGGGTATGTAAATCTGGAACAGATAAAAAAGTATTCCTCGCAGGGCAAATTCTCCGCAAAGGCCACGTTTTCCGTGCCTGTTGATTTCCTGACGACTACACAGGCAGCCAGGGCCAAAACATGGATAGCTTCGGTAACCATGGGCATAAATACACTTTCAAAATTGAAAAATACGACATGGCAGTATTATAAAAAGTTTGCCGTGGATATTTATGTGGCGGACCAGACGTCCCCTGATGTGTTTATCAAAATAGTGGACATGTCAGGCAATGAATACCTGACACAAAGGCCGCTTAAAAACGGCAGGAACAAACTTGAGATCGTGCTTGACGACGTCAAAAATACGCGCGTTAACACATCGGCCATCACATCTTTTTCAATATACATGGACACGGTTGCCCAGCCTAAGGACGTAGTGCTTTATCTGGACAATATCAGGCTGGTCTTATAATCCCGATGAAACTGCACGCCGGCGTCATACTGGACCTGCTCAGGGTCAAACAGTGGACAAAAAACCTCCTGATATATGCCGCGCTTATTTTCACGAATAACCTTTTTAATCCGGTCTATTTTGGCAAAGTCACCGTGGGTTTTTTCCTGCTTTGTTTCGCGGCAAGCTCCCTTTATATCTTTAACGATCTGGCTGACTATAAATCAGACAAACTTCACCCGCAGAAAAAAAACAGGCCCATCGCCGCCAGCGCAGTTCAGAAGGATTTTGCATGGTTCTTGGGCATACTCCTCATGGTAATATCGCTCATCGGTTCTTTTTTTCTTAACTTCCATTTTTTTCTCCTCATAATCGTTTATCTAGCCATGACGACCTCTTATACTTTAAGTTTAAAACACGTTGTCATAATTGACGTCTTTATATTGTCTGCTGGTTTTGTTTTAAGGGCCATTGCCGGCGCGCTTGTCCTGTCCGTCAGCATATCTCCGTGGCTGTTGATTTGCACGTTCCTGCTTGCGCTGTTTTTGGCCTTTGCGAAAAGACGCAATGAACTCACCATCCCCGACGCGCACAAACACAGAAAAATCTTGGAGGAATATTCCATCCCACTTCTTGATGAAATGATATCCGTGGTCACGGCGTCAACGGTCATCGCTTACTCGTTATATACCTTTACCTCATCCACGGCCGCAAAACACAACTATCTCATGCTGACGATCCCTTTTGTGTTATACGGCATATTCAGGTATTTGTACCTTGTGCACAAGAAAAATATGGGTGGAAGCCCGGAGTCAATACTTCTTAAGGACAAACCCACCCTGGTAAACATAGTGCTATTTGTATCGGCCACCATCATAATCGTTTATTTTATAAAATGATACTAACCGTCACACTGAACTCTACCATAGACATCGTAGTGCCCTTAAGTACTTTAATCCTCGGAACTGTTTCCCGCACCAGGGCCATATACACTTACCCCGGAGGCAAGGCAGCCAATGTGGCCCGTGCCTTAAAGCAGCTCGGCGGCAAACCCCATGCTTTTGGTTTTGTGGGCATACGCGATTCGCGCGAGACGGAGCATTTTTTAAGGCATCACGGGGTTCCATCATCGTACATACCCTGCACGGGTTCGAACAGGATATGCCTTCTTTTAACAGAAACAAATGGCGCCTTCAGGGAAACGATAATAAACAGCGAGTCCGACATTGACATAAAAGAAAAAGATATCCGGCTTTTTTTCAAAAAGCTGAAAGAACTTACAAAAAAATCATCCCACGTTATTTTTTCAGGGAGCATGCCGGTGTCTTTGCCCCCTGATTTCTACGCAAAAGCCATAAGATCAGTTGATAAAAATTGCATCCCCATGCTTGACACTTCGTCCAAATATCTTTTTCACGGCATAAAAGCCTCCCCAGGCATAATAAAACAAAACTTAAGCGAACTTGAATCAGCCTTTCACGTAAAGCTTTCATCGCCGCCGAAAATCATGGAATTTATATCCGGCCTTTCGGAGAAATACGGCGTGCATGTGATCATCGTCACAATGAACGAAAAAGGATCGCTTGTTTTTGATAACGGCAGTTTTTATTTTTTCCCGGCTGTACGGGTTAAAGATCCGGTTTCCCCGGTCGGCTCCGGGGACGCGTATTCCGCCGGATTGCTTTACGGATTGTCAAAGGGAGAGTCCGTAAAAAATTCGTGCAAATGGGCCGTCGCGGCCGCGGCCGCAAATTTAGGGCACTTAGGTTCGTGTTTTATAAACAGAAACGACGTGGTGAAGTATATAAAAAAAGTAAAAATAATGGCAATTAAGAATTTAAAATTCAAAATGTAAAATTAAGGATTGGCCCTTGCAATATTATAATTAAACCGCGAAGCGAAACAATAATTTTAAATTTTCAATTGCCATTATAATACGGTTCTATATGAACAAGTACGTTCACATCGCCGTACATCTCCGCGATCTTTGTTTCTATTTTTGTCGTAAGTTCGTGCGAGGCTTCAACGGTCATCTTTTTATCGACTTTGACGTGCATATCCACAAATATAGTTGAACCGCTCTGGCGCGTCCTTATTTTGTGATAAGCCTTTATTTCCTCGAAACATTTTAACATCCCGTCTATCTTAACCAGTTCCTCCTCGTTTAAACCTTTATCTATTATCTGGTGGGTTAAAGTGTACGACAGCCTTATAAATATGCCGATAACCCATACACCCACTAATATGGCGCCGACCGGGTCTATCCACCAGAGGTTTGTCAGCTGCATGATGCCGAGCGCGACAGCTATGCCAAAGGACGTGACAACATCGGCGCGCAGGTGTTCCCCGTCCACTTCTATGCCCACGGAGCGTAGTTCTTTTCCTTTTTTTATAAGGTACACGGACACAAACAGGTTTACCAGTCCAGAGACTAACATCACAATAATACCGGCAATTATCAATTTTGGGTGGGATTTATCAATAAATTTCCTGTAACCTTCATATATTATACCCAGGCCTATTATAAGAATAAGGATGTTTTCTATCCATCCCGTGATTATCTCCACCTTGCCGTGCCCGTAAGGATGTTCCCTGTCCGGCGGCCTTAAGGAACCTTTAACCCCGAAATAAGCTATCACTGACGCGAGCAGGTCGTTTGCGGAATGAAGCGCTTCCGCAACTATACTGACCAATCCGGTCAATATCCCAACCGTTATTTTCATCAGCACAAGCGCTATGTTTGAAATCACCGATAGTATTATTGCCTTCTCTTTTTCCTTCTTTATCTTTTCAACCAGGCCATTGCAGTTATTGTCTTGCAATTATCGCCTCTTTTTTGTATTTATGGTCAGTTCCGGATTTTTGCCGTTGTTGACCGTAATAGGAACAGCTTTTTCAAGTATATATGTGGCTTCAACATAGATCACATAAGCGCCTATGGGCAATGCCGTGAATTTAAACCTGCCGTCATCATCGGTGTAAGCGGTATAAACTTTATCCGTGTGCTTGCTTAATGCTTTCATTTTTATGCCCTTTTGCACCGGCATATTATCCATGAAAACCCTGCCTCCCAGATTGGAACGCAGCATCATATCAGGGGTTGAGGTCGGCACAGGCACATGGGTGGCTTTTCTTTTGGGCTTTTTTACAGGTACTTTAGTGGCGGTATTTGCAGGGGTCGGGGTTTTCCTCGAGGCTTTTGTAGCCTCCGGCGCCGGTGTGGGCGCAGCAGGAACAGGCGTAAATGTTTGCATGGGCACAGCAGTAGGCTGCGGCGCGGGCCTTACCTTTTTTATTTCAAGGTACTTGGGCGCGCCTGCCACTTCTATCTCAGCTGTTATTTCGCCCTGGTCCGGATTTATAACAGCCACTTTTCCCGACGCCGCGCCCTGTTCGTATCCGGCTACAAAAATCCTGGAGCCCGACGCTGTCTTTCCGAAATCACAGTCATACACCGGATAATCAAGCCCTACCGATGACGGCTTTGTGAACCCTTTTAATTCAAATATATCTATGCCGTTCGTAACCGCCACATAAAGCATATTATTATACGCCGCAAGCCCGCGCGGCATATCTGTGGTCACTACCTCATTAATAACGGTATTTTTCTTCATATCAATGACGGAAACAGATGCCATCCCTTCATTTGACACAAAAAGCAGCCTGTTATTATAAGTGCACATTGTCCATGGATCCGTGCTTACGGGTATCACGCCTGTCACTTTATTGCTGCTTAAATCGAGAAGAGCCACGCCTCCCATATCCGATAATGCAATATATGCTTTTCTGTCGTCGTCCGTGATCACTATGGCCTTCGGGCTGCCGGGCAAAGATATGGGATCCCCGGCCGCTTCAAAAGTATCCGTTTTAATTATTGTCACATTGTTTGCCTTACCGCTTATCACATAAACCGCTTTATTGTCGTTCCTCACGGCCAGTCCGGTGGGCCCGTAACCAACATTCACAAAATCCGCGTCAGGGGTCAGGTTTTTGCATTTTATCCTGTACAAAGCGTTTGTATCCGCGCTGATAAAATACAGGTACTTCTCTTCGGGGTCGAGTTTTATGTCTACAACGGACATTTTAAGCGGTATTTCGCTTAAAACTTCATTGACTGCTGTGTCAATTACGGTTATTTTTTTGAGTTTTTCGTGGGACACATAAAGGTTGGGCGCGCCGTAAAGAACCGATGCAAATACGATCAGGACAACCGCGGATAAAAAATTTTTCATGAATGCCTCCGTGTGTTATGTTTTTTATTTTTATTTGCCAATTTCTTTTTCTTTCTGCCTTTCATGAGCTTTGCCGCTTTTTTTGTTGTCCTTCTTATCCTGTAGCTTAAAAATTTCAGCAGCACGCCCACGACTTTAAACCCGGTTTTGGCATACTCGTTTTTAAGTTTTTCAAAGCCTTCTTTGGACAGTTTTACAAGTTCCACATCGCCTAAGGCTTCCACTGTAGCCGACCGAGGTGAGCCGTCTATAAGGGCGAGTTCCCCGAAGAACTCCCCTTCAGTCAGCGACGTTATTAATTTTTTTCTCGTCTTGTTTTCCTTAAATATCCTGACAACTCCCTTATTTATTATATACATTCCGTCGCCAGGTTCATTTTCCTTAAATATGGCCTGGCCACTGCCGTACTTTTTCTCTTCGCAGATTTTTGCGAGTGTTTCTATGTCATCCGAATCAAAATCCCTGTAAATCGGGTATTCGGTCAAAAAATACAGATCTGCCATGTGAACCTCCTGAAATAACCGCGTATTTATTTCATTATTATATCATATTTTTTTTAAAAATTCCTTTTGACTGTTGTGACCCTAAAGAATATTGAGATCATTGAGATTGCCTTTACTCCCGATACTTATTCGTGATCGGCATGCGCCTGTCCCTGCCAAAAGCCTTCGGAGTTATCTTTATCCCGGGTGGGGCCTGCCTTCTCTTGTATTCGTTTATGTCAATCATGCGTATGACCCGCCGCAGGGTTTCATCGTCGTACTTGCCCTTTAAGTCGCCGTAAGTCCTGTCATTTTCCACGTAGTCTTCAATTATTTTATCCAGCACTTCATACTCAGGCAGGGAATCAGAGTCTTTCTGGTTGAATTTCAGTTCTGCCGTAGGAGCTTTTTTAATTATGTTCTCCGGTATCAGTCCGTAACCGGCTTTTTTGTTTATCATGTCTGAGATCCTGTAAACAAGGGTCTTGGGCACATCCTTGATCACCGCGAACCCGCCCGCCATATCGCCGTATAAAGTGGCATAACCGGTTGACATCTCGCTTTTATTTCCGGTTGTAAGCACCAGCCAGTTAAACTTATTGGATAGGGCCATATTTATGTTTCCCCGTATCCTCGCCTGCAGGTTCTCTTCCGTGGTGTCAGGCTTTGTTCCCTTGAACTCATCCCTTAATTTATCAAAAAAAATGTCCACTGTTTCCTGTATGCCTATATTTTTCATTTTTATTTTAAGGTTATTACACAGTTTCTCAGCGTCATCATGTGATTCCCGTGAAGAAAATTTGGACGGCATAAAAACAAGATTTACATTTTCCGGTCCCAAAGCTTCGGCCGCTATGACCGCTACAAGCGCGGAATCTATTCCCCCGCTTAAACCCAGAACCACTTTTTTAAAATTATTCTTTCTGACATAATCCCTGGTACCCGTGACTAAAGCCTGGTAAACTTCCTCTTCCGCGAAAAACGGCTCGTATTTTTCCGTCAGCGCTATTTCAGGCTTTACATCCTGCTTTCCTTTATGGTCCGGTCCCCTGTCTTTTAAACTCAAAGGGTAGTCAAATACTATATCCTGTTCTTTAAACTGCCGGCCCTGCAGAAGCACCGAGCCTTTTGGGCCTATGACAAGGCTGTGCCCGTCAAAAACAAGTTCATCCTGCCCGCCTGTAAGGTTGCAATAAACAAGTGTAGCTGCGTATTTTTTTGCCTGTCTCTTAAAAAGCACTGTCCTCTCCCTCCACTTTTCCAGATGGTAAGGCGACGCGCTGATATTTATCAATATGTCTATTTTACCTTTCTGTTTTTCCAGGGCTTTATACGGCTGCCATAGATCCTCACATATGGTAAGCCCCATGCTTACCCCTTTCACCCTAAAAACCAGCCCTTTTGTCCCGGCATTGAAATACCTTTTTTCATCAAACACGCCGTAGTTCGGCAGGTTTATCTTGTCATATGTGGCCTTTATTTTTCCACCCGATATTACGGCCGCGGAATTATACAGGCCGCCATTTTTAAAATTGACATACCCGACAATTGCCATAACACCCGCAGTTGCACCCGCTATTTCTTCCAGCGCCTTGATATTATTTGCGACAAATCTTTTTTTATGCAGCAGGTCTTCGGGCGGGTATCCTGTAATTGTCATTTCTGGAAATATTATAATATCCGCCTTTAACATGGCGGCTTTTTTTATCCTGCTGATTATAAGGTCCTTATTGCCGCTTATGTCGCCTACCGATGTGTTGATCTGTGCGAGAAAGAACCTTATTTTTTTACTGTTATTTTTCATTTATTATTCTCTTTATCTCTCTTTTGAGTATTTTTTTCCTGCCGTGTGCGTGGCGGTGCGTAACGAAGGCCCTGCGTTTGAATCAATCCCAATTTCTGCTTTTAGACTTTTTCATAAGGGTCAAAAAGTTTTTTGTATTCCTCAAGTATAAACCTGTCAGTCATTCCTGCGATGTAGTCGCATATGACGCGCCTTATTGAATCCCTTCCGAGGCGTTTTCTCGCTTCAGGAGGCAGTATGGATGACTCCACGCCTCTTTTGTCCACCACCGACCCGCGCTTGTCATATATCCTGAATAATTCCTCTATTATTTTCTCGGCTTTATATTCCATGCGTATAACCTTATAATGCTTATAAAAATTTTTGTACAAAAACACCTTTAAGTCCTTGTGCGTTTTTTTCATATCATCGTCAAATTCGACCAGATTCTTTTTATAATTCCTGACTTTTTCAACTGAATCTATGCCGTGCTCTTTTATGTTTAAAATGGTATTTTCCACCAGGTTTGTCACCTGCAGGTTGATCAAAGCCCGGCATATGTTATACTTTTTCATATCCAGCGGCAGGCTGTCAAACTTGATCTTATCCAGGGTCTTTTCTATTTTTCCCCAGATGACGGTTTCCTTGAGCATTTCGACGCTAAGGATCCCCGCAGTTATTCCGTCATCCATATCGTGGGAATTATAGGCGATCTCATCAGCCAGGTTTACTATCTGGGCTTCCATGGTCGGCGACAGGTTCGGGTCATAATCTTTGCACGCGGGATTGTCATATTCGGTCGAGTGTTTTATTATTCCCTCTTTTGTTTCCCATGTCAGGTTTATGCCGTCAAAATCCGGGTATTTTTGCTCCAACTCGTCCAATACCCTTAAGCTCTGCTTATTATGTTCAAACCCGCCGTCTTCCTTCATGAGCCTGTTTAAAACCGTCTCCCCGGAGTGTCCGAACGGCGTGTGGCCTATATCGTGCGCGAGCGCGACAGACTCTGTGAGTTCCTCATTTAAGCGCAGTGTTTTCGCGACGGACCTTGCTATCTGCGCCACCTCGCTTGTATGCGTCAGCCGTGTCCTGTAATAATCGCCTTCGAGGTTCACAAACACCTGCGTTTTGTATTCAAGCCTCCTGAAAGCCGTAGAGTGTATTATCCTGTCCCTGTCCCGCTGGTAAACGGACCTGAACGGGTGCTCCTCTTCTTTATACCTGCGGCCCTTGGTCTGCGAACTTTTCATTGCATAGCTGGCAAGCGTTTCTTCCTCAAACTCCTCGAGTTTTTTTCTTGTAAGCAGGTACTGGGTTTCTTTCATTTAATCCCCCTGGTTAAGAGAGGTGTTTGGAACCACCTGTGACATGAATAAATCGTTAATTTTCTTTCCAAACGCGCCTTTTTGCATCATTTGTTTTATCTTTGTAATAAGGTCCGATACCATTGCGTGCTTAATTTCGAGGTTTGTGGCAACTTCCGCGGCGATTATCCTCCCGTCAAATATTTCGCGCAGACCGGCCGTGAATTTTGCCGCTTTCTCAGGCTCCCCCATCTGCAGGGCGTTTATATTGGCTATAAGCCTTGCCGCTTCCAGTATTCCGTCATTTTTTAAATTACCGTTCTTATCCGTTATAACCCTTTTTAAGACTTCCGGCATCTTTTTTTCCGCCTCTAAGACCGCCCTAAAAAATATTGTCTGTGCGGCTTTTTTACCGGTCTTCCCGGATAATATAAGGAGAAAAACCTCCTGTGCCTCTTCAAAAAGCTGTATCATGGAAGACATTTCATTATAATTAAGGGTCACTTCGTTTAATTTCTGCTGGAATTCCAGGCTCTGAGTTTTCACGGAATCAAGCCGGGACAGTATTTCCTGTTTTTTCCTGGCGCGCTCCTCTTCCATTTCCTTCTTTATTTCATCCTTCATCTTGGTCTTCATTTCTTCTTCCTGCAGGTGTTTTGTTTCGGTTTCCACTTTTTCTATGAGCAGCAATTTTTTCAATATTTCTTCTTTTCTTTTCCTGTCCCTTTCCTCTATTTCCTTCGTCATTTCTTCCTTTATTTGAATTTTTAATTCTTCGTCCCTTAACTTTAGTTTTTCGTCGTCCATCTGCTTGAATACATGCAGTTTTTTAAGGATTTCCTCTTTTTTAATTTTTTCCTTTTCTTCCATTTCCTTCCTTATTTTGGCCTCTATCTCAACCCTTGTTTCCTCGACTTTTTTCCGCGCTTCCTCTTCAAGCCTTTTGCGGAATTCCTCCTCGAATTTTATCCTCGTTTCTTCCTCTATTTTGCCGCGCAGTTCCGCTTCCATCTCGCGCCTCATGGTCTGCGCGTCTATGACGGTTGTTTTTTCGCCTATGACGCCGAACTCAACTTCCTGCTTTATTTGGGAGTTCATTTCCTCCTCGACGGCCCGGTTTACCTGCGTGGTCATGGCGCCTTCAACTTCCTTTTCCATGACGGACTTTATCTCGTCGGCAAGTTCGCGCTTAACCTCATCCTGCACTTCCCTGTCCATCAGCGCATTTTGTTTGGACCTCTCCTCTTCAAACTCTCTGAGCAGGGCTTCTTCTTCGTCTGTAAGCTTTTTTTCTTCGGCGCTCATATCTTATTCTCCGGGCTTCATGGCGCGCCCTGAACCGGAGTTAAACGACTGGTTCAGGGTTGTATTGGACACTATATGTTCCACAAATATGTCTTTTAACTTTTGGCTGTATTTGTTCCTGTCAAATATCCTGTCTATCTGCATAATTATAGCCGATATTATCTCGTCCTTTACCTCTATGGAAGTGCCGATCTCCGTCGCGATTAGCCTTTCGTCAAAAATTTGTCTTAAAGCGCCGAGAAATTTCTTCGTTCTTTTTTCTTCATCAGGCGGCATGGAGTTTATGTTTGCCACGATGCGCGGGACTTCTATGGATCCGTCTCCCTTGTCTTTTCCGCCCTGGTTTATGTTGACTTTTTTCAGCACGTCATGGTTGGAAGCCATGGCTTTTTCCAGGGTGCGCGCCATCATGGTCTCAACCGGCTTGCGTTTTATAAGTTTGCCGAGCAGCTGCGCGAAAACTTTCCGGGTTTGTTCAAACATTGACAGCAGTATCACCTTGTCTGAGTGTGAAGTAACCAAAGCAGACGGCTGTTCTGACGCCCTCCTGTTTAGTACGGCCTGATATTCGGCGCTTTGTATTCTTGACGCTTCAAGCCTTTTGATAGTTTCTTCCCGCTTGCGGATCCGTTCTTCCTCGGTTACAGGAGGGCCGGGCGGTTTTAACTTAAGTTCCCCTTCCATTGGCGGAAGCCTGTATATGTCGTTTTCTGTTTCATTTATCTGCGCGATATTCTGCACAGGCGGTTTAACCGGCGGGGCATCAGCGAACGGTGCGGTATTATGGGTAATTTTAATCCCTGGCTTTTCTGTTTTTGACGGGTCAGACAGGATTTCATATGTGCCGCTCAATGTGTCTTTTTTTGCCTCAAATTCTTTCAGCAGCCTTTCTTCATCTTCGGTTAAAACGCCGCTTGTTGCCGTTGTTTCCCCGGGACCTGTTTCAAAAAATTCAAGCATTTCCTGTTTTAATATTTTTTTGGCTTCCACGGCCCCGACTTTATCCACTTTTTCGCCGAAAAGCTCGGAAACCATGTCTTTTATATCATCCATGCTTATTTTTAAACCGTCATCATCCACAAAATGGCCCCTTTCAAATAAATAATGCCGTATTTACACAATTTAACACAATAAACACAGGGTGTCAAACCGCTTTTAGGATGGCTTTTTAGGTGGTTGTGGAATGGCCGTGTGGTATATATTTTTCAAAATTATCGAAAACAACTAACTTTAAAATTTTGTATCCTTGCCGATTATGGCTCCTGTCCCTTTTACACAGGAAATACTTAAATTGTATTCATTGATGGATTTGCATAGGTCATTCAGACCGTCAATTTGCATGAACGGTCCTATAAGCGCGCCCGCGATAAACACAGTCATTAATGTTATATCCTTAAAATTAAACGGTATTCCCGGTTTGTCGTTCTGCACCTGGTATATTGCGGCATCAACACAAACCCACACGCCGCATCCTATGGCAACGGTATCGATCAAAACCCCTGCTGTATTCTTAAAATAATAACTATCAAGGTATTCCCCGCCCTTTTGGTTGTTTGACAGAAGCTTTGTTATTTCAGCATCATTGGTGGGATATATACCGTCATTGCCGGTGATTTTCACATGCGCGCCGGACCAAAAATCAAAATATGGATACATAAGGCGATGCCCGAAAGTTGATGCGTTCATTGTATTTGTTGCCGCATCCGCACATAACCCGGCGGAAAATAGAACCGTGATCAATAAAATACCCGTTATTATTTTTTTCATTTAATTGTTCCTTTAATTTTACTTGGCCGCTTCATTGACCTTTGTCCAATCGCGTATACGGCCGTTATACTGGCCTCCGGTCATTGGCGGAGACATTATAAAGTGTATCTTTCCCTTGTACATCTCGCAGATGCCGTTTAAAGCCTTTAAAATGATGTTCCATTGCGCGTCGGACTCTGCCTTTACTACAATATATTTTGAAACAGGTTCCGTTACTATCAAGGCGTGCTTTTTTATTATGTCCGTGATCAGGCTGCTTATACGTTTAAAATTGTCCTCGTCCGATTCGATGTCCCATGATACAGTAAAATGCATATACCCTCCGGAAAATTATTTTTATCATTATATCATAGTGCTGGCGGAAAACCCTATAAAACCATGAAATTCTTCATCGTGTTCGGTGCGGTACGCTAAATTGTGCAGGGAGTCCGGGAAAACAAAAGGTAAATATCAGCAGGGTTACAGGCAGCCAATCCTTGAAAAAATATAGTATATACTAAAACCTGTTATAAAAGATTTCCCCCAGTATCATCTCAGTACAACAAGAACCTTTGTCTGCCGGCTTTTCCTGATCTTGCTTTCATATTCATACCTTAGATAATATATCCCGTTTGAAAGCGTATTTTCCAGCGCTATTTCCGCTATATTGTCGCCCTTTGGTCCGGCAACAAGGTCATATTTCCTTATCAGCCTGAATGATACCGAATATATACCGACCCTGATCGCAGCCTCCCCATCAGGCGCGTAATATTTTATGGAAACCTTGTCTTTTGCCGGATTTGGGTACATGACAATAATAAAGGAATCCTCGCCCCTGTCCACAATGGTGGCGGTCACAGTCGGCGTGGCGGTGGTGAAGGTCATTGTCCGGGTGCATGTTGGCGTGAAAGTCTCGGTATACGTGCACGTGGATGTAGCGGTACTGCTTGATGTTGCTGTCCTGGTCATGCTCACGGTCAACGTAACAGTACTGGTCTGTGTGCGGGTATTTGTCGCGGACGGCGTTGAGCTGTGTGTGGAAGTAGGCGTCACTGTCGCGGTAAATGTGGTTGTACGGGTTCCGGTGGCGGTTGACGTCTGCGTGGTTGTTGCCTGCAGGGTGCGCGTAATAGTGGCGGTTTGTGTGCCTGTGCTTGTCGCGGAAAGCGTCGCGCTGTATACGGGTGTAACTGTTTTGGTCGTGGTAAATATAGAGGTATATGTGGCTGTTAATACCGGTGTTGGCGTTGACTGCGGAGTACGTGTATATGTGACAGTCTGCGTGCGGGTGTATGTAACGGATTGCGTTGATGTTTGTGTAAATGCCGGCGTAGTTGTATCCGCTTTTGTCGCGGTATTCGTCCCCGCCGGTGTCGGTGAATTTGCATTTGTGAAAACCGCAGTTGCCGTGTATGTCCCTGTTTCTGTCGGAGTGACAGCCTGTGTCTGCGTAACTGCCGGCGTTAAACTCGCGGTAATGACGGGAGTTCTGGTCTGCGTCACCACGCGCGTATTGGTCCATGTACGCGTTGGGGTAATCGTCCTTGTGGCTGTACGGGTCCTGGTAATGGTCCTTGTCGGCGTACAGGTACGTACTGTTACAGTGAAATTCTGCCTTGTACCGTCCTCACCGTAAATACCCGCAGTTCCTGTCCCTTCTATCCTTACCCTCATCCTGCCAGAATCAAGCCCTGCGGGAATATGCCATGTATATGTATTCTGGTCGACAACAGACGCAAGATTCGACACTATCAGGGTCCAGTCAACCCCGCCGTTTGCCGAATAGTACAGGTTTACGGCCGTTATATCCGGACCAAACTGAATCCACTGTATATTTGTATCTGTATCTGCAACAAGCGTAACTCCTTTTCCGCCGTCGGGCACGGTCAGTTCCACGTCCGACGTCATTCCCGGGTCCTGCGGATGTACGGTGATAAGTTCAGTACCGGTAGTTGCGGTAGTCGAATCGTTCAGATAGTACACGTAGTTCCAATCGTGCCTCATCTCGTCCCATGTATCGTAATTTATCAGGTAGTTTATGCCGCTGCTTTGCGTATATCCCCAGACGCTGATGCAATGCCCCGTATCAGGCCCCCATTCGCACCAGACAACCGGTTTGTCATTGTCAATTTCTTTTGTCATAAGGTCCCATGCCCAGTTGTTCGCGGAATTACCCTGTATCGCGGCGGCCCAGTTCTTGGCGCCGGCATAACCTCTGGCTGCCGCGACCACGGTAATTCCGCGCGCTATGTAATTTGAAGCCGTACTGCCTGTATCGCCGGTCGTATGCATGGCATCGGCAAGGTCATGTATCAGGTTAGGCCTGGCATAAGCCAAGTTTGCGTTCTGCCACTGATAATTAGTGCCGTTGTTACTGATGAATGATTCCATGGCCGGCTGGTCTATGTAGTACTGTATTAACCTGCCCCACTGCGTGCATTTCGTGTTTCCGCCGTTCCCGTCAGGCCCGTAAAAATCCCAGTAAGACAGTGTGATAGCTGAAGACGTCGGCGCGCACCCGGCTGTCCATCCGTACGGCTGCATGCGGAGCTTTGTGGTGCCGTTGTGATTTGCCACAAACACATCCGCCCCAAAAACAGCAGCATTCAAAAATAACATGGATAAAAATGCGGCCGCAACGCGTTTCATTGTTCCTCACCGATGCGTTTTTTCTGCGCGTGCCACTGCTGTTTTATTATTTCCCTTATCTTTTCATTTTCGGAGACATCGGGATTTTGTTTGATATTATTTGAACGCTTTTTTATGGAGTCAATCCCGGCTTTCTTTACCGGGAAAGCGCCACTCAAAAATATTTCAGCGCCGGACTGAAACTCATAGTATTGTTCAACTGGCGAAAAATAAAATATCCTGGAAAGTTTGTGTCCTGTTGAAAATTGCGCCTGCATCAGGTCCAGCATGGTATAAAACGGAGGCAGCCCGTGTATCCGTTCTATGACAGGAACAGTGCCGGATACAGCCGACATTACTATAGTGCCGTAGCGGTCAATCCCCCACTTTAACTTCTTTGCCTTTTCCATTTTTTCGCGGTCGCCTTGCGCGGCCGCTTCCGAATACAGCCTCCTGCCTTCTTTTATATCCGATGTGATACGGTCATAGGCTTCAGGCTCACCGTTGATCCTATAAATGAACATGTATACGGAAATATTCCCGTCAGCATCGACACACGGTATCTCAGCCGCGATTTTAACGGTTCCCCAGGCATCCTTTGCCTGAAGCTCTGCTATTTTACGAAGGGTATCGACAGGGATGCCGGTTTTATCATTAAAATTACCGGTTGGGAAACCAAGAGGCCAGTTCTCTGCGGATAATATGGAAATGACAAGCATCAGGAATATTATGAGAATGGTTCTTTTCATAAATAAAGTCCTCCAAAAAGGCGCAAACTTTTTTTTTAATGCAACTATCCCTTGTCCCCGGAATAATGCTGTAACGAACCTATGGTAATTATAGCAGAAAATATTTGCCTTTCATTAAAAATCGTGAATTTAAATGCATATATGACAAAAACACAGCATTTCTACGTCCGGTATTTTGTACGTTTTTCTGATTGCCTCACTTACATCGAAGGAGAAACAAGAAATGCGATGGAATGGCTTAAATAAAAGGGCTTAATCCACAGTGTATTATAACGGCGTCATGCCCAGTATTTTCCCTGTTTCCGGATTGATAACGTAAAGCTCGTCTGTTGAGTTCACATCCGCGTCCGACCTTGTGATTACCATAACGGCTGATTCCGATATCCATTTGTATTCGTCCATATAATCCTGCGTTTTGAATACGACCTTTTTGTCCACTACAAACGAGTTGTAAATGTATCCATGTTCCTTTTTATTGTAATATCCGTACAACCAGGAAATTTTTGTTCCGGACGGGGATAAATCCGGGGAATGGATTTTTCCCCAATCTTCCCTGCCTGTTATATCCGAGGATATATTTTTGACAGGGTCAATAAGAATGACGCCGTTATTTTTTCCTGAAGACCCGGCCATGGCAGCGGCTTTATCTGCCCTGGAACTTATGTTTATCTGGTTCAAATCCCCGGCTCCCCAGCCGCGGTATTTGAATAAAGAAATTGTATTCCCGGAAAAATCCACACTTATAAGTTCCCGTGAACCTTCAGAAGGGTACTGGCATATTATATTGTTCCCCGCACCCCACCCGACGTATATCCCTTTTATAGGCACGGGAACCGTCCCACCGGACGCCGTATCATAAATAAAATACCCGGAAGCATGGCCCTCTTTTGCGATTCCTGCGGCTTTACCATGCTGTGTGCCAGGTTTTTTTGCGCGCGGGGAACCATCATAATCACCTTCGTCCCCCTCAATATTTTCCATTACATGATAAAGAAGCATTTTTCCGTCATGCGACCAGCCGTTGATAAATATTTTAAATTGTCCGGCACTATTTAGAGGAGCTATCTTTCTGTTTTCCCCCGTTAAGATATTTTTTATCCGGATTATCCCGTCATCGCAATAAGCAATATGTTCTTTATCAGGCGACGCTTGCGGTATTGTTGTGCCTTCGTTGGACGCTTCAGACTGGCCGTTAAAGGACAGCTGCAGGATCATTTTCGTCTCGCCGTTCTCATAGACCTTATATACCTTATATGTTTCGTCTGTTATCCTGGCAGGATAAATAATAAACCCGCCCTTGTTCTTCACCGTGCCGAACGCAGCCGCAAAGAACATGGTGCACAGCAGTATAAAAGCCCCTTTGATCATATCTTTTCAAGCCCCGCGATTTTTGCCGACAGAGTTTTTTTGCCGCCGCTGCGGAACAAAACAGTGATCTTCAGGTCATCGCCGTATGGTTCGGCTTTTAATATGGTTCCCTGGCCGAGTTTTGCGTGCTTTACCTTCTGGCCCGGAATAAACTGCGCTTCCGCGGGTTCGTCGTTATATACCGCGTCTGTTCCCGGCGCGGGGCAGGAAACTTCATGTTCGTCATCAGGGCCGTTCCCGTAATATTTCTCTTCGGTCCGCTTTATCGGCAGCCTGCCTTTACGCTCTAAAATTTCCTCGGGAATTTCATTTACAAACCTTGAGATTGCGCCCATCTTTTTTGTCCCGAACTGCCTGCGGGATACGGCGCTCATGATATATAATTTCTTCCTTGCCCTGGTTATCGCCACATACGCGAGCCTGCGTTCTTCCTCTATGCCTCCCTGCTCTTCCAGGCAGTTCTTGTGGGGAAAAATTCCCTCGTCCATGCCTGTTAAAAATACCATGTCAAATTCCAGTCCCTTGGCGCTGTGTATGGTCATCAGGGTCACGGCTTCCGCGCTTTCGTCGAGTTTGTCAACCTCGCTCATGAGCGCCACCTGCTGCAGAAAATCATCCAGGGTCGCGTCTTTTTTTCCATCTTCATACTCGGCCATGGCTGACACAAGTTCCTTCACGTTTTCAACCCTGTCTTTTGCCTTAGGTGACGGGTCGTCTTCCCAATAACCTATGTAGCCGGTCCCGGTTATTATCCTTGCCATTATTTCCTTCAAAGGAGTGGTATCCTTGGCCATATGCATTGAGACTATAAAGTCATGAAAACTTTTCATCGCTGTTTTTGCGGCGACTTTTATGTCAGGCATAGCCTCTGATTTTTCCATGGCCTCAAGGAACGGCAGATCGTTTTGAAAGGCAAAAGCCTCGAGCCTGTCCACCGTAGCGTCGCTTATGCCCCGCGGCGGGACATTGACTATGCGTTTGATGGACATGACATCACGCGGATTGGAAATGACGCGCAGGTAGGCAAGCATATCTTTTATTTCCAGCCTTGCATAAAATGAAAGCCCCCCCACGAGTTTGTACCTTACCCCTGCCCTGCGGAAACGGTCCTCGATTACCCGCGACTGCGCGTTTGTCCTGTAAAAAACCGCCATATCCTTCAGCTTAATGTCCTGCGTGTTTATTACCCTGAATATTTCCTTGATAACCGTCTCTGATTCCATGATCTCGTCGTCAACATAATAAAATGTTATCTTTTCGCCGATATCGTTCTCTGTCCAGAGTTCCTTGCCTTTTCTTCCCTCGTTGTTCTTTATTACGGCATGCGCCGCTTTAAGGATGGTCTTAGTCGAGCGGTAATTCTGCTCCAGCCTGATAACCTTTGCGTCCTTGTAATCCTCCTCAAACTCGAGGATATTGGTTATGTCGGCCCCGCGGAAACGGTATATGGACTGGTCATCATCGCCCACAACGCAAATATTCCTGTATTTTTCGGCGAGCATTGATATCAGCGTGTACTGGGAATTATTTATGTCCTGATACTCGTCTATCAGGATGTACTTGAACTTTTCCCTATATGCTTCAAGTATGTCCGGATTTTTTTTCAGCAGTTCTATGGGTTTTGATATGAGGTCGTCAAAATCAACCGCGTTGTTCTTTGCAAGCTTAAGTTCGCTCAAGGTATATACCCTTGATATTGCTTTGGACTCATAGTCCTCCGCATACAGGTCCTCAAACTGCTTCGGGGATATAAGTTCGTTTTTGATGGATGATATGCGCTTTATGATGTCATACGGCCGCATTTCCTTGTCTGAAACCTTGGCGTCATGCATGCATTCCTTGATCAGTCTTTCCCTGTCATCCTCGTCGTATATGGAAAAACTTTTCGTGTAACCGAGCCGCTCGGCGTGGGCCCTGAGCATCCTGCACCCCAAAGAATGAAAGGTGGAGATAAGTATCCTGTTTGTGTCTTTGCCGACCGCTTTTTTTATCCGTTCTTTCATTTCCTGCGCCGCTTTATTTGTAAATGTCACGGCCAGGATGTTTTCCGGCTGTACATTGTATTCCGCCATCAGGTGCGCTATGCGGTAGGTGATTACCCTTGTCTTACCGCTTCCGGCGCCCGCAAGTATGAGCAGGGGCCCGTCCTTATGGCATACGGCTTCATACTGCTGCTTGTTCATTAATTGTTTTATGTCCATGTTTTCCTTTTTGTGTGAAATATATTTTTTGGCTGTTTTTCGTTTAATTAATTTTTCATGGAAAAATTACCTGAATGATTATATAATTGTTCTGGTTTTTGTCAATAAAAGAAAATAAGGTTTTGCCGGCGTGATTTAATGTGAATTATTACAGACTGATTTAGCGTTTAATCTTATCTGTAAAAAAAACGGATAAACTTATTCTTATTTTTTGGCTTCTTTTATTTTTAACACCCCTGCGTTAACCAGGGACATTATGGCGCCCGTTGGCACGCCTGTTTTCATGGAAACATCCATGACTGAAGCCAAGGGATTTTTATCCAGATATTCCCTTACTTTCTTCATATCAGCAAGGCTGTTTTCACGTATGAACTTCCTTACTTCTTCCCTGTCGCCGTCAATGTCGTTTGTCATATTATGTTCCTTTCAGCTGTTATTATATATACCATGAATATATTACAATACATTAACGTAAAAACAAGCTAAATTATGTTAAAATGCTCCAGTAATATCTTAACACCTATCCCGATCAAAATCAACCCTCCGGCGATTTCCGCCCGTTTTCCGAACATTTGCCCTGCTTTTTTCCCGATTGCTCCGCCAAGGATTGTAAACGCAAAAGACACGGCTCCTATCATTAAGACAGGCATTAAAAGCCCTGATTTCATTACTGAAAAACTCACCCCAGCAGCTAAAGCATCTATACTCGTGGCAAAGGAAAGCAATATAATGACTTTCCCGCTTGTATAATCATTTTTGTATCCGCTGTCTTTTTTTAAACCTTCCTTGAGCATTTTAGCGCCTATTATCGCAAGCAGCCCGAAAGCTATCCAGTAGTCAAAACTTTCTATGAAGGATTTAAAACCGCTTCCCGCCAGCCAGCCCATCAGGGTCATAACAGACTGGAATACCCCGAATGATAAAGCCATTAGCACCAGGTTTTTCAGCCTGAAATTCAAGCCTGTGGTCCCCGCTGATATTGACACTGCAAAACAATCCATGGCAAGACCCACGGAAATAATAATAATTGTAATCAAATCCATGATATGCCGGCCTCCCTGGATTAATTGGCAAGTTTTACGGTTTTTGAAATCTCTCCCAAATCATTGGTATTAAGCGCGCGCTTTCCGCTGTCCCGTTTTCTGGCCATGCGCGATAAAAATGTGCCAGGCCCTATCTCGACAAACGTATTAACCCCGTTTTTCAGCATGGTCTCCAGGCTCAAGTCGATCCGGCAAGGCTTGAATATATAATCCGTGAATTTTTCCCTGATTTCCTGGACATTATCGTAGTACTCCCCGGTTGTCTGGCACAGTATCCGGTTGACCGGCTTATCCATGGGAATTTTTTTGAATTCTTCCTTCAGCCTGTCTGCTATCGGTTTTAATATGGAAAAACAGGCTGTTTCTTCGTACGGTATGTCAATGACGGCCCCGTTTAATTTTTTGAACAATTCTGTAAGTTTTTCCTTTGCTTTTGTCTCGCAGACTATTATAGTTGAGTCCTTGCCGTTATATGAAACTATATCGGCCTTGAGCGAGCCTTTAAGTTCGGCTATAACTTTTTCAACCTGGAGCGCCTGGACGGTGTTTATCAGAAGGTGGTGAAAAAATCCTTTGCCGACCTCGTCCATGACCATGCGCCTTTTTTTAAAAAGAAAATCCATGGCATCCTCAAATGATATTGCACCGGAACATACCAGCGCCATAAGTTCCCCGGACTTATATCCGAACATCTGCTCGGGGGTTACCTTGTAATCCTTTAAAATATCAAAAATACCCCTCTGGTAAACGGCATTTATGATGATGCCGTTTTCCTCGAGCATAAGTTCCCCGGCCGGGCCGATAAATGAAAGCTTGTTTATCTTAAAGTCGGTATATTTTTTTTCAACTTTATCATAATGCTGCCTCATGAGCCAGGATGAGTCATAAGCTTTTTTCCCGAGGTTCACATACTGATACCCCGCTCCGGTAAACATATAACCGATGACAGCCAAAGTACACCTCCTAAAATCTTAATTACTAATTAGTAATTATTTTTTAGTGATTACCAGCATCCCAAAATCTCCCAGCGGAAGATTTAATCTTTCGAGAAGATCATCCGCAAGAGAAAATATGTACCCGATAGTGATCGGCAGGTACAGTGTATATTGCAGCTTAATTTCACAATTTTTTTCCCTGCCCGCAAGCGCTTCTTTTACTATCTTTAACAGTTCACTTCCGGATAAAGGAGCGGAGTCATTATAAACGGCGCGGCGTTCTTTCACTTTGAATAATTTTGCAAGTGAATTCCTGTTTAAAAACCCTATTGCCACTTTTTTTGAAGCCACACGGAATGCTTCCCGCAGGGCTGCGGTCTTATCGCCCGCAAAACCGAATGTATTCATAAATATTACATTATCGAAAGAATTATCGCCGAGCGGAAGTTTTTCATATGAACACCTGATAAGCTGGTCATTTTTTATGGTGGATTTCTGCCTCGCTTTTTTAATCAGTTCCTCCACAGGCTCGACGCCGACGGAAACCAGCCCCAGATCGCTCAAGTATTCAAGGTTTCTTCCCGTGCCGCAGCCGATCTCCAGTACCCTCTCTCCTCTTTTAAAACGGATCGTATTGATCAGCAGTTCTTTTTCCTTGTCATCCGTGTACATCCCGGCTGGGGTTAAAAACCATCTCTCATAATTTGAAACTATATCGCGTTCTACAACCATGCTTTTTACCCGCCTAATTTTGTTTCTTTGGCCCAGTTTATTACATCCAGCAGTCCGTCTTCAAACTTGATCCTCGGCTGCCATTTGAGTAGTTTTGCGGCTTTTGATATGTCAGCCTGCATGTGCCGCTGGTCCCCGGGACGCTCGTTTTTATATATAACCTTGTTTGTTCTCCTGTTTTTACCGAAACTCTTAAGTATAATATCTATCAGTTCATTGACAGATACCCTTATGCCCGATCCTATATTAAAAACTTCCCCGAAAGATTTTTTATTGTCTATGGCGCCTATCCAGGCGTTTGCCACGTCGCTTATGTGCACATAGTCGCGGGACTGTTTGCCGTCCCCGAATACCGTGACCTTTTCCCCCCTTAATACATTCCCTATAAATATTGAAACAACCCCCTGGTAGGGGTTTGTCAGAGACTGCCTGCGGCCGTAAACATTGAACATCCTGAATGCCGTGGCGTTTAATTTGAAACCCATATCGGCCCTGAGTCCCGTGGCCAGCACATATCTCTCGCCCGCGTACTTTGTAATGCCGTAGTAAGCGATCGGCCTTGTACCCATGGTCTCCCTTACAGGCACAGCGTCAGGTATCCCGTATGATGTCATGGATGAAGCGTATAAAAGCCTGTCCACCCTGTGCTTCACAGCGTAATTGATAATGTTTATCGTTCCAAGCACGTTTGTATCAAGATCGGCCGCGGGATCATCAAAGGATTTTATTGTTGAGGCGCATCCGGCTATATGGAATATGGCGTCAATTTTATTTTTAAATACTTTGTCCAGGTCTTTTATATTTCTCACATCTCCATTTATATATTTGGCTTTTTCATTGATGTTTTCCTTTAATCCGGTGGACAGATTGTCCAGTATCACCACTTTATACCCGCGGTTGATAAGTTCATCCGCCATATTTGACCCGATAAACCCGGCTCCTCCTGTGACTAATACTGTTTTTGACATTTTTTCCTCCGTTTGGTTTGGACCAAAAGCCGCTGGATCTTATTTTATAAGACCCAGCTTTAACTTCCACACTATCCATGCGGCTTCGAGCATTACCCGCCTTGTCATCTTTGATGAACCCGCGTGGCGGTCTATAAATATTATGGGTAGTTCTTTTATCCTGAAACCCTTTTTCCAGGCTTTATAATGCATTTCTATCTGAAAAGCATATCCGTCGGAATGAATGTTATCGAGATCTATTGCCTTTAAAACCCTGCTGTTGTAGCACTTAAAACCGCTTGTTAAGTCCGTAAGCGGAACACCTGTAATGCTCCTCGCGTAAAAGTTCGCGAATTTTGACAGTATCAGGCGGCCGATGGGCCAGTTCACAACGGAAATGCCGTTTATGTATCTTGAGCCTATCGCGAGATCATTTGTTTTCATTGACTCAATAAAATCAGGAAGATACTTGGGGTCATGCGAAAAATCAGCGTCCATTTCAAATATCATATCATAATTATGCGCCAGGGCATATTTAAAACCCGCCACATATGCCGTCCCGAGCCCGAGTTTGCTTTTCCTTTCCATGAGCTTTACCCTTTTATTTACCCTCATAACCGCCCTGACGGCCGCGCCTGTTTTATCCGGTGACGCGTCATCAACCACCAGCGTATCCGCGTGCGGCAGATATTTTTTTATGGCCGGTAAGAGACTTTTTATGTTGTCTTTCTCGTTATAAGTGGGTATCACTATAAGAGTTTTCATTTTTCACCTTTATATATTTTTCTTTCCCTGAAATATATGAAAATGTAAAATAATATCCCCGCCATGGTCAAGAGCAGCCCTGAATAAAACCCGGTCTTTGAATAATACAGTTCTATATCATGAACCCCTTGTTTTAAGGGTATGCCCATGAACGCGTAATCCACATTATAGATTTTTCCGGGCATTTTATCAACTTTTACTTTCCAATCCGGATAGAAAGAGTTCTTTACAACCAGCATTCCGTCCTTGCCTGCTTCAACCGTCATTTTTATCCGGTTGGGTGTGTACTCTTTAAGGCCTATTTTATATGATAATGGGTTTGGCGAAGGCACCACTCCCGTGTCTTCCCTGACCAGGGCGCCTTTAAAATCATACTCCCCGCTTTTCATGAAATTAAGTATTTCTTCGTCAGAACCGTATTTTATGATCCTGTCCGTAAAATCAAACCTGGGTCCGACGGAATTATTCCTGTAAACTTTGACGCCGCCGTCCAGGATCTTTTCAAGTCCCGGTATATTGATATCCTGCCCCGCGATAAAGTACTTGATGTTAAAGAAACTGTCGGCGGGCAGAAAGTTAAACATGCCTTCTTTTTCCATCCTTATGTATTTTGACGGCATGAGGCCGTGTATGCCCTTTAACCCTTCTATATCATAGTAAATATTCCTGTTCGGCACCCAGGAAAAGGAGAAATCAGACGCCCTGTATATGCCGGTATCCTGCTTTAAAGTGATTGCAACCGGGTCAAACGCCGGTACCATGTTTTTATAATCCGCGTATATTATGAATTTCTCGTCTATCCTGTGCATATCCACCAGGTTAATTGAGGCAAGCACAAGCGCAGCCAGGAAAGCGTGTTTTATTTTTCCGGCAAGTAACGCGTAAGTGACAGACAGGACAGCGGCTGAAACAAGGATAAAATATAAAATATCCTGTTTTATTCCAGCTGTGATGTTCTGCAGGACAACCGGCTGTATCTGTGTGCTTTTAATTGACGCATAAAGGCCGCTTATCATGTTATTTAAATTTTGTCCGGCCAGCATCAAAAGCAGGATTAAAGACACGCCAAGAGCCGCAGCTGAAGTGATAGCCAGGATTTTCATCATGCTATTTTTTTCTTTTTGCCCCGCGTTAAAAACATTGCTTAAACCCACGGCTGAAAGCGCCGTCATAAAAAACGTAAATACATAAAGAAACCTTCCCGGGTTCCTGAACTGGTTAAAAACAGGTATGTAATAAAACAATTTATAAACCGGGGTATAACCTCCGAATGAGAGTATGAGAAAAACTATCGAGGAAAAAGCCAGGAACATCGCGAACCTGGAGGTTTTCCTGTCAGCAAAGGCAAAAGGGACAAACAAAAATGAGGTTATTCCGAAATAATACGTGGTTAAGTTCATGGACATCCTGCCGTAATAGGTGTCGGTCATGAGCCCGAAGAACCGCGGTAGCAGGAGTGTTATAGCCTCGGTGGGATGCAATGACCAGGAAATAAAATCATTGTAACTGAAATCCCCTCTCCAGGAATAGCCGGTGTATGGTATGGATGGGATGAGCTGCAGGGACGAATATACGGCTATGGCAATCGTGCTTAATAAAAATAATCCCGCGGGTTTTAACCATCCTGATTTATTAGAGCCCTCTATCCATATTTTGTAAACAGCAAGCATTATAACTCCCAGGTAAGTATAGGCCATTATCTGCATGCCCGTGGCAAGTATCTGGAAAGCCATGAGCCCCGCCGCGTTCAGGAACGGAATGATCTTTTTATCGTCAAAACCCTTTGCCGTAAAATAAAATATGAACGGTATGAGCGCTCCCGCTTTTATGTTGTTCCAGTGCCCGACGTAAATATATGAAAGCATGAACCCGCTTATGGTGAAAGCCACAGCCGAGAAAAAAGCCGCTTCCCGCCTTAATTGAAACTGCCGAAGGAACAAAAACATCCCGAAGAACGCGGCAAGCAGGTGTATGATAAGATCCGCAGTGTAGGTAAATTGCAGGGGAAAAGGAAGAAGCATGAATAAAAGGTCCGTCGGGTAATAGTACAGCAGGCTCGAAGACGATATAAGCGGTATGCCAAAAAAAAGATGCGGCATCCAAAGCGGTATATCATGGAATTTTAACGCCATCTCCTGCGCGAATAATTTGAACGGGAGGTATATGGTGAAAAAGTCGGTCCCGAATAACACTTTGCCGGGCTGCAGCGCCGCGTTAAAAAATACCAGGCCAATAATAAAAAGGAACAGTCCCATCAGGCAATTTTGTATTTTTTTATTTTCCATCAGCAAACCATTTTATGGTATGGCTTAAGCCTTCACGGAGCTTTACTTGCGGCTCCCAGCCAAGAATTTTTTTGGCCTTTGTGATATCGGGTTTCCTGCGCGTAGGATCGTCTTTTGGCAGGGGCTTGTATATTATTTTTGATTTTGAACCCGTCATTTCCTTTATTATAACAGCCGCTTCCTTCACCGTGAACTCATCCGGATTGCCGATATTTATGACCTCACCGGCTAATCCGTCTTTCATCATGGCGGCAGTCAAACCTTTAATCTGGTCCGATACATAACAGAAACTTCTTGTCTGCGAGCCGTCGCCGTATATGGTCAGGTCCTTATCATGCTGTGCCTGCCATATGAAGTTGGATATCACCCTTCCGTCGTCTTTCTGCAGCCTGGGACCGTAAGTGTTAAATATCCTGATTATCCTCGCGTCCACCTTGAATTTTCTCACAAATTCCATAGTCATGGCCTCGGCAAATCTTTTTGCCTCGTCATAACACGAACGAATGCCTACGGGATTCACGTTCCCCCAGTAAGTTTCTTTTTGCGGGTGTTCCTTCGGGTCGCCGTAAGCTTCGGAGGTCGAGGTTATAAGGTACCGCGCTTTTTTTAACCTGCAGAATTCAAGTATATTGTATGTGCCGACTGAATTTGTAAGGAGTGTTTCAATTGATTTTGCCTGGTAATAAGGAGGCGAAGCGTATGATGCCAGGTGAAAAACATAATCCACCCGCCCTTTGACTTTCAGGGGACGCCTGACATCGTGCTTTATGAACCTGAATTTCTTGTTTTTTATGATCGCTCCGAGGTTTTCCATCCTTCCGGTGCCCAGGTTGTCCATGCAGATCACCTTTATGCCGGAATTAATAAGGCTCTCGCACAAATGCGATCCCAAAAATCCCGCGCCTCCGGCTACTACCGCAGTTTTATTCATTTTTTCTCCTTATGCTTTTCATGGTTTGATGCTGTCTTTTACCTGTTTCGTCAGTATAAGTTTGGCAGGATATATCTTATTATAAATAAGCATCAAAGTCAAAACGATAGTGCCGGAAAACCCTCATTAATATGACGTGTTTCCTTTCGTGTCCGGTGCGAACTTTAATTTTTCTATGGCCTTTGCGCGATTCCCCTATATAATATAAGCTTGCCATGAACCCGAGCCCAGCGAGTGGTTCATGGCGCAAAATCCATAGAAAAATTAAAGTTCGTACCGGACACGACCTATCATAAAGGCCATGTACCATCATGTACCATTCGCAGTAGCTCAGGTACATGACACGGTTCGCA
>OCZT010000094.1_pt1 | contig 80529 bp, 64 predicted proteins | sample 1539031 | NCBI WGS metagenome assembly OCZT01 (sample SAMEA3539308, study PRJEB22396) | soil metagenome | biome: tundra; feature: field; material: soil | place: USA | collected 2010-05 | depth 0.15 m
CGCAGACCGTGACACAGACAGTAACGCAGACGGTAACCCAGACAGTAACGGAAACCGTGACGCAGACGGTAACGGAAACAGTGACGCAGACAGTGACGCAGACAGTGACGCAGACAGTGACGCAGACCGTGACGCAGACCGTGACGCAGACCGTGACGCAGACCGTGACGCAGACCGTAACGCAGACCGTGACACAGACAGTAACGCAGACGGTAACCCAGACAGTAACGGAAACAGTAACGCAGACCGTGACTGAGACAGTCACGCAAACAGTAACTGAAACAGTAACGGAAACCGTAACGCAGACAGTGACACAGACAGTGACGCAGACTGTAACTGAAACCGTTACACAAACCGTGACACAGACCGTGACGCAGACAGTAACGCAAACGGTAACTCAAACTGTAACACAAACCATAACACAAACAGTAACTCAAACAGTAACACAGACTGTGACCCAGACCGTAACGCAGACCGTGACACAGACCGTAACACAAACAGTAACGCAGACCGTGACTGAGACAGTAACACAAACTGTGACCGAGACAGTCACGCAAACAGTGACTGAAACAGTGACACAGACAGTAACGCAGACGGTAACTCAAACCGTAACACAGACAGTGACGCAGACGGTTACTCAAACCGTGACACAGACCGTAACACAAACAATAACACAAACAGTAACGCAGACAGTAACACAAACTGTGACTGAGACAGTCACGCAAACAGTGACTGAAACCGTAACGCAAACCGTAACTCAAACCGTAACTCAAACCGTTACCCAGACAGTAACTGAAACCGTAACACAGACCGTAACACAAACAGTCACCCAGACAGTGACTGAAACAATAACACAGACCGTAACCCAGACAGTGACTGAAACAGTGACGCAGACCGTAACTCAGACTGTGACCCAGACCGTTACACAAACAGTAACTGAAACCGTGACCCAGACCGTTACACAAACAGTAACTGAAACCGTGACACAGACCGTGACCCAGACCGTTACACAAACAGTAACTGAAACCGTGACACAGACCGTGACCCAGACCGTTACACAAACAGTAACTGAAACCGTGACACAGACCGTGACACAGACCGTGACACAGACCGTGACACAGACCGTGACGCAGACCGTGACACAGACCGTAACCCAGACAGTAACCCAGACAGTGACACAGACAGTAACGCAGACCGTAACTCAAACAGTTACACAAACAGTAACTGAAACAGTAACCCAGACAGTAACTGAAACAGTGACACAGACAGTGACGCAGACTGTAACGCAAACAGTAACTGAAACCGTAACTCAAACAGTGACCCAGACAGTGACCCAGACAGTGACTGAAACAGTGACGCAAACAGTAACGCAGACAGTAACGCAGACAGTGACCCAGACAGTAACTGAGACGGTGACACAGACCATGACTCAGACTGTAACGCAGACTGTAACTGAAACAGTAACTCAGACCGTAACACAGACAGTGACACAGACAGTGACACAGACAGTGACACAGACAGTAACGGAGACAGTAACCCAGACAGTGACTGAAACAGTGACACAGACCGTAACTCAGACAGTGACTGAAACAGTGACGCAGACCGTAACTGAGACAGTAACGCAGACTGTAACGCAGACAGTAACGCAGACAGTAACGCAGACAGTAACGCAGACTGTGACACAAACCGTGACACAAACCGTGACTCAGACAGTAACTGAAACCGTAACACAGACAGTGACCCAGACAGTAACGGAGACCGTAACACAGACAGTAACTGAGACTGTGACGCAGACAGTAACCGAGACTGTAACACAAACGGTAACTGAGACTGTGACAGAGACCGTGACAGAAACCGTAACCCAGACAGTAACGCAGACAGTGACCCAGACAGTAACAGAAACAGTGACACAGACTGTCACTCAAACAGTGACTGAAACGATAACCCAGACAGTAACACAGACTGTGACTGAAACAATAACGCAAACAGTAACTCAAACTATAACGGAAACAGTAACGCAAACAGTGACGCAGACAGTAACTGAGACAGTGACGCAGACTGTAACCGAAACAGTTACTCAGACAGTAACAGAGACTGTAACCCAGACAGTAACCCAGACAGTAACTGAAACAGTGACACAGACTGTAACTCAGACTGTAACTCAGACAGTGACTGAAACGATAACCGAGACAGTTACCCAGACAGTAACTGAGACTGTGACGCAGACAGTAACTGAGACTGTGACTGAGACTGTGACACAGACCGTAACTGAAACCGTAACACAAACAGTAACTCAGACAGTGACTGAAACAATAACGCAAACAGTAACGCAGACAGTGACGCAGACTGTAACTGAAACAGTTACCCAGACAGTAACACAGACAGCAACACAGACTGTGACTGAGACAGTGACGCAGACAGTAACCGAGACTGTAACACAAACGGTAACTGAGACTGTGACACAAACCGTGACAGAAACCGTAACGCAGACTGTAACCCAGACTGTAACTGAAACTGTAACACAGACAGTGACGGAGACAGTGACCCAAACAGTAACTGAGACCGTGACGCAGACCGTAACTGAAACCGTAACTGAAACCGTAACTGAAACCGTAACTGAAACCGTAACTGAAACCGTAACTGAAACCGTAACTGAAACCGTAACACAGACAGTAACCGAGACCGTAACGCAGACAGTAACTGAAACAGTGACCCAGACAGTAACTGAAACCGTAACACAGACAGTAACCGAGACGGTAACCGAGACCGTGACTCAGACAGTAACTGAGACAGTAACGCAAACTGTGACTGAGACAGTAACGCAGACAGTAACTGAAACGGTGACCCAGACAGTAACTGAAACCGTAACACAGACAGTAACCGAGACAGTAACGCAGACAGTAACTGAGACAGTAACGCAGACAGTAACTGAGACAGTAACCGAGACCGTGACTGAGACCGTAACGCAGACTGTGACTGAAACAGTGACCCAGACCGTAACTGAAACCGTAACGCAGACAGTAACCGAGACCGTGACTCAGACAGTAACTGAGACAGTAACGCAGACTGTGACTGAAACAGTTACTCAGACAGTAACAGAGACTGTAACCCAGACAGTAACTGAAACAGTGACCCAGACAGTAACTGAAACTGTGACACAGACAGTAACTGAGACTGTCACAGAGACCATAACTGAGACCATAACTGAGACAGTAACGCAGACTATAACCGAAACAGTTACTCAGACAGTAACAGAGACTGTAACACAGACCATAACTGAGACAGTAACGCAGACAGTAACAGAAACAGTGACAGAGACTGTCACTCAGACAGTGACTGAAACGATAACCGAGACTGCAACACAGACAGTAACCGAGACTGTAACACAGACAGTAACCGAGACTGTAACAGAGACTGTGACGGAGACTGTCACAGAGACTGTGACGGAGACTGTCACAGAGACTGTCACAGAGACCATAACCGAGACCGTAACGCAGACAGTAACAGAGACAGTCACAGAGACTATCACAGAGACTATCACGGAGACTGTGACAGAGACAGTCACAGAGACAGTCACAGAGACAGTCACAGAGACAGTCACAGAGACTGTCACACAGACTGTCACTGAAACTGTAACGGAGACTGTAACTGAGACCGTAACCGAGACAGTGACGCAGACAGTAACCGAAACAGTCACCGAGACTGTCACCGAGACTGTCACCGAGACTGTCACCGAGACTGTCACCGAGACCGTGACAGAAACTGTAACAGAAACAATAACTGAAACAGTAACTGAGACTATTACTGAAACCGTGACTGAGACTGTTACTGAAACCGTCACTGAAACCGTGACTGAGACTGTCACTGAGACCGTCACTGAGACCATCACCGAAACAGTAACCGAGACAGTAACAGAAACCGTGACAGAGACTATAACGGATACAATAACTGAAACACCGACAGATACAGTGACCGAGACTGTGACTGAGACTGTCACTGAAACTGTGACAGAAACTGCGACAGAGACAGTAACTGAAACTGTGACCGAGACTGTGACCGAGACTGTGACTGAGACTGTCACTGAAACCGTCACTGAGACCGTTACCAAAACAGCAACAGAGACCGTGACAGCGACAGTGACCGAGACTGTAACGGATACAATAACTGAAACACCGACAGATACAGTAACCGAGACCGTGACTGAGACTGTCACTGAGACCATCACCGAAACAGTAACCGAGACAGTAACAGAAACCGTGACAGAGACCGTAACGGATACAGTAACTGAAACTCCGACAGATACAGTAACAGAGACTATAACCGGAACAGTAACATATACTGTTACAGAGACAGTGACGGAAACCATTACTGAAACATCGACAAACACGGTCACGAAAACTGCAACCGAGACAATTACAGAGACCGTAACCGAGACAATTACGGAAACAATTACGGAAACCGATACTCCAACAGTTACCAAAACTGCAACGCCTACAGTAACCGTTACTATAACGGATACTGCAACACCTACATTTACAGCAACCGATACACCTACGGTGACAAAGACCAATACACCTACAGTGACCCCGACTGCTACTGCAACCACTACAAAAACCGTAACGTCTACATACTCTGTGACTGCAACATACACAAACACTAAAACGTCCACGGCAACTTACACGCCGTCAAGCACGCGGACAAGCACAACGGCGTATACAAATACTGTGACAAGCACATCAACTCCGACGTCTACAAGCACTTCTACTTTCACAACATCCCCGACCTATACCTTGACGCCGAGCTTCTCAGCGACTGAAACATTTACAAGTACGCCCACGCAGAGTGCGACAATAACACCGACGCCGACGCCGAAATTCGAAATGAAGATAGCTGTTTATAATTCAGCGGGAGAAATAGTGAAGGTCATAGCGCTCTCGGCCGCGTATACCATACCTGATAATTTCACGATAACCAACAGCGTATTCAGCCCGGATGACGGAGGCAAAGCGCAGATAAGCGTGGACCAGACCGTGGTTGAATGGAACGGAACAAACCAGATGAATGCAAGGGTTGAGAACGGCATCTACTATGTAAAGGTGGAGATAGTGGATCCGTTGGGTTACAGCCACACCATGGTGCAGCAGGTAACAGTCCTGACAAATAGCAGCAAAAAGGAATTCCTGATATATAACAGCGGGGGAGAGATAATAAAACATATACCCATCAATTATCTGGCTGGAACAGGGTCCACAGTGCTTACTGTAAACAACAGTGTGTTCTCGCCCGGCGACGGAGGAGGAACACCCAATTACGCGGAATTTACGTACATGGGCCAGACAATACAGTGGGATGGAACAAATGACAAAGGCGATATAGTAGGAAACGGCGTTTATAGCGCCGTGCTTGCAACCGTGGATAACAACGCATACAGCGCCGTTGCCGAAACAAGCCTGACAGTAATGCATAATGCCTATGAGGTAATGACAAATATAAGAGTACTGCCGAACCCTGTAAATAACGCCAATAGCACGGTGATGAAGATAAGATATGATGTTATGAGCGGCACTGTCATAACGGCAAAAGTTTACAATATGGCCGGCGAACTGGTGAAAACAATGACAGATTATAATAATGCCGGGGAAGTAAAGTGGGACTTAAGTTCTGAAAGACGGATAGCCCCCGGGCTATATGTGGCTGTTATCTATGCCCGCACGCAAAGCGGAATGAGCAAGACATCTATAATTAAATTCACAATAATGCGTTAATACTTTTTTGGGGAATTAGCACGGGCCAAGGACACGGTTGCTAACCGTGTCCTTGGCTTTTTAAGGTCAAAATATTCAGAGAGTAGAAAGTAGAGAGTAGAAGATCAAAACATTCAATAAGAAAAAATCGAGGCAATGATTGAAAAAAACAATGGTTGATGATATCCAGGAAGGCGAAATAGCCGCGCTTGACGTATATGACAACTGCGGCAATGAACTCATAAAGAAAGGCGCAATTCTTAAGGCGTCCCTGAAAACAAGCTTAAAAAAGGCGGGGATATATTTTTTGTATTCGGATGATAATGAAGGCTCCGTGCATACCGTCTATAAACTAAAAACCCTGGCAGAACTCCTTCAAGTCATGAAATGTTTCATTGCTTCAAACGGCGAAAACGCGGAAATATTAAAAAAATACGGCAAGGAAGAGATAAAAAGGTTCTTATCGGCTTCGAACGAAACAGGCAATAAGATAGCATACGGTCACATATTCCGTTATTTTGCCACTGAGATGGTTTCTTCACTTAATGAAAATAAAAAGCAGGTATATGATTTTCAGGACTACAGAACCATTGAAACTTACCCGGAATATCATATTGTCAATGCCGCGTGCATTACGGGAGTGCTGGCGCATAATATGGGGCTTAAAGATGAAGAAAAAGTCGATGCCATAACAGGCGCGCTGTTATGCGATATTAAAATGAACCAGTATAAATTCATAGGCGAAAACAGGGAGTTAACGGGAACGGAAAAGGAAGAAATGAGGCAGCATCCGCTTTTAAGTTTTGATATGGCCAGGAAAATATACGGGATCCCCGCAAGGGCCGCGCTTATCGCGCTGCAGCACCACGAACGGTATGACAAAGGCGGTTACCCAAAGGGTATTGGAGGGAATGATATCGGCGTTCTGGGTAAAATAGCGGCAATTGCCGATGTCTATGACGCTTTGACAAGTTCAAGACCGTTCAGGAAGGTTTACACCCCGTCTGACGCCTGGCATTGCATAGATTCAAACATTGGAATACTTTTTGATCCTGCGGTTGCTGAAGAATTTAAACGTTCCATTCCTGAATATTTCCCGGGAGATATTGTGGAGGTAAAAGACGGTGATAAAGCAATAGTGCTTGAGAATTGTTACGGGAAGCCGCAATCGCCTTCCATAAAAATAATTGAAAAAAAAGACAAAAGTGCTATAATCTCATGCAGCGTTAAGACCCAAACTATAGTAAAAACACTGGAATCAATACGTCAAAAGGAGCAGCAATGGGAAGAATAATATCCGTCGCGAACCAGAAGGGCGGGGTAGGCAAAACCACGACCACTGTAAATACAGCCAGCGCCATAGCGGCGCGGGGGAAAAAAGTGTTGATAGTGGACATAGACCCGCAGGGAAACTCAACGCTTGGGCTCGGGTTCGATAAGGAAGTGGAAACGGAAAATATATATAACCTGCTCATAGGGGATATGCCTGTCAGGAGCGTCATAAAAAAGACAGCGGTTGAAAATCTCGATATAATCCCGTCAAACATAGACCTGACCGGCGCTGAAGTTGAACTCGTTAATGAAGAAGAAAGGGAAACAAGGCTGAAAAAAGGGCTTGACCAGGTTAAAGACGAATACGATTACATTTTCATAGACTCGCCCCCTTCACTGGGGCTTTTGACGCTTAATTCGCTTGTAGCGTCCGACTCGGTAATGATACCCATGCAATGTGAATTCTATGCCCTGGACGGTTTAGGGCAGCTATTGGAGACCATAGGGGCCGTAAAAAAATCCCTTAATCCGGACCTCGTAATAGAAGGGGTTGTGATTACCATGTTTGACTCCAGGACAAGCCTTTCTTTGCAGGTTGTGGAAGAGGTAAAGAAAAAGTTCAAACATAAGGTATATGACACGGTAATACCGAGAAATGTCAGGCTTTCAGAGGCCCCGAGTTTCGGGCAGCCCATAGACGTGTATGACATGCATTCAAAGGGAGCAAAAGCTTATGACAATCTGGCTGCGGAAATAACAGGCATAAAAGAAGCGCGCAAAAGCGCTGCGGGAAAGGGGTAATACAACATGGCAAGACAGGCATTGGGAAAAGGGCTCGAGGCATTGATCCCGGGTTCAAGGTCAAAAGCATCATCAGCGCCGGTAAGAGGCTCTTTGGAAATCAGCATAAATGACATAAGGGCAAATCCCAACCAGCCAAGAAAAAGGTTCGCTCCTGAAAAACTCGAGGAGCTGATAAAGTCGGTAAAATCCAGGGGCGTCATAGAACCCCTGATAGTAAAAGAAACGGGAAACAAATACGAACTCATAGCCGGTGAAAGGCGTTTTATAGCGGCCCAGCGCGCCGGTTTAAAAGTTGTGCCGGTAATAATAAAAAATGTATCACCGGCGGAACAGCTTGAAATTGGTTTGATAGAGAATATAATGAGGCAGGATTTGAACCCTGTTGAAGAAGCATTTGCCTTTAAAAACCTGATGGAAAGCTATAAGTGCACGCAGGAAGAACTTTCCGACAGGATAGGAATAAACAGGGCAAATGTGGCAAACATCATAAGGGTGCTGAAATTGCCTGCCGAGATACAACAGTATATAATAAATGAAGAACTCTCTTTAGGCCACGCAAAGGTGCTTTTAGGTGTGGAAGACAGGGTGAAACAACGCCAGTTGGCCGACCAGACGGTAAGAAAAGGCCTGTCTGTCAGGGACTTAGAAGGCATATTGGAAAAATCCCCGTCAAAAAAGTCGGGCGCAAAACAGCAGGCTTCGGCTGAAATGAAAAGCATTGAGAATAAAATGAAACTCCATTTCGGGACCAAAGTCAGCATAAAAGGCAGCTATAAAAAAGGCACAATAGTGATTGAATATTATAATTCCGAGGATTTTGAAAGAATTACGGAGATAATGAGGATAAAATAGGAAGCATGCCATGTACCTGAGCTAATGCGAACCGTGTCATGTACCTGAGCTACTGCGAATGGTACATGATGGTACATGGCGGTTTATGTTGCTAGGTGCGAATATTGGATACTGTCGGAAAAGGCGGTTATGATAGGGCGTGTCCGGCGCAGGTCAAATTTTTCTATGGATTGGCCGCCCGGTATTATAAGGGTTTTAGTGGCGCCAGGCCATAGAAAAATTTGACCTGCACCGGACACGAAAGAAAACACATCGTTATTTAAGGATTCCAATACAGTGTCAACGGTTATAAATAAAAAAAGCCAGCAAAGCGCCGGCTTTTTTATTTATTCTTTTTATTTATTTTTTAACGGGTTTAACGGGTGCGTTTGACGCTTTTTGCACTTCCGCTGACAGCTGCGCAACCCACGCGTTATACTCAGGGGTTATTTCAGTCAGTCTCTGCCGGGATTTCTTTACCCACTCTGATTCCGGAGGGGTAAAAAGGTCCACCACGGTCTGGTACTCAACATAAGCATTCTTAAGGGCGTTATCTTCCATGAGCATTTCATATTCAATATCAGTTATTTCTTTTTTCTTGAGTTTATTGTCATAGTACTGTTTCTTGGTGTCAGGAGCCCTGTAAAAATTAAGGAATTTTTCTCCTTCGTTATACTCGCGCTGGGCACGCCTTACCACTTCAAATCGAGCCATGAAGTAGGCGATGACTAATGTAAGCACCACAAGGCCCGCTATGATCAGGGCGTCGTTAAGTTTGTTCTTTTTTTCTTCCATTGCCGAAAACCTCCTGAGTATTTAATAAATGAATTATAAAATGAAATAAAAGCTTTGTCAATTGATAAAGAACACGAAATCCAGTTATTTGACGTTGACACCGGCGTATTTATAAGTAAAATGTGTTGTGTGCAGATGCTGCCGATGAGACTGCTGGAAAAGCATGTCATGCACCTGAGCTAATGCGAACCGTGTCATGTACCTGAGCTACTGCGAATGGTACATGATGGTACATGGCCTTGATGACAGGTTTAAAGGAAATCCTCATATTTTCAAGGTTTTCCGGTATTGTCATATATTTACTACTCAGGATAGGCTGTACACTAATCGTTATATAATAAGGAGGGAGATATGGCAGGATTAAAGCAAAAACCCATTGATTTTGCGTTTAAGATGCTGGCAATCAGGGATTATGGCGAGGCAGAACTGCGGGCAAAAATGGAAGCCAAGGGATATGCATTGGCTGATTTAGACCCGGCAATAGGGGCCTTAAAGCAAAAGAATTTTTTAAATGACCGTGTGTATATAGGAAAAATAATTGAAAAATATACACTTAAGTCGCCTTCTGGCAAAGCATTTATAAAGAATTTCTTTGAGCAAAAAGGCATTAAAAAGGAACAGTATGAGGCCGTTTTGGACCAGGTAAACGAACGGACTACCGCAAAACTGGCTTTTCAGATGAAGTTCAAGCCAATTAAAAAAACGGAAAATCCTTCAAAAATAAGGCAAAAAGCCGCCAATTATTTGCAAACAAAAGGTTTTGATTATGATATAATTGTTGAAATATTGAACGAAGAAATTAAAGGAGATATTGACTATGAACAGTAATGAACTGAGAAAATTATATCTGCAGTTTTTTGCGGAGCGCGGGCACGTCGTAAGGCCTTCGTCTTCGCTTATTCCCGAGGACGCATCCCTGCTTTTTACCGTCGCCGGGATGGTGCCTTTTAAGAACTACTTTCTTTCAAAGGTTCCGCTGATATTTACCAGGGCTGCTTCTTCCCAGAAATGCATCAGGACAAATGACATAGACAATGTAGGCCGGACGCGCAGGCACCATACTTTTTTTGAGATGCTCGGAAATTTCTCTTTTGGCGACTACTTCAAGGAAGATACCATCAAATGGGCATGGGAATTCCTGACCGAAGTTGTGAAAATACCGAAAGAAAGGCTGTACGTGACCGTATACCTTGATGACAATGAAGCGTATGACATCTGGAATAAAAAAATGAAAATACCGGCTGACAGGATATTTAAGCTCGGGAAAGAAACTAATTTTTGGGAAATGGGGGCGGTGGGGCCGTGCGGCTACTGCAGCGAGATTTATTTTGATTTTGAGGGCGGGAAAAAAGGCGCTGTAACGGGCGAAGACATAGAAAAAAATGACGACAGGTTCCTTGAAGTGTGGAACCTCGTATTTACACAGTTTGATAAACGCGCGGACGGGACCCTCGGCGACTTAAAGCAGAAGAACATCGACACGGGAATGGGCCTTGAAAGGCTGGCAGCCGTGTCGCAGGGAGTTTTTTCAAATTTTGAAACGGACCTTTTCATGCCCATAATACATGACGTGGCTGAAAAGGCCGGGACACCCTATGGCAAAGACCCGAAAACGGACATTTCTTTGCGTGTGGTTGCCGACCACGCAAGGGCTGTTACTTTTTTGATAGGCGACGGCGTTCTTCCTTCAAATGAAGGCCGCGGTTATGTGCTGCGCAGGCTAATCCGCAGGGCAGTGCGTCACGGGCGAATGCTCGGATTTAAGGAAACATTCCTGTACAAAGTGGTTCCCGTAGTGCTTCATATGATGGGCGACGCTTATCCCGAGACGGCGCAAAGAAAAGATTACATTACGCAGATAATAAAACTGGAAGAAGAAAAATTCCAGGAAACCATGGATAAAGGCCTGGAAATACTCAACCAGGAAATAGAGACCCTAAAGAAAAATAACGTAAATATACTGCGGGGTGAAGCAGCATTTAAACTTTATGACACTTTCGGTTTCCCGATAGAAATAACCGAGGAAATACTGAAAGAACACCAGATGTCCCCTGATAAGGAAAAATTCAGGGCGTGCATGGAAGCCCAGAGGGAAGCCGCGAAAAAAGCATGGAAGGGAATGAGTGTTGACGCCCAGGCCGTGCCCGAAGAAATAATTAGAAATATTACCGCGACCAGGTTCACTGGATACGCGGGGTTTGCAGAGGAAAACTGCAAAGTGATCGCAATAATAAAAGCAGGGAAAAAGACAGCTTCTGCCGCTTCCGGGGAGGAAGTTTCAATTATTCTTGATAAAACCTCTTTTTATGGCGAAGGCGGGGGCCAGATGGGCGATAAGGGATTGATAACCGAGCAGGGTATGGAACTGGAAGTAATTGACACTCAAAAAACAGATGACAGGTATATACACATGGTAAAAGTTACAAAGGGCGCCGTAAAGGAAGGCGACCTTGTAAAAACAACCGTGGATATTGACAAGCGTTCCGCGATCATGAAAAACCATACGGCAACGCACCTGTTGCAGGCAGCTTTGAGGAATATCCTGGGATTACACGTGGAGCAGGCAGGTTCTTATGTCGGCGATGACAGGCTCAGGTTTGATTTTACCCACTATGCGGCTTTAACGGAGCAGGAAGTCAGGTCCGTTGAAAAAATGGTGAATAAGTGGGTGCAGGAAAGCGTGCCCGTAGATGTTGAGGTCATGAGCGTTGACGAGGCAAAAAACACCGGGGCAATGGCGCTTTTTGAGGAAAAATACAAGGGTGAAGTCAGGGTGGTGTCCGTAGGGCACATTTCCAAGGAATTATGCGCCGGAACGCACCTGCATAATATAGGCGAGACAGGGCTGTTTAAAATAGTATCATCCGCGTCCACTGCCGCGGGCATACGCAGGATAGAGGCCGTAACCGGGGAAGCTTCATATGCGCTGGTTTTGGAGAATGAAAACACCATAAAAGAATTAAAGGCGGTTTTTAAGACAAACGACAACGCGGAGCTCAAAGACAAGGTCAATAAAATGATCAAGGAATTCAAGGAGCTTGACAAAAAGGTAAATGAGGTAAAAAAGGCCGGCATGATGAAGAATGTCGAGGAATATATATCAGCCGCGAAAGAAATACACGGCGTAAAAGTCATCACAATCAGGTTTGCCAACGCGGACAAAGAAGCTGTGCGACAGCTCGGCGACGTGCTCCGTGAAAAAGTAAAGAAGGCTGTTATAGTCATAGCCAGCACGGCCGGGGATAAAATAAGTTTTTTGGCAATGGTCACGGATGACATAACGGATAAATATGATGCGTCAAAGATAGTAAAACGCGCGGCCGCCATATGCGGCGGAGGCGGAGGTGGAAAAAAGAACATGGCCGAAGCCGGAGGACATGATGTATCAAAGATAGATGAGGCTTTGGAAGAAGTGGAAAAGGCAGTTAGAGGATAAAAATGAGGATAATTTGTTTCGACCCGGGCACGGTGAGGATAGGCGTTTCGATCAGTGATGAAACCGAATACCTGGCGCGCCCGATCGGAAATATAAAAAATAACGAACGCCTGGACAGACAGCTGAAGGAACTCGGGGAAAAAAATGATTTTGGCAAAATCATAGTAGGCGAGCCTTTTAACATGGACGGGACGAGGAATCCCAAAAACACATTTGTCGGGCAGCTGGTTGAAAGACTGAAAATCGTATTCCCGGACATGGAAATAATAATGTGGGACGAGCGCTTATCCAGCTGGGAGGCAAACAACCTGATGCTTGAGGCGGATCTAAGCAGAAAAAAAAGAAAAAAGAAAGTCGATGCTTTGGCAGCCGTACTCATACTTCAGAACTACCTGGACAGGGCCCGTGAAAGGAAAAAATGATAGATAAAAATATTGCTCCGGTTAAAAAAATGACGATCAGGGACCTGTCGGTGATAGTTTCCATAGCCGCATGTTCCGTGGTTTTCAGCATTTTTATGTCAGCTTTTATGCCTGTTTTGGCGGCGGATAAGCAGCCGAAATTAATAAACATCAATTACGGCACTGGATTAAAAAAGATAGCAAACATTCTTAAGTCTGAAGGCGTGATCAGGAGCAGTTTTGCTTTTGAACTATATGCCGTGGTGACAATGTCCAATAAAAAATTCCAGGCGGGCGAGTATGAATTCTCATTTCCGCTGTCTGCGGCGGATATTTCCGGCAAACTCGTAAAAGGGGATGTAAAGAAACATAAAGTCGTGGTTCCTGAAGGCTCGGATATAAGCGACATTGACAGGATTTTCGCGGTTTCAGGCATGCTTATAACCGGGGATATAACCGCTTTGGCTGCGGATAAGATATTCCTTAAATCCATAGGGATAGCAACAATATCAGCGGAAGGTTTGCTGTTCCCCGACACTTATTACATAATACGTGGAGAAACGCCGGCAAAGGTTATGAAGACCATGTACGCGCGTTTTATACAGAAATCAGTCATTGATATAAACCGCGTTTATGACATACAGGGATACAGGGCAACAGGTTATAAAGTCCTAATCATGGCATCTATAATAGAAAAGGAATCGCGTCTGGCCGCCGAGCGGCCCATGGTTTCCTCGGTATTTTATAACAGGTTAAAGTCGCCCGAGACATATCAAAAAAGGCTTGAATCATGCGCCACGGTAAGGTATGCGCTTAATAAAAGAACGGGAAGTATAACCTATAAGGATATAAAGGTTGAAAATCCTTACAACACTTACATCAGGATCGGGTTGCCTCCCGGGCCCATATGTAATCCCGGGATTGAAAGCATGGCGGCCGCTTTAAACCCCGCAATTACCAAATACAGGTATTTTGTACTTTATGAAAACGGGGAACACACATTTTCGGAGACTTTAGAGCAGCATAACAGGGCAAAGATCGCAAATAAAATGATAAGGCAGGATCAGGAGTGAAAAAATTATTGCTACTTATGGCAATGGTCATTTCCAGCCATACGGCGGTTTCAGCCCTGACTTATTGCGACATGGCGGGGGACTCCCTGGAAGCCTGGAAAATACAGGCTGAGTATAAGGAAAAGTATTTCGCAAACGACGCATTTTACCTTAATGGCAATATTACACAGGAAATAATGCTGAGCGGCATGGATCAGGATTTCCTGGTCCGTGTGGGCCTGCCTAAAGGCTATTTTGCGTCTTTGGACGCGAATTATGTGTTCCAAAATCTGGCGGCGCTGTATGACTACAATACTGTGCAGACCATTACATTGCTTGCAGGCAAACGGCTGGACATAGGGCCCGGCATTCTTTTGGGGATCAAATTCCCGTTAGGGACAAAACTGGCGGGCAATCCTTTGCTTATAAACAGGGATGATATGTATGACATTATGGCGGGTTTATATCAAAAGGGCTCCCTGGGGCCCGTCAAGTATTCAATGCAGGCTCTTATGGAACAGCCTATCAGGCAGACCTATTACCAGGGATACGCGGATTTATCCGCGTCGCTTGGTTTCAATTTTTATAATGTCCCTGAAAAACAGGTTATTGACATACTCGCGGAGATCCATTATTCCGGCATACTAAGGGGGCCGCAGGATGTCCAGATAGGACCGGTTTTTCCCGAAGAACTGCAGAGAATACCGGGAAATTCCTATATGCTGACAATAATACCACAGGCAGTGGTGACGTTTTACAATGATTTCAGTTTTGTGCTTGGCGCGGAAATATTGGTGAATGCCGACAACTGGAATTTAAATAAAATCGGCGAACCCAGGTATGTCATAAAGGCAAATTATGTGTTAAACAGTTCGCACAGGCCAGCCGCCGTATCCGGGTCAGGCATGCCTTCAAGTATGACTTCAACATCAACGGCAGGAATGCCTTCAAGTATGACTTCAACATCAACGGCAGGTATGCCTTCAAACATAACTTCAACATCCGGAACGGGTTTGCCTTCAAATATAACTCCAACATACGGAACAAAGTAAAAAAATCGCGCATAACGTCGTAATAAAAGGATCGGTGAAAAATGAATAATAATCAGGGCAGGATCGTAAGCAAAGAGGAGATAGTGGAACTTATTAAAAATGAAGGAAGATCCCTTGATGTAAAAACCATAATGCACAGGTTAAAACTGGGCAATTCAGCCAGGGGAACCGTAAAGCAGATCCTTAAAAAACTCAGCAAGCAGGGGACCATAAACAAGGACCGCAAAAAGTTTTCCAATGAGAAGATAACAAAGACTGTAACGGGAAAGATAGACCTGAGGAATGATTACGGGTTCCTTGCAATGCCCGACGGCAACGATATTTTTGTTGGCAGAAGCAGCGCTGAAGACCTTTTGCCGGGCGATATCATCGAGGTTTATCCCCATGTAAGCAGGGCCGGGGGCATAGAAGGTGAGCTTAAAACCATAGTAAAACGCACGGAGTCGCCTGTAATGTGCAGGGTAAGAAAATTCGGGAATGAGGTTTTCGCCGTACTTACCTTTAAGCCCGGGCCCATAATCAAGATAAGGAAACCGTCGGAGGCTCTCGGAGAGGGCGACCTGGTGCTGGTCAGGGTTGATTATGACAGCGGCAAACTTTTTGGAGAAGTTGTAGCGCACCTATACGATAAAAGCGACATGAAACTGTACATGCAGTTCATACTCGCGAGAAATGAAATAAGGCAGGACTTCCCGGACGAGGTATTATCCGAGGCCGCGGCTATCGGGCTGGATACTTCCGATCTGGGCGACAGGCTGGATTTAAGGGATGAAGTAATCATAACGGTGGACCCCAAGGACGCTAAAGATTTTGACGATGCGATTTCCATAGAAAAAAATGCCGGAAAATACCGCCTCGGGGTCCATATTGCGGATGTTACGCATTACATGAAAGAAGGCTCGGCGCTGGATGCGGAAGCGTCCTTAAGGGGAACAAGCGTATATTTGCCCGGGTCTGTAATTCCGATGCAGCCTGAAAAACTGTCCAATGACATATGTTCGCTGCGCGAGGGCGTGGACAGGATGACTTTCTCGATTTTCATGAACATGGACGGCAACGGCGTCATAGAAGACTATGAAATAAAGGAAAGTGTGATAAAAAACCACAAGCGTTTCACATATGAGGAAGTGGACGACGTATTAAAAGGCGCGGACTGCCCCGATGCGGAAGTAAAAAAAGCGCTGTTCCTGATGAATGAACTGAAGGAAAAGTTAAAGGAAAACTTCAGGTTGGGCGGGAACATAGATTTTGACCTGGGGGAACCTGTATTTGTATATAATGACGATGGGAGCGTGGCCAATATAGTCAGGAAAGAGTCCCTGGACTCCCATAAGCTTATAGAATACTTCATGATATCGGCAAATGTATGCGCGGCTGATTTTATTACCCGCAAATCAAAGTTCGGCATGTTCCGCGTGCATGAAAAACCCTTCCAGAAGGATATTGACGAATTCAACGCGTACATGAGGGGTATGGGTATTGACGTTTCCCTGAAAAAAGGTACAAATAAGGAATTCCAGCAGGTGCTGGAAAAGGTAAAAAATTCGGAAAAGAAAAACCTTGTGCAGAAAAAACTCCTGCGTTCAATGAAACTTGCCAGGTATTCCGAGAGAAATCTCGGCCACTTCGGGCTCGGGCTGGAAAAATACACGCATTTTACCTCCCCAATCAGGCGTTATGCCGACGTCCTGGTGCACAGGCTGATAAAACATTTTCAGGGCGTAGAGGCCATGAAAGATACGGATAAAGTTTATTTAAAGCAGGCAGCTGATAATATATCGGACAATGAAGAACGGGCCGAAAAGGCGGAAAATGACTCTTTCAGGCTTTTCTGCCTGGATTTTTTAAAGGACAGGGTTGGCGATGTTTTTGAAGCGATAGTATCCAGGGTCACAAAAAACGGGTTTGTCATGGAGCTTGCCGAGTATCCGGTGGAAGGTTTCGTGAATTATGATGCGCTTGAAGAATATTATGTATTTGACCAGTACAGGCAGGCGGCAATCGCGAAAAGATCAAAAAAAATAATTAAAACAGGCGATAATTTTTCTGTTATAATAGTCAGGATAGACCTTGAATCATTAAAACTTGAACTGGAGCCGGAAAAATGAAAAAAGTCATGTTGGCGTTTGTTTTAGCCCTTTTTCCTACCATAAGCGCGGCTTCTTCAGCCGGGGTTACATCGGTTTTTGACATAGGAACTTCTGTCAGGGCGCAGTCAATGGGCGGCGCTTTTTCCGCTGTTTCAGGCGACTCTGCCGGTGTTTATTTTAACCCGGCATTGCTTGATACAGTTGAAAAAATAGAAATTCAGGCTGCTTACATGCCGCTTTTTTTCGATACCACATATAATTACCTGTGTTCCGCCGTTCCCACCCTCGACATAGGAGCATTCGGATTTTCAGCGGCTATGTTCAATACTGATAAGATATCATTCAGGGACTCTTCGGGGATAAAAACCGGGGACTCTTCGCAGTTCATAATGGAGCTCATAGCGGGATGGGGGATGTTTTTGATCGGCAATGACCTTTCAGTGGGGCTTAACATCAAGCTGGACTATCACAATATAGCCCGGTACGCCAATGCCATGACCTATGGCATGGATTTAGGCGCCTATTACCGGGCGATTAATGATAAAGATCAGATACTGGCAGCGGCGCTTGTCCTGAAAAACACCTTGGAGCCGGATTTCAAATTAAGCGGCACAAATGACTCCATACCAAGGCAGCTGATTGCGGGGGCATCGTATGAAAGGATTTTAACCGGGGATATAACAGGCGCCGTTAACCTGGACGTGATCATCCCGGTCGGGACTGATTTTGACCTTAAAGCCGGGATGGAATTCATATTTTTTAAAATGGTCGCAATAAGGGCAGGTTACAGCACGTATGGAATTATGTCCGCGGGCGCGGGGCTGACGCTGTTTGATTCAATAACGCTTGATTACGGGATATTTATGACGGAACTTGACACTCAAAACAGGTTCGCCCTTAAGTATGCTTTCGGCGACAATGTGGCGGATTTAAGGAAAAGAAAAGAGGAAATTGAAGAACAGAAGATTGAAAAGATGGCGAAAGTGATGGCCGCAAAACAATTGGAGCAGCTGCGCGGCAATATAGATAAAATGAAGGATAAAGAAAGGTTTAAAGCGCTTCATTACTCAAAGGGGCTTGAAGCATATTTTGACGCCGACTTAAAGATGTCGCTTGCGGAGTTTCAGACAGTGTATGATATTGACAGTGAATACATGAGTGTTACCTATTATACTTCCTATATAAAAGGTTTAATGGCCAGGACAAAACAGGGCGCATACAGCGATGACGTGGTAAATTTATACAGGGATGGCGTTAGTTTGTATTTGAAGCAGGATTACAAGGGCGCCAAGGAAAAATGGGAAAGCATACTCAAGATCGACCCATACAACAAGCTCGCCATAGAAAACCTGAAAGAAGTAAATTCCCTGCTGCGCGAACTTGAAGGCTTTAAGGAGGGCAAATAGTGTCTTTTTTCTCAAATAAGCTGCTGAAAGAGGAAAAGTTTGTCCTCCCCGCGCAGAAACAGTATGTTTCTGAAATAAAAGAAAAGATAACCTCGCTTTGCAGGGAATACAACTTTAACTACAAGGACGTGAACAACCTCCTGATCGTGCTTGACGAGGCGTGTTCCAACATAATTAGGCACGCCTACAAGGACAAACCCGAGGGCGGGGACATTACTTTTGAGATCAAGGTTATGGAAAAAGGCATTTACATCACATTAATTGACACAGGGAGAGGTTTTAACTGGAAAAACTTCCATACCCCGGACCTTAACCATTACGTGGACATAGGAAAAAAGGGCGGGCTTGGAGTATGGATAATAAGGAAGCTTACCGATAAAAGCGATTATAAAACAACCGAACGCGGCAATGAACTCACCCTGGTCAAGTACCATTCAAAAAAATCACTTTTAAACCTGGTTTTGGGAATGATAACGTCGTCAAAGGGAATAAAGGAACGCTTTGTCGTGGCTACGACTATTTTTATCCTGCTTTTAGTCGCCGGGACATATTTTTACTTTATCCGGCATGAGCAGGAAAGCCTGCGCAATAAATTCCTGGCCTATACCGGGGACATAGCGAGAAGCCTGTCTGATTCAAGCAGGGAAAGAATAATCAATAACAACTACCTGTCATTGATACAGATTTTAAAGGAAATAAAAAGTAATAATGAAAATATAGACGAGGTTTTTGTGATAAATACGGAAGGCAAGATTATCGCGCATAATGACGCCCAGAAATTGTACACGGATTACAACCGTAGCGACAGGAACTGCGTGGTTGTGCCTGCGATCAACGGAATTCTCGTCATGAAATGCACCTACGGCAAATCATACAGGTATGACATTGCATATTCCATAGCATTTCAGGGCATTGACATGGGCGAGGTTCATGTATATGTGACCAAAAACGGCATAGACAGGGTTATGGCGGGCAAAGCCATAAATCTCATATTTGCCATAGTGCTTATATTCCTGATATCCGCGGCTGGCATATACATGCTGCTCGGTCTCATCATAACACCCCTGCAAAGGCTCAGGGAAGGCGCGCTTGCCATAGGTGAAGGAAGGCTTGACCACCGCATAGAGCTTGAAGGAGAGGATGAATTTTCCCAGATAGCGAATGCGTTCAATGATATGGCAAATAAGTTCAAAGGGGCGCAGGCATCGCTCGTTGAGCAGGAAAAGATGCAGAAAGAGATCGCGGTTGCCAAGGAAATACAGCAGACCCTCCTGCCAAAGAACATTCCGGACACCGAGGGGTTTGACATCGCTGCGCTTTACAGGTCGGCAAAAGAAGTCGGCGGGGATTATTATGACGTGATCAAGGTCGCGCCCCGTTTAATCGGCGTCATTGTGGCGGACGTATCGGGAAAGGGCATTCCGGGCTCGCTGGTTATGACCATAACCAGGACAGTGGCTCGGCTGGTTGCCATCAAAAATAAATCCGCGAAAAGCGTAATGGTTAAGGTCAATAATTTCGTAAAGGAAGACATGAAAAAAGGCATGTTTGTGACGGCGTTTTACCTTGTTTTAAATTCATTCACGCGCAGAATCAACTTCGCGAGCGCCGGCCACGACCCGCTCATATTGTACAGGGCCAAAGAAGAAAAAATCTATTACATTAAACCGAAAGGATTTCCCCTCGGCATAACACTGCCTGATGAGGCGCTTTTCAAGAAAATAATGGTTGAGGAAAGCCTGAAACTCCAGAAAGACGATCTTATAGTGGTATATACGGACGGCGTGACCGAGGCCATGAACGGCAGGCGCGAGCAGTGGGGGGAAAAACGTTTTGTGGATTTCATAAAGGCCAACGGTAGGTTAACTTCCAAAGAGTTCATAGACAAGCTCAATAACGAGCTTAAGGAATTTACCCAGGGGTATCCCCAGAACGACGACATAACCATAGTCGTCATAAAGGAAAAGAAGACGGGCGCGGACATGCTGCGCAGTATGGACAGGCAGATAACCATGATGAAGAAAAAGAAAATGAAGATAAAAGATATAGAAAAGGAGCTCGGAATAGACGTTGAAGTCTTCAAAAAAATGAAAAAGCAGGGATCCAAAATAAAGGAAGAAATGCGGTTCTTTACGTTTGAACAGAAAAAAGAGCTAATGAAGCTGGTTGTGGCGGAGCCGATGCTGAGCGTGTCAAAATACGCGGAAAAATTGTCCTTAAAATACAAAATGCAGATAACCGTGGAACTCGTTATAAATGAGTTAAAAAGGGGAAATCTAGTAAGCGCGGAAAAAAGAAAAACTTACGCCAGGGAAAGAACAAAATAGGAGGAGCAATGTTCCTAAAGCTTTTTTATAACGCGGCCAATGAAAAAAAAGTGCTGGGGCGCCTTGATAAGATGAATAGTTTCAGCCTTGAAGCCGCGCCTTCAATTGTGTCCATAATTAAAGACGTGGAAAAAAATGGCGACAAAGCCGTAAATAAATACACAAAAAAGTTTGATGATGTAGTTGTTACGCAGCTGAAGGTCCCGGCAAAAACCATCAAAGCCGCGTACGCGAAGGTGGACCGCAGATTTTTTAAATCCGTTTCAATGGCGATAAAAAATATAGAAAAGTTCCACTCGATGCAGAGGAAAAACATAAAAGATTATATTTTTAAGAATAAAGGATATACCATACGGCAGAAATACCTGCCGCTTGATTCGGCAGGCATATATATACCCGGCGGACAGGCGCCGCTTTTCTCAACACTGCTTATGGCGGGCATCCCGGCAAAGATCGCGGGTGTAAAAAGGATCGTTGTCGTATCCCCGCCAAGATATGACGGGGATGTGGGGCCGTATATACTTGTGGCTGCGGACATGATAGGCATTAACGAGGTTTACAGGGCGGGCGGGGCGCAGGCAATAGCGGCTTTGGCATACGGAACAGAGTCGATCAAAAGAACCGACAAGATCGTCGGGCCCGGCAACATATACTCCACGATGGCAAAAAAATACTTATTCGGTAAAATAGGGATCGATTCCTTAAACGGGCCGTCAGAAGTGACCATAATCGCGGACAACACAGCGGATCATATGTTCATCACATACGACCTTTTGGCCCAGGCCGAACACGTAAACGGACACTCGCTTCTTATTACGGACTCCAAAGGGCTGGCGGACAAAGTCGAAGCAGAGGTGAAAAAATCAGGTGTAAAGTCCGGCATAACCGTGATAATCGTGAAAAACATGTCAGACGCCGTGAAGCTGGCCAATTACAAGGCTCCCGAGCATTTGACGGTCGCGGCAAGGAACAGCGGCGAAATAATAAAAAAGATAACGAACGCCCCGGCAATATTTGAGGGCAATTACTCGCCTGTTGCTTTCGGTGACTATATGGCGGGCTCCAATCATATACTGCCGACTAACGGAACCGCCAGGTTCTTCTCCGGGTTGTCCGTACTGGACTTTTTAAAGCATACGCATATCGTAAAATGCACAAAAAAAGGCATCGGGGTATTTGGAAGGGATGCGGAAGTGCTTGCCGAGCTGGAAACACTTGTAAACCATAAGAAATCCATAATGGCCAGGAGGGATTCATGAATATACTTTCCCTTCAGCGCTCCACCGTCAGGGAACTTAAACCGTATGACCCTGAACTTTTGGCGGCATACAAATACAAAGTTGACGCCAATGAAAACGGGTATGACATACCTGTTGCAATAAGAAAGAAAATACTGAAAGAAATCGCAAAAATAAAATTTAACCGTTATCCCGACCCGGGTTCAGTCAAGTTAAGGTCAATATTGGCGGATAAAAACAGGATAGACCCGGGATGCATAGTAATAGGCAACGGTTCCGATGAACTCATACATTATCTTCTTCAGGCTTTTACGGACAAAAATGATAAAATAGTGGCGCCGGACCCGTCTTTTGACATGTATAGGATACTGGCCCTTGCTAACGGGGCAAAACCCGTGATAGTGCCGCTCGATGATAATTTTGACCTGGATGAAACCGCCGTGATCAGGGCGGCAAAGGGGGCAAAATTCATATTCCTGGCATATCCGAACAACCCCACGGGTAATTGCTTTTCAGACGATAAAATGCTCCGCGTAATAAGGTCGGCCGGATGCTTTGTTGTCATTGATGAGGCATATTTTGAATTTTCGGGTAAAACATACTTAAACCTGCTTGCAACGCAGAAAAATCTCATAATCTTAAGGACTTTTTCAAAAGCATATTCGCTCGCGTCCATGAGGGTCGGCTACATGATGGCTGCCCCGGAAATAATAAGCGTGATAAATAAAGTAAGGCTTCCTTATAATATGAACGCGGTGTCGCAGGTTTGCGCCGAATTGACGGCTCAAACCGACATCGCGCCCGTGGTCAAAAAAATACTTTATGAAAGGGAAAAACTTTATTCATCGCTTTATAAAGAATACCTTGTGGTAAAGAGCGACGCAAATTTCCTGATGATCAAAGTATGCGACGGGAAACAGGCAAAGAAATTATTTGAAAAAAAAGGTATTTCAATTAGAATGTTTAAGGACGGCAGGCTGAAAGATTTTTTAAGGCTTACTATAGGCACCCCTGAAGAAAACAGGGCTGCCTTGGAAATACTCAAACGGGGTGTTTAAATGAAAAAACCAAGGAAAGCGGAAATGAAAAGAAACACAAAGGAAACCGATATAGTGTTCGGCATGAATCTTGACGGGAAAGGCGTTTATTCCGTCAAAACCAACGAACCGTTCATGACGCACATGCTGGAACAGCTGTCAAAGCACAGCGGCATAGACATGGTGATCGCGGCAAAAGGCGACACCCAGATAGACGCGCATCACCTGACAGAGGACCTGGGTATAACTTTGGGGCAGGTTATGGCAAAGGCACTGGGCGATAAAAAAGGCATAAGGCGTTTTGGGTCGGCAGGCGTGCTTGATGAAGCGCTGGTAAGGGTGGTAATGGACCTGTCTGGAAGGACATACCTCGACTATAATGTGAAGCTGTCCGTAAAAAAAATCGGGACCTTTGACACGGAACTTGTGGAAGAGTTTTTTAACGGTTTTACCCGGGGCGGCAACGTCACGCTTCACATAGACCAGCTAAAGGGAAGGAACACACACCACATACTTGAAGCCGTATTTAAGGGATTTGCGCTCGCGTTAAAGGAAGCAATAGCGATAACCGGGAAAAACCTGCCGAGCACAAAAGGAACGCTTTAAACGTAGGTAAATAATAACAAGGCGGGATAATGAACAAAATAGCGGTGATAGATTACGGCATGGGCAACCTGCACAGCGTGATGAAGGCCCTGCAGTACGAAAAAGTGGCGGCAATCCTTACTGATAAGCCGGAAACGATAAGGAAATGCAGCGGGATAATCCTGCCCGGGGTCGGCGCTTTTCCCGACGCGATGGCTGAAATTAAAAAAAGAAAACTTTTGGAAGTCCTGACAGGGGAAGTAGAAGGCGGCAAGCCGATACTTGGCATATGCCTTGGCATGCAGCTGCTGTTTTCCTGTTCTTCGGAATTCGGGACGCACAAAGGCCTTGGGTTTATCCCGGGGAAGGTAGTCAGGTTCGACCGCAAAATGAAGGTCCCGCACATGGGGTGGAACAGCGCGGAGACCGCGAAAAAAGAGTCAAAAATACTCAAATCAATAAAAAACGGCCAGTATTTTTATTTTGTCCATTCATATTACTGCGTGCCGTCGGATAAAAAAGCCGTATTGACAAAAACGCAGTATGGTAATACTATCTTTACTTCGGCTGTGGAACTCGGCAATGTGTTCGGTTTCCAGTTCCACCCGGAAAAGAGCAGCGAGAAGGCAATGGTGGTCTATAAAAACTTTTTTGAGATCTGTAATGGAAGAACGGCGGAGCATTAGAGGCAAGAGACTGGAGTAGGGCACAAACTTTAGGGGAGATCACAATGCAAATAATTCCTGCAATTGATGTGAGAAAAGGCAAGTGTGTAAGATTAATCCAGGGGGATGTGCGCGATGAAACCGTGTACTCCAAAGAACCCGTGGAAATGGCAAAACTCTGGCAGGTAAAAGGAGCAAGGCTCATACACGTGGTTGACTTGGACGGCGCCCTGACAGGATCGCCTAAGAACATGGAAATCATAATGAAAATAGTAAAGGCCCTTCGCGTAAAAATAGAGGTTGGCGGAGGATTACGCAACGAAGAGGACATAAAAAAGTATGTGAAAGCTGATGTAAAAAGGGTTATATTATCCACCTCGGCCATTGCACAGGATGGTTTTTTGGAATCCATGATTGAAAAATACAAGGATAAGATAGTGGTCGGTGTGGACGCCAAAGACGGTTATATAGCGGTCAAAGGATGGAAAGACGTCACGGAAATCAAGGTAATACCTTTCTTAAAGGAACTTGAAAAAAAAGGTGTTAAGACCATTATATACACGGACATAAACAGGGACGGGGTTTTAAAAGGCCCGAACATAAAAGGCATAGTTAAAGTCTTAAAACACACCCGCATGCGGGTGATCGTATCCGGCGGCATAACTAACCTGAAAAATATAGAAAGAGTGATCGAGCTTGACAAAAAGTACGGAAATATAGAGGGTATTATCATAGGAAAAGCCCTTTACACCGGGGATATTGACTTAAAAGAAGCCATAAAGCTGGCCAAGGACGTATAATAAATGCTGACCAAAAGGATAATCCCGTGCCTGGATGTGGATAAGGGCAGGGTTGTAAAAGGGATAAAATTTTTAAATCTTATAGACGCGGGCGACCCTGTGGAAGCCGCGTATGAGTATAACCTGGCCGGAGCCGATGAAGTGGTTTTCCTCGATATTACCGCATCCCATGAAAAAAGAAAAACAATCATTGATGTCATACGCAAAACAGCGGAAAAGGTTTTCATACCACTGACCGTAGGCGGCGGCATACGCGAAGTGGCTGACATGGAAGAGATCCTGAAAAATGGGGCAGACAAGATATCGGTAAACACGGCAGCCGTTTATAACCCGGAGTTAATTAAAAACGGCGCAAAAAAATTCGGCAGTCAGTGTATAGTTTTGGCCGTTGACGCGAAAAGAAAACCCAAAGGCGGCTGGGAAGTCTACACCCACGGCGGCAGGACAGCCACGGGAATAGATGTCATTAAGTGGGTCAAAAAAGCCGAAAGCCTTGGAGCAGGGGAGATCCTGCTCACGTCCATGGACGCGGACGGCACAAAAGCAGGTTATGATATAGAACTTAACAGGGCGGTCTCAGACGCGGTAAGGGTGCCGATAATAGCCTCAGGCGGCGCAGGCGGCCCCGAACATATGTATGAGGTCTTAAAAGAAGGCAAAGCCGACGCTGTGCTGGCGGCAAGCATATTTCATTATAAGGAATACACGGTAAGGTCGGTTAAACAGTACCTGGCGAAAAAAGGGATACCGGTAAGGCTGTGAAATCCGGCCTGTCGCTATTTCCAGCCTGCATTAAATCGTTGACTTTTCGTACTTATAAGATTATATATATGTATGCACATTAATGGCGATAATCTTAAATCAACATACTAAAATAAACAAAGCGGCCATTAAATCAATTTAAGGAGGATTTTATGAAAAAAGCCGTGGTTTTTGTTTTTATTGTTTTATTTGTATTGACCTGCAGTCTGGCCGCAGCTGCATTGCTTAAGGTAGGGGATAAGGCGCCTGATTTTTCTCTTAAGGACCAGAATGGTAAGATCGTCAAACTCTCAAATTTCGCGGCAGAAAACAAAAGCAACGTTGTTCTTTATTTTTACCCGAAGGATTTTACAAGCGGCTGCACCGCAGAGGCGTGTTCTTTCAGGGACAACTACGCTGCTTTCATAAAAAAAGGCGCGGTTATCATAGGTGTCAGTTTTGACAGCGACGAGTCTCATGTCAAATTCGCCAAGGTAAACAAGCTCCCGTATTCGCTTATATCAGATCCAAAGGGCGTACTCGGCAAAAAATACGGGGTGCCAAAATTCATGGGTATCATGTCGGACAGGGTCACGTTTGTCATAGATAAAAAAGGCGTGATAAAGTATGTGTTCCAGTCGGTAAAAGACGCGACAAAGCACGTGGAAAATGCGTTAAAAGAGCTGGATAAGCTGTAAGGTCAAAGTCTGTTAAAATTAATATACTGTAGAGCGGCTGCTTGCTGCCGCTCATCGTTGTTTTAACCCCGGTTATACAAGCCAGCGCCTGAGCGGCAGCAAGCAGCCGCTCTACGTTGTTTTAACCCCGGTTATACAAGCCAGCGTCTGAGCGGCAGCAAGCAGCCGCTCTACGTTATTTTAACCCCGGTTATACAAGCCAGCGCCTGAGCGGCAGCAAGCAGCGTCATACCTTTTTACCTTTGACTTTTACCCGTTTTCGTTTATCATATATAAAACCCATTATTAAAGGAGTTCTCATGGAAAAGTTTGACATAGAAAAGGTGAAATTCGACGAAAAAGGCCTTTGCGCGGCTATTGCACAGGACTATAAAACAGGCGAGATATTGATGATCGCCTGGATGAACAAAGAATCCATTAAATTAACCCTGGAAAAACGCAAGGCCCACTACTGGTCGCGCTCCAGGCAGAAACTTTGGTTTAAGGGCGAAGAGTCGGGAAATACCCAGGAAGTGAAAAATATCTACATAGATTGCGACAACGACGCCATACTTATGAAAGTGGACCAGATTGGCGGGGCCGCGTGCCATACGGGGTATAAGTCGTGTTTTTATACGGAAATATTGAACGACGGGTCGCTTGAAATCAAGGGCCAGAGGGTGTTTGACCCGAAGGAAGTTTATAAGAAGAAGTAATTAAGCCAAAAGTTAAGGATAAATAAGGATGGAAGGCATATGATAAAACCCGAACTAAATGAAGTCCTGCAACTGTCAAAGAGCTATAACGTCATCCCCGTTTACGGCGAGACACTGGCCGACCTTGAGACGCCGCTTTCCGCATATATGAAGATCGACGACCCGGAAAACTCCTTCCTTCTTGAGTCGATCGAAGGCGGCGAGAAAACAGCAAGGTATTCATTTTTAAGCAGGGAACCTTATGAAATATTTTCCTACAGGGACGGCGCCATAACAAGGGAGGCGGGCGGGAAAAAAAAGGTCATCAGGACAAAGGATCCATTTAGTGTCCTGAAAGGTGTTTTTGCCGGGTTTAAAACCGCTCCCGTGAAAGGCATACCTGCGTTTACAGGCGGCGCGGTGGGGTATATCGGGTATGACGTTATTAAGCTTTATGAAAAAGTCCCGCATGAAAACAAGATCGATACGCTGGGCTGGCCCGATATTTATCTCATGTTCAACGACGTTTTAATGGTCTTTGACCATGTTTATCATAAGATCCAGGTCGTAAATAACATATTCATCAATGAAAAAGATTCCGCGGCAATAATAAGGGCCAAATACAATAAAGCCGTGATAAAGATCAATGGCATAATTGCCGGGCTGCGCAGGCCGCTGAAACTGAAAAAAACAGCGCCTGTGAAAATAGGGAAGATAAAGCATATGTACGCCCCGCATGAGTTTAAGGAAATGGTCAGGAAGACAGTTGCCCTTATAAAACACGGCGAAGCCATACAGGCGGTCCCTTCACAGAGGTTCACCGCTTCTTTTTCCGGCCCCCCGATAAACCTTTACCGGAGCCTGCGTACGGTCAATCCGTCGCCGTACATGCATTTTCTGAACATGAAAGACAAATTTATAATAGGCGCATCGCCCGAACTTATGGTAAGGGTGGACAAAGGGGAAGCGGAAGTAAGGCCGATCGCCGGTACCCGCAAAAGGGGAAAGACGGACGAAGAAGACAAAAAACTTGAGAAAGAACTGCTCGCGAACGTAAAAGAGCGCGCAGAGCATGTCATGCTGGTTGACCTGGGCAGGAACGACCTCGGCAGGGTATGCACGACCGGGTCGGTAAAAGTAAAGGACCTGATGGTCGTTGAGCGCTACTCGCATGTCATGCACATTGTGTCAAGCGTCGTTGGAAAGCTGAAACCCGGCGTGGACGCCTTTGATGTTTTTAAAAGCACGTTCCCGGCAGGCACGGTTTCGGGAGCGCCAAAGGTCAGGGCCATGCAGATAATAGATGAGATGGAAAAATACAAGCGCGGGCCGTATTCCGGGGCCGTGGGCATAATAAGTTTTACCGGCGCCATGGAGACCTGTATTTCCATAAGGACCATATATTTGAGCAACGGACAAATAACCATGCAGGCGGGCGGCGGTGTGGTGGCTGACTCAAAGCCGGAATTTGAATACCAGGAAACGCTGAGCAAGGCAAGAGCGGTGTTTGAGGCGGCAAAAAGGGCCGGAAATATAAGCTGATAACATGATAAAAAGGAGCTTCAATGAAGGTTTTAGTGATCGACAACTACGACTCATTTACCTATAATATTGTGCAGTATTTAGGGGAAACGGCTTCCGATATTACGGTGGTCAAAAATGACGGGATTACAATAGAAGAAATAAGGGCTTTCCAGCCGTCTAATATAGTGATATCACCGGGGCCGTCATGGCCGGAAAATGCGGGTATATCAAAACAGGTCATTTTAAGCTTTATGAAAGAAATACCCATTCTCGGCGTGTGCCTTGGACATCAGTGCATGATAGAGGCGCTTGGCGGGAAAATAAAGGTAAATTACAGGATAATGCACGGCAAGGTTTCACCCGTATATCATGACGGAAAAGGCGTGTACAGGGGCATAAAAAACCCTTTTACAGCAACAAGGTATCATTCGCTTGTAGGGGAAAAAAAGACGCTGCCTAAGGACCTGATAATTTCTTCGTGGACGAAAGAGGGCGAAATAATGGGCGTAAGGCACAAAAGATACCCCATGGAAGGCGTACAGTTCCACCCGGAATCTATTTTAACCGAGGACGGGAAAAAACTTATAAGGAATTTCCTAAAAAAATGAAAAAAATAATTTTAGCCTTCGCGTTCATGGTATTATGCGCGCCGTTTATTGGCGCGGAAGCAACCAAGTCATCCCCGGCCGGAATTACAGCCACCGCAACTGCCTCGCCCGCAGTACAACCTGCCGCTGTAACCATTACAGCCGCGCCAAATATGGCGGCTCCGGGTGTTATAGGTGGAGCCCTGACAGCGACTGCAGCGGCGCTGACTTCAACCGCTGCGGCTTTGACTTCAACTGCAACGGCTTTGACTTCAACGGCGGCCGGCAAAGTTACAATTACAGCTGACGCGGCAGCGTCCACAATACCCGCAGTTGTGGATCTAAGCCCGGCGATTATAAATTTTGAAACCACTGCAAAGGACGGGATCAAGCTTTCCTGGGCCCCGAAACAGAAGGATAATGTTTACTATAATGTCTACAGGTCGCAGGCAGCCGATTATTTAAAGATCAACAAAGATGCTTTTTTAACATCCGTATACACGGATTCCGATGTTTTGACATCCACTGTCTATTATTATAAAGTTGAAGCGACGGACACAAGCAAAAATGCCTACATGTCAAAGACGCAGTCCGCGAAGTCGGCTGACCTTACAATGCCGCAGGTCCCTGCCGGCATGAAGGCTTTTCAGGACATTCAAAGCGTTACTTTAAAATGGTCGCAGGCCGGACAGGGTTCTTTCCCGGTCTCGGGTTACAATTTTTACAGGGGCAAAACACCGGAGGAAAGCGCTTTCCTGAAATTTGTGCCTTTTTCAAAGGCATACTATTCTGATGAAGAAGTGGAACCGGGCCTGCGGTATTATTATAAGATGGATGCGATCGATATAAAAGGCAATGAATCAAAAATGACGGATACGGTATCTGCCGTGCCATACCCGAGACCGCGCACAAATTTATGCCTGATGCCGACGGCGTACAGGAATAATATTTTTGACAATAACGGGCTTAACGTGGACATGGGATTTACTTATTACATAGGAACGATAGCCGGCGAGCATAATATTGCCGAGTTAAAAAAGGCGGATACGTTCTCAAAAATAGGCGTATGGCTATTATCCCTGGATGCCAAATGGACCTTCTTCAATGAAGGCGCCGGCTGGTGGCCGTCGCTGGGCGCGGGACTGATGTATTCCATGCTGTTACAGGACAACATAGGCGGTTCGACTTCGACACAGAATGCGGCGAACGGCGGCGGGGTAAACTTAGGCACAAAAGACAGTGTGCTTGGACAGCAAAGCCTTTACTTAACTGCCGCAAAGGACGTGGCGCTGGATACCACTATGTACGCGGGTTATACACAAGGGTTCAGGTTTTATAAAGGAGATAAGGCAAAAGGTGCGGCAGGATATTTGACATACATAGTGAGCTCAATAATCGGGGAGAGTAATCCAAATGATTCCAGGGCTTCGGATACTTCGGCGCCGGTCTGGAACTCTTATTACTTCGGATTATCTAGGGACATATTTAAAAAAATCGGCGTAAAACTTGAATTAACCGTGCCGCCCGGCCTGAACAAAAACGCGTTTTTGCCGAACACATACATTATAAACACCCATATAGACAGGCTTTTTAACTTTGACATTGCATACATCCACTATGACGGCGGATACGCGTGGATGGGTTATTATAACCTGAGGTTCTCGATATACCCGAGCCCGTACAAATAAAAACAAATTACAAATTACCAATTACTAATTAAGGCGGTTAGCGACGCGCCGCGCAGTCGTTTTGGGTTCAATTAGTAATTAGTAATTCGTAATTAGTAATTGCCTTAAGGAGCCCTTATGAACTGCCCTCACTGCGGAGCACATATAGACGGAAATCCCGACAATTGTCCTTTATGCGGCGCGTATATTGACAGGCAGGGATTATATGCCGGGTTTATAAAAAAGGGCGAAGAAGCTCTCGGTACACCCGATTATGACAAGGCCATGGACTACTATCAAAAAGCATTGGACACAGGGTACCCTCCAGCCGCTGACATATACATCAAATACGGAAATGCGTATGACAAGAAAAACGACAAACAGGCTGCGGGCATGTACTTAAAGGCACTTGCTTTTGATTTTTATAATGAGCATGTTCACACCCTGCTTATAGCATTTTACGATAAGTACAACCGCCTGAATGACCTGAAAAAATGGTATGAAAAAAGCAGGGGCACTGCCGGCAATGAATTCATTGATAAGGAGATTAAAGTCATAGACAGCATAATTACTTTCAGGCAGAACGCGGCTTCAAAGCCCTTGCCTGGCGATGAGGCAAAGCAAAAACAGGTTGAAAGAGCCATTCACAGGCTGGGCGGGTGGTTCAAGGATTATATAATGATGAATATAGTTTTCGGAATTGTTATCGTACTGATGGGCATCGGCATTGCGGCAGGCCTGATCTTTAAGCTTAATTTTATAATAATATTCGCGATCATAGGCTTTTTCCTTTTGGCAAGCATTGCGGTGGTCATATTTTTAAGGCGGAAAAAAATAAGGGAAATTAAAAAGAACGCCGTAAAAATCGAGGATATTTACAGAGAATTCAAGAAGCCGTAGAGGAGGCCCGGGGAAAAGGTTATTTCAGGATCTTCTTGACCATATCCAGGTGTTTTAAGACCGGTATTTTAAAAAGAAAACCAATATATGTTTTTAAGTAGGGGAAAAGGAACGATTTTGCGGTATCTTTCGCAAAGTTTATTTTTCCAAACCCGGCCGCCTTGTCAAATATAAAGTAAACCGGGATCAAGAGAAGCGTGATGAGAATAGCGGCCCCGAATATCCTGTCAATGAAAGCCATATTAAAAAAGTCAAAGAACCTGGACAAAAACACGCCTATGAAAACAAGTATGCTGCTCGCAATAAGGAATACTATGACGTATGAAATAAGAAACCTTTTTGATTCTGTCGGGATATATTTGACGAGGCCGAGGGCAAAAAAGTGATAACTGGTATTTGCAACAAAGATGCCTGCAAGAAAGGCGACCGGTATAACCACCATGAGCACGCCCCGCAGCTTCCAGCCTATGGAAAAACCTATTATTATTGTAATAATCAGTACTATGTCTATGTAGTTCATCGCTCACCCGTTGTTTGGTTTTATAAATAATAACATAATTGGGCAATAATATCACCTAAAAAAAGCGTCCTTGAACGTATTTTCAGGCGCGTAAGGCATGCCTGGGTCTTTGTCCGGGCGCGTACTGTCCTTATGAGGGACTTAAATAATACCCGGGCCAAATACTCCGCAGCATGCTGCGAAACGGTTTATTTTGCGCAAAAAAATATCCTTGTAAAATCCCCCTTTTCTTATATAATATTTTTGTCATTTTCAAAACTTAACCAGAGGTGAAAAGGTCATGGCCAAGGTAAAGATATATGTCACGTTAAAAGACGGAGTTTTGGACCCTCAGGGAAAGACGGTGCAGTTCGCACTCGATAAAATGGGTTACAAAAATATAGACAGCGTAAAAATGGGCAAGTATATAGAAATAGACACGAAAAATGACGGTAAAGACCTGAAAAAAGAGATAGACGAAATATGCGACAAGCTTCTGGCAAACCCTAATATCGAAAAGTACACGTTTACGATTGAATAGCTTGGACCAAAGCTCAAAGCCCAAGTGAGGGACAGACCTGCTTTCACCGGGGCTTTGAGTTTTGATTACAGACCACTTAAACCACTTTAGGAGCGATGCAATGGTAAAATTCGGAGTAGTTGTTTTTCCCGGGTCCAACTGTGATAAAGACTGCCTTTGGGCAATTAAAGACATCACCGGAGAAAAGGCCGATTTCGTATGGCACGAATCAAAGGATATAATGAAATATGATGTTATAGTGCTGCCGGGCGGGTTTTCATACGGCGATTACCTGCGGACGGGCGCTATCGCCAGGTTCTCAAAGGTCATGTACGCTGTACAGAAATTCGCGGTAAAGAAGAATAAGATGGTCGTAGGCATATGCAATGGTTTTCAGATACTTCTTGAGGCGGGGCTCCTGCCCGGCGCCATGCTCGTGAATAAGAACCTTAAATTCATAAGCAAGTTTATCCATCTGAGCGTGGAAAATAATAAAACAGCCTATACAAACAAGTGTGTTAAGGGGCAGGTATTGCGGGTCCCGATCGCACACGGCGAAGGCAATTATTTCTGTGATGAAAAGACGCTTAATTCCCTTATTGAAAACGACCAGGTTGTTTTCCGGTATTGCGACGGACAGGGGAAAATAAATGTTGATTCAAACCCGAACGGTTCGCTGTATAATATCGCCGGGATAATGAACAAAAAAGGCAATGTAATGGGCATGATGCCCCACCCTGAGCGCGCCATGTCGGCCAGGCTGGGTTCCGTCGACGGCAACCTGGTTTTTCAATCGATAGTTAATCACGTAAAAAAGTACTTATAAAGGAGCTATAACGTATGTCCAAATACAACAAGGCAAATGACCTCGAAATAACTGATGAATTAATAAAGGAACACGGGCTTAAACCCGGAGAGTATAAGAACATACTGACCATACTCGGCCGCAAACCCACCTTTGTGGAGCTGGGCATATTCTCGGCCATGTGGTCCGAGCACTGCAGTTACAAACATTCAAAACCAACCCTGAAAAAATTCCCCCATAAAGGAAAATTCGTGATACAGGGACCGGGCGAAAACGCGGGCATCATAGATACCGGCACCGACCTTGCCGTGGCTTTTAAGATAGAATCGCACAATCATCCGTCTGCCGTGGAGCCGTTCCAGGGCGCGGCAACCGGGGTCGGAGGGATACTGCGCGACATATTTACCATGGGCGCGAGGCCGGTTGCGGGGCTTGACTCCCTGCGTTTTGGAAATCCTGAAAGCATGAACACACAGAGGCTTATGTCCGGGGTTGTAAAAGGCATAGCGTTTTACGGCAACTGCATGGGCGTGCCGACCGTCGCGGGCGAGACGGTATTTGAAGATTCATACGAGGATAACTGCCTGGTTAACGCCATGACCATAGGCATCGTGGAAAAGAAAAAAATAATCAAGGCCAAAGCATCGGGCCTGGGCAACTCGGTCATGTATATAGGCGCGCTGACCGGCAGGGATGGGATACACGGGGCCACATTTGCCTCCGCCGAACTGTCCGAAGAAACGGCTGAGAACAGGTCGTCCGTCCAGGTCGCTGACCCGTTCATGGAAAAGCTGCTTTTAGAAGCTACGCTGGAACTCATTGATAAAAAAATAATGGTTGGCATACAGGACATGGGCGCGGCTGGGCTTACCTCATCCTCCACTGAAATGGCATTTAGGGGAGGCGTGGGCATAGAACTTGACATGGATAAGGTGCCAAAACGCGAAAAGGGAATGAATGCCTATGAGATCATGCTTTCCGAGTCGCAGGAGAGGATGCTTTTAGTCGCAAAAAAAGGCAGGGAAAAACAGGTGGAAAAGATACTGAATAAATGGGGCCTGCACGCGAGCGTCATAGGCAAGGTCATCAAAAAGCCCAATGTCATTATAATCGAAAAAGGCGTTGTTGTGGCCGATATACCGGTTTATCCTTTGACTGATTCCAATCACCCGCTTTTCCCTTTGAAAAAACAAAAAGGCGTAAAACCTGCGTACTTAAAGGACATTGACATAGAGCTCGACGATGTCCGGATACCTGAGGACCTTGAAGCGGTGCTGAAAAAACTTATGGCGTGCCCGAATATAGCATCAAAGTCAAATATCTGGGAACAGTACGACCACATGGTGCAGACTAATACCGTGATACTGCCGGGTTCCGACGCGGCTGTCATAGACGTAAAAGACAGGGACTTCATGATATCCACGGCAGTTGACTGCAACGGCAGGTATGTGTACCTGGACCCTTTCAAAGGCGGAAAAATAGCCATGGCCGAGTCGGCCAGGAATGTTTCCTGCAGCGGGGCCGAGCCTGTGGCATTTACAAACTGCTTAAACTTCGGCAACCCCGAGGACCCGGAAATATTCTGGCAGTTTGAAAAAGCGGTTGAGGGCATGTGCGACGCGGCAAAAGCCTTAAAGACGCCTGTTATTTCCGGCAACGTGAGTTTTTATAATGAAGGCCCCGGCGGCGCCATATACCCGACGCCGGTCGTGGGCATGGTTGGATATATTACAGGAAAGGAAAAGAGGTACGCGAAGCAGTATTTTAAGGATAATAATGACGTCATAGTCCTGCTCGGACAGACCAAGAACGAGATAGGCGCGTCGGAATACCTGAAAGTGGTGCATGGCATCATAAAAGGGCCGGTGCCCGACATAGACATGAAAAAGGAAATAGCCGTGCAGAAGACATGCAGGCAGGGTATAAAAAAAGGCATCATAAAGTCCGCGCATGATACGAGCAAAGGCGGGCTGGCAGTGGCTTTGGCCGAGTGCTGCATCACAGGCACGCTGCACGGGGACAAGCCGATAGGCGCTTTCATAGAACTTCAGTCCGACCTGCGCCTGGACGCACTTTTGTTCGGCGAGACACAGTCCAGGATAATCGTGACCGTGGACAGGGCAAACCTTCCCGCATTACGGAAAATAGCCGCAAAAAACAGGATCGCGGCTTCGGAAATAGGAAAAACCGGGGGCAACAGGCTCATGATAAACACGGATTGGGCATCAAAGAAAAACTGCGAGAAAATAAATATTCTGCTCGACGAGCTGATCGAACTCTGGAGCAAGGGAGTCAATAAATATGTTTAATGATAACGACAAGATAAAGGAAGCCTGCGGCGTATTCGGCATATTCGGGCACCCGGAAGCGTCCACGCTGACTTACCTCGGGTTATACGCGCTTCAGCACAGGGGCCAGGAGTCGGCCGGTATAGTCACCATGGACGAGAACGGGAAGGCCCATGACAAGATAGAGATGGGGATAGTAGCCGACATATTTAACGAGAAAGAACTTCAGCGTTTGCCCGGACCCATGGCCATAGGCCATGTGCGTTACTCCACCACGGGTTCGTCAAACCTGGAAAATGCCCAGCCCGTGAGGATAAACTACATAAACGGCCCGCTTGCCGTGGCGCATAACGGAAATCTTGTCAATGCCGATGAGATAAAGCGGACTTTGGAAGAGCGCGGTTCCATTTTCAAATCAACCATAGACAGCGAAGTTCTGGTGCACCTGATCGCCATGTATAATAAGATGGATTTTATTGACGCTGTAAAAGAGTCCTTAAGCAGGTTAAAGGGCGCTTTTTCATTTGTTATCATGAACAAGGATTATCTTATTGCGGCAAGGGACCCGAACGGTTTTAGGCCGCTGGAAATAGGAAAAGTCGGCGACGCGTATGTAGTGGCGTCGGAAACCTGCGCTTTTGACTTGGTATCCGCCGAGCACATAGGCACGGTTGAGCCGGGCGAGATAGTTATATTTTCAAAGGACTCGCTCTCAGGCAAGCCTGTCATGCAGTCTATAAAGTACGCCGACCGCTTAAGGAGCGCCATGTGCGTTTTTGAATTCATATATTTTGCCAGGCCGGACAGCTACATATTCGGCAGGACGGTAAATGACGTAAGGCGCGGGCTGGGAACACAGCTTGCTCTGGAATCCCACGTGGACGCGGATGTTGTGATACCCGTGCCCGACTCGGGCGTATCGGCCGCCATAGGTTATGCCGAAGGCTCCGGCGTCAAGTATGACATGGGCCTTATAAGGAACCACTATATAGGAAGGACCTTCATAGAACCCACCCAGTCCATCAGGGATTTCGGGGTAAAGATAAAGCTTAACCCGGTCAAAGGCATCATCAAGGACAAGAGGGTGGTGGTGGTGGATGATTCCATAGTGCGGGGAACCACAAGCAGGAAGATAATCAAGATGATAAGGAACGCGGGCGCGAAAGAGATCCATTACAGGATATCTTCGCCGCCCATACTGAACCCATGTTTTTACGGCATGGATTTCCCGACCAAATCGGAACTCATAGCCACGAGCCATACCTCTGAGGAAATAAAAAAATACCTGAGGGTTGATTCCCTGGCGTACCTGTCCATGGAAGGCCTGGTCAAGGCCGTGGGCGGCAGGAAAGAAAAATACTGCATGGCCTGCTTTGACGGCGATTATCCCGTGGATTTCAAGGACAGCCAGACAAAGCTCATGTTTGAGCAGGATAAGAAGTGCTGAAGTAAGGGCAAAAACCTGCTGGCTCGGTCAATGTCTTATGGTTCATGGCCCAATTAAACGTTCTATGTAGACGCAACCTTGACTTCGGCTGAGCTCAGTCGAAGCCCAAGTTGCGGATTTTGTTCTAACGTTGTTTTGTTTAACCCCATCTCATTCAAAGGCCGCAACCCTATAGTCCGTATAAACAAAGTGATACGGATAAAGGTTGCGCCTACACAATCAACAAACCCACCTTCCTTCAAATTTTATTTACGGTATTTTATTTGTCCCTGAATTTTTTGGGTTCTATTGGGTCATGGGCCAAACAGCGGTTAAAAGAATTGACGCTAATTTGACTTGTCTATCCCGCCTTTTGGGGTATATTTGGTATAACAAATAAATCAAAGGAGAAAACGCATGTGGACAGTTGCTTTGGTAGTGTTCATAGGGTTGTTCATTTATCTGCTGGTTTCATTTTTTAAAATTAAAGAATAGGAGAATATCATGGATATTAAGGTTATCGCGGAAGTATTATTTTTTTTGGTGCTGGTATTGCTGGTTGCAAAACCCATGGGAAATTTCATGTACCTTGTTTTTGACGGGAAACGTAATTTTCTTTCCCCTGTTATGGAACCCGTGGAAAAGTTCATATACAAGGTGAGCGGGGTTAAGGATTCGGGGCAGGGCTGGGCCGAGTACGCTTTGTCGGTTATAGCGTTTAACATCCTTGGATTAATCGTGCTGTTCGCCATTATGATGTTTCAGCAGTTTTTGCCTTTAAACCCGCAGGGGTTAAAGGCGCCGGAGTGGCGGCTGGCTTTAAATACGGCAATATCTTTTGTAACAAACACCAACTGGCAGGCATATACGCCCGAGAGCACAGTGAGTTATTTTACCCAGATGGTGGGCTTGGCCGTGCAGAACTTTGTGTCCGCCGCATCGGGTATAGCCGTATCGCTGGCGCTTATCAGGGGGCTTGTCAGGAAACAGACAAGGGACCTCGGGAATTTCTGGGTTGATCTGACCAGAAGCTGCCTGTATGTGCTGCTCCCGATCGCGATAATATCGGCATTATTTCTGGTATGGCAGGGCGTGCCGCAGAATTTTTCCGGATACACGCATGCAGTTACGGTAGAGGGCGCTAAACAGGTCATCGGCCAGGGCACGGTTGCGTCACAGGAGGCCATAAAGGAACTTGGGACAAATGGAGGCGGATTCTTTAACGCCAATTCCGCACATCCTTACGAAAATCCGACGCCGCTTTCAAATATACTGGAAATGCTGCTTATAATTCTCATCCCAGCGGGTTTGATATTCACCTTCGGGAAATTTGTGCACGATATCAAGCAGGGCCGCGCGCTTTTCTACGCGGTTTTTATCACATTCGCGATCTTTATAGCGGGTGCGGTTTACTACGAAACCGCGCCAAACCCGGCGTTTGCAAAGGGTGCGGCAGTAACCAACATATCGGCCAAGGACATCCCGAGCGAGGGCAAAGAGACCAGGTTTTTTGGCGGAGCCTCTCCGATATTCTCTGTAGTCACGACAGTCACGTCCTGCGGGGCCGTAAACAATATGCATGACAGCAATATGCCCATGACAGGGTTCATCGAGCTTTTTGACATGCAGCTCGGGGAACTTATTTTCGGGGGTGTGGGGTCGGGAATGTACACCCTGTTGTTATTCGCCCTTATTACGGTATTTTTGGCAGGGCTAATGATTGGAAGGACACCGGAATACTTGGGAAAGAAGATAGGGCCCACCGAGATCAAGCTAACGGCCGCAGCATCGCTTTTTTCGGGCATCATGATGCTCGTCGTTTCCGCAATAGCTGTATATGTGCCGGGTGCGGCTGCTTCGACAATGGGTTCTGTGCCGCACGGATTTTCACAGATGCTGTACGCCGCAACCTCAACCGCGGGCAATAACGGTTCGGCTTTCGCGGGGTTTAACGCGAACACCGGCTTTTGGAACCTTATTTTAGGGTTAAATATGTTCGTAGCCAGGTTCGTTCCGATGATATTGGTGCTTATGCTCGCGGGCAGGTTTGCGGCCAAAAATGTCACCCCGGTTTCGGTCGGCACGCTTCCCACAAATGACGCGTTATTCGCTTTCATGCTTGTGATGGTCATACTTCTTGTCGGCGGGCTTACGTTCCTGCCCGCGCTCTCCATGGGCCCCATAGCGGACCACATGGCACTTTTCAGCGGCATACGCTAAAGGATGGATAAAAAAATGGATAATAAACAGGAAAATAAGCAGGACAAAAAACAGATGAACTCACTTGTAATCAGGGAAGCATTGTTGAATTGTTTGATGAAACTTAAGCCGTCTGACATGGTAAAGAACCCGGTCATGTTCTGCGTTTACATCGGGGCATTCCTGACCACGGCTTATTTTGTATACACTGCGGCTTCAACCGGCGGGAAAACAATGGATTTCTTTACCTTGCATATATCGGTTTGGTTGTGGCTGACCGTGATATTCTCGAATTTCGCGGAAGCCCTTGCCGAAAGCAGGGGTAAAGCCACGGCTGATACCCTTAAAAAGATGAAAAAGGATATATTTGCGAAAAAGACCGAGTCAAAAGATTCGACGCAGTTTACCATGGTTCCCGCTTCGTCACTCAGGAAAGGCGATTTGTGTATCGCCGGACCGGGTGATCTGATAGCCGGGGATGGTGAGATTGTTAAGGGTATAGCCAGCGTTGACGAGTCGGCTGTGACCGGGGAGAGCGCCCCTGTCATCAGGGAAGCGGGAGCGGATCGTTCCAGCGTCATAGGCGGCACCAGGGTGTTGTCAGATATGATAGTATACGCCATTACTTCCAATCCTGGCGAGAGCTTCCTGGATAAGATGATAGAGCTTGTTGAAGGCGCTGTCCGGAAAAAAACACCGAACGAAGTGGCGCTTAATATCTTATTGACTGCACTGACATTGTTATTCCTGCTTGTCACTGCTACAATGCAGCCGTACGCGACTTTTATGAAACAGTCATTCAACATAACATGGCTTGTTGCGCTTTTTGTTGCCCTTGCCCCCACGACCATTGGCGCGCTTTTGTCGGCCATAGGCATCGCGGGGATGAACAGGCTGCTTAGGATTAATGTTCTGGCTTTTTCTGGCAGATCAGTCGAGGCGGCCGGCGATGTGGATACGGTGCTGCTTGACAAAACCGGCACAATAACTCTTGGCAACAGGCAGGCGGATAAATTTCTTCCTGTAAAGGGAGTGACCGAAGAAGAACTCGCGCTTGCGGCCCAGTTCTCGTCGCTTTCAGACGACACTCCGGAAGGCAGGTCAGTCGTGGTTCTTGCCAAACGCAGGTTCAATATACGGCAGCATGAATTCGGCGCGGCTGATAAGGTCAACTTCATTCCGTTCTCGGCAAACTCGCGCATGAGCGGTATTGACATGAACGGCGAGAAGATAATGAAGGGCGCGGCAGAATCCATGGTGGAATTCGTCAAAACGCTTGATAAAAACTGTGTCATTCCCGAGGACCTGCATTCGCTGGTTGAATCAGTGGCCCTTAAAGGCTCCACGCCGCTTGTTGTATCCAGAAACGCAAAACTGCTCGGCGTGATAGAGCTTAAAGACATACTCAAAGGCGGCATTAAAGAGAGGCTATTACAGCTTAATCTGATGGGCATAAAAAGCGTCATGATCACTGGAGACAATCCCGTGACAGCCGCGTCTATCGCCGCGGAAGCGGGCGTAAATGACTTCCTTTCAAACGCCAAGCCCGAGACCAAGCTCGCCCTGATAAAGAAATACCAGGACGAGGGCCATATGGTCGCCATGATAGGCGACGGCACGAACGACGCCCCAGCGCTTGCGCAGGCAGATGTCGGCATAGCCATGAATACCGGCACAGCCGCGGCCAGGGAAGCCGGAAACATGCTTGACCTGGATTCCAATCCGACAAAGGTCATTGAAGTGGTCGAGGTCGGGAAACAGATACTTATCACGCGCGGTTCGCTTACGACGTTTTCGATAGCCAATGATGTCGCGAAATACTTTGCGATAATCCCGGCCATGCTTTCCGGAATGTTTCCCGGCATGGCTGCGCTGAATATAATGAGGCTGGCATCTCCGTCAAGTTCCATATTGTCGGCCATTATTTTCAACGCCATAGTCATCCCGGCGCTTATACCGCTGGCGTTAAGGGGAGTGCCGTATAAGGCGCAGTCGGCGGCAAAACTAATCAGGACAAATATCCTGATATACGGCCTGGGCGGCGTTATCCTGCCGTTCATAGGCATAAAGCTGATAGACATGATCGTTGTGGCGCTTGGACTGGCGCATTAAAAATTATTTTTAGATTGTGTAGGTGCAACCTTTATCCGTAACGCTTTGCTTATACGGACTATAGGGTTGCGGATCTTGTATGAATGGCGGTTTTTCCGCGTTAAGACTGAGGCCGCAACCCTATTGTCCGTAGAATACGGATAAAGGTTGCGCCTACACAGACAAAATAAAAGGAGAAACAAAATGAAACAGATAATAAAAACTTCACTGATAATGTTTGTCATCCTCACCGTCATAACCGGGATATTGTATCCGGTCGCGGTATGGGCGGCGGCAAAAGTTTTATTCCCGTTCCAGGCAGAAGGCAGCCTTGTTAAAAAAGGCGCCGAAGTTACCGGAAGCGTCCTTATCGCCCAGGATTTCCAGAAACCGGAATATTTCCACCCCAGGCCGTCGGCAGTGTCTTATGACGCGGCCAATTCGGGAGGGTCAAATATTGCGGCTTCCAACCCGGACCTGGCAAAGGCTGTTCTTGACAGGGCTGACAAGGAGAAAAAAATGAATCCCCTTAACACCGGACTCATTCCCATGGATATGCTTACGACATCGTCAAGCGGACTGGATCCCGAGATAACCATAAAAGCCGCGCAGTGGCAGACAAAACGCGTGGCGGCCGCGAGGGGATTGGATGAAAAGACAGTTCTTGAAGCTGTTTATAAGCTTAAAGAGGGGGCATTATTGGGTTTTATCGGGCCGGACAGGGTAAACGTCCTAAAACTCAACCTGTATCTTGACACGGTTAAGGCTAAATAAGTCAAAGAAATACAGACTAAAATGGAGGTAAAGAAATGATTAAAGACGCGGTAAAAAAAATGATCCTGTTTTTTGTAATGGCGCTGGCTTTGACTGGAAGTTTGTTGATGGCAACACCGTCTTCTGTATACTGGACGCCATGCACGACCTATTTCCAGCCTTTCATGAAGGGGCACATAGGTTACGACACTTATGTCAGGGATATCAACATGCTGCCGGTGGATTACGGATTCACGGTTGGGGTGCTGCCTTTTAAGGAAGTCCAGGCGGAAGTGGGTTATGACGCCTTGCTGCCGTCGGGGCTTGGTGTTTCAACTAAAACCGAGCATTACGTCAACGCCAAGATCGGCTGGAGCGAAAATGCCCTGATGCCTGTAGGTTTCGCTGCGGGTATATTCAACGCCGGTTTTGTCAAGGATGTCACTGATTACAACATTTTATACGCGGTTATCCAGAGGACTTTTGATAATATCGGGACATTCGCGGTTGGCGGATACACCGGCAACAAGAAACTTCTTGTCAATGAGAGCGGAAACCCTGACAATAACGGCTACATGTTAGCGTACACATCGCCTCAGTTCAGCAAATTTATTGTTGCCGTGGATTATTTCAGCGGCAAAAATACGATGTCGGCAGTCGGCGGCGGCGTATACATATACTTCGCTGATAATGTCACACTTCTTACAGGGCCAGTTTTCCCGCTAGCGAAAACTTTTGTCGGCGGAAGCAATATGACATGGACCGTGCAGCTTGACATTGACTTTGACATTCTGCCGCAGCCCGCGGCAAAATAAAATCAATCCCAAAGTATGATATAATGAAAACATGAAGAAAATAAAGGGTTTGAAATAGTGTTAAGACAGCAGGGTATAAAGGCTTTGCCATATATCATAAGCGCGGTCATGGTGGGAACCGTGACCGTCTTGTGCCTGTTACTCAACGGCCATATTGACCCGGCGAATTTTGCCGTCATCTATATATTGGCCGTTGTTTTGAGCGCGGTATGGTGGGGGATGTGGCCGTCCATATTCACATCGATCCTCGGGGTGCTGGCGTTTGATTTTTTCTTTGTCCATCCCCTGTTAACATTTGCCGTAAGTGATTTAAGCTACATATATATTTTTGCCGGATACCTTGTCGTGGGCATAGTTGTGAGCCTTGTGGCGTCCAGGGCCAGGGAACAGGCCAGACAGGCGCAGGGTCGCGAGCAGAGGACACTTGTGCTATACAGGTTAAGCAGGGAACTTGCGGCGAGCGACTCCATTGAAGAGGTCGCCGCAGCTATAAAAAAAAATACCGGAGAGCTCCTTGAGTGCTCCACGGCCATATACACCGGTCGTTCAAATGAGCTTTTTTTGACTGCCGCTGACGCTGATTTTCCGGTTGACGAGCACGAACGCGCTGTTGCCACATGGGTTTTGGTCAACGGTTCCGCGGCCGGGGCTTTGACGCGAACTCTTGCCGCCTCGAAGGGGTTGTACGTGCCGCTGAAGACCGTCCAGGGAACCATAGGCGTACTGGGGCTTTACAAGTGGGATAACGGGGTTTATGATATGGAAATGATAGAGGCTCTCTCCAGCCAGTCAAGCGTCGCGCTTCAGCGCGCCATCCTCGCGGAGGAGGCCAGGCTGGCCGACAGGGCAAAAGAAAACAACAGGCTTCAGGCAGTGCTGCTTAATTCCATTTCGCACGACCTGCGAACTCCGCTGGTTTCCATCACCGGCGCCTTAAGCACGTTAAAACAGGATTTTGACTCCATGGACCCCGAGGTGCGTTCCGAAATGCTGGAAACCGCGCATGAGGAATCGCTGCACTTAAACAGGCTTGTAGGCAACCTGCTCGATATAACCCGGGTTGAATCAGGGACCCTGAAAATAAATATCAAACCCTGCGATCTCCGTGATGTCATAGGTTCGTCTTTGCGGGTATTGAAGGACAGGATGGAAAACAGGAAAGCCGTTGTTGACATATCGGAGGGTATATTTGAAGTGCCCATGGATTTTGTCCTGATGATGAGGGTCTTTATGAACCTCATAGACAATGCGGTAAAATATTCCGCGACTGAATCGGTAATAAAAATATCAGCGGCGATTTCAGGCGAAAATGTTCTTATAAAAGTCGTCGATAACGGATTCGGCATACCGGCCAAGGACCTTGAACGCATATTTGACAAGTTTTACCGGGCCGAAAAACCCAGGCAGGTGGCGGGAAGCGGCCTTGGCTTGTCTATTTGCCGTGGGATAGTTGAGGCCCACCATGGCAGGATATGGGCCCAAAACAATCCGGCCGGAGGCGCGTCGATATGCATGGAACTTCCGGCATATATAAAGGAAGAAAAACATGGAAAATAAGCCGGGGTTAAGCGTGCTTGTGGTGGATGATGAACGGACCATAAGGTCTTTTTTAAAGGCAACCCTTAAGTCAAAAGGGTATTCGGTAAGCGAGGCAAAAGACGGCGCGACAGCCAATGAACTTACCGCAAGTTTAAACCCGGACCTGGTCATTCTTGACCTTGGGCTGCCGGACATGGACGGATTGGATGTGTTAAAAAATATAAGAAAAGCATCCAATGTGCCTGTCATAATACTTTCTGTAAGGGACGATGAGTCGGATAAGATAGCGGCGCTTGATATGGGCGCGGACGATTACCTGACAAAACCTTTTGACGCGGGCGAGCTTCTGGCAAGGATAAGGTCCGTGCTGAGGAGAATACAGCCGGGAACGGCTGATACAGTTTATAAAACCGGAAAGCTGACAATGGATACCGCAAGGCACCAGGTCACGATAGGAAAGGAACCTGTAAAGCTTACGCCGATGGAATATGATTTTTTAAAAATGCTTGTTATATCAGGCGGCAGGGTTGTCACACATAAGAGGATACTGAAAGATATCTGGAACAGGGATGAAGAAACAGACGACGCGATGCATCTTTTAAGGGTGACTGTGAGTAATATACGCAATAAGATCGAACCGGACCCGAACAGGCCGGTTTATATCACCACGGAGCCGGGCATAGGTTACAGGCTCTCCGAGGAGGAATAATGGGTGTTGATGACGAAGTTTTAAAACCAGACCCGCAGGCGCTATTGAACGAACTTAAAATGGAAAGCGGTTCAAAAGCAAAATTGAAAATATTCCTTGGGTACGCCCCGGGCGTGGGCAAGACCTATTCCATGCTCGAACAGGCGCGCTCATTAAAGGCCCGCGGGATCGATGTGGTTGTGGGCGTGGTAGAGACCCATAAGAGGGCTGATACAGCAGCTCTTCTGGAAGGCCTTGAGGTCCTGCCGCTTAAGGAAATAAATTACAAGGGAGTTGTACTAAAGGAATTTGACCTGGAATCGGCTTTGAAGAGGGCGCCAAAAGTAATTTTAATTGATGAACTGGCGCATTCAAACGCACCGGGTTTTACGCATTTAAAACGGTACCAGGATGTCGAGGACCTTATCACCAACGGTATAGACGTATATACCACCGTGAACATACAGCATTTTGAAAGCGTTAACGATGTGGTTGCGGGGGTGACCGGGGTCAAGGTGCAGGAAACCGTGCCTGACAGCATGCTTGATGAAGCCGGTGAAGTTGAGATTGTCGATATTCCCATAGAAGAACTGCATCTGAGGTTGAAGGAAGGAAAAGTATATATACCCGAGCAGGCAAAAAAAGCTGTTGAGCAGTACTTCAAAAGGTCGAACCTGCTTGCCCTGCGCGAGATAACCCTGCGAAGGGTCGCGACAAAACTTGACACCGAACTTGTGAATTACATGAAAGCCAAGGCAATTATGGGGCCATGGCCGGTAACGGACCGCCTTCTTGTCTGTGTATCGCCGTCGCCTTTTTCAAGGCAGCTCATCCGCAAAGCCTATCAACTGGCGGAATCCACAAAAGCGGAGTGGTATGCTCTTTATGTAGAATCGGTTTCGCAGCTGAACTTGGACGATACCACAAGGGCAAAGTTGGCCGAGACGCTCGAATTCGCAGAGGAGCTCGGGGCCAAGGTGCGGACAATCTCCGGAAGCGACGTCGCCGAAGAAGTGCTTAAATTCTCCGAAAGCGAGAAGATCACAAAAATAATGATGGGCAAGCCGCCTAAAAAATTCATGGCGGATATGTTCAATCTGTCGCCGGCGTCCAAGATAATCAACTCAAAAAAAGAGATAGACATATACCTGATAGAACCAAAGTTTGAGGATAATGAAAAAGAACCAGGGACAGGCAAAGCACAGGTCAGGCAGGGCTTTAAGGTTTTGGATTATTTTTACAGCCTGCTGACCCTAATTCCCGTGCTTGCCGTCGGATTTGTCCTGAACAAGGTGTTTAATATCGGCGGTTTTTCCACAATATTCTCGGTATCCGTCGTGTCAAGCGCCTATTTGTTCGGCATGGGGCCGGCTATATTCGTGTCTGTGTTGAGTGTGTTATTTTATGACTTTTTATTTGTCAAACCCTATTATTCGCTGACCATTACAAATCCGGAATATGCGGTTGAATTGATCATATTCCTTGCGGTTTCCTTTGCGATGGCCGAATTGACACGGCTGTTCAGGCGGCAAAAAGAGGCGTTAAGAATAAGGCTGGAAAACATACGAACGCTCGAGCAGATGGGAAGGGAACTGCTTGGGGTGCCTTCCATCGAGTCTGTCATGGAATCAACGGTTGAAAATAAGAACAGTGAGATAATAGAAACGATACAGCTGATAAATGTCGACATACTGGAACAAGTTGCCGGGATAGTTTCGGCTTATTTAAGCAGGGTGCTGAAAGAACCGAACATGGTCATATTCAAGGACCGTGACAACAAACTTAAAGTCTGGGCCCATTCCGTGGAAAGCGCTCTGATGTCACAGAACGATCATGCCATCGCCAACTGGGTATATGAAAAGGGAGAACCCGCTGGGCTTGGGTCCAGGACACTGGTAGCCTCGGAATATGTTTTTTTTCCAATGACGGCAAAAAGCGGCACAACCGGGGTTATTGCCATGAAAACGGACCTTTCGATTATGCTTCCGCAGGACAGGTACTTTATAACCGCAATAGCCAACTTTGCCGCCATTGCTGCGGAAAAGTGCGTGAAGTTGATGGGTAAAAAGAATCCCGATTAAATTAATAAATTGCTGAGAGTGCAGTAGGAGGCAATATCATGATGATCAAGGCAGGAATCAGGGAGTTTTTATGGATGGCTGCGGGCGGCGTTGTATTTGCCGTGATTACCGTCATTGTGCTGCATTTTCAGACAGGGCAGAGTCCTGCTGAAAAAATATCGTCTAAGGTATTGCGGTCGGACCTCGTGTCCGGCATGAGGTTGACCCTGACCTCGTCCTCTGAAGCGGAAAAAAGCGCTGTTTTGGCCGTTACAGACGAGGATTCGCGGACTTTTGCGGATCAATCGCGCAAGGCCGCCGGGGAAGTGGAGCAGGAGCGGGTGAAATTGGGGGAACTCCTGACAGCGGGCGGAACCGGGAAAGAAAAAGATCTTTTTGCCCGATTCTCTGCGGCATTCATCGAATTGCGGCGTATCGACGGGATTTTGCTGGACCTGGCTGTAAAGAATACAAATTTGAAAGCTTATAGTCTTGCCTTTGGTCCGGCTGCCGAAAAGTTAAAGGAAATGAACACCAGCATTTCCAGGCTTGTGGAGAAAAGCGCCGGTTCTCCGGATTCGGAAAAAATCGCGTTGTATGCTTTTGGCGCGCAGACCGCGGCGCTGCGCATACAGGCTCTCCTTGCGCCTCACATCGCGGAAGAAAGCGGCAAAAAAATGGATGATATGGAAGCGTTGATGGCAAGGGAAGACTTGCAGGTAAAAAAAGATTTTGCAGGCCTTAGTATAATCCCTAAATTAAAGGGGGATCCGGATATTGAAACTGCGAAATCTGATTATGAGTTATTCGGCGGCATTAGGATACAGATCCTCGCGCTTTCCCGGGAAAATACGAATGTCCGCTCTCTTGCAATGTCCCTTGGACAAAAACGCAGGGTGTTTTTTATGTGTCAGGATATATTATCAACCCTTCAGCAGGCAATCCAGGAAGAGCCTATCCCCGGTGTAAACGGCGGTCTGCTTTTGAATCCCCGTTCCCTTGAGCCTGCAAAAAATGCAATAAAGAATTAGTGATAATATGCAGCGTTGGATAAAAAATATGTACAGACCTTTAATGCTATTTTCAAGACTTACAATTCTCTTGCTTTTTGCATGTTTTCCTATATAATCTTCAAATTGCATCAAGGATACTTTGAAGTATACGGCTGTTATTAGACGGCTCTATATAGGACAAAAATTATAAAAGCATACAAAGATAAGGCACTGCGGGCAGGTATGGCCGCGGGCTTTCAGACCTGCCGGCGAAAAGCAGTAAAATCCCCCAATAATCATATTTTTTATCGGCATAACTTTATTTGATTTAATAGGAGAAACATGGAGAACCACAAGGGTTTATTCGGGAAAACAAAGGAATTTTTTATCGGCGGCGCAAGAAGCGTGCGCGATCCGAAAATATTCCACCAGATCTCATTAATCGCGCTTTTAGCCTGGATAGGGCTGGGAGCCGACGGTATGACCTCGTCGTGCTATGGGCCGGAAGAATCGTTTTTGACCCTTGGCGCCCATTATGCACTCGGCATATTCGTGGCATTGGCCACAATGATAACGATATTTGTGGTAAGCGCCAGCTATTCACAGTTGATAGAACTTTTCCCGGCGGGCGGCGGCGGCTATCTGGTGGCGAGCAAACTGCTCTCCCCGGAGCTTGGCGTTATCTCGGGATCCGCCCTTATCATCGATTATGTGCTGACTATTAGCCTTTCAATAGCCTCGGGAGCAGATGCTCTCTTTTCCTTTTTACCGGTACATTTCCAGGTTTATAAGTTCTGGGTCGCCATTGGCGGGGTTTTGCTGCTGATGATAATGAACTTAAGGGGGGTTAAGGAATCCATAGCTGTTATATCCCCGATATTTATAGTTTTTGTCGTCACCCACCTTATCATAATCATGTATTCATTTTTTGTCAATGCCGGGAACGCCCATGTGGTGGTTACCCAGACGGTAATGGATATCAAGTCGACGGCTTCAGTGCTCGGAATCGGCGGGATGATGGTCCTTATGCTGAAGGCCTATTCCATGGGAGCCGGTACTTTCACCGGGATAGAAGCTGTTTCCAACGGCGTCAATATATTCGCCGAGCCAAAGGTGAAAAATGCGAAAAAAACCATGCTATACATGGCATCGTCGCTGACTTTTCTTGTGGTGGGAATAACCGTTTCATATGTCCTTTATAAGGTGACCCCGCAGGCTGGCAGGACGCTTAACGCGGTCCTGTTTGAGACCGTGGTCAAAGGATGGGGTTCTTTCGGTTCGGTTTTTGTCCAGATAACCCTGGTATCCGAAGCCGCGCTGCTTTTCGTGGCGGCCCAGACCGGGTTCATAGACGGACCCAGGGTCATCGCGAACATGGCCAAGGACCATTGGATGCCGTCAAGGTTCGCGCTTTTATCGGACAGGCTAGTGGCAAAAAACGGTATATTTATCATGAGCCTGGCGGCCATTTGCACGTTGTTTATTTCCAAAGGGTCGGTAAAATACATGGTTGTACTGTATTCGATAAACGTTTTCATAACTTTTTCACTGTCGCAGCTCGGCATGGTTATACACTGGTGGCAGGCAGATAAAAAAGAGAAGAACCGCAAGAGAAAGCTTCTTGTCAACGCCGTGGGTTTTGTAATGACGGCATTTATCCTTGTGGTGGTCACCGCCGTAAAGCTTAAAGAAGGCGGCTGGATCACGGTGGTTATCACGTCGGGGCTGGTGTTCCTTTGTTTCTATATCAAAAAGCATTATAATGCGACTGGCAAGCAACTGCTGAAGCTGGATTCGCTGATAGAAGCCGCGGCAACATACTCGCCGGAGATACTCGATGAAAAGAAAAAGATAAAAGACCCGGCATACGACCCGTCCGGAAAGACAGCGGTTGTTTTTGTGAACGGATTTAACGGCCTGGGCATGCATACGGCTCTAAGCGTGGTAAGGCTGTTTGGGAACACGTTTAAGAACTTTATCTTCGCGCAAATAGGCGTTATCGACACGGGCAATTTCAAGGGCACGGATGAGGTTGACAAACTGCAGACATTTATTACGGGCGAAGTCAATTCTTATGTGGACTTTTTCAAGGGAAACGGCTTCTACGCCGAGGGGTATACCTCAATAGGGACCGAAGTCGTGGAGGAAGCGAACAAGATAGTCCCGAAGATCAGGGACAAGTATTCCGAACCCATATTCTTCGGCGGCCAGCTGGTTTTTAAGGAAGATACTTTCATGAACAATATGCTTCACAACTATATTGTATTCCAGATGCAGCAATCGTTTTATCACCAGGGGATAACCTTCGTGATACTGCCGATACGGGTGTACTAAAGGCCGGGCCATCCCTTTAATATAATTCCCTCCAAACTTCACGTTGATCAAATCTCGATTTTCGATTCTCAAACCCGTGCAAATAGAGTAAAAAGGTTTGGTTAGATTCTTTTGTATTTTAGTTTTTAGCATCGTCTTGAAAAACAAGGCAAAAAATCTAACCAGGCGTATCCTATAAGCACTGTGCATGTTCGAGAATCGAAAATCGAGATTTGATCAACCCGCCTTCGCAAATACACTCCGGCGTGCGAGCCGAAGGTTTGGACGCTATTATATATAAAAACTTAGCGGGTTTTATTTCCAAACTATTTTATCCCGCATGACAAAACCCAATAATACCCTTTACTTTAAAGGCGTTTTTTTCTATGGGCAAAACGGCCGAAGATTATGTTTTTTATTGAAAGTACCGTGGAATAAGGTTATAATGAACTTCCTTGTGAAATGGTTTCACAAGCCCGGCTAATTGCAGCGGGATATACCGTTTGAAATGACTAAAACGGCTATTTAAAACCCGAGGCACATAAAAACTCGGGATTATGATTGTGGGAGTTTTGAACGATGAATAAGTTCGCGGATGTGGCAAAGAAAAGCGTCATGAATATCAAGCCTTATGTGCCGGGAAAACCCATAGAAGAAGTGCAGCGTGAACACGGGATTAAGGACGTCATTAAACTTGCTTCCAATGAAAACCCGTTAGGGCCTTCCAAATTGGCTGTTAAAGCCATGGAGAAGAAATTAAGGTCCGTCAATCTCTATCCTGAAAGCGGCGCTTACTACTTAAGGCGCGCTCTCGCAAAACACCTTAAGATCAGGGAAAGCATGCTGGTATTCGGCAACGGTTCCAATGAGCTCCTGAACCTGATAGCCGAAGCTTTTGTCGAACCCGGGGATGAAGTGATGTTCTCGGCCCTGTCTTTTGTTGTTTACCCGATCGCCGCAGACACTGTCGGCGGCATTGCCATACAGATCCCGCACAAGGACTTCAGGCACGATATTGACGGGTTTATAAAGCGCCTTTCCCATAAAACCAAGCTTGTATATTTATGCAACCCGAACAATCCGACGGGGACAATTATCACAAAGGAAGAATTTGAAAAGTTCATGTCCGCAGTCGGCCTGAAAACCATCGTGGCGCTTGATGAGGCGTATTTTGAATATGTGCAGGATAAGAACTATCCGGACGGGATTAAATACCTGGCAAAATATCCCAATCTGGTTGTTTTGCGGACTTTTTCAAAAATATACGGGCTGGCCGGCATCAGGATAGGTTATGCGGCCGCAGACCCGGATATCATAGAAATAATCGAACGCGTCCGTCCGCCTTTTAACGCGAATATGATCGCCCAGGCAGCCGGCGAAGCCGCGCTTCGGGACAGGGAACACTTAAAAAATACGGTCAAGACAAACAATGAAGGAAAAAAATACCTGTGCTCGGAGTTTAAAAAACTGGGTATGGAATTTGTCCGGTCGCACGCGAATTTCATATTTGTGAAGTTTAAGGCGAATTCAAAGGTGGTCTTTGAGGCGCTGCTTAAGAAAGGCGTGATAATCAGGCCGCAGTTTGATTCGTTCGCGAGGATAACCATCGGGACGATGGAAGAAAACAAAAAATTGGCAAAAGCCCTGAAAGCTGTATTATAGCAGGGATAAATTATTGATCAATAAAAACACGGAGGTTTGGAAATGATCATTGTGATGAAGCCGAAAGCGTCAAAAAAGCAGGTGGACCATGTGTGCGCGAAGATCAAGGAATATAAACTCCTGCCGCATATTTCAAAAGGCAAGGAAACCACGATCATCGGGATCATAGGCGATGAACGCATACTCCAGGGTGTCCCTTTTGAGGGGTTTTCCGGCGTTGAGAAAGTAATGCAGATATTAAAACCGTATAAACTTGCCAGCCGTGATTTCAAGAAAGAAAATTCAATTGTCAAATGCGGCAACGTTGAATTCGGCGGCGTAAAAGTTGTCATGATAGCCGGTCCGTGCTCGGTTGAGAACCGCAAGCAGATCTTAACCACGGCAAAAGCCATAAAAGAAGCCGGCGCGCACATGCTGCGCGGGGGCGCTTTCAAGCCGAGGACCTCGCCCTATGCTTTTCAGGGGCTTGGGGAAGAAGGCTTAAAAATGCTTGCCGAGGCCAGGGATACGTACGGCCTGCCTGTTGTCACCGAGGTGCTTGATACAAGGCATGTGGCGCTTATCAATAAATACGCGGATATGTTCCAGATAGGCGCAAGAAATATGCAGAATTTTGAGCTTTTAAAGGAAGTCGGCAAAACGCAAAAACCCGTGCTTTTAAAAAGGGGTATGATGTCGACTGTGGCGGAGTGGCTGATGTCGGCCGAGTACATACTCGCGAACGGGAACATGAACGTTGTCATGTGTGAACGCGGCATCAGGACCTTTGAAACTGCCACAAGAAATACGCTGGATCTATCCTCGGTGCCTTTGGTCAAAGGCCTGACGCATCTGCCGGTCGCGGTTGACCCGACCCACGGTACAGGCAAAAAATCGCTTATCATGCCCATGTCAAGGGCGGCTGTCGCGGCAGGCGCCGACGCAGTGCTCATAGAAGTTCACCCTAACCCCGAGGAAGCGTTGTCCGACGGCGACCAGTCGCTGGTACCCGCGGAATACAGGGAACTGGTGAAAGAGACTGAGAAGATAGCAAAAGCCGTCGGAAGGACGATATAAAGAATGGAGTTTTATGAAAATGATGTTTAAAAAAGTGACCATAGTCGGCATGGGGTTGATGGGCGGAAGTTTGGGGCTGTCCCTGCTTGACAAAAAGATAGCGGAGCGCGTAACCGGGCTCGGACGGAACTTAAAGCGGCTCCATATTGCCAAATCAAAGGGCGCGGCAACGGACGTAACCACGGATCATAAAACCGGCATAACAGGCGCCGGACTGGTTGTCATATCGCTTCCCGTTATGATGATACCGCAGGCCTTTATGGATATTAAACCGTATCTTTCAAAGAATACCATAGTGACGGATATGGGCAGCGTTAAGGGCGCCATAGCGGATAAGATCGGGCTTTTTGACACTGGCCGGAATTTTGTGGGGTCGCACCCCATGGTCGGTTCGGAAAAAGCCGGCATTGAGAACATGAAAGAGGGGCTTTATGACAAAGGCGCCTGCATAGTGACGCCCGGCGCGCAGACGGATAAAAAAAAGGCAGCCGCGGTTATAAGGCTGTGGAAAACGCTCGGCATGCGCGTGAGCACCATGACGCCTTTGGAACACGACAAGTGCATTGCCGGGATCAGTCATTTTCCGCACCTGGCCGCATTTGCCATGGTAGTATCGCATGAAAAAGAAATACTTGAGAATAAAGACATCATAGGCCCGGGATTTAAGGATGCAACCAGGATCGCCGCTTCAAATGAGGCGCTGTGGGCGGAAATAATCCTGATGAACAAAGCCGAGATACTGAGGAACGTGGACGCGTATGTAAAGCAGCTTGCTTTTCTTTCCTATATGATAGATAAAAGCAAAATTTCAGATCTGAAGGAATATATTAAAAAGTCAAGGATCTTAAGGGAGTCAATTAAATGAAAAAGATGCATGTAGGACCTGCGAAAAACTGCAGGAAAACAGTAATTGTACAGGGCGACAAGTCAATATCACACAGGGCCATAATTATGGGAAGCATGGCCCATGGCACTACCGTGGTAACAAATTTTCTGGAAGCCGAAGACACATTAAACACAATAAAAGTTTACCGTGCGCTCGGCGTTAAAATAGAGAAGATAAAGGATAAGTATTACGTTTACGGCAGGGGCGCCGGGTCCTTAAGGCAGTCACACGAGACTTTGGATGTCGGCAATTCAGGCACCAACATAAGGCTGACCACGGGCGTTCTCGCCGCTAAAAATTTCACCTCAATAATTACAGGTGACTCCCAGATAGTAAAAAGGCCCATGACCAGGGTTATGGAACCGCTTGCTCTCATGGGCGCGAAGTTTGAAAGCAACCAGGGCAAAGCCCCGATCATCATACACGGAGGCACGCTTAAGGGCATAGATTATAAAATGCCCATGGCAAGCGCGCAGGTAAAATCAGCTGTGCTGCTGGCGGCACTCGGCGCCAGGGGAAAGACCGTCATAAAAGAACCCGTGGTATCGCGCGACCATACCGAGCGTATGCTGGAGTATTTCGGCGCCCCCATCACCCGGTCAAAGGGGATAATAACCATAAAACCGGGGAAAGAAATGAAGGCAAAGCCCGTGTTCGTGCCGGGCGACATATCATCGGCGGCTTATTTTATTATAGCCGGGCTTATGATGAAAAATTCCATAATAAAGGTCAGGAATGTGGGCCTGAACCCGACACGCACCGGGCTCATAGAAGTCATGAAAAAAATGGGCGGCAGGATCAGGGTCACCGGATTGAAAAATAAAAATAACGAGCCTGTCGGTGATATCATAGCCGTAACATCAAAGCTTAAAGGCATAACCATAGGCGGCGCCATGATACCGAAGCTTATCGATGAGATACCTGTCATAGCTGTTGCCGCGGCATTCGCAACGGGCAGGACGATAATCCGCGACGCGAAAGAACTGCGGTACAAGGAAACGGACAGGATAGAGACCATAATAAAGAATTTAAAGAGGATAGGCATCAAAGTGGATGAGGCGCCGGACGGCATGGTCATATACGGGAACAACGGCTCGCCTTTCAAGTACGCGGACATAGATTCATTCTCGGACCACAGGATCGCCATGGCGTTTTCCGTTGCCGCCTTGTCCGGTGAAAACGGGCTTTTGATAAAAGACGTGGAGTGCGTGAACACTTCTTTTCCGGATTTTTTCGACATAATGAAGAAAATATCGGTGAAATAATGAAGCTTGTGGAAAAAATAGACCTGTTTTTCTTTGTCGTAGTGCATAATTTTTCCAAGTTGTTCATGTGGATATTTTTCAGGCTGGTTTATTTTACCGAGATAATCGACTCGAAAAACGTCCCGTCAACCGGCGGCTTTATCGCGGCCCTGAATCATTCAAGTTTTTTTGACCCGCCGCTCATCGGGATATCCACGTGGCGCAGGATGTTCCGTTTCATGGCGCGCGACACGCTGTTCAGGTTCCCCGTGTGGGGGTCGCTCCTTCATTATCTCGGGGCCATACCGATAAAACGGGCGTCAGTTGACAGGAATGCGTGGGACAAGGTCATATCCACCGTGCAATCCGGGCATATAGTGAGCCTTTTTCCGGAAGGAACCAGGACACTGGACGGGGAGATACATGAAGGCAAGGCGGGAACAGGCATGCTTGTTTACAAATCAAAGTGCCGTGTAATACCCGTATACATAAACGGGAGCTTTAAGGCATGGAAAAAAGCAAGCCTGTTGCCGCTGCCGTTTATAAAGATGGACCTGATCTTCGGCGAGCCGCTGTCGTTTGAAGAGCAGTTCAAAAAGGAAGAAAAAAAGGAAACGTACATAGAGATAACCGCGATAATAATGGCTGAAATAAAAAAGCTGAAGGAAAAATATCTGTTAACGCACGGAAAAAAAATAAAATGAAAGTGTCGCTGGCTGAAGGCTCGGGTTTTTGTTTCGGGGTGGAGAGGGCCATGGATATGGCGTATAAATACGCCAAAGAAAAAAAAGGGAAGGAACTTTATTCTTTCCATGAAATAATCCACAACCCGCAGGAAGTTTTAAGGCTGGAAAAAGCCGGGGCAAAGCACGTGGATTCGATTGCCGCTGTTAAGAAGGGCTCTTCGGTCATTGTCAGCACGCACGGTATCACGCAAAAAGAGGAAGAGCTGTTGCGTGATAAATGCGCAAGCGTGCTTGACACCACGTGCCCGTATGTAAAGAAAATACACCGGATAGTGAAAAAGCTGACAGCCGAGAATTACAGGGTCGTCATAGCGGGCGACGCCGAGCACCTTGAGGTAAAAAGCATACTCGGTTACACGGCGGGCAACGGCGTCGTGGTAAGCTCGGTAAAAGAGATAAACAGCCTGGACATGAAGGAAAAAACAGGGATTGTTTCGCAGACGACGCAGAATGCCGGGACATATAATGCAATAATAAACGGCATACTTGAAAAGGCTTTTTTAAACAGGTGTGCCGAGGTGCGCGTTTTTAATACCATATGCGACGCGACAAAGAACAGGCAGAAAGCCACTTTGGAGCTCGCGAAAAAGTCGGATATCATGGTCATAGTGGGCGGGAAGAACAGCGCAAATACCAGGAGGCTGTTTGAAATAAGCGCCGGAATACTTAAAGATGTGTACCATGTGGAAGGCGCAAAAGAACTGAAAAAAAGCTGGTTTAAGGGAAAGAAAAGCGCCGGGGTCAGCGCGGGAGCATCCACGCCGGCCGGTTTGATAGATGAAGTTGTAATGAAAATCAGGAAAATTGGAGACGACAAATGATCAGAGACGGCATGATAATAAAAGGAAAAGTACTGCGCAAGAGCGACGGGGACATATTTGTAAATATTAATTACAAGTCGGAAGGGGTCATACCGAAAGAGGAAACCTCCAAATACGCCTATTACGATTCTATAAGCGAGGGCGATGACATAGATGTCCATGTAAAAAGGATGGAAACACAGGACGGCTTTGTGCTGCTTTCCAAAATAATCGCGGATAAGAAGATAGTGTTTGGAAAAGTAAAGAACGCGTTCAAGGACGGCGGTTTCATAGAAGGATCCGTCACCAAGGCGGTCAAAGGCGGTTTTATAATAGATTTTGGGGCAAATGTCACTGCTTTTCTTCCCATGTCGCATTCAAAAGCGTACGGGGAGGATATCGTGGGAAAAAAACTGCCGCTTAAGATCATACAGCTTGACGAGGAGAAAAGGAACGTGGTTGTCTCATATAAGGAATACATGACCGAAAAGGAAAAAACCGAAAGTGAGACTGTGGCGAGGGTTTATGCGTTAAATGAAAAAACAACCGTCACGGTGGCACAGGTGCTGCCTGACGGGATAGAAGTTGAAAAAGAGTCGATAAAAGCATTCATACCTTTCGCGGAGCTTTCATGGAAAACCGGGTCAAGCCCGGAAGAGGAAGGCTTCAAGGAAGGAGAGACCCTGGACGTGCTGGTTGTTTCCAATGAAAAAGGCAGGGTGGTCTTAAGCGCAAAGAGGCTCAGGGAGAACCCGTTCAAGTCGTTTATGGATAATTACAAGCCCGGCGACAGGCTTGATGTCCGCGTTAATGAAATATTCCCGGAAGGCATGACCGTATCCGTAAGTGACGGCCTGGAAGGGTTTGTCCCGGCCGGGGAGTTTTCATACTTCCGCAGGATAAAGGACGCGTCAGCCGTGTATAAAAAAGGAGATCCGCTCAAGGCGTGCGTCCTGAAAATCGACGAGGCAAAGAACAGGGTCATACTCAGCGTAAAACGCCTGGAAAAGAACCCGTGGAACTCGATGGAAGAGCGGTATCCGGTAGGGTCCAGGGTTTTCGGGATAGTCAGGACCCTGGTTGAAGGCGAAGGGGCCGTGATAGAACTTGAAGAAAATATTGACGCTTTTCTGCACGCGTCAAACATATCCTGGAACCCTTTTAGCAGCCTGTCCGAGGTGCTGGTTACCGGAGAGAAAAAGGAACTGAAGATAATGGAAGTTGACAAGTCAAAATACACGATAATGCTCGGCTTAAAGCAGCTGCATGCATCGCCGTGGGCGCTTTTTACATCCAGGTTCAAGGAAGGCGCGTATATTGACGCGAAAATAACCGAGATCGACGACAATTCGGTGACTGTCCTTCTGGCCGAGGGCGTGACCTCGAAGATAGGCATCCGGAACAAGGCAAAGCTGAGGAATCAAAAAGGCGACGTAATAAAAGTAAAGATCAACAAGATCGAAAAAGACGCGAAAAAAGTAATGCTCCTGGCCAAGGACCTGGAAGCCACGGAGGAACAAAAACAGATAGACGACTACATGAAATCCCACGACCATAATACTTTCAAGCTCAATGATATAATTAATTTTGGAAATGTGAACAAGGAGGATGAAAATGCCAAATAATAGGATACCCCTGCCTACCGTAAACAGGTTGTCACTGTATTTGAAATGTTTTTCCGAACTTGCTTCATCCGGCACCGAGTATGCTTCATCGGACCAGATCGCCCGGAGCATCGGGCTGAACCCGGCGCAGGTCAGGAAGGACCTCGCGTATTTCGGGAAGTTCGGCCGCCGCGGCTTCGGTTATCATGTCGAGCAGCTCAAAGAACACATATCAAAGATACTCGGCACGCACAAACAGTGGCGACTCGCCGTGGTGGGCACGGGCAACCTGGGCCGCGCCCTTTTGATGTACCCGGGCTTCCAGGCAAGGGGGTTCAAGATAATCGCGGGTTTTGACGTGGACCCGGCAAAAGTCGGATGGGAACTGGACGGCGCGAGGATATATCACATGGATGAGATCGAGAAGGTAATAAAAAAGGAAAAAATAGACATAGTTGTCATCACAACCCCGAAAGATTCGCTCGATGCGGTCATGGCAAGGCTTAAGGAAACGGACATAAAAGGCGTGTTGAATTTCGCGGGAAAGCATTTAAAGGATGAAAAAATCATTGTAAGAAATGTGGATGTGGCGCTGGAACTCGAACAGCTCACTTTTTTCCTCACAAATAAAAATATAGAATGAACAACGGGAGATAACAAATGGGCGCCATAAAGATAATCCTGAACGGGAAAGATATAGAGGTTGAAAAAGGCAAAAGAGCCTCCGATATCCTCAAGGAGGCCGGTGTCGACCTTACGGGGGCGCTGGTTGTAAAAGTCGGGGAAAAACTGTTTGACATGGGCGCGCCTTTAAACGAGGGCGGCGCCATGAAAGTCATCACTTTTAATGACGCGGAAGGCAAACAGGTTTTTTGGCACTCCACATCCCACCTTATGGCCGCGGCGGTTAAGAACTTATACCCTGAGACAAAAGTAACCATAGGTCCGTCCATAGACGAGGGTTTTTATTATGATTTTGACAGGGATAAATCGTTTACAGAGGATGATCTGCTTAAAATAGAGGAAGAAATGAAAAATATCATAAAGCTCAATCCCGCGCTTAAACGCACCGAGGTAACAAAGGCGGAAGCTGTTAAAATGTTCACTGATATGGGCGAGAACTACAAGGTTGAGATAATCGAGGGTATTGACGCGCCCACGGTCGGTTTGTACGCCCTGGATAAATTCACTGACCTGTGCCGCGGGCCGCATATCGGCCTGGTAAAGAAGATCAAAGCTTTTAAGCTGACAAAGATATCAGGCGCATACTGGCGCGCAAATGAAAAAAACAAAATGCTTCAGCGCGTGTACGGGATATCTTTTCCCGAGCAGAAAATGCTTGACGATTATTTTACGGTGCAAGAGGAAGCAAAACAGCGCGACCACAGGAAGATCGGGAAGGAACTCGGGCTTTTTTCCACCCATGAGGAATTCGGGCCCGGGCTGATATACTGGCACCCCAAGGGCGCGATAATCAGGAAAGAGATTGAGGACTTCTGGAGGAACGAGCATTTAAAACGCGGATATGACCTGCTGTTTACGCCCCATGTCGCAAAAATCGACCTGTGGAACACCTCGGGACATACTGGTTTTTACAAGGATTCCATGTATCCTTCCATGGTTATGGACGAGCAGGAGTATCTTGTAAAACCCATGAACTGCCCGTTTCATATACTTATCTACCAGACATCCATGCGGAGCTACCGCGACCTGCCTTTGAGATGGGCCGAGTTGGGGACGGTTTACAGGTATGAAAAGTCGGGGACTTTGCACGGACTGATGCGCGTGCGGGGCTTTACCCAGGACGACGCGCACATATTCCTGCGCGAGGACCAGCTGGATGAAGAACTTGACAAACTCATAGAGATCATACATTTCATACTTAAAACTTTCGGATTTGAGGGCTTTGAGGTTTTCTTAAGCACGCGGCCGAAAGAGTTCATAGGCGAGATAAAAGCCTGGGATATATCGGAAGCGGCTTTAAGGCGCACCCTTGAAAAAGCCGGCTTAAAGTACAGCGTGGATGAGGGCGGCGGCGCTTTTTACGGGCCCAAGATAGACATAAAAATAAAAGACGCACTGAACAGGACCTGGCAGTGCTCGACCATACAGGTTGATTTTAACCTGCCGCAGAGGTTTGACGTTAACTACATAGGCAAAGACGGAAAGGAACAGAGGGTGGTCATGATACACCGCGCCTTGTTCGGTTCGCTTGAAAGATTTTTCGGGGTTCTCATAGAGCATTACAAAGGAGCTTTCCCGGTCTGGCTCTCCCCTATCCAGACGGCAGTGCTTACACTGACGGACCGCTCCTCGCAGATAGCGGGCGGCCTGGTTGAAAAACTCAAAGAAGCCGGCATAAGGGCCAAGCTTGATGATGATAACGAGAAAATAGGCGCGAAGATCAGGACTGCGACAATGGATAAGATACCGTACATGCTGATAATAGGCGATAAGGAAGTGGAAAACAATACGGTGTCGGTCCGCAAACGCACAGGCGAAGAAACAAAGGACGTTAAGCTGGAGGATTTTATAGCCATGGTGAAGGGGAAGATCGCGTCGAAGGACCTGAGTATATAAACGGAATCCGCGATCCAAAATATCGGAAAGGAACATTTTGGCAAAAACAAAGACCTTATTCAGCTGTTCAAACTGCGGCGCGTCGTCGCCCAAATGGCTGGGTCGCTGCCCGGTATGCAGTGAGTTTAACACATACATCGAAGAAACCGTAATTGAGAGGAAAAAGTCCGGTGAATACCGAGGTTTTGACGAGACTAGGATGAGCGCGCTTGCCGACATAAACGTAAAGAACGAACAGCGCATTAAAACCGGCATGGAAGAGATCGACCGTGTATTTGGCGGCGGCATTGTCAAAGGTTCTCTTGTTTTGATGGGCGGGGAACCGGGCGTGGGGAAATCCACGCTGGCGCTCTCCATAGCCGATAAAGTGGCTCTGGCCGGGAATAAGGTCATGTATTTTTCCGGTGAAGAGTCTTTGGAGCAGATAAAGCTGCGGGCCGACAGGACGGGCGTTAAGGCCGAAAAGCTCATACTTGTGGTCGAGACAGGCATAGAAAAGATAACTTCGATCATGGAAAAGGAAAAGCCGGCCCTTGCGGTCATAGATTCCATACAGACCACTTTCAAGGAGGACCTGGATTCGGTCGCGGGCAGCGTAAACCAGGTAAAGGAAAGCTGCGCCCAGCTCATGTACGCGGCAAAGAAAAGCGGCATTCCCATAATAATCATAGGCCACGTGACAAAGGACGGGAACATAGCGGGGCCCAAGATGCTGGAACATATGGTTGACGCGGTCATGTATTTTGAAGCGGAAAAATATTACCAGTTTAAGATACTCAGGGCCGTGAAGAACAGGTTCGGTTCCACCAATGAGATAGGGATATTTGAAATGACGAACGAAGGCATAAAGGAAGTAAAAAGCCCTTCAAAGATGCTCCTGGACAGCTTAAAAGACAATAAGGTCGGGTCAAGCATAGTGACGGTCATGGAAGGCACGAGGCCGCTGCTGCTTGAGATACAGGCGTTAACGGCAAGGCGCAACTACGGCATACCGCAGAGGACCGTGACAGGCATAGATTACAACAGGTTCCTGATAGTCCTTGCCATACTTGAAAAGAAACTGGAACTGCACCTGGAAAACCAGGATATATTCATAAATGTGGCGGGCGGCATTAAAATAATGGAAACAGCCTGCGACCTGGGCGTCGCTGCCGCGATTTATTCAAGCTACAAGGAAAGCCCTGTGTCGACCAAAATGGCGTACATAGGCGAACTGGGCCTGGACGGCGAAGTAAGGCCCGTCCAGTTCATAGACCAGCGTGTCATGGAAGCCGAAAGGCTGGGTTTTACCGCGTGCGTAATACCGGCAAGGAGCGCGGCTGTCAAGACAACCATGGAAGTGGTGAAAATAGGCAACGTAAGCGAACTGAAGAAGTTGATATAATTTTAGGAAGCGTTGTCATTGTTTGCAATGATGACAGTATCATTCAAGGAATCAAATAAACTATAAAAGGAGGTGAAAACAAATGACAAATGCAACAATGTTAGCATCTGTAGTATCATCGGTGTTAGCCGTTATTTTCTTAATAATTATCATAGCCCAGTTCATAATTTATAACGGGAAAATTAAGAAAATGAACCTGTCAAAGAAGCTGGTAGACACCAGCGTCATCATTGACGGCAGGATTAACGACATCTGTGAATCAGGTTTCATGGAAGGACAGCTCATAGTGCCGCGCTTTGTACTGCAGGAACTGCAGTTCATAGCCGACTCATCCGACCACATGAAAAGGAACAAAGGAAGAAGGGGCCTGGACCTCTTAAACGCCCTGAAAAAGAATCCCGGGATCTCCATCGAGATCATGGACAGGGATTATAAGGAAATCAGGGCCGTGGACGAGAAGCTCGTGGCCATGGCAAAGGACCTCGGCGCTAAAATACTGACTAATGATTTTAACCTTAATAAGATCGCCGAGATACAGGGAGTAAAGGTTTTAAACATCAATGACCTTTCCAACTCCATCAAGCCGACCTTTCTTCCGGGAGAGAGCATCTCCGTCAAGATCGTCAAGGAAGGAAAGGAAAAAGAGCAGGGGATCGCCTACTTAAACGACGGGACCATGATAGTGGTGGACGGGGCCAGGAAGATGATGAACAAAAAGGTTGAAATAATCGTGACCAATGTGCTGCAGACGGACGCGGGCAGGATGATATTCGCGAGGTTTGAGGCGAACGGCAAGGATTATAACAACGAGCAAAGGAACGAGAACAGAAGGGACCCGAGGCACGATAATAACAGGAGAGACAACAGGAGATGAAGAACGCAGTTATAGTCGCAGCCGCCGGCAAAGGCAAAAGGTTCAAGAACAAACTGCCGAAACAGTATGTGAAGGTTAACGGCAGGGAAATACTGGCTTTGAGCTTGGACAACTTTGAAAAAACCCCGCAGATAGACGCAGTGGTGCTGGTGGTGTCGCCTGATTACGCGGTTTACGCGCGCAGGATGACGGTTAAGTACGGCTATAAGAAGATTATAGGCATTATAAACGGAGGGGCTGAGCGTTTCCGCTCCGTTTATAATGCCGTAATATTCCTTAAGGATTTCATGCCTGAGAACGTACTGATACACGACGGCGCAAGGCCAAAAGCCGGCGCGGCCCTGATCAGGAAGATCTTAACGGCGTTGAAAAAGGAAAAGGCGGTAATACCGGTAAACAGGATATTCGCGACGGTAAAGCAGGTGAAAGGCGGATATATAGAAAAAACCATAGACAGGAACACACTGAGAACGGCCCACACGCCGCAGGGTTTTAAGTACAAAGAACTGCTGAAATTATACGCGTTAAGCAGCCTGAAATCCCAAAAGCCAACTGATGAAGCATCGGTTTTTGAGGCCGCGGGGATTAAGGTGAAGATAATCGAGGATGAGGAAGAAAACGTTAAGGTAACGGTAAGGCGGGATATTAACAGAATAACATAAGGTTGCGTTATTAAAATTACTAATTACAAATTACTAATTACTAATTAAGGCAAACAATAAGCGCAATGCAGTTATTTTGGGTTTAATTAGTAATTAGTAATTTGTCATTAGTAATTTGTAATTAGTAATTGCCTAAAAGGAGTTCTTATGCGTATCGGGATCGGCTACGATGTTCACCGTCTTGTTAAAGGCAGGAAACTGTACCTCGGCGGCGTTGAGTTTGAAGACGCGGTATTTGGTTTAGAGGGCCACTCTGACGCGGATGTGCTCATTCACGCCATTATGGACGCCATGCTCGGCGCGGCCGGATTTAATGATATCGGGTATTATTTTTCGGACAAAGATGAAAAATACCGCGGCATAAGGTCAACGGAACTTTTAAAACAGGTCTCAATCCTTATAAAGAACGCGGGTTATTCGGTTGAAAATATTGACTCAATAGTAGTCGCCGAGTACCCCAGGGTTGCCCCGAAGATAGATGAGATAAAGCAAACTCTGGCAACAGCCCTTGGAATTAACGTAAAGCAGGTAGGAGTAAAAGCAACAACAGAGGAAGGCCTGGGTTTTACGGGAAGAAAAGAAGGAATAGCGGCACACGCGGTTGTGTTGTTGAAGTAAAATGTTCTGAATTTTTCAATGATCTTGTAGAGAGGGAGCTTGCCCCCTCTCACCTGTGAAGGGCGCCAGACAAGGGCCCGCAATTGAGAGGGAGCAAGCCCCCTCTCTACAGGAATACCAAACAAAGGATAAAACATGAGGCTTTACAACACGTTATCACAGAAAATAGAGGAGTTCGTCCCTGTCACCCCCGGCGAGGTTAAGATATACGCCTGCGGGCCCACTGTTTATAATTATTTCCACATAGGCAATTCCAGGGTGTTTACGCTTTTTGACACTTTGAGGAGTTATTTTAAATACCGCGGTTATAAAGTCACGTTTGTGCAGAACATAACCGACATTGATGACAAAATCATTAACAAGGCAAAAGACGAGGGCGTTTTATGGAGCGATGTGGCAAAAAAGTACACTGACGCTTATATCGAAGACATAAAAAAAATGAACATTGACCTGCCCGACGTCAGTCCAAAAGCCACGGAAGAAATACCTAAGATGCTGGAACTCATAAAAAAACTCGTTGATGAAGGCACTGCATATGCTTCAAAGAACGGCGTGTACTTCTCGGTGGATAAGTTCCCTGCGTACGGCGAGCTGTCCCACCAGGACATGGATGAGCTCAAGGAAGGCGCGAGGGTGGAGGTTGACGATGAAAAGAAGAACGGCCTTGATTTCGCGCTCTGGAAATTCTCAAAGCCCGGGGAACCGTCGTGGGAGAGTCCATGGGGGGCAGGCAGGCCCGGCTGGCATATAGAGTGCTCGGCCATGTCCTCCAAATATTTAAGCGACACTTTTGACATACACGGCGGCGGGGCGGACCTGGTATTCCCGCACCATGAGAACGAGCGCGCCCAGTCAGAGGCGGCAAACCACGTGAAGTTCGTGAATTACTGGATGCATGTCGGGTATATGAACATAAGCGGCGAGAAAATGTCCAAGTCAAAAGGGAACTTTGTTTTTGTCAGGGATATCATTGCCGACTTTCCGGCTGAAGTGATAAGGATGTTCAACCTGTCCGCGCACTACCGCGGGCCGATTGACTTTTCCAGGGAAAATATAGAAGCGGTCAAAAAAGGCTATACTGAAATCAGCTATACATTGCAGAGGCTGGCGCAGATCGAAGGTGTTTTGGACAATAAAAAAAGCCCGTATATCGCGTCTTTTACAGTGGCCCTGGATGAGGATTTTAATACGGCAAAAGCGCTCGGTATTATTTATGAAGCGGTAAACGACGCCAAAAATCTGATACTTGGAAAGAAAGTGGATAAGTATGAAGGCGATATAAAAGCAAACCTGAAGATGCTGGAATCGGATATCAGGGAAATGACCGGGGTACTGAAAATACAGCCGAAGTTTGAGCCGCCCGCGAAAGAAGCGGTCGAGCTGGTAAAACAGATAGAAAAAATGCGCGCAGAAAAACAGTATGAAAAGGCGGATGCCCTGAAAAAACAGGCAAGCCAACTCGGCTACATACTGGAATTCACCAAAACAGGCACATTCATCATAAAGGAGCTTAAATAAATTGTTCATATACGGCAGGAACGTCATCCGCGAGGTATTAACCGGCGGGAAAAGGGAAATAAAGGAAATACACATGATAGACAAAATAAAAGACGCGGGCGATATATTGACGGCCGCAAAAGCCAAAAACGTAAGGGTGATATTTGAATCCCGCGACAAACTGGACAAATTTACGGGTACGGACAAAAACCAGGGAATAGCCGCGATCATAGACGATGTGAAAACAGTGACCCTGGAAGAGTTTTTGTGCACGCACAATGACACCGGCATTACGATAGCGGTATTGGACGAAATTGAGGACCCGCATAATTTAGGGGCAATAATCAGGAGCTGCGAAGTATTGGGAGTTGCCGGCATCATAGTGCCGACAAGAAGGACCGCGCCGATCAATGACACGGTATTTAAGACCTCAAGCGGCGCCGTGGATATGATAGACATCATAGAAGTTGTCAACATAAACCAGGCGCTTGAAGTTTTAAAGAAAAATGGATTCTGGATATACGGTATGGACATGGAGGGCGAAAAGTTCCTGGACGAAATAGCCTTTGACAAAAAAACCGCGATAGTGCTGGGCAACGAAGGCAAGGGAATGAGGCCGTTGGTCAGGAAGAACTGCGATTTTCTGGTAAAAATCAGGCAGGCAGGCAAACTGGACAGCCTGAACGTCTCCAACGCCGCAGCCATAGTGTTTTACCAGGCCATGCTGCAGAACACGAAGGATAAAAATCCAAAATAACGTTTATCATCAAGGGCTTTCGGTTGAAATACTAATTGACAATTGCAGTATATTACGTTATTTTGTATACCGTTTCAAATTGGCGCTCAAACGTCCATCATTGAGTGCTTTTTGTTTTTTGGGGACGCTTAAGTCTTTTTGACTATTGAGATTTAAAAAAAGGGTGCTTAGCTCAGTTGGTTAGAGCATCTGCCTTACACGCAGAGGGTCGGGGGTTCGAGTCCCTCAGCACCCACCATTTTTGCCTTTGGCAAAAATGGAGATAGTAGAGAGTAGAAGGGTGAGAGTAGATAGATCAAAGGACAAATCAAAAGACTGTTCAAAAAAGCCTTGAAATTAGGGACTGGAAAGTATAATATAGATACGGTTTAGAAACGTTCTTTGGATAGTAACAGTGACTTTCGATTGAATATTCGTTCGAGAATTGAAAATCGAAAATAGAGTTGTTTGCGTAGAATTGGTCCTGGTGTTGTATTCCACACACCGGGTGCTAATCTGCCGCCCATATTGGGGGTGTAGCTCAGTTGGTTAGAGCGCCTGCCTGTCACGCAGGAGGTCGCGAGTTCGAGCCTCGTCACTCCCGCCATAAAAAAAGCCCGCGCAAGCGGGCTTTTTTTATGGCCTAGCGCTGACTTCTATATTATTATATAAATTTGAAGTCGGCGCGGTCAATTCTCAATTCTGATACCCATCGCTATTGAATCAATACGTTTAATAGTGTTATTATGTACCATGGATAAAAACATACAATCAAGGCTTTTAAAAGCATGCATTACAGGCAGGGGAACGCGTTTGGATATGTTCCTTAAAACATCTGCTTGCGTTACAAGGCTGCAGGCCCGGGAAATGATTGATCAGGGGCTTGTGTGGGTAAACATGCAGGTACAGAGAAAATATCACCGCATCATAAGAAACTCTGATGATGTACGCTATATGTATTACGCCAGGAACCCCGTAATTGTCATCCCCTGTGAGCTCCCCCTTAAGATCATATATATAAATAAAGACTTCATCGCCGTGGATAAGGAGGCCGGCATGCTGGTGCACCCCACCGCGCACAGGGAAACCAACACGCTGGCAAACGCAGTAAAAGCCCTGTATCCCGAAAGTACAATTCACGTCATAAACCGCCTGGACAGGGATACTAGCGGGATCGTTATCGTCGCGCTTAATAAGGAAACAGCTTCTGTGCTGACAAAAATCATGGTGAGCCGCGGCATTCATAAAGAATACTTATGCCTGGTACACGGCAGAATTACAGACGCAGGGGAGATAACCGCGGAACTTTCAAAGAACTCCCGCGAGGCAAAAATCCGCACCGTCGTGTCGACAGGCGGACAAAGCGCGCACACCTTGTTTGAACCTGTAAGTAACAACAAAACCACAACCCTGCTTAAAGTAATATTAAAAACAGGGCGCACGCATCAGATCAGGACCCACATGAAACACATAGGCCACCCGGTAGTCGGCGACAGGACTTACGGGGACATGGCGCTGGACATAAAACTGCTTGGCGCGGATAATCCGCAGCCCGGACAGATGCTGCACGCGCATAAGATGGAGTTTGTGATGCCGGGAACTCTCGAGAGAATAAATTTAACCGCAGAACCGCCATGGAATATCAATTTGTGGTGATATTTATCCTGATTAAGTTTGAGGGTCAAAGTTTGAGGGTCACGTCTTGACCTGATATGTGACGAACCAGTGCGGGGGAAAGCGGTTGTGGAAAACCCGGCGCCGGATATGCAGCTGGAATACGCCGGAATTCAAGGCTTTTTGAAGGATAAGATATGGCGGATGAGGAAGTTTTATCTTGCTATAACTATTTAAGCCACGATAGAGTTATCCAACGAAAGACAAAATTCCAATCGTTACGTTGTGAAAAGTAAATACTATTGTTCCAGTTCTATTGCCCTCACTTCTTACTTCCCCTTTGCCCTTTACAATGATAAAATGGTATTAGAACATGCATTAAAAGGAGAGATAGAGCATGACCGCAACCAGGATTGAAACAGGCGCTGACTACACTTTGAAAGAATACAGGGACTGGCATTTTTTTCTCTACTACGGCAACGGTATAACCGGGATTTTAAACACACTCGGGCTCATTGTAATAACTGCCATAGCAGGGTTCATACTGGCCAATAAAGCCCTGTCCGGCATATGGCACTTCAAATTCATAGAGATTGCCATGATAGCCATGGACCTTTATATTCTCAGCATACCCGCGGTTATACTCTACGATACAAAGGAAAGTTTTTCCTCCGACAAATTCAGGGCCGAAAACGGCAAATTGTTGATCACATCCGACAGCATAGAAATGTCATCCCCGATAGGCAGCGCCAGGATCACATGGCAGGCCGTAAAAAAAGCCTACATTACAAAAAAAGCCGTATACCTTGAATACAGTAAATTCAACGCAGTCATAATTCCGAAGAGGATGCTGAAAAACGGGGACGGGCAGGACCTGGTGAAACTGGTAAGTGAAAAAGTAAAAGTTTAAAAAGGTATAATATAAAGGACATATAAGGTTAAGATAATCAACTATTTAGCCCTTACGCAAGATTTTTACCAAACTTTTGGAGGTGCGGTATGGTTTTGAATTTTTTGGATAAGTACAGGGATGCGGGGTTATTGATCCTGCGCATCGGGTTCGGGATTATGTTTGCCATGCACGGCGCCCCGAAGATGTTCGGAGGGCCTGAAAAGTGGAACGCAATCGGAATGGCTATGGGTACCTACGGTATAAATTTTTTGCCTGTGTTTTGGGGATTTATGGCCGCTTTTGCGGAATTTGGAGGGGCCATATTGCTCGCGTTTGGCCTGCTTTTCAGGCCGGCCTGCATGCTGATGCTGTTTACCATGTTTATAGCCGCTTCGATGCATATGGCAAAAGGCCAGGGACTGGATGCAGCATCCCATGCCATAGAGGCCGGCGTTGTTTTTCTTTCGCTGATATTGATCGGCCCGGGAAAATACAGCCTGGATCATATGTTCGCGCTGCAGCCGCACAAAGCGGATTTAATTAATTCTTGATATGGAGCATATATGACGGAAAAAGAACGGAAGAAAAGCCTGTTAACAGATGCTGAAGAAAGGCTGCTGCGCGAATACGAGGAAGAGCGCCGGCGCGCGCGTGCCTTGATGGAACGGCAGGTGGAAAATGAGGTCCAGGCCGAGGTCAGGCAGCAGCTAAAAAAGAAATTCATCGAGGAAGAGGAAAAGCTCGTGAACGAATATGAAGTGCGCGGCGCCAAAGGCGCGCTCAAACCCGTTCCTGAAGCCGCGCCAAGCGCGGGCCACGGGCAGGTACGCCAGCACGGGATAGGCATAGAGAATTTAAGGAAAACGATCGAGAAAGAGATAAAACAAAAACTTGAGTCGCGGCTCAGGGAAGAAATAGAAATAGACGTCAAATCCAGGCATGAGGATGATACAAAAGCCAGGATAGAAGAGGCAAAAACACTCCACGAACGGGAAATAAAGCGAGGTATGGAGGAAGAATCGCGGAAAAAGCTGGAACTGGCAAAAAAAGACATGGAGGAAGACGCAAAAAGGCGGATAGAGGAAGCCACGGAAAAAAAAGTCGCGGAAGAAACAACGAGGATAGAAGCTGAGGTAAAGCAGAGGATAACCCGTGAAGCGTCGGATAAAATAAAGGAAATAACCAGGCGCATAAAAGAGGAAGCGGGGGTGCGGCTCGGGGAAGAGATAGGCAGGCAGGTGGAGGAAGCAAAGCTGCGCCTGGAGCAGGAGGCAAAGGAAAATATCGAAGCCGCGCACAGGGCCAGGGTGGAGGATGCAAAAAAACAGTTTGAAAAGGAAATAAGGGTTAAGATAGAGGAAGAGGCAAAAAAGAGGGTGGAAGACGCCAAAAAGGAAATAGAAGCCGCGATAAGAAAAGAACAGACGGAAAAATACGCGCAAAAAAATGAGGAACTTGAGAGAAAGCTGGAAACCCTGAGGAAAATAGAGGAAGCGCAAAAATTTCCGGATATAACCGCCATAAAGGAAAAGCTCCGGGAGGAACTCAGGGCCGAGATGCAGGAAAACGAGAAAAAGAAACAGGAAGAAATGCTCGGGAAAATAAGGCAGGCCGCAGAGCAGGCGAAAAAGTCAAGGCTGGAACAGGAACAGTCCATGCTGGAAAAAATGAAACAGCAGATAAGCATGGATATGGAGGAAGAAAAGGAAAAAAAGAAAAAAGAAATGCTGCAGAAGCTTGAGATTTTAAAGGCGGAAAACGCGGCCCGGCCGGAAAAGCTTTCCGAAGCAAGGCTTTCCCATGAGGAAAAAGCAATGCTTGCCGGGATGTTCGATGAAAGCATGGCAGTAATATCTTTTTATTTCCAGGCCAGGACCGGCAGGGGAAGGCCTGATTTTGTAAAACTATCCGTAAAATCCCTGGTGGACGCGGCCAGGAAAGAACCGGAATACATAAGAAAGGCCCTTTTTGACGCTGCCGGAGTTTTCCGCACGGACGGGAATTTTGACAATGCCAAACTGATAGCGCTGGCGAACAATATATCCCCTGACGAGGCAAAAAGGGCGGAAAAACTCTGCAGTCTGCTTAAAATCCTGTTTGAAGAAAGGCTGATTGCCATAGAACAGGCGTCAAATGCGCAGATAAAGGGGAAGATAATCTCGGATTTCCTGTTTAATTTTAAAAAAGTGACCGGGACCAATAAATACACAAAGAGGATAGAAAGTCTTTTCCTGAATTACGTGGCGCCAAAGGGCGCCTGAAGGATGGGGCGGTTTATTTCAGCTGGTCCTTGTACTTCTTCTCCACGTTCTGCCTCTTAACCTTCAGTGACTGTGTCAATTCGTCGCCAATGGTGAACTTCTTTACGGTTGCCACAAATTTGGCTATATTTTCAAACGGCTTAAAACCGGTCCTCCTGTTTATAAGCCTTTTTATCTCTTTTCCGAGTTCTTCCAGCACTTTATTGTTTTTTATGATGCCGGTTCCTTTGGCGGCAAGGTCGTTCCAAGATATTTTCATGCGCTGCGCAAGATGTTTCAATTTTTTCTCATTTACGGCGATAAGTGCGGTTAGGCCCTTTTTGTCCTGGCCGAACACAACGGCATGATCTATGAATACGGATTCCATAAGTTTCTCTTCTATCGGTTCAGGCTCGGTATTTTCGCCTCCAAGCAGCACTATGGTTGATTTGGCCCGGCCTGTCATTATTATGTCGCCGTTAAAGCTCGGGACCGCTATATCCCCGGTATTAAGCCAGCCGTCGTCACCCAGCACAGCGGCCGTTGCTTCCGGATTTTTGTAATATCCTTTCATAACCTGGGCGCCTTTTACATAAATTATCCCTTTTTCACCGGGGCTTGCGGGCCATCCGTTTTCTTTCAGGATCTTAACCTTGGTTTCTTCAAGCGGTATGCCTATGGCACCCAAAGTATTGCGGTCAAGCCTGCGGGTGATTATGCCGGGAGAAGTCTCGGTCAGACCGTAGGCATTTACAAGTTTTATCCCAACTGCGTTAAAAAACCGGTCTATATATACAGGGAGTGAACCGCCGGCTGAAAAAGACGCGCGTAAATTACCTCCCATCAAATCACGCAGGGGCTTAAATACCTCCATGGAAACCAGATACAGCGGGTGCAGGAAAAAAAGCGCTGCGTGCCGGATAAACCGGCCGGCAATCACTTGTAATCCGTTTCTTTTTTTAAATGACAATACATGCCCCCGCACATAGTTGAAAGCGTTAAGCCTTATTTCGGACACTGCCAGGAACAAGCGGAAAATGAACCGCTTGAATTTTGATTGGGCGTCTATTTTGGACCTCATTTTGGCATAAAAGACCTCCCATATCCTCGGTACCGAAGCGACCAAGGTGGGTTTAAATGCATTCAGGTCATCCTGAAGCGTTTTAATCGAGGAGTAAACCGTACATACAGCGCCGGTTGCGGACAAGTATTCAAAGCATCTTTCATAAACATGCCAGCTGGGAAGTATTGAAACCGCACACTCGGCGGCATCGCTGTCTATCTGGAGCAGCGGGCTTATAACCCGCACATTATGGAGAAAATTATTATGGCTCAGCATTACGCCTTTGGGATTGCCCGAAGTGCCTGAGGTGTAGATAATAGTCATGGTTTCGTCAGGGTCGATCCCGGAAGTTAATCCTTCATAAAAGCCCGGATTTGCCGGCAAATAGTTTTTTCCGGCGGATAAAACATCGTCAAAATATGCAATTTTATTTTTTACGCTGTCAGGCGCCATGTCATCCGACCTGTCCATGATGAAAATCTTCTTTATTGCCTCCGCCTCTCCGGGTGTGAACTCCGCAAGCAGGTCGTTTAAGTACCGCAGGTTCTCCATGACCAGAAACTCCGAGTCAGAGTGGGTGTATATGAGTTTTTGTTCTTTTGGTGAAGTATCGGAACCTCTTGGAACGGAAACCGAACTTAATGCCATGAGCGCAAAGTCAGTCATGGCCCACTCATACCTGTTATCCGTGAAAAAGGACACATGCGCGCCTTTTTTGACGCCAAAAACAAAGAAACCCGTTGCCAGGTATTTTATGACGGATTGAAAATCTTCCCATGTTTTTGCGCCAATACCATCCGCTGTCCTGAACTTATGGGATATTCTTGCGGGATAAAGCCCCGCGTTCTTAGCCGGGATATCGCCCAAGGTCCTGTAAATAAATTTGTTGTTCAGACATCACCTCATTAATTGACCTCATGCGCCGTAAAGTAATACAAGTTTAGCAGAAAACACGGGTAAAGTAAATAAACCGTGCCTGAATATCCTGTAAAAGCCGGCACTAATGGCGGATTTTTGTTGTATAATATCTTTGACAATAAAAGCCGGGCAATTAAGAGCACGGCATAAAGTAAAATATATTTAAAAATCCGGGAGGTTTTATGGCTAAAAAACAAACAGCGGCGGGTCAGGTTTTTATGGCGATAATGGCCATGCTTTTTGTAATTATGTCGGGCACCAGCCTGTATAAATTTTACACCCTTTCAAAGAACGGCAAAAGCGCGCAGGCGCAGGTTTTACAATACGTCCCTTATGTCACCCATAGCAGGAACGGCAGCACCACCCACCACGCCCATATCCTGACATATGACGGTCACACGGAAAAAATCGAGTTGTTACGGGCTGTTACGCCGGGTGCGAATATTCAGGTAGTCTATATGCCGGAAAAACCCGAAGTCGCTGCCGAAGGCGCTCCGGGCGCGTCAATCAAACAATTGATGGGTGATAGTGAATTTTTTTCAGTGATTATTATGGAACTGATAGGTCTTGCAATCCTGATCGCGGCCATTGCAGGCGGACCCATGAAATTCGGGATGAAAGCCGGCGGTAACGTCAATGCTGATAAAAAAGCGCAGGACGGAGCCGGGGCAAATGTGTCAAATGACGTTAATAAGACAAATATAACAGCCGTCTTTTCCAAAACTTTCAGGACACTGGCAAAGATACCGCTGCGAAAAACTGATAACGTATTATCAAAGCCCAATGATTTTGAGGCAAAAAATATTTCAATCGTTAAATTCGGAAGGGAAGCGGCTGACGCCGGTTACAGGATATACATGTCAGGCGCTGAAAATCCCGAGGAAGCATTAAGCATGGAACTGGGATACCTGACCAAACCGCAGTTAAGGGACCTTATTCTATCCGCAGCATTGCTGGACAAAGCCGCGTCAAAGAAGACTACAAAGATAAATCTGGGCGCAGGTACTGTTGAAGCAGCCGCACATGAATTAAGCGGTGAAATTCCGGGATATTCCGAGGATACATATATTAAAGCCTTAAAGGCCTATTCGGTTTAATACAAAAATTATTGTCAATCTTTTGACCTTGACTTTGTTGTTGTAAGTATTAAAATATTAAAAACTAACTTGGGGTGATTTAATGCGGAAAGAAGCTCAGCCGGTTTTCAACGGATTAAAGCTGATAGGCGGGGCAATCCCGAAGATAAGGAAAGCACACCCTGAATTATTCAAGAAAACCGGATTAAGCAAACTTCCCGGAACCATATATGAAAATATCAGGAAAAGCCATCCCAAACTCGATGACGACACCAGGGCTTTCCTTCTTTATTTCACCGGAAACCTCGTGGAATACGTGACCGGCGACTATGCAGGGGCGGACACGGATAAAAAAGAGGCAATTGAAGCGGCTTATGAGGGTTTACAGGCTGTAGATGCGGCGATTACATACCTTGGGGAAAACAGGCCTGAAATATTTTCGGAATCCGAGGTGATAAATGTGCCGTCAAATATCACGGGTTTTATAACGGAAACCAAGTATAAGATAAGCAAGCCGGCAAAGGGCTTTCTGGAGCAGTTCCTGGCTTTTGTTTCTTTTAACCTGGAAAAGGGATTTATACAGTATGACCCGGGCAGGAAACACGCCCCGCGGCAGATGGAGCTTTTTTAATCACAGGCAGGCATAATAAAAAAAAGAGGTGATTCACATGGCTGATGATTTCAAGTATGAAGTGGTAAAGAAACTGGGGACAATAGGCCAGGAATCAAAGGGATGGAAGAAGGAAATCAACGTAATATCATGGAACGAAAGAAAGCCGAAAGTCGACATCAGGCCGTGGTCGGCCGACGGCCAGAAGATGGGGAAAGGTATAAGTTTGAACAAAGAGGAACTTACAGGCTTAAAGAAGTTTCTCGATGAAACAGATTTAAACACACTTGATATAGAGTAAAGCGGCTTGCTTTTACCGGTTATATCTGTTATATTATTAATGAGAGGTTTTATAGACTGCGCAAGGTAAGCCGATTCGCAAGAGTAGTTGTTTTAGACGGGTGGTAGAAGTAGACTTAAGAACTTGCTTTGGAACAGACCCAGACAGGTTACTGTTTTAGAGGTGGTTCGAAGTTCTGCTTTTACCCGGGTTCAATCATATACAGAGCCCGGGTTCTTTTTTTTTATTAAGCGTGTAATACCGCTTAAAAGCGCGGTAAATAATATGACGGATTTGAGGAGATGAAATGGCAAAGATCAAGAACATCGCGATTGTGGCGCACGTGGACCACGGAAAGACAACGCTGGTTGACGCCATGCTCAGGCAGTCAGGCGTTTTTAAATCATACCAAAAAGTTGAAGAGCGCGTCATGGATTCCAATGACCTTGAAAAAGAGCGCGGCATAACCATATTTTCAAAGAACGCGGCTTTTCACTATAAGGATTATAAGATAAACATAGTGGACACCCCCGGGCACGCTGATTTTGGCGGGGAAGTTCAGCGCATACTTAAAATGGTGGATTCGGTGCTGCTAGTAGTTGACGCATATGAGGGCACCATGCCGCAGACCAAGTATGTCCTGAAAAAATCACTTGAACTGGGATTAATGCCCATAGTGGTCATCAATAAGATCGACAGGCCGAACGCGAGGCCCGATGAAGTCGTAAATATGGTGTTTGACCTGTTTGTGGAATTAAACGCGGCCGACGACCAGCTGGAATTTCCCATAATATTCGCTTCAGCCAGGGACGGCATAGCAAAAAATCACATGAAAGATGTAAGCACCGACCTGATACCTCTTTTTGAAATGATAATAAACCATGTTGAAGATACCATGGGGGACGCCGACCAGCCTCTCCAGTTCCTGACATCGGCCATATCATACGATAACTATCTTGGAAAATTAGGCACGGGTAAAATATGCAACGGAAGGATCAAGCAGGGAGACGACGTCATGCTCATGAAACGGGGCGGCGCCAGGCTGCTGCACAAGGTAACAAAGCTGTTTTCTTTTGAAGGGCTGGCAAAAGTGGAGATAAAAGAGGCCGAAGCCGGCGACATAGTAACAATAGCCGGAATTGAGACCATAGACGTGGGCGAGACAGTGGCCTGCAAGGAAAATCCGCAGGAACTGCCTACCATAGACATAGACAGGCCCACCATGTCCATGCGGTTTATCGTAAACAACTCGCCATTTGCGGGACGCGAAGGAAAGTTTGTCACTTCCCGCAATATAAGGGAAAGACTGGATAAGGAACTCCAGACAAACGTGAGCATCATAGTGGAAGACGGGGAAACCCAGGATACTTTTATTGTAAAAGGCAGGGGCGAGCTGCAGCTTGGCATACTCGTAGAAAATATGAGGCGCGAAGGGTTTGAACTGCAGGTTTCAAAACCGGAAGTTATATTCCATGAGAAAAAAGGCGAAAAACTTGAACCTATAGAACACTGCATAATTGATGTTGCAAATGATTTTGTGGGTACGGTAATAGAAAAGATGGGTGTGAGAAAAGGGACCATGACCAATATGGTACAGGGAAATGACGGGTATACCAGGCTGGAATTTATGGTGCCGACCCGCGGGCTTTTGGGGTTCAGGAATGAATTCATGACAGAAACGCGTGGAACTGGTATAATAAACCATAGTTTCCACGAATACGGCCCATACCGCGGAGAAGTGCCGACCAGGACAAGGGGCGTGCTTGTGGTCATGGAAGAGGGCGTGTCAGTGGCATACGCGATGGACAAGCTCCAGGACAGGGGTAAGTTCTTCATCAACGCGGGAGCGGAGGTATACGCGGGGATGATAGCAGGCGAAAACAGCCGCGAAGGCGATATGGTAATAAATATCTGCAAAGAGAAAAAAATGTCAAATATGAGATCGACCGGTACGGATATGGCCATCAGGCTCGAGACACCGCGTAAGTTTTCGCTGGAACAGGCCATGGAATACATAGCGGATGACGAGCTTTTGGAAATAACTCCCAGCAATATAAGGATGAGGAAGAAAGTCCTTGATGCCAATAAAAGAAAAAGAGCGACCATAGAAACACAGAATATGAACTAATGATAGCGGATCAACAAAAAATACCTGATTTCCAGGAGGTTTTATGTTTGACCTGAAATTTACAGAAGAGAACAGGAACGGAATAACAGTGTTAAAATGTATTGGCAGGCTTGATTCTGAAACTTATATGGAAACCAAGGACAAGATACTCATGCTATTAAAGGAAGGCAAGGTAAAATTAGTGCTTGATATGTCCCGGACCCAGTATGTAAGCAGCGCCGGCTGGGGCGTTATACTGGGGCATTTAAGGGATTTCCGCAATAAAGGCGGTAATATTGTAATTTCCGGCGCTGTCGATCATGTCAAGAGCGTGTATGAGATCATGGACCTTAAAGAAGTCCTGGACAGTTACCCCGATCTGGAAAAAGCCTGCAGTTCTTTTAATGACGTTAAATAATCACAATGTCTTTCTGCCAATGGCGATCAAAGACTGTCCGAAAGGCGGTCTGATCATGTTTTCAATGGGTTTCATTATTGGAACCAGCAGTTTATCCATGATTCCCGCCTGATTTTCCGGGATAAGTTTTCTTCTTAGGATCCGGCTGTTAAATGCCCAGCCAAAGGCCCCTATCCAGTTCATGTAAAACATATTTTCAATCTCAAATCCATTATCCCGGTAAATCTTTATCATGTCCGGTTTTTCATACCTTTTATGATGGCCAAGCTGTAAGTCAAGCACGCCGTAGGCGAATTTCATTGCCGGAACAAGTATGACGGCACGGCCTTTTGGCTCAAGCAGGTTAAAGATACATTTAACCGCCTCATGGTCCTCTTCGATATGTTCAAGTACGTTTAAAAGTACAACCGTATCAAAACTCTGTCCGGGAAGGGCGCACCCCGGGTTTAGCGCGTCGCCGGCGGCGATCGTCACGCCGGGCGTATTTTTGTATTTCTCGCGGGCAACATCAACAAATCGTTCTTCTATGTCTATGCCGGTTATTTTTCTGCCCGGGGTTATAAAATAGTCCGTGATATTACCTATGCCGCAGCCTATCTCAAGAACGTTCCTGCCGATGTAAGATTTTATGTTGTCATAGATCCAGCGGTTATAGTTGTTAACCTTTTGAAGCTTGAATATGGAATCAGTCAGGGCTTCTGTATCCAATTTTGTTCCACCGTGTTTTTAGCCTTAAAGGGCCGTCTGATAAAATAAAACAAAAAGATTATAACATATATGGCGATTTAGTTGGAAAATAAATACGATTTGACGCTGTCGGACCCATGTGCAGGGTCAAACGATCTTTTCAAAGATATGTTTTGCGGCCGAAGCTTTGCGGAGGGAATCCATATGTACAAAACACCATGAAACACGGGTCTTTTGCCAACAGCCCGTGCATAAGCTAAAAATACTGAAAAATCATGATTTTTTTGTATTTTTAGCTTGACATCTATCTGCATTTTTGTTAAATTTTATACTCTACTGATTTGATAGTAGAGCTTATTTTTTATATATATAATTAAGGAGAAATGCAGAGAATTGTAATTTAAATGAGCCTCCAAGATAGGTGTGCTTGCTGTTTTTCTATTTTGAGGTTTCATTTTTTTTATTTTTTTTGCCCATGTAGCTCAGTTTGGTGAGAGCGCATCCTTGGTAAGGATGAGGTCGTCGGTTCAACTCCGATCGTGGGCTCCAGAAAATTTGCTCAAGCAAATTTTCAGAGCAGTGGAACAGGTGAACAGTTGAACAGTAGACAAGCGTGTTTGGAAAAAGCTAAGCGTGAACACGAGACACGGACCACTGCGATCAACCTGCTCAATCTGCTCAACTGTTCAGAACTTGTTGCGGAGCATAAAGACAGAATATAAAATTTAAAAAAAATATTTATCAGGAGGAAGAAAAATGGGAAAACAGAAATTTGACAGGTCGAAACCGCACGTAAACGTGGGAACGATAGGGCACGTGGATCATGGAAAAACGACATTAACAGCGGCTATAACGAACGTAATGGCGCAGCAGGGGCTTGCGACATACATACCGTATGACGAGGTGGCGAAAGCATCAGCGTCACAGGGAAGGCGCGACGCTACGAAGATATTGACGATAG